>Ga0209376_1004775_pt1 | contig 11582 bp, 10 predicted proteins | sample GraSoiAngelo_134_FD_185891 | JGI IMG/M metagenome (GOLD analysis project Ga0209376, IMG submission 185891) | Grasslands soil microbial communities from the Angelo Coastal Reserve, California, USA - 14_0929_05_30cm (SPAdes) (version 2) | ecosystem: Environmental > Terrestrial > Soil > Grasslands ... | reverse complement strand
GTTGCTAGCGCTCGACCGGCACAACGAAAGAATGAGTCGACGAATCGGCGAATGGGCGAATCGGCGACGTCCCCGTTTCTCCGTTTCTCCGTTCCTCCGTTTCGTTCTGCTCCTTCATCACCGGCACGAGGCCCATCGAACAGATGGGACATTTTCCGGGTCCCTTCTCTCGTACCGAAGGATGCATTGTGCACGTCCAGTAATCGATGTTGCTATCTTTGCCGCCTGCGCCACCGCGTTTCGAGCACGCGGACGTGATCGAAAGCAGCAATAGGGCAATTGCCAAACGGAAAACGGGATTGTGGAATAGCTGCTTCATTTTGATTTCCTGCTCTCCCTGAAATTTTGCGAAGGAAGCCAATCTTCGATGCCGACGATGGCACCGAGCTCTGCGAGCGCGACCTGGTAGTCGGCGAGATGATTTACGTGCGCCGATTCAACGTCTTGCAGGACGCGCTGCGCAGTGATCAGCTCTAGAAAATTCGCACTGCTTGTCTCGTAGGCGACTCGATTCGATTGTACCGCCTGCCGCGCCAGTGGCAAAATTTTGTCGCGATAAAGCTCGTAGTGATGAGCCGCCGTTTCGATTTTCTTGAGCTGATCGCGGACCAGGCCGAGCGTTTCGGTGCGCGTGGCTTCGAGCTCGTGCTGCGTGCTTTCGAAATTCCGCCGAGCCTCGGTTATTGTTGCGGAATATTTTCTTGGGTTGAGAAATGGCAGACCGATCGAAACGCCGACATCGAGCTCGCTCACGGCTTGGCCCGCTTCGTTGTATCGCTGGGCTTGAACGTCGAGTGTCGGATCGGGGAACCACTGGCGATTCGCAAGCTCAAGGCGGAATCTTTCGGCTTCGACCCGGTTTTGAGCTCGCTGCATTTCCGGTCGCGCGCTCAGGGCGACAGCTTGCAACGTTTGCAATGAAAAGTGCGGTGGTTGAAACGGAATCTGAGATGGCTGGGCGAGCGGCGACTGCGCTGGCCGATTCATCAACACGTTGAGCTGCGACTGCGCGTCTGAAATTCGACGGAAAATATCGGACTGTGCCTCGAGCAGCTTGGCCGCGTCGGTTTGCGCAGTGAGCACGTCGGCCTGACTGGCGTTGCCAACTTCGTAGCGCTGGCGGTTTACTTCGGCGAATTGATTGAGCAGGTCGACATTGCGTTGGTTTACTTCGAGCTGCGCATATTCGTTCGCAAGCCGATGAAAGGCCGCGCGGGCGCGAGAGAGTACATCGAGTTGTGTCCGGCGAAAATCCTCGAAAGCTGTGCCGGCTTCGGCCGTCGCTGCTCGTGCCCGGCTCAGATTTTTTCCTGAAATCGGAACTTCCTGCTGGAGCACGAAGCTCTGATCTGTGAACGAATTCGGCGGGATCGAGACGTAACGCGCGGCCCGCGACCTCGCCTGCGCTCTCAAATCCTCCCACGCGGCGGCTTGCGGCACGCGCGCCTTCATCGCCCGCCATTTTTCCTGCGCCGCTTTGATTGCCGGATTATTTGCGAGGACGACGTTCGTCACCTCATCGAGCGAAAGGCGGCCCTCTCGAACTGCACTATCATTATCTCCGGCCTGCGCAGTCCGAAAAGTTAAAGCTAAAATTAAATCAAATAATAAAAGGTAAGTTGTTTTCATTGATCCAAGAGAACGGTTGAAGTCCAAGCGTGCCGATGAATGGGCACACCTCGAGCGTCAGCGTCTCTGGATCAGATGAGAAACGTGCAGAGCAGCGCCAGCTGGGGCGGTGAGTTTGCTAATGGTGCTGCAGCCTGGAACCGGAACTGCTCAGCTCCGACTTCACAATTTGACAAAGGCAGCGCGGCGGCAAAACAGGTTGCGCTCAGTTGTTGACCCAAATCAGCTTTTGCCAGCGGCTGTGATGGCGGAGCTGTGTTCTTTGGCGATGTTGCGCAACAGGTTTTGTTAGCGCAGCAGCTTGGTTGACAAGCCTTTTGACTTGGCGCGTTGGTGAGGATGCATGATCGCGCGGCGAGGCCCACCGGAGCTATAAAAAGCGCGGTAGCCATCGCCGCTGAGACTATGATCCTGCTCAACATTGACTTGCGTATAGCACAAGTTAGACCACGCGTCGAGGAAAGCGTTCAGCGCTTCCCTACTCTCGTGTTCCTGCTCCTGCTCGCGATCGGGGACCATGATTACGATTACCAGCACGAGACGTCTCAGCCCGCTTTCGCAACGGGCCTTTGGTCAACCGCGAAAACTTTCGAGGTTGCGACCAATATGTTAGTTATAATTATGGAGAGCAGCGAAAAATGATTCATAAGGAGAGAACCATGAAAAGTGAAAATTTGGAAAGTGTAGCAAGAAAGCTTGTCGCAGCGGGCAGGGGAATTCTGGCAGCCGATGAAAGTTCGGGTACCATCGAAAAGCGATTGAAAAGCATCAAGGTCCCTTCGACGGAGGAGAACCGTCGCGCATATCGGGAAATTCTATTTACGACTGCCGGTGCAGGCGAATTTATCAGCGGAGTAATTCTCTTTGACGAAACGATTCGGCAGAAGACTCGCGACGGTCGCACTTTTGTGGAAGCGCTGGAGCAGCAGGGGATAATTCCCGGTATCAAGGTAGATAAAGGTGCCAAGCCAATGGCGAATTTTCCGGACGAGAAAGTCACTGAGGGTCTCGATGGACTACGCGAGCGACTGGCGGAATATCGAAAACTCGGAGCACGCTTTGCCAAATGGCGCGCAGTGATCACGATTGGCGAGAAAATTCCGACGCGTACATGCATAAACGCGAACGCGGAGGCGTTGGCGCGGTATGCGGCACTTTGTCAGGAATCGGATTTAGTGCCGATCGTCGAACCGGAGGTGCTCATGGACGGCACACACACGATTGAACGGTATTTCGAAGTCACGCAGCAAACGCTGGAAAGCGTCTTTCACGCTTTGTATGAGCATCAGATTGTTCTGGAAGGAATGCTGCTGAAACCGAACATGGTTCTTTCAGGAAAAGATTGTCCGCAGCAAGCTTCGGTAGAGGAAGTTGCCGAAGCGACTGTGCGCTGCATGAAACGCGTCGTGCCTGGCGCTGTCCCTGGTCTGGTGTTTCTCTCAGGGGGGCAAACCGATTTGCAAGCCACCGAACATCTCAACGCAATGAATCAGCTGCCTGGCCTGCCTTGGCAACTGAGCTTTTCTTTTGGACGCGCTTTACAAGCTCCAGTGCTCAAAGCCTGGAAAGGTGATCCGGCGAAAGTGGCCGAGGCGCAAGAGGCGTTCCATCACCGAGCGTTGTGCAACAGTAGGGCGCGCTTTGGCAAATACACCGCAGAAATGGACACCGCGAAGGCGGCATAAGGCGTAGACGAAAATGACGAATGACTAATGGCGAATGACGAAGGAATGACAGGCCTTAGCCTCAGCAAAAGCCCTTGGGAGCCGCAGAAGGACGCGCCATACTAAATCGGATGACAAAAAGCTCCCTTTGCCGCCGATTTCGTCATTTAAACATTCGGATTTCGTTTGTCATTCGTCATTCGGGCATTCGAAAGAGATGTGAAGTGTGACTTCCGGGAGAGCATCGTCACAACGCATCCCGGTCAACTCGCTAAGAGCCCTCCATGATCTACACCTGTCCGATGCATCCGGAGATCGAGCAGGATCATGCCGGCCACTGCCCGAAATGCGGAATGACATTGGAGCCAAAGACGATTGGGGCAGGTGACGAAGAGGAACAAAAGGAAATTCGCTCGTTGTCGCGAAAATTCTGGAGCGCACTCGTCCTCACGATTCCGGTGCTGTTTATCGCGACGGGTCACGCAATTCCGGGACTGGACGTGGACGCGATGATCCCGAAACAAATTTCGAAATGGATCGAATTTGCCCTTGCAACCCCGGTAGTCCTTTGGGCTGGCGACTTTTTCTTCACACGCGCCTGGCGATCGATTGTTAATCGCAGCCTCAATATGTTCACGCTGATCGCCGTCGGCGTCGGCGCCGCGTATTTCTATAGCGCTGTTGCAGTACTCGCACCGGGGATTTTTCCGGAGTCTTTCCGGAGCAACGGTGAGGTCGGTCTCTACTTTGAAGCGGCAGCGGTCATCACCACGCTCGTCTTGTTTGGACAGTCGATTGAGGCAAAAGCACGCAGCCGCACCGGGCAGGCGATCAAGGCGTTGTTGAACCTTGCTGCGAAAACTGCGCATCGAGTTCGCGATGGCCAGGAGGATGAAATTGCAGTGGAACAAATTCAGAAGGGGGACTTCCTCCGCGTTCGGCCGGGCGAGAAAGTGCCAATCGATGGTGTGATTGTCGAAGGCAAAAGCAATATCGACGAATCGATGGTCACCGGCGAGTCGATGCCGGTTAGCAAAGCTCCCGATGAGAACGTGATCGGCGCAACAGTAAATCAGACCGGCTCGTTTTTGATGCGTGCCGAGAAAATCGGTTCGGAAACGCTGCTGTCGCAAATTGTCCAAATGGTGGCGGACGCGCAACGCACCCGCGCACCTATTCAGAAACTCGCCGACGCAGTTTCCGGTTATTTTGTCCCGGCGGTCATCGCCATCGCGGTGATCACGTTTGTTATTTGGTCGATCGTTGGGCCTGCGCCGGCGATGGCTTACGCTTTGGTAAACGCCGTCTCCGTGCTGATTATCGCGTGTCCATGCGCGCTCGGGCTTGCCACGCCCATGTCGATCATGGTTGGCGTCGGACGCGCTGCCCAAACTGGAATCCTGATAAAAAACGCGGAAGCCATTGAGACCGCTGAAAAAGTCACGCACCTGATCACAGATAAGACCGGTACGTTAACAGTCGGCAAGCCAGAAGTCGTCAGCCGGATTGGCACGGACACCACAGCTAAACGCGATGTTCTACAGATCGCAGCATCGTTGGAGTCTCATAGTGAACATCCGTTGGCGCGTGCAATTGCAGAGGCCGCGAAAAAAGAACAGATTGAGTTACATCACGTAACCGGTTTCGAATCCATCACGGGTGGTGGCGTAAGCGGTAAAATCGATGAGAAATCTGTTCTTATCGGCAAAGAAAAGTTTCTGACCGAGTCGAAAGTCACGATCTCTGAAGAGCTGAAGAACGAAGCCCGTCGCTTGCAAGAAAAAGCGCAGACGACGGTTTGGCTGGCGGTAGATGGAGAGGCAGTCGGCATTCTCGGCGTTGCCGATCCGATCAAAGAAACCGCGAGACAGGCGATCCGCCAGCTGCACGATATGCACCTAAAAGTCATCATGTGCACGGGCGACAATCGTCGAACGGCCGAAGCTGTTGCGCGTGAATTAGGCATCGACGAATTCAGGGCCGAAGTAATGCCAAATGAAAAGATCGACATCGTTAAGAAATTAAAATCAGAAGGCGCGATCGTCGCGATGGCAGGAGATGGAATCAATGACGCTCCCGCGCTGGCCGCTGCCGATGTCGGAGTCGCCATGGGTACGGGGACTGATGTGGCAATCGAAAGCGCCGGAATCACACTCGTGAAAGGCGATCTGTTGGGAATAGTCAAGGCGATGCATGTCAGTGGCGCTGTGATGCGAAATATCCGGCAAAACCTGTTTTTCGCGTTTATCTACAACGCGCTCGGCGTGCCGATTGCAGCTGGCGCGCTTTATCCTTTCTTTGGACTTCTGCTCAGCCCAATGATTGCCGGCGCGGCGATGAGTTTCAGCTCCGTTTCAGTTATCGCGAATGCGCTCCGACTGCGATCGATCAAACTGTGAACGAGTGAGGCCACCCATAGAGATGTAACTATTCGCTTCCCGACAGCGTGACCGCAGGATAAAATCTCTAGCGCGTTTCGCTTGAGGCATAGAAAACCCAATATCCAACCTTATGGTTACACGACTTATCATCGCCCTATCGGTTACAGTGCTTCTCCCGGCTATGCCGCTCCCAGCACAACATCCGCGGCCACAATCGCAACAGTTACCACAGATAACAACGAGACCTACGCAGAGCGGCATCCAGACGAAGGAGGTGAGCGAGGCTGATATCTCTGCCGGAATTAAGAGACACATTGCCAGCGACACCAAAAAATCGAGCGATAGAAAGTTTCACGTTAAGTATGGATCCAAAGATCTCGCGCTCGACTTAATCAAGGTCCATAACGATCGGCTCTCGAGTCTCGGCGGCGGCAAATATTTCGCTTGTGTCGATATGAAAGCTACCGACGGCACAATCTACGACATTGATTTCTTTATGACCGGACAGCCGAGCAGTATGAGAGTCACAGAAACTTCGGTTCACAAAGTTAACGGCAAACCACTTTACAACTGGAAAGAAGAAGGCGGCGTTTGGAAAAGAGTGCGAGCCTCATAACCGCGGTGCGGTTGTGCGCAATTAAGCTGTAGCCGCGGCCCTGTGGGCCGCGCGCAGGCGTTGCACAGCGATCCGGCTACAGGAAACCGGCAAGCGATGCGCTTGCCCTACCACGATTAGTCCGCCAGTTTCACGGTGTGCCGAAGACTTTCTTTATTACGACAGCGATCGATTACACTAACTCGCCACCGCACATCGGTCATGCTTACGAAAAAGTGCTGGCGGATGTGATCGCGCGCTATCATCGACTGAAAGGTGACAAAGTTTTCTTTCTAACAGGTGCCGATCAACACGGGCAGAAGGTTCAGCAATCCGCAGCCAAGGCGGGTGTTCCTCCTAACGAATTCGTCAAAGGCATCACACAAAAGTTTGTCGATCTTTGGAAACAGCTCGACGTGAAATATGACGAATGGGCGGAGACGACGAGCGAGCGGCACAAAAAAGTCGTTCAAGGAATTCTGCAGCGCCTGTTCGACGCCGGCCAAATCTACAAGGATAAACAAGCCGGCTACTACTCAGTCCGTCAGGAACAATTCTTGACCGACAAGGAGCGCGGTGCCGACGGTCAATTCGGTCCGGAGTGGGGGGAGATCGAGTTTCGGGAGGAAGAAAATTATTATTTTCGTTTGTCCCAGTATAAAGACTGGCTGCTCGCTTATCTCAGCAAGCGGGCCGACGCAATCATCCCAGATTTTCGTCAGATCGAACTGCGCAACGCGGTGGATCGACTGAGCGGCGATCTTTGCATTTCGCGTCCGAAATCGCGTCTCGATTGGGGAATCGAACTTCCATTCGATAAAGAGTTCGTTACTTACGTCTGGTTCGACGCGCTAACGAACTACATCAGCTTCGCCGGCTACGATCCTAAGATCGACAATTACGAGAGGCAACCGCAGGAATTCCGTGATCGCTGGTCGAAAGACACGCTGCAAATCATAGGAAAAGACATTCTGGTTCCCGCGCACGGCATCTACTGGCTAATCATGCTGCATGCGATTGGATTTCCCGACGCTCAAATGCCGCAGTTGCTGGTGCACGGCTGGTGGAATCTTGGCGGGGCGAAGATGAGCAAGAGCGCCGGGAATATTATTGATCCATTTGTACTGATTGAGAAATACAGCGCCGACGCGCTTCGCTATTACTTGATGAGCGATATCGTCACCGGCCAGGACGCAGACTTTTCCGAGGAGCGACTGATCGAGCGTTACAATTCTGACTTAGCGAACAACATTGGTAATCTCGCTAATAGAACCCTTAACATGATTGGACGATATCTACCTGATCGTCAGTTACGTCGGACTGAGGCACTCTTCGAAAGCCAGTCGCCGGTTGCGGGATTGCTTCATCGACTTTCGCAAAAGGAGATTGCCCGATCAGTTTCCTATTTCAAACGCGATATGGATGGCTTCGACATCTCGGTCGCGAATGGGATGCCTATCAACCTAACATTGTACTGTAATGGTGTAATCGAAGAGGCGGCACCGTGGAACTTGTCAAAACAAAGCGGCACGGAATCTAAAACACTTCTTGCTAGCGTGCTTTATCACATAGCTGAGACGCTCCGCATCATCGCGATTTTGATTTCGCCGGTATTGCCGAAAGCTGCGCATGGAATTTTCGATCAGCTGAATTGGAAAATGGAGTTGAGCGGGGGAGAACAGCGATTTTCGCTCGCCGATGCGGAGTGGGGGAGACTGCCGGACGGACATGTCGTGGGCAAACCGGTGCCGCTGTTCCCGAGAATTGAGGGCACGTGATTTGGAGGGACGACCTCTGTGTCGTCTCAAAAATTCAGGGACGGACGGAGCCCGTCCCTCCATGATTACCAAAATTATTGGGCGCATTCTTCGAAGGCAGCAGGTTCGCCGTGCAAGCAGGCGAGAACCTCACCCGCGAAATGGAGCGAGCCGGTGATCAAAATTGGTGCGGGGCGCGATTGAGCCTTTGCGAGCGCTTCATCAATCGATGCCGTAATGGAGTAGGGGAGTGATGGACGTTTGACGGATAAAACTTTTGCCAGGTCATCCGGCGAAACCGCGCGCTCACTCCGAATCTTTGGTAAAAGAACGTAAGCTGCGATTGGCGCGAGCGCTGCGCAGATTCCGGGCAAATCTTTATCGGAAAGAATTGCAAGGATTAGCGAGGCGCGTTGGTCACCGAAGGTTTCTCGCCATGTTTGGGCGAGAACTCGTGCAGCGGCTGGATTATGTGCACCGTCAATCACTATGCGATCATCCCAGTGTTGAAAACGTGCTGGCCAATCAACCGACGAAAGCCCGCTCGCAATGGATGAATCATCGATGTCGATCTTGGCGGCGCGGAGCGCTGCGATCGCCAGAGCCGCATTTTGTTTTTGATGCTCACCTGGGAGTCCAACACGAGATTTGTGATACGCGTCATGCACGAATTGCAGTGGAGCCTCGCATTCAGCGGCTTGGGCGTGAATCACTTTTTCGGCGTCCGAAGGTTGCGCCGCCGCAACGACCGGAATTTTTGGTTTGATAACGCCAGCCTTTTCCGTGGCGATTTTCTCGATGGTATCACCGAGCCATTGTTGATGATCGAGCTCGATCGGTGTGATGATTGAAACGTTTGGTTGCACGGCGTTCGTGGCATCGAGGCGGCCGCCTAGTCCGGTTTCCAAGATGACGATGTCGATTTTCGCGTTGGAGAAATGTTTGAGCGCAAGCGCAGTTGTGATTTCAAAAAATGTCGGATGCGGATCCCAATCGCGAACGAGATCGCGAATCGTCGTCAGGCCTTTGGCAACCGCGTCCTCGGAAACCATTTCGTTATTGATGCGAATCCGTTCGCGAAACGTGATGAGGTGAGGGGATGTGAACAGGCCGGTGCGATATTTTCGTGCACGGAGGATTGAATCGATCATTGCGCAAACGGAACCTTTGCCATTCGTTCCAGCAACGTGAATGACCCGGCCGTCGCCAAGCTCAACCTGAAGCGCTGCGATGAGCCGCTGGATATTTTCCAGGCCGAGCTTGATCCCGAAGCGCTGGAGGCCATACAGCCAGGCGAGCGTCTCCTTGTAGGGAGAGAGTCGCGGCACGGAGGCCTCCCCGACTTTCACGATACAACGGAAAAATAACTGAGCAGCCGGCTGAGCTGTTCGCGCATCTTTTTGCGATGCACAATCAGATCGATCAAGCCATGTTCTTGAAGAAACTCGGCGGTCTGAAATTTTTGCGGCAAATCCTGATGGGTAGTTTCTTTGATCACGCGTGGGCCGGCGAAGCCGATCATGCTTTTCGGTTCTGCAATAATCACATCACCTAACGAAGCAAAGCTCGCCATGACGCCAGCGGTGGTGGGATTTGTCAGAACAGAAATGTAAGGAAGCCGTTGTTCAGCATGACGCGCGAGAGCGCCGCTCGTTTTAGCCATTTGCATCAAGCTCAACATTCCTTCGTACAAGCGAGCGCCACCGGAGGCGGCAATGATGATGACCGCGGAGCGTTCGGCGGTTCCATATTCAATCGTGCGGGTGATTCTTTCGCCGACAACTGAGCCCATCGTGGCAGCAAGAAACCCGAAATCCATGACGGCGATTGCGACCTTATAGCCGTCGAGTATTCCGTAGCCGCTGATCACGGCGTCAGTCAAGCCAGTGCGCTCCTGGTAATTCTTGAGGCGATCCTTGTAAGTCGCCATCCCTTGAAAGCGCAAAGTGTCGACGGATTTCAGGCCGGCATCCATCTCCACGAAACTTTCCGGATCGAGAAGATTGTCGATCCGTTCCTTGGCCGATTGCGCGAAATGATAATCGCAACGCGGACAGACGCGCTGATTCTGGGCGAGCTCGATTTCAGGCACAACTTCAGAACAGCCGGGGCATTTCTGGAAAAGACCGTGTGGGATATCGCGTTTCTTCGGACTTTCCGCCTTGATCGCTGGTTTTTTGAAAATTGCCATGGGAATTACGCGCGCGCGGCCGTGGCCGCATGAACGGAGATCGCACCAGCACCTTTCAAAATGCGAGCGCACTCGTTCAGGGTCGAGCCGGTTGTCAGAACATCATCGATCAAAAGCACGCGTAAATCTCGCACGTTCGTGTTTTTTCGTAAACGAAACGCGTTATGTAAATTTTCCATGCGTTCAGTGCGATCAAGCGCCGTCTGTGTAGTCGTGTAGCGAATGCGCTCAAGCAGCGGCTTGGATTGGATTGAGATCTGGGCACTTAGCAATTCCGCAAGCAAGCTCGCCTGATTAAAACCTCGTTCCCGTTTGCGGGCCGGATGCAAAGGCACGGGAATAATAACGTCGAATCGACGGCCGCGTAGCCGAGGATCGTCGAGTGCTGCGGTGAGCCAGCGTGTTACCAGATGACGGAGATGGATCTGGCGCCCGTACTTAAAGTCATGGATAATCTGGCGAACGATTCCGCGACTGCGATACGCTGCGACAGCAGCGTCAAAATGAATCGTGCGATGAGCGCAGTTCGCGCAAATAAAGGTGTCGGTGATTGCGCCTTCGAACGGTTCCGAACATTTCCCGCAGAAAGGCGGGATGATGCGCGTGGTCTTTGCCTTACATTCTTCGCACAGGTAGTCGTCCGATCCGACTATCGCCGCGCAGATCGTGCAGACCGGCGGGTAGAGGAGCGACGCAATCGCGCGCAGACCACTAAACTTTGCCAGCGTCGACATATCTCAACCAGCTGCGCATTATCACCCACGTCAAGCCGGCAATGCCCAGCGGCACAATTCCCACGAGCAGATTTTTTCCCAGCCACGGCAACTCAAGTATCCCTCGGTGCGCGACACGATTGAATGCGCCGGCGGCAAAAATCCAGCCAGCGTGTAGACCTATTGGCAACCAGAGCGAGCGAGTGCGCACGCGCGCATCGGCCAGAATCCAGCTGATGAGAAATAATGTCGTGAACATGGCGGCTACCGACATCGGATCTCCAAATCGTGCGAATGAATGGGCGATGGAATTTAACCCCGACGTCCACGTTACGATTGTCGATGTTCGCTCGGGCGCCTTTAGAAAATGAATGACTGAAAAGATAGCGGAGGTCGCAAAGATCGACACGTACTGCCGGCCAGTTCTCAACAGCACGCCCAAAACTAGTCCGCGAAAGAATGTTTCTTCAATCACTGGAACACCGATTGACGCAGCCACGGTTTTTCCAAACGCGATCCACGCGAAGCTGTGGCGTAACGAATAGATGTGGAAAGCGATGAACAAAACACCGCAGCAGAGCAGGGGAATCACCGAAAAAAGAATTCCTGCGAAGAGGTCGCCCACCCAACGCGAGTTGGGTGTCAACTGTAA
>Ga0209376_1004769_pt1 | contig 11597 bp, 14 predicted proteins | sample GraSoiAngelo_134_FD_185891 | JGI IMG/M metagenome (GOLD analysis project Ga0209376, IMG submission 185891) | Grasslands soil microbial communities from the Angelo Coastal Reserve, California, USA - 14_0929_05_30cm (SPAdes) (version 2) | ecosystem: Environmental > Terrestrial > Soil > Grasslands ... | reverse complement strand
TTACTGCCGCGGAAGAGATCTTCGCCGTCTTCGGCCGCACGAGCAAGAGCCCAGTCATCTACGAAGTTCTCGATTACGCTTGCGGCTTGACCGACAACGAGGGGAGGATGATTGCGCAAGCGAACGGCGTTCCCGGGTTTCTTGGAACGCTCGACATGGCCGTTGTCCAAGCGATAAAGAAGTTCGGTCTGAACGGATTTCATAGCGGAGACATAATCGTAACGAACATTCCCTATACGGACGGGACGCATCTCAATGATGTTACTCTGATAATGCCCATCTACTATCGTGACGAGATCGTAGCTTTCTCTGCCAACAAGGGGCATTGGAGCGAGGTGGGAGGGATGCACTTTGGCAGTTGGACTTCAGATTCGACCGAGATCTACCAGGAAGGCCTCCAGTTCCCAACGATCAAACTGTTCAGCAAAGACAAGCCCGTCCAAGAGGTGATCGACATCATCCGGGCGAACGTAAGGACCCCGACGATGACGCTGGGAGATATGGAGGCCCAGGCCGCGTCCGTGAGGGTAGGGGGAAGGCGGGTCCAGGAACTCTACGACAAGTACGGGGGTAGGGTCGTTGAGAACGCGATGGAGAGGCTCATCGAGCAAGGAGAGGAACTGATGCTCAAGCGGCTTCGAGAACTGCCCCATGGCACGTTCATGGCAGAGGATTGGGTTGACGATGACGGGATCACAGACAATCCCGTGCAGGTGAAGGCGAAGGTTGAGATCAGCGATCAGAGCTTCACGATCGACCTTACCGGGTCAGGGGCTCAAGCGAAGGGATCAATCAATTCTCCCTGGGTAGCCACGGTCTCGGCGGCCAGAACCATCCTCAAGGCGGTTACTGATCCGCACATGCCGGTGACTGATGGTAGCTTCCATCCATTGAAGATCGTCGCGCCGGAGGGTACGATATTCAACCCCAAACCTCCAGCGCCCACGTCCACGTACTGGGAGGCAATGGCCTTTGTGACCGACCTGGTCTGGAAGGCACTCGCACCAGTGGTGCCTGATAGGCTGACTGCAGGCCACTTTCTGAGCGTCTGTGCGACCATCGTCGGCGGCATAGACGACAGGTCGAAGGAGCCATTTGCTATCGTCGAGCCGCAGGCCGGTGGCTGGGGGGCCGGGAAGGGAAAGGACGGGGAGAGCGGGCTTGTCTGCAGCGGCGACGGCGAGACATACATCATGTCTAATGAGGTGATCGAGGTCCGCCATCCAATCATAGTGGAACAGTACTCGCTCAACGTAGAAGATGGCGTGTCTCACGGAGAGTTCAGGGGTGGCTTCGGTCTCGTCAAAGACTATCGGATCAACAACTCCAACGCGACCTTCACCGCATCCTTCGGGAGATCGAAGTATCCCCCATGGGGAATGAACGGAGGAGACGGCGGAGGACCCAACTACTTCATCATCTACAAGTCAGGAAGAGAGCCTTTCAGGACAAGAAAAGTCGCAGCTGTCGAACTTGGAAAGGGGGACTTGATCAGGCTGAAGACCGGGTGTGGAGGGGCATACGGGAATCCGCTCGATAGAGACCCGAAACGCGTCGCTGACGATGTCCGAGACCAATACTTGACGCCGGAAACCGCGAAGGAGAAGTATGGAGTCGTTCTTCCCATAGACTTGGGCCCGGACCAGAGGAGAACCGAAACAACACGAAAGAATCGGTGAGGGCTCGGTTCTCCGCGGACTAGAACAATCCCTACAGGATTCTTCGATCTGAACACCGTCACGGAATCCTCCGCAGATCTTGTCTCCCAGGCGAACTCGAACGAACAGGCACAGGAGAGTTCTTCGCAGAATACAGCCTCAACGTCGAAGCACGAGCCAGATAGGAAAATTTCGGGTCATTGTTCCTAGAGGCCGCGGGACCAGTACGGCCTGTCCTTTCTGACCACTGAAACTCTAACCCGAGCGGTCGCGAGGATAAGAACCGCATACCCCGCTGTCCAAGAAACCCTTGCCGGGACCTATAGGCAAGATACAGAGTAGTCTATTCAACGATTTGGATAAGAAATACGGCCTTGTCGGTTCGCCCGCCGATCCAACTGTACCTACTGATCTGAACCATGTTCACTCCCACACCGAAGTAGTATTGGTAGGCCCTCACGTCTCCAGTCAACAAGTCGCAATTGTTAGTCTTGCAATAGGATGCGATGACTGTGTCAGGCTTCCTCCTCTCAAGACCTGGCTCCGTTCCCACCTTCAGAACCTTCTGGTATTGCTTCAAGAGTTCGTCCTCATGCTCGTTCCCCCATCCGAGAATATCGTAATCAACTACCACACGCTTCATTCAAGCTACATCCATGAGACAGGGATCGATTGAGATCCTTGGATTCCTTCAGGCATTCCTTCCTAGCCCTTTGATTAGAGCTAGCGTCGAACCGCGAATGTAACAGTGGAAGGATGTGTTCCAGCGGGGATCTTACCCGCCTTTTCCTGCCGACGGAAATCATAGATCGCGATATCCAATGTCTCTCCACCTTTAAGAAGAGCATTCATTAGGGCTATCCCCAGCAAGAACGCCTGACTCTTCTCGACTCGCAAGTTTATCGATTTCTTCCCCGATACGCTTCCTTCACACCAAATCGGCCCGAATACACCCTGCTCATGAACCTCGGGACCAACTTTGTCCTTTTGAGACTTTCGAGGTAAGGCTTCAGTTTTCTCACGTGTTTGACCAGCAGTTTCGCTCTCGTATCTAATCAATAACCGAAACGTAGCTCAACCCGACAGATGTCGAGTCAGCGGAGCGACCGGCGCGAACGACTGCACGCCAACCCCTCACGAATGGAACAAGAACTAGCAATCAAACTACAAGACAACCGAATAATGTACTTGTATCCTGCCATCGCTCGGGACCTACTCCTTTGTCTGGTCCCGGGTGGTTGAGAGTCCTGGGGATCCTTTTGCTAGCTTGGACTCGGCGACACTGGGCTCGGCCCATGTTGTGTCTGGGCTCAGCTGTTGAGGTCGTGTAACGTCTGACGTCGTTGGTTCTGGTTGCACCCAGGTAACCGGTTTTCCTACTGTTGGATTTGGCAGTCCGGGTCTCGCATCATTGACTCCCTTGCCGGCCGGAGGTAGGGGTCCTTCTCGGGTCTTGTTTTTTGTCATTCTCTCACCTCTGGTGGTTTTCTCCGAACCAAGTTCTTGCGCACGGCAACCTCTTCCTTGGGCATAGCAGCTTCGCGCCATTGTTGGACCCAGTAGCGGGCCTCTTCCTGGCTGGGTAGCTGGACCCTTCCGTATCGGCCGGTTCTGATTTCTTGCAGGCCTCTCTCGGTTATCGTGATCTTTCGAGACTCTGTCTGGACCCGGGACGGAGGAAGCGTGTCCCGGGTCCGCTCGTTCGCGAGTATGATCTGGGCTGCGAGGTTCTTCCGTGCGAACCTCCTCGCCGAGTCGAAAGCAAATCGAAAATAGCCTTGCGGTAAAGCAGTATAGATTCGATGCCCGGACGATCGGAGAGACACTCCTCAGAACCATTGCCACAAGAAGGCAAATCTCAGTGGGTGAAATGTTGGAAATGTGGAGCGTGGATTCATTGCAGGAAATGCTTGACACATCATCTTTACAACACCCCTCACAGTGATGAACGCAAAATCGTCGCGATAGTGCCATTAAGAGAATCAGGTCTCCGAGCCCAATCTCCGAGACTTCTTGCAGTTCAACCTGCCTTAGGTTCATGGGATCGTGTGGGTGCAGTAGGGTCGCCGTCGATGATCCATGTTTCGCATTTCACGCGTGTTGCGTCGAGGTATTTTCGTAGAGTTGTTCGTGGAATTCTCGGCAGACGATCTCTTGGGCTTCTGCTGTCTCAATGACCTGCTTGGCATTTGAGTGCTAAGACGCTATCCGTTGAGCTAGCGGTTTCTGGAAGATAGTTGGGCTATTGCTTCTTGTTTGGCCTCTGCTAGTACACCGTCGAGGATCTTCTGGGCGTTGCGGATTTTGGCCGATTTGAGGTGGAAGATTATAGTGGCGTCGTCGAAGTGCAGTCTGAGCATTTGACGCACAAGGTCACGGACGATCTCGCTCAATCCTTGCCAATCTGGATCCCTCCCCTGTCATGATGCATCAGCATGCTGTAACCAATCTCCGTGGCGGAGAGATATCAGACCCCGAGGCTGGAGACGCTGCTGACCCTGAGGGTGCCAAGGAGAACGCCTGGAAAACAGCCTAGAGGTCCAGATCGATGATAAGATCAGCCGGACGATAAAGAGCGGCGAATGGGGTTGTTGATGGGACCATGTTAAGATCCTGCTAGCGATCAGTAATCTAGAAAAAATGGGTATGCGTGCTGGTCTCGCGACGCAGAACTGCCCCGGACTAGCGAGGGAAGCTGCAGGACAAGTTCTCTTCCATGACGGTCCATTCTCGCGGTATCGTGTTTCGCAATGTGAACCCGGAGTCTCTCTCGGACTGTGCCTCCGGTATCAGTCTTGAAGAGCAGTATTCCATCCCTGATGATTCGAGTGTCGACGGTCCCTCCGATCCCGCTGAGCGGCCTCTTTGTCTTGTCGAGCCGGTCCCAGTCTATCCCAAGTCTATCACGGTCCCGATCCATAATTGTCGTAACCGAGGCGCCGGTATCGACTAGGAAAGCAACTGTTCCTCTCCCCTGTAGAACTCCTGATTCTATCTGGGCGTAGATGGATGGTGCGGGTGGGACGAAGCTCGGGTCGAGATAGCCTGGGAGCTTCACAGTAGTAGTTCTCGCTTCTTACGAGTAACGTACTCGACCACGACTCTGTCCCTCGGGTAGCTCCTTCGAACCCTATTCAGAAGCTTGGACAAGCTACTATCATGATCGACCACCTTCTTCCCATACACGGCAACGTTCTGGTGATCGAACCGGCGTGCAAGGCGGGCATAGTTCGTCCTAAACCAAGCATGGTTTTCCGTCCAGTCATCGAACGAGGACCCGTTCTTATCCATCCCAGAATCCTCTCTACCCTTCTAGTCCAGCCGACTTTCAAGAAAAACATTCTCTTCTCCCAACCCATTCAGCCCGGAGTCGATTATCTATCAGACCCGGATGTCCTATCCCAAGTTGTCGAGTATTTCTTGGTATGGTTGGTCTCTTTCTTGCCGCTGTAGTTGTCGTATTGTTGTTCTAGGATTCTGTATCCTCTCTTTCGTAGTAGTGTTCGTGTTTCTTCGTCTTTGATGGTCTGGCTTGTCTTGAGGTGGACCTGGCCATCAACAAATACCAGCAACGGCCTAGGATCCAATGGGAAGTAGAAGTCGGCTATAGTGACAGAAATGTCGACTTGGGTAAGGTAGGATATTTGTTTGTCTTGTAGATTGATTGCGAGTTGGTGTTCCATGCGAGAAGGGCTAGCGTGCAGTCGTCGGCGCCAGTCGCTCCGCTGACCCGACATTTGTCACTTTGAGCTGTCTTTGGGCTATTGCCCAGACACGAGAATGAAACCGGTTTGACGGATCCATTCCGCTCATTGTCAGCCAGCTCTCCAGACTAAGAGCAACAGCGCTGTCTACATCACGCCATGGAGGCTGCAAGACCCGCAGTGAAGAACTGGTCCGTAATGGAAGAGGTCGTCAGCCTTCCTCCTAACCGTCAAGTGGTTCGCTTACATTCGGCTCGATCAAGGTCTGTTGTCGTCGTTGCGGAAGCTTTACATGTACGCTACATGCATTGTGACATGCGAGGAACATGGAACGCAAGGTTGCCCAGACGGAGCTGGAGCCGAGTGAGTATCAGACGCTTGCGAAGACGGCTGAAAAGAAAGGATTGACCATTAAGGAGGCTTTGAGGCAGGCTGCGCGATTGTGGGTCCACGAAGAATCTGGAATAGATCCCAACGATCCCATTTTCGACATCGCGTTGGGCAGGCGAAGGGCGAAGGACTGGGGCAAGGGGACAGAAAACGCGTCCAAAGAAGTAGACGAGACACTATACAAGTGAGCCCTAGCTGAGGCTCTTCATCGATACTGGACCGCTCTCAGCGTTTTACAACAAGCGCGACAGAGACCATCCATCCGCTGTCGAGACCTTCCGAAAAATCGCGAAACGAGACACAGCGTACAGAAGCCTCTACACCTCAGACTACGTCATGGACGAGGCCGTCACACTCTTGAGGGCGAGAACACGAAACCACAAGCTCTCAGTACAACTCGGGACAGACATCCTCGCATCGAAGACAATAATCCTCCTCAAAACAGACGATGAAACGCTGATGGGGGCCTGGGATCTCTACAAGCAGAGATCAGACGTGGCCCTGAGCTTCACCGATTCCACAATTGCATTCTTGGCGAAGAAACATTTCGTTTCTGACATTTTCTCCTACGACGCACATTTTGGAGCCCTCGGCTTTCATGTCCTCAACAGGCTGTGACAATGGATAGCAAGCGATGGCCTCCTAGGCCACTCCGGGAGCTCTCTAAACTAAGAGCAGCTACACCATCATCGGAATTTCATGGAGGCTGTAAGACCCGCATTGAAGAACTGGTCGGTGATAGAAGAGGTCGTCAATCTCCTCTTCGCTCTGTCTTGTCTCAATGGTTACAAATAGCAGTTCAACAAATCCAGTGGTGATCGGGCATTGGCTTCAACGCGAAGTTCGCAAAGGGAACCTGTGACGGCCGGTAGCAGAGAGTTTCGATTCTACGTCTCCAAAGCTCCCGAGATCAATAGGCGCTACGCTGGCAAACATGTCGTCATAATCGGCGACCGGATCGTCGCTCCGGCAAGAGCCCCCTCAAAGTCTACAGGCGAGCCAAGAAGTCTCACCCATGGAGCAGACCCCTCCTAGCATACGTTCCCAAAGAAGGAACTCTAGCGCCGCACTCGTCCACTTGTCCGGCCTAACAATAACTCAGGAATCGATAAGAGCCACGCCATGGTAGAATCGAATCGGTCCCAAGGCCGCGCCATCCTCGTGAACCTGCTCGTGTCGGCATTGGCTGGAGGTTTAGCGCTTCACAGAAGCGCGTCTTTCCGTTCTCTGAAGATAGAGCCTAGGAACCTTCGCTTCAAGTGTCCTGGCCGCCTTCTGGATCCTATTGACCGCATCCTCCTCAAAATACGTCTCACCGCACTGCTTGCAGAGCGATCCGGGGACGGAGTCGACGATGAGATGGTATCCGTTCCTGTGAACCGTATAGGGGACAGTCGTCCGGCCTAGCGGTCCCCGGCAAAAATGGGCACTTTAAACTGCTCGACCTCCTCGTAGTTACTGGAAACTCTTTACGTGTCGTGCGAGCCGTGGAAACTTTTCCAGCAGCTCACGATCCACGGTATAGAAGGGAGCATGGAGAAGCATGGACAATGCGACATAAGATGCATCATAGACGGAAACATCATGCCCCACGCTCACGTGAGCGGTCTCGCTGTAGACCTGTCCCCTTGGGCTCCATACGTCGAAGCCATACTTGGACAAGGACTCGGCCGCTAGTCCTAGCTCTCTCTCGTCGTAGAGCCCGCTGTATCTGAGTGCGTTCAGCGTCTCGTAGAAGAGTAGGGAGGGGACGGATATACCGAGTCTTCCGGTTACAAACGAGTCTCGGAGAAGCCTGGCACTCTCGGAGTAGTCTTCGTCCAGGAACCACTTCGCGCAGACCGACGCGTCCACTACCGCCTTCTGCCTCTCCACTCCCGGATCACCCTCCCACTCTCCCAGCCGCTTGGAGCCTTTCTCCGGAGCTTCTCGTTCAAGAGAACAGCCTCGGCCACATTCCTCTCCCCTTCCTGCTTGATCCGCTGGGAAATGACTTCTCTCAGGTAGGCGCTCCAGTTCACTCCCGCAGCATCCATCTGCCGCTTCAGCGCACCTGGCAGGCTAATACTAGTACGGGTCATCTTCCCCGAACCCGTACCCCGACGAGCCATTTCATCAGACACCAATATTACTGATAATACACGTATTATTTAAGACCGCCGGGAGCGCTTCTTCCTCGCAACTCGCCGGCGTCTTCAAAGTCAACCCTCCTAGCTTGCGTTCCCAAAGGCGAAACTCTAGTGTCGACTACTACTCGCGGGTTCAACGGGCCCGCCTGGCTCCCTCCTTCCTCACCGCCCGAATCTCCCTAGAAACGACCTCACGGGTGACATTCAGCTCCCGGATCTTCTTTCTGACAGCCGCCAGAGTCTCTCTAGCCTCTTGCGACGCACGCCAGGTCTTCCTGAAGATGGTCTCTTCTAGAGCCTAGATTTTTGCAAGCTTTTCCAGGAGTTCGCGATCTTTACGGAGATTCTTCTCCGCGATTCTCCTGAACTCCTGATCTATACTGACTTTTTCGACGCCCTTCTTCTTCCTAGGCCGTTGGGTCATGACTCTGTCTTAGACCCCTGTTTTCTCCTGGCTAAATTCGTTGCTATCCAGTCCTCGGCCTGCGCTTGGGATGCTATGCCAGCCCCCAAATCGGACAATAGACTGTATGTCTCATCCGTCTTGGCTCGAAGAACGTACCCATTCAGTTCTAGAAACGCTTCTACAACTTCGAATGCCGTCCTCTTATTCCCGTTTATGAAAAAGGATGGTGAATCACGAGGCTGTAGAGTAGAGAGGCCGCTTTCTTCACGATAGGCTTGTCGCGATCTAGCTTTTCTCCAACGTTCTTTACCCTTTCCAGAACGAACTCAAGATTGGCCTTCGCCAGATCGCCGCGCTCACCTCCCGTCAATTCAAGGATTCGATCATGGAACCACTCTACCTCTTCGCTGGAAAGATACCTGATTTTCTTCAAGCGTTATCGGACGACTGTTACAGATCCTCCGGCAGTACTTCCAAAATGATCCTGTGAACGTTCGACCTAGTCATACGCGCCTAAAGGCTCATTGGTCATACACGAGAGCGAAACTGCGGCCGCCAGGTGAAAAGGTACATACAAGTAAGATGAGCCTTCCTGCTCGCTGGCTCTAGAGACTCTTGCAGCCCGCCCGACATTCGACAAAGAAACTGAAAGCTGCTTATGTCAAGATTCGGAAGGCAGCTGAGGCCGACAAGGCTCCGATTCTAGAGATTTGCAAGAACATCTGGAACGGCCACGACTATCTGCCCGGGGTCTGGGACGAATGGCTCGCCGACAAGGACGGCAGACTCGTCGTCGCGTCGGTCAAGGGAAGAACGGTAGGCGTCGCCCACGCCAGCCTCCAGACGCCCGACGTCGCCTGGCTCGAAGGCGTGAGGGTCCACGAAGGATACCGCGGCCTCGGAATCGCTGGAAAACTGAACAGAGCACTCGTAGAATGGGCCAGACGGAGAGGAGCCAGGGTTGCACGCCTCTGCACAGGCAGCTCAAACCTGGCGTCAAAGAAACACTTGGAGAAGATACGGTTCCCGCTCCTTCAGACCTTCCAACGGCTAGACTCGACAAGAGGACTCCGGGTCAAGCCCGCAAGTGTCACCAGCCCAAGACGTTCGACAAAAGATCTCTGGAACTGGTTGAGCTCGCGTCCCGAGTTTGCCGAGAACCGTGCGATGTATTCTGACGGATGGACCTGGCACCCTCTGACACTTCAAGCCCTTAAGGAGCATGTGGTCCACGGCCGCGTCCTTATTTCATCTAGAAACGGACAACCGAGCACCTTTTGCATCCTGCTCGACGAAGACAAAGTCTTGACAATGGGATTCGTAGCGGGAGGGCCACGCGATGTTGGGAAGCTGATTCGAATGCTCCGGTTCTTGATGTTTCGGAAGAAGCGTGGGAAGCTCCGAATCCTCCTTCCATCGAAGTCACCGCTAGTACGGGCCCTCGAGCGTTCAGGGTTCGAGAAGGTCGCAAAGATCCTGGTCTATCAGAAATTCCTAGGATAGAAAGACAGTTTCAAGCAGTTCCCGCCGACAGCTCGTCAGTCTTGGCTGCCATGATGAAATCGTTCCTGTGGAGGCCTCTTATCTTGTGGGTCCACCAGGTGACGGTCACTCTTCCCCACTCGGTTAGCATTGCCGGATGATGACCTTCAGACTCGGCGAGCCCTCCCAGCTTAATCGTGAAGGCTAGCGCCTCCGCGAAATTCCTGAACCTGAACATCCTCTCGAGCCGCTTAATTCCATCTCTCTCCACGACAGACCATTCTGGAACTTTAGGCCGGAGCTCGGCAATCTCTGCATCGGTGAACGCCGGCTCACCTCCACGACAGGGAACGCACTTCGCCCGAACAAGCTCCTGAGACATCAAGGATATGATGAGCAAGGAAGGCCGGTTATTTAGTTACTCAAGATGCCTCGCGATGAAAAAACGCTAGGGCGAAGGGACTGTTGCGTAGACTTGTTGGTGGTATGGGAGCGTTTGGGCCCCACCTACCTATGACGGTGCTATATTGGAACGATGTTTTTGTCCCCTGCCATCATATTCTGTTTCGGCTTATCTAGTGCCGAACCGACCGTCCTCTTCTCGGCCGAACCTGGGTTCAGGCGTCGATAGATTCGATAGAACTGAGAGCCTTGGACATGGTTGCTGGATGGGACAAGTTTGGGTGGGGCATGACCAGGTCTTCGTTATAAGCCGGAGAGTAGTGTTCCACCACTCGTTAATTTCGTACACTAGTTTGAGATGTTTTTCCGCGACAAGCCGAGGAAGCTAGCGCTTTTTTTAGTCTCTATGGACTCTATCAGGCTCTTCTGAGTGTCAGCCTCCGGTTGGTACTCGATAAATACCTGTTCTGCTATAGGTTGGGTCTACCTTGACAGAGCCTCTGCTTGTTCCGCCCAGGCTGTCCTATGTTCAACGCGTTATCGAGATTCCGGACCTCGAGCTTTTCGACCTTTCAAAAGATGGTAAGACGGCGCTCGTACTCTCTAACCGGACCGGCTCATACCAGCTAGCTGCAGTCGATACAAGAGGAGGCCCGCTACGACCTGTCTCCCACGGAAAGGAGCGGGTGGCATGGGCCCGCATCTCCAACGATTCGGAGACCGTCTGCTTCTCAAGAGACTTAGGCGGAAGAGAAGAACACCAACTCTTCACAATACCCCTAGAAGACGGCGAAGAAGAGGAACAGCTCACACAACTACCCCCGACCAGGGTATTCGACTTCAACTGGTCCAACGGCGACGACCGGCTAACCTTCGCAGGCGCGACAAAGGAGGCGAACGGTCTCTGGATCGTCGACTCTAGCAACGGCGCTCATACACAGGTCTATCAGAACCGGCACTGGGTGTTCAGCCCCGAATGGTCACGGGACGATTCCCGGATCTGTGTCTCAGCTAAGACGACAGAGCATCCCACAGCCGCGGAACTCGTCTTCCTCGCCCCTGAAGGAGGACAAGAGCCACTGGTTTACACTCCAAAGCCTACCTCAGAGAATACGAACGGCGGATGGCACCCCTCACAGCCCACGGTCTTGTTCAAGACAGACGCCAGAGGCAAGTATGAACTCGCACTCTACAACACGGCGACCCAAGAGCTGACCTATCTCAAGGGCAGTGATCTCGGCCTCGACTTCCCCGTTTTCTCCTGGATGCCTGACGGAGGATCAGTCTACTACCTCGCCTCGAACAAGGGACGGACCCGGCTCTACATCGAACCCGTCGACACCTCCGAACCCCCGAGAGAGATTCCTCTCCCAGACGGCTACCATGCCGGTTTCTTCGGCAGCTCGGTAAAGGCGGCACGATCCGG
>Ga0209376_1004765_pt1 | contig 11607 bp, 17 predicted proteins | sample GraSoiAngelo_134_FD_185891 | JGI IMG/M metagenome (GOLD analysis project Ga0209376, IMG submission 185891) | Grasslands soil microbial communities from the Angelo Coastal Reserve, California, USA - 14_0929_05_30cm (SPAdes) (version 2) | ecosystem: Environmental > Terrestrial > Soil > Grasslands ... | reverse complement strand
AGTCGTCCATCGTCCGGGGAACAAGCTAATACTCACCGCCGCCCTCCGCCCGCGGAGCCGGGTGGCGCCGCCAGCCGATCGTCACCAGCTGCTGGGCGGCCTTGATGCCCAGGGCCCGAACCATCAGGTACACACCCAGCGCGGTGAGCAGGATCGCCGAGTAAAACCGCCACCACACCAGCATCCACACCTGCCGATGCCCGAACTCCCCGGCGAACCCGGACAGGAACGCCACCTCGATCCCGCCGCCGCCCGACGGCAACGGCACGACGAGCGGGGCCGCGAGCATCGCCAGGGCGCCGAACACCATGGTCGCGAACCGCGGCCGCGGCGTCGCGCCGACGGCCAGCGCCGGGAGGATGAGCGCACGGGAGACGAGGCTCACGGCGGTCAGCAGCGCGTTCAGCGCCATCACCCACCACGGCGCCCGTCGCACGTGGGCGAGCGCCACCCGCCACTGCCGCCGTACGCGGTGGCGGAAGGTCCCGGTTTTGACGTACCGTTGCACGGCGTAGATCACGATCAGCACGGCGAGGACGATGAACTCGATGAGCACGAGGTCGGCCGCGATGTGGTGACGTAGCCAGTGCTGCGCCTCGTGTCGCCAATCGGGCACGTAGTGCACGGCCAACCCCACCGCCATGATCGCGAACACGGGCCACTCGGCGGTCACCTCGACACCGAGCGCCACGAGGGCGGCCACCGGGCGCATCCCCGCCTCCGTAAGCCCCACGAAGCGCGCCGCTTCGCCTCCCAACCGGTTGGGCGTCAGAGTCGACGCCGCTTCCCCGTAGAGGTTGAGCCGCACGGCGGGCCAGAACCGCAGCCGCGCCCCGGTCGTCCACGCGGCAAGCTGGATGCGCCACGCGCGCACCAGCTCGTCGAGGACGAGGCATGCCAGGGCGAGCAGGTGCGCGATCAGTCGGAGCAGTCTCCCAGCGGGTAGAGGAACCCGCAGTTGGGGCAGGGATTCTTGCAGCCCCACGGCTTCGGGCGCACCGCGTGCCCGCAGCGCAGGCACGTTGGGGCGGAGCGGCGCCGGGACTTAGGAGACGGCGCGAACGGCGCCTGTGAGGAAGGGGTTGGACTGGCGCTCGGCGCCGATGGTGGTTTCGGGTCCATGACCGGGATACACGATGGTGGAATCGGGCAGCACTAGCAACTCCCGCCCGATGCTCCCGATCAGCGCGTCGAAATCACCGCCCGGGAGGTCGGTTCGCCCGATGGACCCCTGGAACAGCACATCGCCGGCAAACACCGCTCCGTGGCCCACGACCGCCACGTGGCCGGGCGAGTGACCCGGGACGTGTCGCACGGTGAAGGTGAGCTTGCCGACGTGCAGCTCGTCGCCGTGGGCGAACGACCGGTCGGGCGGCGCCAGCCGCGGCGCGGGAATTCCGAACGCGGCCCCTTGCTGGGGCCCGGACCCGAGACACGCCGAGCACGTGGTCGAGGTGCGCGTGGGTGAGCCAAATCGCGACGGCCGTGACGCCCGCGGTCTGGAGCGTGCGGCTAATCAGCTCGGCGTCCTCTCCCGGATCGACGACGGCGCACTGCCCCGTCTCCTCGTCGATGACCAGGTAGGTGTTCTCGACGAATACCCCGTTGGGGATGGGGACGACTCTCATTCCCTAGTCGTCCTGACGCAGGGCGGCGAGGTACTTCTCGACGGCGATCGCGGCGGTGGTCGCGTCGCCGACGGCGGTCGTGATCTGGCGGGTGAGCTGGCTGCGCACGTCGCCGGCCGCGAACAGGCCGGGGATCGACGTCATCATGCGCTCATCAGTGATGAAGTAGCCGCCGGCATCGTGCTTGACGTGGCCCTCGACGATCCCGGTGTTGGGCTTGAACCCGATGAACACGAACACGCCGCCCACGGCGAGCTGCGAGCGCGCGCCGGTCGTCGTCTCCTCGAGCGCCAGGTGCTTGACCGTCCGGCTGTCGCCGACGATCTCGAGCACGCGCTTGTTCCACACCATCTCGATCTTCGGATTCGCGAACGCCCGCTCCTGGAGGATCTTGGAGGCGCGCAGCTGGTCGCGGCGGTGCACGATGTACACCTTGCTCGCGTAGCGCGTCAGGTAATCGGCCTCCTCGACGGCGGCGTCGCCGCCGCCCACGACCGCCAGCACTTCGCCCTTGAAGAACGCCCCGTCGCAGACGGCGCAGTAGGAGACGCCCTTGCCGGCGTATTCCTTCTCCCCGGGCACTCCCAGCTTCACCGGCGTCCCGCCGGCGGTGAGAATCACGGCCGGGGCGCGGAAGACGCGCTCGCGGGCCGTGACGACGTCGAACAGACCGTCCGGGGCCTTGCGGATGCGCTCGACGGTGTCGGTCACGATGTCCGCGCCGAACTTCTTGGCGTGCTCGGCGAACTGCCGGGCGAGCTCCCACCCCTTGATGCTCTCGAAGCCGATGTAGTCTTCGATGAGGTCGGTGTTGAGGAGCTCCCCGCCGGGCGGGCCGCGCTCGATCGTGATCGCCTTGAGCATGCCCCGCCCCGCATACAGCGCGGCACAGAGCCCCGCGGGCCCGGCGCCGACGATAACGAGGTCGTAGGTGCTGCCGTTCTCGGTCATCGGTTATCCGTAAAGTTCAACTGTGGTGCCTCGGCATCCCCGGCCAGCGCGCGTGCCAACTGCGCGCGAAACGCCACCGTCTCGAACTCGACGTCCGGGTGTTGCGGGCCCATCAGCTTCTCCAGGGCGGCCGCACCGACCGCCACGACCCCGTGGCGGTTCCCCCGACCGCGGTGCAGCAACGCGGCCGCCGCCTGGATCAGGCCCTGGAAGACCCGGGCTTCGTCCTCCTTAATTATAGAACGCCAGACGGTTTCCAAGGCTTCGTGGGCGAGCCAGTATTCGCCGGAATTGAAGAGGTCGCGGGCGTTCTCCAGGTGGCGGCGACGGGCCGCGGCGGTCATCGGTTGTCGGTCTTCGGTCATCGGTAATCCAGCTGGCTAAACCGACAACCGAGAACCGACGACCGATGACTCTCCCTCCGCGCCAATTCGCAGCAGGTTCAGGGCTCCGTGGCAGCTCGAGATCGTCCCCACCAACACCGCCGCCGCGTCCCGGCGCGCGCCGGCGGAGGCCACGATCCAGTCCCCCTCGAGCACCGCATCCACCGCGAACGTGCCCACCCCGAACACGTGGTGCCGGCACACGAACAGCGCGGGGCCGAACAGCCGGCGTCCCGCGCCGCGCAACCGGTCGGCGAGCGCCGTGACGGCGCTGCCCATCTCCCAGGTGCGCGGGCTCCCGATCGCCGGGCAGACGGCCGGCTCGACGCAGTGGGTGGGACAGATCCAGTCGGCGAACGAGACGTAGCGGGTGTGGTCCGGCGCCGTGCGGTCGTACGGCGTGCCCAAGGCGCCGGGCACGGGCTCCACCGACACGGGTCTCCCGGGCCAGCGCCGGCGGGCGCGGCGCACCACCCATTCGAACATCAGGTGCGGCATGTGCGGGGAGGGCACGATGTAGTCCTGCGGCTCGAGTGGTAGCGCGCGACGGGCGGCGCCGAGGTAGCGGTCGAAGTACGCCGTCCAGTCGCTCACCTCGAAGGTGCGGTCGGGTGCTTCGCCCAGCTCGCGCCGGGCGCGGCAACCCTCGTCCTGGTCCACGACGATCACGCAGCGGTAGTCGGCCTTATCCTTTGCCTTCGCCTTGGCGAGCTGACCGGCGTAGAACGTGCCGTAGCAGCCGCCGCCGATCACGACGACGTCGCGCATCGTGATGGCCTCGCTCACCGGATCACCCGGCCCCCGTCGACGATGAGCACCGTGCCGGTGGTGTAGTCGCTGGCCAGGAGGAACCGCACGGCGGCGACCACGTCCTCCGGGGTGCCGAGGCGCTGCAGCGGCGTCGTTGCGGCGAAGTGGCGGCGCGTGACCTCGTCCCACTCGTCGGGGAGCAGCACCGGCCCCGGGGCAACGGCGTTGACGGCGATGTCTGGCGCCAGCGCGCGCGCCAATCCCTTCGTGAGCATCACCACGCCGGCCTTGCTCACGCAATGCGGGACGTAGGCGGGCCACGGCTCGAAGGCGGCGACGTCGGCGATATTCACGATGCTGCCGCGGGACCGGCGCAGATGGGGGATCGCGCCCTGCGCGACGAAGAATCCGGCGCGGAGATTCAGCTCCAGCGTGGCGTCCCAGCTTTCGGGCGTGACCTCCTCGACCGGCTGGCGCACCATCACGGCCGCCGAGTTGACGAGCGCGTGCAGCCCGCCGAGGGCCTGCACCGTCCGGTCGGCGAGGGCGCGCGCAGCGCCGGCGTCCCGCAGGTCCGCCGCGAGCAGCGTGCCGGTCCGCCCCAGCCGCTCCACGGCGGCGAGCGTCTCCTCCGCGCCCGCCTCGGAGCCGTGGTAATGCACGGCGACGTCGTACCCCTCTCCGGCGAGCCCCAGGGCGATGGCCTGGCCAATGCGCCGTCCCGCTCCGGTGACGAGCGCGACGCGCCGCAGCGCCGCTTCCTTCGTCACGCCACGTCCCGACCCGTGACGGGGAGCACCTGGCCCGTGATCCCGCGGGCGGCGTCGCTCGCCAGATACAGAACGGCGCGGATCAGGTCGTCGAGCTCCAGGTACTTGGCGTCGGCGCCCATCTGGGTGACGTTGTCGGCGGTGCGCACCGTGGCCGGCGCCACGGCGTTGACCCGCACGCCGCGGTCGGCGAACTCGCGCGCCAGGGCGCGGGTCAGGCCCGCGACCGCCCACTTCGCAGCGCTGTAACTCGCCATCTTGGCGAGCGGCCGCACCACCGCGATCGACGCGAAGTTGACGATCGCGCCGCCGCCGCGAGCGAGCAGCGCCGGGATCGCCGCCTGCGACACGCACAGGGTCGTCTTGACGTTGATCGTCAGCTCCTTGTCCACTACCTCCGGCGTGAGCGCGAGGAAGTCGCCGACGTACACGAGGCCACCGGCGACATTGACCACGGCGTCGAGGCCGCCGAACCGGTCCTTCGCCGCTGCGACTGCGGCTTTGGCCCCCGCCGGGGTCGCGAGATCTCCGGCCGATGCCACCGCCTCGATCCGCTGCGCCGCGAACTCCCGGACCCGTTCGGCGAGCGCGGCGGCATTCACGTCCGCCAACACAAGCCGCGCGCCCGCCTCGCCGAATGCCTTCGCGACGGCGTGCCCGATCTGCCCCACACGGCCGACGCCGGTCACCAGCACGACCTTCCCCGCGAACTCAGCGCCCACCCTGCGCCTCCTGGACCGCGGCGACGACGTCCTCGGGCGGCGGGGCGCCGCGCTGCGCGTAGCGGATCTTCCCGTCGCGCCCGACGACGTACACCGAGCGCCAGATGCTCTGGCCGTCGTCCTTCACGGCGTGGTACGCCCGGGCGACCGCCCGGGCGGGGTCCGAGAGCAGCGGGAAATTGAAGCGCATTTTCTCGACGTATTTGTGGTGGGCCTCCACGCCCGCGGGGTTGACGCCGAAGGGCTGAATGCCGGCCTGCCGGAACAACTCGATCTCATCGCGCACGGCGGAGAGTTGGCGGTTTCAACCGGGCGTGTTGTTCCCCGGATAAAACACCAGCGCGACGTGGGCGCGCGTGAGGACGTCCGCCAGGGTGTAGGTCTTACCGTCGGACGCGGCGGCGGTGAAGCCGGGCGCCGGGCTGCCGATTACCAGCAAGTCGCTCATCGATAACGCTCCCGTACCGCCTCCAGGTGATCGAGCCATTCGGCGGGCACGTGGAGCCCGCCGAGGGACGTATGGGCTTCGCCCAGCTCGGTGTCGCCATGCCAGTCCGACCCGCCGGTGACGGCGAGGCCCAGTTTGGCGGCGATGCGTTGCAGCCGCTTCTCGGTCTCGGTCGAGTGGCTGGGGTGCCGCACCTCGAGGCCGTCCAGCCCCTCCGCGGCGAACTGGCGGAGTTGATTCTCGGTGCCGCGGTCGCCGAGGTGCGCCGCGACGGCGAGACCGCCCGCCGCGTGTACCAGCTTGGCGACGTCGCGCAGCGCGGGGAGCGGCTTCTCGACGAACGCCGGGCGGCCGCGCCCCAGATACCGGTCGAAGGCCTCGGTGATGTCGGCGGTGTGGCCGCCGGCGACCAGGGCGCGCGCCACGTGGGGGCGGCCCAGGGCGCCGGAGCCCGCGCTCGCGGTCACGGTCTCCGCGTCGAGGGCGACGCCGAGGCCGCGCAGCTTCGCGACCATCTGCTGCCCGCGGCGGCGGCGCGCCGCGCGCATCTCGTCGAGGAACTCTTCCAGGGCGGGCTGCCCGGGCTCGAGGAAGTAGCCGAGCACGTGGAGCTCGCCCCACGGGGCGCGCACGCTGAACTCGCACCCGCCCACCACGCGGATCCCGCAGACGGCGCCGGCCGCGGCTGCGGCGGGGACGCCGGCGGTGGTGTCGTGATCGGTCAGCGCGAAGGCGACGAGGCCGGCCCGGTGCGCGCGGCGCGCGACCTCGTCGGGCGGGAATTCGCCGTCCGACGCGGTGGAGTGCGTGTGCAGGTCAACGTGCGCCGTAGGCGCCTTCCGGAGCGGTCCAGGCCGGCTGGGAGGCGCGGAACAACTCCAGCAGCTCGCGCTCGCCAAGCTCGGCGACCGCGGCATCGGGACTGCGGCTCCCGGTCGGCGCGAACCGCGTGAAGCGGCGCCGCCGGGTGGGGCCGGTGCCCTGCTGGAACACGAGGCCGATCTGGTCGCGCCCGTACACGGTCACGCGGCCCGACGGCGCGACTTCCCAGATCTCGCCGTTCACGGTGATGGTGCGCCGCACCGCGCTCAGGCCTCCGCCTCGGCGGCGAGGGCGACGTCGGTCCACAGGTCCCACGCGTCGGGGGCGTAGGTGGCGAGGGCCTGGAGCTTCTTTTCCAGCTTCAGCTCCTCGGGGAGTCGGGACGCCTGCGCGCGGTGCGACATTTCGGTCGCGCTCTCGGAGAACTCGAGGAATAGGCGGGGGTCGCGCGCGTTGCGGAACACCCAGATGCGCTGGCCACGCGCCGACGCGAACCCCGCCAGCTCGCGCAGGGTGGCCAGATACTCGGCCTCCGCGTGGGCGGGGACGCGCACCCGGCAGGCCGTCAGGACGCGCGCCATCAGACGGCCCCTTCGGGGAATTCCTGGAGCGTCTTCTTGACGTCGGCGAGGAAGCGGTCGGCGTCGGCGCCATCCACGACGCGGTGGTCGTAAGACATCGAGATCATCCCCATCACCCGGACCGCGATCGTGTCGGTGCGGTCCGGGAGCGTGATGACTTTGGGCCGCTTTTCGATCGTCCCGACGCCGAGGATCGCGACCTGCGGCTGATTAATGATCGGCGCGCCGGCGTAGGAGCCGAACACGCCGGGGTTGGTGATCGTGAAGGTCCCCCGCTGGATCTCGTCCGGCGACAGTTTCTTGGTCCGGGCCCGCTCACCCAGGTCGTTGATGGCGCGGGTCAGCCCCATCAGCGACAGCTCATCCGCGTGCTTGATCACCGGTACGATGAGACCCCACTCCAGCGCCACCGCGATGCCGATGTTGATATCGCGCCGGTAAATGATGGTGTCGCCCGAGACGGCCGCGTTCACGACGGCGTGCGCGCGCAGCTGCTCGGCGCACGCCTTGGCGATGAACGCCAGGTAGGTGAGGTTGGCGCCGCGCTCGGCATACGACGCCTTGTGCTTGGCGCGCAGCTCGGCGACTCGCGAGTAGTCGACTTCGAAGAAGCTGGTGACGTGCGCCGACGTGCGCCGCGACTGGATCATGTGATCCGCGGTGATCTTGCGGATCTTCGACATCGGCTCGACGCGGTCGCCGGGCCAGGCCTCGACGGTGGGGTGAACGACGGCACCGGGTGCCGGTTGCCGGGTGCCGGGGGTCGGGGTCACCCCTACCGGTGCGCGCTCGATGAAGCCGAGGATGTCGTTCTTCGTTACGCGGCCGGCGAAGCCGGTGCCCGGAATCGTCGAGATGTCCACCTGATGTTCGGCCGCGATCTTGCGGACCAGCGGCGTGGACTTGCGGCGCAGGCGCTCTTCGGCGGTCTCGACGCCGCCGTCCCCACCCTTCCCCACTTGGGCGGTCGGGCGGTCAGGCGGTCGGGCGGTCGTAACAACAGGTGCGACCGGAGCCGGGGCGGAAGCCGTGGCCTTCGGCGGCTCGGGCTTCGGAGTGGCGGGCTTGGGCGCCGGCTCAGCCTTCGGTGCCGTGGGGGCCGACACCGCCGCGTTCTTGTCGGTCTCGAGGACCGCGACGAGGGTCTGGACGGGCACGGTCTGCCCCTCCTGCACCTTGATCTCGACGAGCTTCCCGGCGGCGGGCGCGGGGATTTCGGCGTCGACCTTGTCGGTCGAGATCTCGAAGAGCGGCTCGTCGCGCTTGACCTCGTCGCCGAGTTTCTTGAGCCACTTGCTGAGCGTGCCCTCGGCGATGGATTCGCCCATCTGGGGCATGAGAACGTCTATGCGCGCCATGACCGCTCCTGAAGGTCGTCAGTTATCGGTTTTCGGTCGTCGGTTACTGACAACAGACAACCGAGAACCGAGAACCCTAGTATGCCGCCAACCATCTCGCCGCCTTCACCACGTCCTCCGTCTGCGGTAACACGAAGTCCTCGAGGGTCGGCGCGTACGGCAGCGGCACGTCGTGCGCCGTGACGCGCATGATCGGGCCGTCGAGCCACTCAAACGCCTGCTCGTTGATCCGGGCTGCGATCTCCCCCGCGAGCCCGCCGGTGCGCGTGTCCTCGTGCACGATCAGCAGCTTGTTGGTCTTCTTCACCGTGGCGACGATCGCCGCGTCGTCGAGCGGCAGCAGCGTCCGCAGATCCAGGACTTCGACCGACACGCCGTCCTTGTCCAGCTGCTCGGCTGCCTCGAGCGACTTCCATACCATCGCGCCGTAAGTGACGATCGAGAGGTCCCGCCCCTCGCGCGCCACGCGCGCCCGGCCGATCGGCGTCAGGATCTCCTCACCCTCGGGCAGCGACTCCTTGATGCGGCGGTACAGCCACTTGTGCTCGAGGTAGAGCACGGGGTCGTCGTCGCGGATCGCCGCCTTGATCAGGCCTTTGGCATCGCGCGCCGTCGCGGGCGCCACGATCTTCAGGCCCGGCGTATGGAAAAACGCCGCCTCCGGGTTCTGCGAGTGGAACGGCCCGCCGCGCACGAACCCGCCGCACGGCCCGCGCACCACGATCGGCGTCGCGAGCCCGGCCCGGTAGCGCGCGGTCGCCACGTAATTCGTGAGCATGTCGTAGGCGCAGGAGATGAAGTCGATGAACTGCATCTCGGCCACGGGCCGCAGGCCCATGTGTGCGGCGCCAGCCGCGGCGCCGACGATCGCCGCCTCGGAGATCGGCGTGTCGATCACCCGCGACTCGCCGAAGCGCTTCAGGAACCCGTCGGTGACCTTGAACGCGCCGCCATAGGCGCCGACGTCCTCGCCGAGGATGAAGACCCGCTCGTCGCGCTCCATCTCCTCCCACAGGCCCTGGCGGATCGCCTCGAGGTAGGTGATCTCGGCCACGTCAGCGACCTCCCCCGCCGGCGCCGACGCGCACGCGCGTCGCCAGCAGCACCAGGAGCCCGCCTGCCGCGGCGCGCCGGATCACAGCAGCCGGAACCACAGCTTTTCGGTGTCGGCCGGATCGGCGTACACGCCGCCCAGCGCCGTCTCCGGCGCGGGCAGCGGCTCGTCGACGCAGGCGTCCGTCGCCCGGTCCACCTCGTCGCGGATCCGCTGGTCCAAGGCGGTGAGCTCCGCCGCTTCGACCCATTCGTTCTCGATCAGCTGCTTTGCGTAGCGATCGATGGGGTCGTTCTCCTTCGCCCAGCGCTCCAGCTCGTCCTCGGGGACGTAGTGCTGGTCGTCGTGCTCGGCGTGCCCTTTGCGGCGGTACGTCTTCACTTCGATGAAGTGCACGCCCTTGCCGCGGCGGGCACGCTCGACCGCATGTTTCGCCGCCGCGTACACAGCGAGCACGTCGTTCCCGTCCACCGTGACGGTGGGGATGCCGTAGCCTTGGGCCTTCTCGGCGAGATGCGTCACGGCGAATTGCTTCGCGGGCGGCGTCGAGTAGGCCCAGTGGTTGTACTCCCCGATGACCACGAGCGGACAGCGCTGCACCGCGGCGAAGTTCAGCCCTTCGTGAAACGTCCCGGTGGAGGTCCCGCCGTCGCCGATGTACACGAGGCCCACGCGCGGCTCGCGGCGCAGCTTGAACGTGAGCGTGATCCCCGCCATCACCGGGATCATGTCGCCCAGGTGGGAGATCTGGCCGACGTACCCCAGCTCCAGGTCGTTGAAGTGAATATTGAGCTCGCGCCCGCGCGTGGGGCCCTCGACCTTGGCCATGTACTGCCGCAGGATCTGCAGCGGCGTCGCGCCCATCACCAGCATCGAGCCGAGGTTGCGGATCAGCGGGGAGAGCAGGTCGCGGTGCCGGCCCCGCTCCAACGCGTAGGCGGAGGCCACGGACTCGCCCTCCTGGCCCAGGGACCGGAACAGCCCCCCGATCACCTTGGTTTGGCGGTACAGGGCGGTGAGCCGCTCCTCCAGGGTGCGCGTGAGGCGGAGGTAGTAGTAGATCTCCAGCAGCTGTGAGCGCTCCACCTCCGCCGGGATGGCGGGATGACCCGGTTGGGTGGCGGGCACGATGCGGGAAGTCATGGCTAAATTATAGTTGAGACGGAGGTTCCATGGCGAACGCGAAACTGTCCGTGCGCGGGATGACCTGCGGTCATTGCCGGCTGAAGGTCGAGCAGGCGCTGAAGGGTGTGAGCGGCGTGTACACGGCGATCGTGGATCTCGAGGACGGCGAAGCCGAGGTGGACTTCAACGACGATGCCGTGACGGCAACGGACCTGATCGCCGCGGTCGCCAAGGCCGGATACACGGCGAAGCTCGCGGGCTAGTACGCGCCGCGCACTTCGTGGCCCGGCTCGACCGTGCGGTGCACCTCGCTGAGGAACCGCTTGGCGAGCTTGTCCAGCTCCGATTCTCCTACCTGATCGGTCGTCACCTCGACGTAGGTGTAGTGGCCGCCCTCCGGCAGCGCGCTCACCGTGAGCTTGCCGACGGTGCCGCGGTACGCGAGCCGCCGCGGCGTTTCTTCGGCCGGCACCAAGCGCGAGCCGAAGAACCTCTTCGCCGTCTCGAGCACCTGGTCCGGACTCGCACTCGTCCGATGGAAGTATTTCATGGGTGCGCCCACGCCGGCTTGAAGCGCCGCAACGTCAGACTGTTCAACACCACCGACAGGCTCGACCACGCCATCGCCGCGCTCGCCAGCACCGGCGACAACAGCACGCCCGTGAACGGGTAGAGCGCGCCCGCGGCGACCGGAATCCCCACGACATTATAAATGAAAGCCCAGAAGAGATTGAGGCGGATGGTGCGCATGGTGCGCCGCGCCAGCAAGAGCGACGTGACGACGCCGCGCAGGTCGCCGCGGATCAACGTCACATCCGAGGCCTCCATCGCGATGTCGGTGCCGGTGCCGATGGCGATCCCCACGTCGGCCTGCGCCAATGCCGGCGCGTCGTTGATGCCGTCGCCCACCATCGCCACGCCGAGGCCCCGGCGCTGCAGTTTCTTGACGAGGTCGGCCTTCTGGGACGGGAGCACCTCGGGGAGCACCTCGTCGATACCGACCTCGCGCGCCACG
>Ga0209376_1004764_pt1 | contig 11607 bp, 11 predicted proteins | sample GraSoiAngelo_134_FD_185891 | JGI IMG/M metagenome (GOLD analysis project Ga0209376, IMG submission 185891) | Grasslands soil microbial communities from the Angelo Coastal Reserve, California, USA - 14_0929_05_30cm (SPAdes) (version 2) | ecosystem: Environmental > Terrestrial > Soil > Grasslands ... | reverse complement strand
TTCTCAGGCATCGGAGCACCTCCCGAAAAACATTAATCGGCCGCGACTCGAGAATTGGGGAGTCGCGGCCGATCCTGGTGTTGGGGTGGGCCTGTCTCGGCCCTTCCCGGCGCTACGCAGTACCGGCCGCGAATCCCGCTTCAGACGCGGGGCCGCGACACCAGCAGTACGCGTAGACCATAGCGTGGCACATGGTCGGGCGAAGCTACGGCGCGCCCGGACCGGGCGCAAGATGGAACTGCAGAGGGGACGGAACGGGACTACGGGCGGCGCGAAGTCGGAGGCCCATGTGGGGGGGCACCGCTCTGACCGTGAGCCGCCGCGCGCGCCGCAGCGGCGCGGGCGAGCCCCGCCGCCGCCTGCGCCGGCGTCGCCCCACCGGCGAGCTCCGCCTCCACGCGACCCGGGAGGGCGAGGAGGTCGCGCTCCTTGCCGCCCGAGCGCAGCGTCTGGCGCACGAGCTCCACAGCTTCGGGGGCCGGGACGCCGAGCGCCGTGAGCGTGCCCGCGACGCGCAACGCTTCAGCGGCTGAGCACGGGGCGACGCAAATGCGAGCGAGCTCCTGGACATTCGCATCCTCGAGCCCGGCGCTGAGTGCGAAGGCGCCCGCCTCGACGGCGTCGGCCGCGGGCACGCCGGGGGTTGCGGCTTGCAGCGCTACCTGGGCCCGCCCCAGCCGCGCGAACACCGCTTGCACGGCGGCGACGATCCGTTCCGGCGGCGCGGCCTTGGCCCCGCCCTCGATCGCCTTGTCCACGAGCGGATCGACCGGCAGTCCGCGCGCCGCAGCGGAGTCTCCCAGCGCACTCACCGCGGCAACGACCCCCGCGGGCACGCGGCCCGCCAGCCGCCCGGCGACCGGTTGCTGCGCCGTAGCCGTCACCCCGAGCGCCAGCGAGGGGGCAGCGAGGAGGAGCACGACCAGCGCAGTTCTCACAGCGCGCGCGCTCCCGCGGCCCCGGCGGTGACCGCCACCACGCTGTTGCGGCGTCCGAAGCCGTCGTCCACCATCGGCGCGGCGGGGTCGTTCACCCAGCGACGGCCGTCCACGAGGAACGCATACTGGTGCTGACCTACGGGCAGGGCGACGGTCGTTGCCCACACCCCGGCGGCGCCGGCGGGCGCCAGCGGCGCGGTGGTCGCATCCCACTGATTGAAGGTGCCGGCCACGCTCACGCGGTGCGCCCCCGGGGCGTACAGGACGAAGCGCACGTACACGCTCTCCGGTGCAGCCGCGACCGCGACCGGGGGCACCGGCGGCTGCGAGCGAGCGAGAATGAGCACGAGGACGGCCGCCGCAGCGAGCGCCGGGCCGAGGATCCATGGACGGAGCCGGAGACGGATCTCCCACGGTTCCGCGAGCCGGTGCCACCAGCGTCGGGCCGACGGAGCGATCACCCGCTGTCGCACCTCGGCCATCACGCGCGCCTCGAGCGCGGCCGGCAGCGTCACCGGAGCGCGATCCACGGCGCCGAGCAGCCGCTCAGCCGCCCGCGCCTCGGCGTGAAGCTCCGGCGGCAGATCGGCGAGGCGCAGCTCGCCGTCGAGAAACCGCTTGACCAGAGGATGAAGCACCGTCGTCATAGCACGTCCTTGAGCCGCTCGCGCAGCCGATCGTAGGCCCGGTGCATCCGCATCTTCAGCGAGGGAATCGTCGCGCCGAGCCGCCCGGCGATCTCCTCATACGATAAGTCCTCGACGTGCTTCAGGACGAACACCTCGCGCTGCTCCGGCGTCAGCCCCAGGAGCGCCTGCTGCAGCGCCCGCCGCCGCTCCTCCTGCACCAGGGGGCCGTCGGCCTGCTCCGTGGCCAGCACCACCACCGCGTCCGTCCCCGGTCCCGCCCGGGCGACCCGCCGCCGCTCGGCGAGGCAGCGGTTCCGCAGGATCAGGAAGAACCACCCCGCGAAGTTGTCCGGGTCGCGGCACTGCCGCAGCTGCTCGAACGCGCGGATGAACGCGTCCTGCACCGCGTCCTCCGCTTCGTCCACCGAGCCCAGCATGCGGGTCGCGAACCGGGCGTACCGATCGCGGTAGCGGTGTACCAGCTCCGCGTACTGCTCGGTGTCGCCGGCCAGCACCGCCCGGACGATCTCCCCGTCGGTTCGTGTTCCCACTCCACGATGCTACGGGGGCTGGGGGGACCCGGCAACCGCCACCGTGAAGAGTGGCAACGGGTTCAGGCGGTAACGACCTGCGTTACCTGGGCGCCTGGGACCGCCTCTTTAGCACGCCATGACAGCCCTGCCAGAACGACCCGCCCTGCGGCCCTGGCCGGCGCCAGACCGCCATCTGCTCGCCCGTATCGCTGAAGGCGACGAGCGGGCGGCCCGGGCGTTTGCGGCTCGACTCGAGGGCACGCTGTACGCCATCGCGTACGGCGTGCTGTTCGATCAAGAGCTTGCCAACGCGGTTGTCAACGAAGTGATGGAGCGCGCCCAGCGCTACGCCGCTCACTTGAAGGACACGGTCGTCCCGGTGCGGCGCTGGCTGGCCCGACTGACCCGGTTATTGGCTAAGCAGCGGGCAAAGGCGCGTGTCGAGTGATGCACCATAAAAGGAGGAAGCTCCATGTTGCGTAAACTGATTCCCCTCGCGGCGATCCTGGTGTTCCCGGCCGTGGCCGCGGCCCAGACGCCGCAGATTCCCAACGCCCATGCGTCAGATACGGCCAAAGCCAAGGTCGCCGAGCACCGCGCCACGCAGGTGCGCGGTGAGCCGGTCGGCCTCGACCATCGTCCCGTGACCCCGGCCACCCGAGCGGTCCCGGCCACGCGCGCCACCCCCGCCACGCCAGCATCGGGCGGCGGCGCGGCGATTCCGGCGACGCCGGCGACGCCCGCCACTCCGGCGGTGCCGGCATCGCCGTCGCGGAAGCCGGCCAGTCCGGGCCAGTCGGCAAGTCATCGCCCGTAACCTGGCTCGCATCGCAGAGTCTTACCGGGGCACGGCAGGCTGCCGTGCCCCGGTTTTCGTTCGGAGCTAGGTTCCATCCCCGTGTCGCCCGTGTTGCTGATCCTCCTCGCTCAGACCCAGGCCTCCGTCGGTCTGGGGATCGGGACCGTGCGCGACCCCAGGGGTTCGAGCTGGAGCGTCGCGTCCCTCAGTCCCGCGCTGCAGTACGCCGCGCCGACGCTGACGCTCAACGCGAGCGGACTGCTCGCCGCCCTCCCGCACGGCGACTGGTTCCTGCAGGGTCACGCAGACGGCTGGGCGACGACGGCGCCGCTCGCCGACGGCGTGCGCCTGGGGCTCGAGGCGGGCTGGTCGGGGAGCACGCGGACGGGCGGCGCGGAGACGGCGGCACCGTACGCGGTCGGCGAGGTGCTGTGGGCCGCCCCGACTTGGGGCTTCGGCCTCGGGGCGGGGCCCTCGGCGGGATGGATCAACAATGGGACGCCTTGGGTGACCGCGTTGCACGCCCGCGCGCGGACGTGGTGGCGCTCCGGGCGGGTCGACTGGTCGGCGAGCGTCGAGCCCACGCGGTTCCTGGGCGCCTGGTTCACCGACGTCAACGCGGGTGCGACGCTGCACCGCGGCTCCCTGACCGCCAGCCTGTGGGCGGTGCGTCGCGTGTCGAGCTTCTACGGGTCCAAGGGCACCGTGGGCGGCTTCCTGCAGGTGGTCGTCACGCCGGCCGCCGCGCTCGAACTCGCCGCGGGCGGGGCTCTCCCCGATCCGTATCAAGGCTTCCCCCGGACCCAGTTCTTCAGCGCCGTCATTCGGCTCGCCGGTCCCCGGCGCGCGGCGCGGGCCGCTCTGCCGCTGGCGCCGCTGGTGCCGGAGCGTCGCGGGGACAGCAGCGTGGTGCGGTTCCGGTTCACCGGGGCGAGGGCCGTCGCGATCGCGGGGGACTGGAACAACTGGGCGCCGCGGCCACTCACGGCCGTGGGCGACGACGTGTGGGAGGGCACGCTGCTCCTTTCCTCCGGGACCCACCGCTTCAACCTGCTGGTGGACGGGGAATGGGTCGTGCCGCATCGGGTGGCCACGATCGCCGACGAGCTGGGGGGGCTCGTGGCCCTCTTGGTGGTGCCCTGACCCCCTCGCTGCGCTCGGGGTGACCATCGCGGCTTGACGGCACCCGCCGCGTTCCCTACTGTCGGCTCGGCGGGTTCGCTCCCTCTCACCCATTCCGCGAGGTCCCCGATGGGCAAGATCAACCTGCAGAAGGTGATCGTCGGTGGGTTGGTAGCGGGGGTGGTGCTGAACGTGGTGGATTACCTGCTGTTCGGCGTGGTGCTGAAGAAGGATCTCCCCGTGATGAGCACGAACACGATTCTCTGGTTCGTGCTCATGGACTTCTTGTACGGCATTTTTCTGGTCTGGTTCTACGCGGCGATCCGGCCGCGCTTCGGCCCCGGTCCCCGGACGGCGGTCTACGCCGGCTTGGCGATCTGGGTGCTGTATGGGCTCCTGCACGCCTTGATGGAGGCGCCGTTCCACATGTTCCCGACGAATGTCACGGTGATCTCCACGGTGGTCGCTCTGTTCGAATGGCCGATCGCTGTGGTGGCGGGAGCGAAGCTGTATACCGAGATGTAACTGCAAAGAGAGGCGTGGGATGTGGGGTAATGGGAACGGGGGCGCCAGGTGGCGCCCCCGTTGGCGTCTCGGGCGGTCGCGGGTGCGGCTACTTCCGCGCCAACACCTCGTCCAGCGGGATCGGCAGAGTTGGAAACACCGCGTCGGTCGCGCGGTCCTTCAGGTAGGGACCCAAGCGTCCCGTGCGCCGCAGGTCGAACCAGCGGTGCCCTTCGTACAGCAGGGAGTACATCCGCTCGTGGAGGATGGCGCCGAGAATCTGCGCCTGCGTTTGCGCGGCCAGCCCCGCGATCGGCGCCAGCCCACCCGACGTCACCCGGATGTAGTTCACATCGTTCGCCGCGAGCACGGGGAGGGCGAGGGCGTTGTTCGCCTCCGCGCGCAGCAGGATCAGCTCCTCGTTCTTGATGAACGGGATCTGGGCCGTGGTCGCCGGATAACGAATCCACCCCACATCGGACGTGAGGTTCTCCGTCGTGGTGATGGGGCGCGGCACCGTCTTCGACGTGAACCGGTCGTCCAGCCCGGTCGTGGGCTTGGTCTCGGCGCTGTCCTTGATCCGCGGGTTGACGAAGTTCTCGCCCGTCTGCGGGTTCTGGAACAGCGGGTTGGGGGCGTCGCCGGGATTGGTGCTGTAGTCGAAGTACACGCCAGCCGCCAGGTTCGCGGTCGCGGATGTATCGATGAACGTCGCGCCAGACTCGAGCAGCGTCTTGGCCGTGGTGTAGCACGCCGCACACCCCAGGCTGCCGCGGTAGACCTCGACCGCGGCCTTGAGCGCCCGATTGAACTTGCGGTATCCGGCGACGTCGGCGAAGCCGGTGAATCCCGCCGGCAGCGCGAACGGCAATGCCGTCCCGCCGGCCGCGAGGTGCGCGTCGGCCGCATCGAGCAGCGACGACACGAACGTGAACGCCGAGTCGTTCGAGACCAGCGGCGCGGGGGGCGCGCCGATGGGGAGGTCCACGTCGACGGGGATCGAGTCTTCGGCGTGCCCCATCAGCACCATGACGAATTCGTACGCCTTGAGCGTCTCCACGACACCGCGCGTCCCGTTCTGCTCCGCCGCGGTGAGCCGGGTCGCCGTGCCGATCACGTCGAGCAGCTGGTTGGCGCTGAGGATCGCGTTGTACTCCTCGATCCAGTGGTCGCCCCCGAACGCGCCGCCGCCGGGATCGAGCGGCCCGTTCAGGAACTCGCTGATGAACCGCGGGTCGGAGCCGTCGAAGCGGTACGCTTCCCGGCCGAGGATCCCCGCGTCGAGGTTCCAATCCGCGGCGTCGGAGCGGGCGGCCAGGATGACCCCGATGACGTGGTCGGCGACGTCGGCGCGCGACGGGTCGGTGCCGATCGGGCCGGGGCTATTGGGGTCGGTGATGTTGAAGTCGCAGGCCCAGACGCCGAGGGCCGCGAGCGCGAGCAAGCAGGTCGTGGCTTTCATGGTTGGCGCCTCGCCTCAGAAGTCCAGGTCGATGGAGAAGAAGATGCTCCGGCTCGGCGGGAACGGCGCGACGTCGATGTTGCGCGCGATCGCCTGGTTGCCGAAGTTCGACACCTCCGGATCGATGCCCCGGAACTTCGTGATCCGGATCAAGTTGCGGCCGCTGAGCGACACGGTGGCGTTGCGCACGCGGTCGCCGAACATCTGGTGCACGGCGCTGGCCGGCAGATGGTACGAGAGCGTCGCCTCGCGCAGCTTGAGGTAGGACGCGTCCTGGACATACGGCTGCGTTTCCCCCTTGAAGAACAGCGCCCTCCGCTGCCGCCCACCCGTGGCCCAATCCTCGCTGTTCCGGAACAGGTCGAAGAGCAGCTCCGTCAGGTTGATCACGTCCCCCCCGTGTTTCCAGTCCCACAGGAAGCTGAGACCGAAGCGGCGGTAGGTGAGATCGTTCGCGAGGGACAGCTGGAAATCCGGCGTGCCATCACCGACCTGCACCACGTTGCCCAGCGAATCGTTGCCGACGATCTGCGTCGCCGACTTGCCGACCTCGACCTGGAACGCGCCCAGGGACGTCCCGAATCCACCCACCTGGAACGCCGGGACCGGCAGCGCGAGCACTTTGCTCGTGGTCTTCGTGAACGTCGCGTGGACGAGCCAGCTCACCGTTGGGGTTTGCGTTACGACGTACCCCGCGGCCACTTCGATCCCCCGGCCGCGGAGGCGGCCCCCGTTGAACACACTCGCGGCCCGTCCGCTGGACGGCGCAGGTGTCTGAACGAGAATCAGGTCGGACACCGTCCGCGTGTACCCCGTGAGGTTCACGTTCAAGCGGCCGTTGGCGAGCGTGGCATCCGCTCCGCCCTCGAGCTCGGTCTGCCGCTCCGGTCTGATGTTCGCCGCCCCGGCCGTGAAACCGGCGGAGCTGCCGAACAGGCCGCCGATGGTCCCGGTGGCGCTGGGCGTGAACTTGTTGCCGAAGTTGGGCTGGTTGCCCGTCTGGCCCCAGGCGGCGCGCAGCTTCAGCTCGTCGCCCGCGGATCCCCCGAGGGCCGGGAAGCGGTAGGAGGCCGCAGCCTTGGGGTAGAGGAAGAACCGCTTCACGTTCCCGTTGCGGCTGGTCCGCTCCCCGCGCGCGCCCACCGTCAGCAACAGGCGCTCGTCCAGACCCAGCACTTCCTCTTGCCCGAAGATCGCCAGGTCGCGAATCGGCTGCAGGTCCTGGTTGACGGCGATCGACGTCGCCTGATCGATGTTGATCTGGCCCGGCGGGAGGTTGCGACCGACCAGGTTCGTGAAGTTCAGGCTCTTGTCGAAATACTGCACGCCCAGCGAGGTCGTGGCTCGGTACGCTCTGGAGGCCGGAGTTAGGGTGTACACGGCGTTGCCGAGCGCGTTGACGTTGGTGTTCTGCGTCTTGCCGAGCACCACGGTGCCCGGCTGGCCGTCGTTGGGCTCGAACTGGAGCTCGGGCGGCGAGAAGATGTCGTTGCGCTGGGTGAAGTTGTCCAACCCGCCGGTAAAGGTGAAGCGCAGCGTCTGCCGATCGGTCGCGACGGGCTGCCAGCCAAGGGTGGCGGTCGCGAGAATGCGCCACACATCCTCGTCGTTGCGCAGGAACGCATAGGTCTGCAGCGGGTTGCTGCGCTCGAACGGATTGACCGGATAGTCGCTGATTCTCGAACCGGTCGGACGCAGGTCGACGAAACTCGGCGTCAGCGGGAAGACGAGGTAGGGACTCGTGCCGCTGTTGTCGTTGTTCGAGATGCCGCGGTGCGACAGGCTGTGGATCGCCTGCGTCTGGAAGTTGACCGTGACCCGAGCTGCTGGTCGAGGTTGACGCGCGCCGCCTGCTTGTCGTAGCCGGTGCCCGGGGCGATGCCCCCGTCGCGCTTGACGAGCCCGGAGACGAAATAGCGGGTCTGGTCCGAGCCGCCGCTCACGCTCAAGTCCGTCTCACTGGACAGCGGGTGCCGGTCCCACAGCGGCGAGATGTTGTCGAAATACGGGCAGGTGGGCCGGCAGTACGTCTGCGCCTTCGTCCCGTACACCGAGTCGGCCTCGACGGAGTCGCGGAAGACGCGAGACTTCAAGACGTGGATGACATGAGACTCCCCCAGGCGCTGCGTCATCCGGAACTGCGGCGCGCCCGCCTGTCCGCGGCGTGTCGAGATGATGATCACCCCGTTGGCCGCCTGCGCCCCGTAGATCGAGGCCGCCGACGCGCCCTTCAGCACCTCGATCTTGTCGATGTCCGCCGGGTTCAAGTCGGCGATGCGATTCACGGGGTTGTCCTGATTCGATGCGTTGCCACCGGCGGCGGCGGCCGTGATCGCGTTCAGGTTGTTGCCGATCGCGTCGTTGCTGATGATGATGCCGTCCACGACGATTAGGGGGTCGACCGACGCGTTGATCGTGGAGACCCCGCGCAGGTTGATCTGCACACCGCCGCCGGGGGCGCCCGAGTTCTCCTGGATCAGCGCGCCGGGGATCTTGCCTTGCAGCGCGCCCTCCAGCGTGCCGGTCGGCGCCCGGTTCAAGTCCTCGGCGCGCACCGTGGTGACCGCGTTGGCGAGGTTGCGTTGCTCGACCCCGGTCGCCTGACCCGTCACCACAATGGCGTCGAGGTTGAAGATGTCGGCCTCGAGGACGACGTCGGCGGTCGTTTGTTCGCCCGAGACGTTCAGGACCTTGCGTTTGTAGCCCACGGCGCGCACGCTCAGCGTGACGGGCCCCGCGGGCGCCAGCACCGTGTATTCCCCGCTCCCGTTCGTCGCCGCCAGCCTCGCCGTCCCCACGACCGCCACGCTCGCGCCGGCGATCGCTTTGCCGTCGAGGCTCCCGGTGACCTTCCCAGCGATGGCGCGCTGCTGCGCGGCGAGGGTGCCGCCGAACACCAGGCCCACGCACACCAACACAATGCGATGTGCCACGATTCCTCCGAGCCGCTCGTGGTTCAGTACAGAACGACGTGTCGTTCCCGATACCCTGCGCGCCGATTGGCCAACCCGCAAGCCCGGGGGAAACCCTCGGTGTTATGAGGGTTTTTCGGCGGCCCCCGCGGCCGGCGCGCGCCGCAGCACCCCGTAGCCCGCGATCCCGACGGCGCTGAGCGCGGCCGCCACCAGCACGCCGGGCAGGCCGATCTCGCGGCTCCGCACCTCCAGCGCCACGCCCACCAGCAGCAGCAGCACCGGCAGCGCCGCGAGCACCACGAGCACCGGCACGCCCACCGGCACCCGGAAGCTGCCGCGCAACCCGGGCTCCTTCCGCCGCAGCCGGATCAGCGCCGCGAACTCCAAGGCGAGGGCCGCCGTGTAAAGGAACACGTCCGCGGCGAGTAGGCCCCCGAACGTCAGCAGCACGAACCCCGAGTACGCCACCGCCGAGGCGATCACCGCCCCCCGCGGCGTGCCGCGCGCGTCGGTGCGCCCCAACGGAGCCGGCAACAGGCCGTCCTGGGCCAGGACCAGCGGGATGCGCGAGTAGGACAGCAGCAGCGCGTTGAACAGCGCAAACGCGCTGATCATACCGGCGGCGGCGAGCCACGCGGCGAGCCACGGGCCCAGGACGCCGGCGGCGATGTCCGGCCACGCGCCGTCGCGCCACACGCGCCAGTCCGTCACCGCGAGCGCCGGCACAATTGCGAGCAGGTAGACGACCGTCACCAACGGCAGCGTGCGGGCGAGCGCCCGCGGATAGGTGCGGCCCGCCTGCTCGATCTCGCCGCCAAGTGTGGAGGCGTTGTCCCAGCCGCTGTAGTTCCAGATGCTCTGCGAGATCCCGATCCCCAGGGCGCCGAGGAACGACGTCCCGGCCGCGTGAAACGGCGTGACCGGCAGGACCGCGGGGCCGGGACCTCCGAGCCAGTTCCACAGCGCCGCCACGGCGAGCACCGCGAACGGCGCGAGCACCGCCGCCACGAACCACCCGGACGCCGAGCCCACGACCCGGGTGCCACGGAGGTTGAGCCACGTCGCGCCCCAGATCAGCGCCAGCGCGAGCCCCCAGGCGCCGAGCCCCGACAACTCCGGCGCGAACCAGCGCGCGTACTGCACGAACAGCACCGGGTAGATCGCCATGTCGATCAGCGAATAGACCCAGGAGAGCCAACCGTTCACGAACCCGGTGAACGGGCCGAAGGCGCGCTTCACCCACTGGTAGTAGCCGCCCTCGAGGGGGAGCATCGACGCCAGCTCACCGATGAGCAGCGCCTCGGGCACACTATAAATGAGGGGCGTGAGCACGAGCAGCAGCAGGGCGAGACCGGGCCCCACCGCCCCGACCAGCCCCTCCAAGCCGAAGGGGCCGCCGGAGACCGTGAAGTAGAGGACCGCGACGAGCGGGCCGAGGCCCAGGCCGCGTTTAGTGCTCGTGCGCGTGCCCCCAGATCACGCGCGGGTCGTCGCTGCCGAAGACGGTGACGTGCACCATCCAGCCGAAGATCCGCGGCAGGAACCGGCCGCCCGCCGCGGCGCACGCATCCGGCGTCGCGATCGGCGACTTCGGGCCGAAGACCGGCCGGCCGGCCTTCGTCTCGGTCCAGCGCTCCCGCGCGCCAGGCGGCGGCACGCACCAGTTGACGTGCTCGTGCCAGCGCGCGAGCGCCAGCGGGATGCGGTCGTTCAACTCGTCCTCGGAGGCGCCCGCGCGATCGGCGTACATCGCCCCCACGAGCTCGAAGCTCCCGTCGGGCCGTTTCCGGTAGAGCAACGACGTGGGCTTGGTGGGATCGAAGCGGAACATCTCGCGCACCGCGTTGAAGCGGCTGGTAAAGTGATAGACCGGTTGTGCCACGCCGGGGAGGAACTGGCGGTAGCCGTCCGCGCGCGCGGCCTGGACGTCCCGGTAGACCACCAGGGCCGCCCGGATCTGGGCGACGAGCGCCGCCCCGCGCGCCGAGTCCGCCGCCGTGAGCGGCCGCGCGGCGCTCAACTTCATGTGCGGGTCATCCGCCCGAGGATCCGCCATCTGATGCTCGGCGGCCATCGTGGCGTGGCGATCGGTCGTGTCCATCACGCCCATCGTGTCCGCGCCCTGCACCACCGCCGCGAGCGCCAGCGCCAGCATGGACGTCACTTGGCGATCACCGCCGGCAGGTCCTTGGACTTGACGAGGGTATTGAACGCCGGCAGATCGGTTTCCAGCACCGCCTTGAGCCGGTCGAGCTGCGCCTGCAGCAGGGCCGACAGCTCCGTGAACACGGCGACCGCCTGGTCGGTGGGCGGCGCGTCGGCGCTCCCCACCACGCTCGCCAGGGCGCTGATGCGGTTGTTGAGCCGGATCGGGAAGTTGAGCGGGTCCTCGCCGCTCTGGTTCTTGACCTGGTAGATCGCCTCCTCGATCGCGCCCATCTTGGTCTTGAGCGAGTCGGCGCGCGCGGCGATGTCGCGTGCCCCCGCCTGCCCGCGCGCGTGCCCCACGACCGCGTCGATCTGGCCGCGCACCTCGCGGATCCGCGTCACCGCGTCGTTGGCGGCGGAGAGCCGGTCGCGGATCTGGATGAGGAGGTCGAACTGCCGCTGCAGGTCGGCCGTCCCGTACTTGACGCGGGGGTCCTCCCGCACGGTGAACGGCTGCGTCTCGCTCCACGGGCCCGCCGTCACGCGGGCCTTGTAGG
>Ga0209376_1004760_pt1 | contig 11614 bp, 8 predicted proteins | sample GraSoiAngelo_134_FD_185891 | JGI IMG/M metagenome (GOLD analysis project Ga0209376, IMG submission 185891) | Grasslands soil microbial communities from the Angelo Coastal Reserve, California, USA - 14_0929_05_30cm (SPAdes) (version 2) | ecosystem: Environmental > Terrestrial > Soil > Grasslands ... | reverse complement strand
CGTGATGTGCCCGACATGCCCTCCACAGCTATTGAAGACAAGCAATCCCAACATCAGCGTCAGGATAGACGTCGGAAAGAACCGTCCGTTTCGAGCGAGATTGAGCATGTAAAGTCAGTCTCGGTCTCAGGCCATGAGGAGAACAGCGTTCGACCCTCGCCCGCTCAGACGAATCCAGGGAACGCCGCTGCGATCCGCTCGCAGTACATTTCCACCTTCACGCGTCGAATGGTATCTGCGCCTGCTTCGAGTTTCTCCGGCGCGATCTTGAAAATGCCGAGATTGAAGAACTGCAACGATCCAAGCACAGTCGGCCCAGTCACGACGGCCGGCGTCAGCCATTCCAAGACACCAGGACGCTCCCTGTCCGGTCCATTGTTGCCTTTGATCACAAAGTCCTCGTGCCATTGGTAAAAGGGACCGGCGTCGATTTCGGGAATAGTGAAGATCAGGTTGGGGATCTCGATGACCACCGGTTCTTTCTGGGCCTCGCGGAATTTTCCGACCTGATCTGACTGAGTCTTGAACTTGATCGTGAGCGCCTCAAGCTTGTTGACCCTCTTGGTCGCCTGTTCGAGGCCCTGGATGAACAGTCGAAAGTTTGCGGGGAGCCATTGTTTCTGTTTCAAGGACATCCCGCCGACGACAGCCTTGGAGCCCGACTTCTGCTGCGTGCCTGCCGGTGCGAGCTTGACCGTCATGCGCGCTGCATCCTTTGAGGCCGCATCCAAGGCGGGAAAGGTAATTTCGGTGATCAAGGCGTTCATGAAATTCAGCCGGCTCTGCTCCACGTTGTTGAAGTCCAGTGACAACACCGCACCATTCCGCGGTTGGATCTTCATATCGAGAGTAGAAGAGATCCAGTCATACCACGCCTTAGACATGCCGGCACCGAACTCCACCGCGATCGGTTCGTACCGCAGATTCGTAAGCTGTTTGTTGGGAATTTGATTAGCGCCCATCGCAATGATGGCGACCTCCCCAACTGCAGCTCCCCCCTCAACACTGTAACCAAATCCGGCGGCTTGTCCGTCGAGCTCGAGGGCAAACTTGCCTGCCACATACGTTCGTTGATCGGCGGCGACCGCGTGATCCACCCACTTCCCAAACAAGTTCGGGGCCGTCAGAGTGAGGAGGCCTCCGGCAGTGAGACCGGCCCGACGGAGAAAGTCCCGCCGGGAGGGATAGTTAGCCGATCCGGACGATGAGCGTGAGTGTATCTGTGCCATGGATTGTCTCCTTTTGTCTTGGAAGACAGTTATTCTGCCTTCGCTTGGCCTTCACAGGGGGGTCAGACCCCTTAAACCCGTCCACCTAGGGACAGGTCGTCGTCAATTTAGTGAACAGCTCGTCGATGTTGATCCGGTCGGTGCGATCGTCGAGCATGACGGTTTGGTTGTTCATCATGACTTCTTTAGCCCATCCTCTGGGGACCTGCCCATGGTGGTATCCACGGTTCTTCAGATCGGTGATGTACCGATTCCGCAAGTACTTGGTACTGAAATTGCCGAGGCCGGTGAAGTAATGGGCGACCAGGTGCGCCGGGTCCAGGGCCATTTCTCCTGTGTACGTGGGCCCGTCGTCGTGATCATCCCAGCCCCAGGGTGGATGAGGTGAATCAGTGGCGCAGGTGACGGTAATGCCGGAGCCACAGCCGCCTCCACCGTCACCTTTGAGGGTACCCCATTTGGCAAAGGTCAGGGCTTGGTTGCGGGAGAGAAGCGCCTCGTCAAGTTGGCGTTGCCACAACCCGCTCGGCGCAAAGAAGTCGATCAGCCTGTAATCGACATGCCGGTCATTCCCTGATGTCGGAACTTCGGCACCGGTCCGCGAGGGAAAATAGATGATGCCGTCTTCGTTAGGGTTCCCATGGAAATCGGAGGTGTAGGGGAAGGCTTTCAGCCCGTGCCCCTTCGCCTGCTGAACGGTGAGCGGACGCCACGCTCCATCGTACTGCTGCAGGGTCAATGTGCCGTCAATGTTCTCGTGCCCGTTTCGGAGCGGACTGCCCGGAGGGGTGAAGGAAAAGAAGTCCAAATGATACACGGTGATCATCCCTTCCAGTCTGCCGTAGGGCGTACCGTCTTTGCGTACGATCGTGAGCAACCCCTCCATGTCGTTCTCATGTTCTTGGTCCAAGGCGCTGTCGGCCCAGTCTCTGGGATGGAAGAATCCATAGCTAATGAACCAGTGCGTACAGGTCTCGACGACGGAATAGTAGGCATGGGCAGCCAGCGGAAACTTCGTGAGATTCTCCCAGTTGTCGGTTGCCATCATGTTCCCGTCATAGTCAAAACGAGTCACGTAGTCCGCACGATAATTGGTACTGTCCGTATCTTGATAGTGAATCGGGGCGTACGCGTATGCGAGATCGAAGTCGCTTGGGCCGATCCCGATCGGAGGCGTGCGGTGGTCGCGGACGACCGGTCCCTGCTGGACGAAGGCGGCCTGCAATTGCGCCATGGGCAGTGGTGCGATGCTGCCACCACGCGATCGTAGGCCGCTGTACGTGCCTCCCGCATCTAGACCCTTGCCATCCGGCATGAGCAAGACCACGTGATGCTCATCTTCTCCATTGGGAACGGAGAGCGCGACGCGTGACTCGACGGGCTCCTCATGCGGCAAAGCCATGGCCGCCACGATCAGCGGCGACGATCCTGCTGCGGACTCTGCCGGAGTCAACTGGAGCTTCGCGTCTTCGATGGAGTCCACATGATAGCGGCCCGGTGCTGCCATCACATCTGCCCCATCAGGCGCAGAAAAATGGACCGGTTTCTCGATCGTCACCGTCATGAAGCGTGCCGGCATGTCCTGGACCGTCGCGCAAGACCCTGTCAGTAACAACAGCGCGGCACCCATCACAAGCATCCTTCGTCGAATCATGACGCACTCCTTTCACGTGTGGGCGGTAGAAGAGCCTGCTTTTCTCTTGCGGTGCCGCAGGTTCATGACCGTCAACAAGAAATCCCGTGTGGACTCTCAGCGCATGTCCTGGCGGCCCTGTTGATGGCGCGCCGCTGATCCTGACGAAACGATGTCGAGGGATCTGCTGTTCCAGACCAGTAGATCTGCACCGGAGGTCGCGTCAAAGCGAACGATCGCAGCGGGGGGGGGAAGGGACCGTGCTGAGCGGCGTTCAGTCGCCAAAGCCATCATACGGGACCTCTCAGTACCAGACCAACATGAACAAGACAAAACCGGAACGACCACGCGTACATGCTCCTTACACATTCACTGCTCACAGATCGGTGCACTACAGCAGGTGGTACGTCATCTTAATATTGATTATTCCCTTATCATTAGCCGAACACCGAGAACCTTCCAGCAAGCATCACCCACGGAGGTTGTTGGCGACGGCTTTTAGCATTTCGTGCCTCATATTAGCCAAGTTGGAGAGCATCGTTAGCATACGATTGTAAGCACCGTTTGATACACTCCGGGATTGGGTTGCTGATGTGGCCACCATCTGGGTCATCTGGTCCGCGGTGGCTTTGAGCGAAGTTGCCGCGCCCCTCCGTCTCTGATCATTAATCTGCGAATAGTGTTGCTGCAGCGTGGCCGCTTTGCCGGCGATGGAGCGGGTCAGCGCATCGAGCTTGGGGAAGCTGGCCGATGCCACTTCTTGTGCATTGCTTCCAGGCTGTGCAAGCCGTGCTTGCGCCGAGCGTACTTCCTGCTCAAGCAGGTCGAGATCTTTCTCAAGACTGGCGACAATCAAATCAGGGCGCCCAGGAGAACTCCCTGGGAACACCGGCGCACCGGGCACCGCGCGCTCCTCTACTTCCCCAGTTGGAACTTGTTTCCCCTCTGCTGCCGCCACCATGAAGGGGGATTGGTCTGCACACATTTGTCGTGAAGTTTCATTGATGCTCATGGAGTCTTGATCGAGCATTTCCGCACTGGCTAGTCCAGCAATCAGCACCAAGGCGCTCGCGAGTCCCACAACCACAGAATTGGTCCGTCCCATCGTCTTTCTCCTTTCGCTGGTATGCGCGACAAAACGCTTCGTTTGGCACAATTGTTTTTTCAAACATGGCTATTGTGACAATCGGTTCATTGCGATTCCTCCTTACCTTCTTCGTTACAGGAACGTACCTTCAGTACCTGCAAGCCATTGGGACAATAAAGGGGTCAGACCCCCCCAGCCCGTCTCACCAATTATGAGACCTATTATTAGACCTAGAACTGTCAAGCCCATGAGGGCTCTTGCCTGTTGATTCCCAGCTCAGCAGCGGTGTGCTCCTTGGCTTGTCTATTAGTCGCTGCTTCTGACCAAAAGGTTCATCCGAATTGGGCAGAACCTCACGACACAAAGGGAGTCCACGCGTGGCACTGTGGGACGCTGACCGAGCCTATTTGAGGACCGGACTGACGCGACAGGTTCTACAGACGCTTCGGCCGCTTTCTACCTGAGGGGCCATCGAGGTGAGGTAGGTGGCGTTCCGAGCCAAACATATATAAAAAGCGGTAACGTCAGAGGTGAGTAAAACGGGGTACGAATCTAGAGAATTGCAGCGAAAAAGTCAATCAGCGATTGGCTGCAACTCGAACTCGTGCAGTAGGATGGGGCGTGCTAAGTGGAGGACCCATCTCACTTGCCCCTACGAGCGTGGCCCATTTGGACCGCTTCAGCACATCCGACCTTTCCCAGAAGGGAGTGGTCGAGGGTTGATCGAGTGGGGAAGCGATGGGATCAAAGCTGCACGGGCGAAGTGTTTGGAAAAACGCTGTTATTCGGGTGACGCCTGCAGACCTCTGGCATGACGTCGGGTCAGCTTGAAGCAAAAATAAAGCCCCCCCTCTTTCGAGGGGATTGACACTGTCGCTCAATAAGAGCATCGGAAGCCAGCAAAGTAAGATGTAAGAATGGCTAGCCTTGGCCGTATACCGAGTTCTCCGCTCACACTATAAAGCTTTCAGCGATCAGTCTTCGGACAAGTGAGTAAGTCATGGCGCTTAGTCGTTTCCAGATGTCGGCCCTGCACGCGTTGTTCACATCTCCTCTTTTCTCGGTATTACAGTCAGCCTCCCTCAATCCTTCTGCCTTGGGCTCAAGCAGGGGAGGGCCCCTAAGGTGCTCTCAGGGATGACTAGGGGTGCTGATTGGTGGAAGAGGCGATGAGGCCTTAGCTAATCTAGCCGTCCCCCGTGCCTCAGGCCGAGGGTGCCAATGCCTGCTTTAGTCCGGCCATCGAGTAGATTGGTTGAACCTTTGCACGGAATGACACGACTTACTTTTAGATGGGAGTAGTCTCTGTCTGAGAGAGTCCTGCAATTTGGCGCTGGAGGGAGGTGAGCGGAATGACTTGGTGAACGGAACTTAGGGTTGCAACACTCGATGGAACGGCACAATTCTGGAAATACGGACCTGGGCGTCCGCGTAAAGGAGGCGGTTATGGAAACGACAAGTCGTAGTCCTAGTCGAAACAGCATCGTTCCTGTCTTTCTCGTCGGAGCAGTTTGCACCTTCACCTTCCTCAGTCTTGGGCTGGCAGTGAACGCCGCCGAGCCGATGGCCGGCATGGCAGCGCCCGGTGTACCACTAGCCGGTGATGTTCCGCTCACCGGTCTTCTCCCGCCGGCCAGATTCGATCAAAATCAGGTGACCGTGAACAAACGCGCACCGGTTCCCTTCACACCTTTTGAGCTGATGGATCCGGCGACCCGCCAGAAGGTGAGCCCGGATACCATCATTACGCTCCCAAGCGGCAAAAAGGTGAAGGCCGGCGATTACTATACCGAATTGAACCGGTTGGAGCAGAGACTGAACCAACTCGGCTATTCCTTTCGCGATCAGCCGAATCGGGCGCCAACCGAGCGTCGGCGAGTGATCAAGCTTCAGGAGAATCGAATTGATCCTGTGCTGTTCAAGCAACAGGCCGATGCGATTGTACGTGATCATCTCCCTCCCACGGCGTTTCACAATCTCCCGGTCCCCATCGACCAGATCCCGATGCTGAACCAGCAGTTCGAGCAGCAGGTTCGAGCGAAGGCGGTAACGCCCAGGGGTGTAGATGATCCGCCCACTCCAGAGGAGAAGGCAGCGTTTCTGGAGGCTCGGAAGCAGGCCATCAAAGATCAAGCTCTGGCGGAACGACTGCAGGCAGACAGGGAACTCGGGATCGAGGAGAGTGAAACAGAGTTGCAGGATGCTGTGAAAGAAGTGTCGGAAGAAGTTCAGAAGCTTGAGCAACAGAAGATCTCGACACGCGGAACCGACTCGATGAGCGATGAAGAGAAACAGGCTTTCGCCACCTGGCGCGCATCACGTCGGCACATTGCCGAAACGTCCACGGTTGCCATTGAAACGCAACCAGCAGGAGAGAAGAAGACGAAACCTTCCGAAGAGGTCCAGACGAGGGCCATCAATCCAGCATTGCTGGGCATTCAGCGTGACATATTCCGCATCCAGGGGCAGGTGCATAGGGTCAAGACCTGGAATTGGTCTGCCGGCAATAGCATTTTCGGCGCCTACCTCCGCGGCAAGGGAAGCCTGGACGGCTATCCAACCATGGTGAATGTTCATGGGGACGGCCAAGCGGGTGGCACGGTTGTAGGTTCTAACGTCGAGATCTTGAATGCAGATGGAACGATTTCGGTTCCGGAGTCCGGGAACATGACTGCCACCCTCAGCCTTACTGTCGTTGGCACGACGGTCCTGAACTTGAGCAAAAGCCAGACGCTCGCGTTTAGCCAAAGTGGCAACTACTCTCGAACGCTCAACAAGAGTACGCCGAGTTTCACCATTTGGGTTGGGCCGGTCCCGCTCAGTGTCAAGGCCGGGATCCAGGGGAGCGCCGGAATCGGATACACTGTTGGATTCTATCCGATTCGGGCCTATGCGACTCTGGGACCATCTGCAAATGTCAATGGCTTTGCGCAAGCCGGAATCGGTGGAGACCTCTATATTGTCGAGGCATCGGCTGGTGTGCGCGGCGTCCTTGTCTTAGTGAAAGACACGCTGACCACTAATGCTGACATTGGGATCGTAACGGTGAGCGGTCAATTGGCATACCAGTATAGGCTTGTGGTGTATAATGATCTGACGCTTCTCGCGGGCAAGATTGAGCTCTATGCGGAAGTTTCGCACCCCTGTATCCCCGACTTCTGGAACACCTGTTCAGACGAATGGGACCATGACTTGTGGAACTGGGCCGGCATCAGAAGTGTCGGGTATCTCGTCAATGAAGTGAATACAGTTCCGTTGAGTAGTATCCCTGTAAGACTACAAGCCATTCAATAGCGGTTGTGGCAGCAGGCGCGGGGCGGCTCTCCAGCCGCCCCGCAGCTTTCAGCTGATCTTCGTCTCAAAATCACTGTGCGTCACTTCTTATGATCATGCGCGTGACACGATTCTGGCTCGCGCTTCTGCTCGGCAGCCTTCTCTCTACACAGTCAGCCGAAGCCGTCACTCTTCACGAGGAAACAACCGATCTGCCTCTGGCTTATCGTTTCGTGCCCGGCCAACGCCTGGTCTTTAAACTCGACTATCGCAACAATTCGAATGCCGATTTCCGTCGGTTATTCGAAGATGTCCCATCACGCGGCCAAGAGCAACAGCAGATGTCCCCGATGGCTTATGCCTTCGATATCAGCGTGCAAGGAAACCTGACGGCGACGGTCTTGGAAGACCAAGGCCAACAGGTTCTCCTTGCTTATACGGTGGACAGCCCTCGCGTGCGTTTGATGGTCAACGGACAGGACGCGCCAACTGATGCTCAGGGGGTTGAAGTGGATCTTGCTCGGGACCTCTCCGTGCTTGTGACAGCGGAGGGCCGGGTGCTCTCGCTTCGGTTTGATCCGAACACCCGGGATTTCTCCAAAGGGTTCGCTCGCGCGATCCTAGCCCTCACGCAGTTTGTACTTCCCAGCAAGGAGACGGCACACGCTGAACAGTGGCAGACCGAGGAAGAGGATCAGAGCGGTCAGTTTCTGGCACAGTACCAAGCCGAAGCCAAACAAGGCGAACGCAAGAACAAGGGTGGCTCGGCGACTTTCCGCAAGACACGACTGCGGTATCTGACAATTCCGCAGAAAGCGAAGCCCAACGAAATCCCTGTCCGGCAGTCAATTACCCCAGGCGGCAGCCTGATGGCCACGTTCGATCTCGCCGGCGGTCACCTATCAACACTAACCGGCTCGCTTTCTGAGGCTACGGTGATCGGTGGCAAGGAAGTGGCCCGGGCAGAAAGTCGAATCAATTTAAGTCACACGAAGACCGTGACTGTTGCCGCGAACGTACTAGCTGCTTTGCGAAGGGCCCATGCCGAACGCGCCCTTATCGCCGAAGCGGTCCCCTTGCCATCACGTCCGTCTGCTGATGAGAGTGAGATAACGATCCAGAAAAGCGAGCTCAGGGGAGCGACAGCGGACAGCCTACTCGCGGATCTGGCGAGGACAGAAGCGTCGCCGGCGAATGCCGATGAAACCTCGCTCTATCTCAAATTCAAGGCGCTTGTGTATTTGCAACCGGATGTGAGCCCGCGTCTTGGTGCGCTGTTGAAGACAGCGCGGCCGGATAGTCTGACAATGGGGATTCTCGCAGGCGTACTCGGGGACGTTGGCCACCGACAAGCTGAGCAGGCATTGATTGCCGCCGCTAATGCACGCCCTAATGATTGGCCGGCACAGTTTAAGCTCATCTCGGCTCTGGGATCGGTACCATCCCCTTCACCAGAGGCTGAAGCGCTCATCCGTCATGCGGCTCAACACTCAACGAGTCCGGAATTGAAGTCGTCCGCAGAATTAATGTTGGGGAATATGGCCAGAAATCTTGCCGTGACTGAGCCTAACCGCGCGAAAGCGATTGTGGAGTCCTTCCTCCAGGCCATTAAGGGAGAATCAAGCGAGGACCGGACGGCCCAGCTTCTTTTGGTTCTTGGGAATTCAGGATCGCCGCTAGCGTTACCTACCCTCGCTCAGTATTTAAAGAGCGCTTCACCGTCGCTTCGCGCCACAGCAGCCTCGGCCATGCGGCTGATTGATGATCGCCAGGTCGATGCCCTGCTTGCCGGCATTCTGCTGTCTGATTCTCAAGTCAAAGTGCGGGCTGAGGCGGCCACGGCGCTCGGGTTCAAGGAGCCCACAGAGGCAACGGTTGAAGCTCAGAAAAAGGCGTTGTTGTCGGATAAGAGCGCCAATGTTCGTCTCCGAGTGCTAAGAAACCTCTGGAATGCTCATGAGGCCTTTCCGGAAATCAAAGAGCTCATCAAGCAGGCTGCCTCCCAAGATCCCGCCAAGGATGTCCGCAAGGCCGCGCGCGAAATTATGGCGCAAAATCCGAATGATTTTCCAGAAGTCAGGCGAGAGATACCTTCAGCGCCTGAAACCACTACATTACGAACGCCGATGAAAAGCAAAAAGCCCAAACATTGAAGTGCCATCTGCCTTAGTAATCTGCCGGGTCGCATGGTGAATTGTGTCCAGTGACGATTCTCAGTTCATCGGATGGAAGGAAGATAGAACACGAGAGGCCAAGATGTAGTCATGACGATCTCGGAGGCCATCAAACAGGAAGCGCGTGGCCTCGGCTTTGATGCCGTCGGGATCAGCCGCGTTGCGGGAACGTCTGAGGACACGGCCACCCCACTCCCACAATCCCTCCATCGCCGTCTTCTTGAGTGGCTCCAGCGAGGCTACCACGGCAGGATGGATTGGATGGAACGTGATCCGGCACGACGAGCTGACCCCCAGCGGGTCCTCTCAGGCTGCCGGTCTATGATCTCGCTGGGAATGAACTACTACACGCCTCATCGATCAGATGAGCGTCCTGGTTACGGCCGTATCGCTCGGTATGCGTGGGGAGAGGACTACCATGAGGTTCTGAAGCAACGACTTGAACAGTTGGAAGGACGGATCAGAACCCTGGCCCCTAGTGCCGAGACACGCTGGTACGTGGATACAGGTCCGGTCATGGAGAAGGCCTGGGCCCAGCAAGCCGGCCTGGGGTGGGTCGGCAAGCACTCCAACCTGGTCTCTCCCCGATATGGCTCCTGGCTCCTCTTGGGGGAGATCCTCACCACGATCGACCTGGACCCGGATGATCCAGGCACTGACCTTTGCGGCTCCTGCACGCTCTGCATCAGGGCCTGCCCAACCGGTGCCATAACAGAACCCTACGTGGTGGACGCCCGCAAGTGCATTTCCTACCTGACCATTGAACTTCATCGGCCAGAAGACGAAATTCCCGAGGAACTGGCCCCCAAACTGGCTAACCGGATCTATGGCTGTGATGACTGCCTGGACGTCTGCCCCTACAATGTCAACGCGTCATCGACGACGGAACAGGCCTTCTACCCATCTCCTCTGACGGTGGCCCCTCGCCTGACTGCGCTGTCTGAGCTGAGTGAACAAACCTTTACTGCAACCTTTCGCAGGAGTCCCCTCCGTCGCGCCAAATTTCAGGGCCTCCTCCGGAACGTCCGGATTGCGATCCAGAACCTCAGACATGTCTCCTAATGAACGGGAGGGAGCCTCACTCGGAAGTGTCCCTCCCGCACCCACTTGACAGTGCTCATACAGCACCGGGTCAGCAATCTGTAGGTCTCTCGATTGCGAGAGGTCCTGGTGGATTTGATCATCCGGATGGTTGCTTTCCACCAACTCACTCGACCCCGCTCTATCACGCTGTCCCGGCTTTCCCCTAAAAACACACGAACTTTCCCCACTCGCGCTGTCCCACTTGTTGGCACCGCTCTTGCTGTACTAAGATACAGGTTGAGCAATTCGCCATCACCGTCGCAGTTGAGGTCAGCAGGCAACTCTAACCGAGGAGAATCCCATGGCAGAATACACGTCAGATTTCTTGTTTGGAGCCAGCACAGGAAACGGTCGTGTCATGATCGTAGATGACGAACCCGACATCAGAAAAGTTGTGCGCATGACACTTCAGAAAGCTGGGTACGATGTTGTCGAGGCTGAGGATGGCCAGAAGGCGATTGAGGTCATCAACACCGGGGAGAATCGACTCATGCTCGATGTCATTATTTGCGACATTCGCATGCCCAAGATCAACGGGGTGGAAGCGATCGCCTACTTCAGAAAAGAATACTCCAGAGTGCCTGTGGTCGTGCTGACGGGATTCCCGGACATCAACATGGCCACTTCATTCCTCAACGATGGCGTCGTGGACTACCTGGTAAAACCGGTTGAAGGTGAGAAACTGAAAGCCGCGGTGGCCAAAGCGATGGCTCAGCGAGATATCGCTCGGCTCTAGACACGCTCATGCCTTCCCCTCTCCCGTTTCCCCTGCCGGAGGAGAGGCTCACTTGCCTCTCCTGTGCATGTGAACCCCGTACCACGGCCTCACCCCGTTTCTCCATCGGAGAACGGGGTTCAGAGGCTGGGTCCGTTCCATGGAAGGGACCGGGGCTTCCTCTGGTACGGGGTGAAGTAAAGTTTCATCCAAAGTCGGGTTTTATCCTCCAGCACGCGCTCCAGAACAGTGATGAGCGGATCGCGCAATGGTGAACCTGCCATCGACCAAAGTCGCCATCCTAGGAGGAGGAAAAGGTGGCGTCGCACTTCTTGACCTGCTGAGTCAGATCCCCGGCCTGAACATCATCGGCATCGCCGACAAAGACCTCACCGCCCCTGCGATCAAGCGCGCCAGGGA
>Ga0209376_1004749_pt1 | contig 11650 bp, 7 predicted proteins | sample GraSoiAngelo_134_FD_185891 | JGI IMG/M metagenome (GOLD analysis project Ga0209376, IMG submission 185891) | Grasslands soil microbial communities from the Angelo Coastal Reserve, California, USA - 14_0929_05_30cm (SPAdes) (version 2) | ecosystem: Environmental > Terrestrial > Soil > Grasslands ... | reverse complement strand
CTGGGTCAGACACTCGTTGCGGCTCATACCCAGCTCGGCGAGCTTCTCGTCGCTCGTCGCGATGAACACATGGATCCGCGAGCGCGACGCGCCTGTGAGAGCGCGCCCGGCAGCCTCGACGTCGCGCCGGTTGGCTCCGGCCAGGGCGGCGATCGTCAGACCACGCACCTCACGAGCGATACGCGCGACCGCTTCTGCCTCGGCCGCCGACGCGCCGGGATAGCCCGCCTCGAGCACGTCGACCCCGCGTTCGGCGAGCGCTTGCGCGACGAGCAGCTTCGCATCGACCGACATCGACCCGGCGTCGCGCAGCGTGGTGTCGTAGAGGGCGAGCCTTTTCATTTCGCCGCCCCCGCCGCCACCGGCTCGCGCTTCGCCGGAGTGGCCTGTGGGACCTCGCGCTTGGGGAGCCACGGCATCATCTCGCGAAGCCGCCGTCCGACTTGCTCGATGAGATGTTGCTGCTCTTGGGCACGCCTCGCGAGCAGATTCGGCGCACCGTTGCGGTACTCGGCGATCCACTTCTTGGCGTGCGTGCCGTCCTTGATGTCGCGCAACACGCGCTTCATCTCCTCGCGCACCCGCGAGTCGATGATCCGCGGTCCGACGGTGTAGTCGCCGTACTCGGCCGTGTCGCTGACCGAGTAGCGCATGTAGCTGAGCCCGCCCTCGTAGATGAGGTCGACGATGAGCTTCATCTCGTTCACGCACTCGAAGTACGCGACCTCGGGCTGGTACCCCGCGTCGACGAGCGTCTGGAACGAGGCCTTCATGAGCTCGCTGATGCCGCCGCAGAGGATCACCTGCTCGCCGAACCAGTCGGTCTCGACCTCCTCGGCGAACGTCGTCTTGATCACGCCCGCGCGCGTGGCGCCGACACCCTGCGCATAGGCGAGCGCCGTGTGCTCGGCTGTCCCGGACGGGTTCTGATAGACGGCGAGGAGCGCGGGCACCCCCTTGCCCTCCTTGAAGACCTCGCGCATGCGGTGGCCCGGCGCCTTGGGCGCGATCATCACGACGTCGATCTCGGCGCTCGGCCTTACCTCGCCGAAGTGCACCGAGAACGCGTGCGCAACGAGCAGCGTGCGGCCTTTCGTCATGTATGGCGCGACGGCGGCGTATGCCTCGCGGTGGTGCTGGTCGGGCACGAGCAGCGCGACGAGATCGGCATCCCGCGCCGCGTCCGCGGTCTCGCGGACCGTGAACCCATCGCGCTCCGCCTTCGCCCGCGACCTCGAACCTGCGGCGAGACCAACGACCACGTCGTAGCCCGAGTCGCGAAGGTTCTGCGCGTGGGCGTGGCCCTGGCTCCCGTAGCCGATGACCGCGATGGTCTTGCCACGAAGGGCTTTGGGATCGACGTCCTTGTCGTAGTAGATGGTGGCCATCTGCGGTCCTCCTAGAGATACGTCTTCGTCGTGAGGTTCAGAAGTCGCGGGTTGAGGCCGAGGATCTGGTCCGCGTCGACCGGAAGATCGACGAGCAGCGAACGGCCGGTCCGCTCGTACGCGCGGTCCATGACGTCCGCGAGGTTCGAGAGATCCGGAGCGACGCGCACAGCGTCCCAACCGTGTGCCTCGGCTGCCTTGCAGAAGTCGATGTGCGGAAGCTTGGCGTGGTAGTTCTTGCGGGCGACGTCGGGGATGATCACCTCGAGGCCCTTGTCGACGATGCCGTAGACCTCGTTGTTCACGACGAACACGCGCAGGTCGAGCGCCGCGGCGTCCGCGAGCGCGCCGCCGAACAGCCTGAAGCAGCCGTCGCCGGTGAAGAGGAACGTGTCCAGGTCGGGATTCGCGACCTTCGCCCCGACCGCGAGCCCAAAACCGCCACCCATCGCCGAGCCGTCGTGCGTCGTCCAGAACGGGATGTTCGGGTTCGGCCGCTGCGTGGCGTACTGACGGTCCTTGTAGGCGATGCAGACGTCATCGAAGCCGATCGATCCCGGCCGCCACATGCGATCGATGCGCTCGTAGAACTCCATGAAGTCGACCGTCCCCGGCCGCGTCTCGCGCGTGACCTCGCGGCTGTTGAGTGACTCCGGCGCGGCCGGCGTGTGCGGCCGGTCGGTGCACGTCGTCGCGAGGCGCGGAAGGATCTCCTCGAGCACGAGGCCGATGTCGCCGCGCACCTGGCGGTACTCGTGTGCGCACCGGTGCCGGAACTCGCCGCCCTTGTGCCCGTACGCGTCGCGCAGATCGGTGAAGTGGTAGACGTGACCGGCTGGGATCTTCGCGAGGTTGAGCGAGTACTCGCCCGCATCAAAGCCGAGGGTGATGACCACGTCCTCCTTCGTGAGGCCGCGCCAGAGCTCCATCGCGCGGTCGTTCCCGCCGAAGCTGATGTGGCCGTAGCCGTATTCGTTCGTGGGATCCACGGCGTTCGCGCCGTTCACGCTCCATACGGTCGGCGCGCGCAGGAGCCGTGCGAGGACCGTCGTGAGCGTGCGCGCGTCGGGCGTCAGGGCGGCCTCGCCACTGACATAGACGACGACACGCCGATCGGCCGAGACCCGAGGGAATTCCGCCAGGAACTCCGCGACATCGCGCGCGGAGAAGGTGCGAGGGTGGCTCGTCCAGGGAACGTCGGCTTCGGTCTCGCGCGAGAGGACGTCAGGGTGGAACGCGAGCGCGACCGGCTTGCGCCGCTTGAGGACCCGTTCCGCGCGGCGAAGCCCATCCTCGAGGCGGTTGATGTTGTCGATGACCACGCAGCCCTCGCCAAGCTCGGCCTCGAGCTGCGGCACGATGTTCATGCCGTGCTCGCTCACGTCCTGGAGCGGCGCGTTGCCGATCGAGAGCGTCGAGTTGAGCGCGATGAGATAGACGGCGGGGATGTTGTGGAGCTTGGCATCGGTCATCCCGCTTCCGCCGAGCTTCGTCGCGGCGCCGGTGGTCGTCAGGCATCCGGCGATGCGGCCGGACGCGAGCCAGTAGCCGAGGGGCACGAAGCCCGAGACGTACTCGCTCATCGTGAGCATCCGCGGAGCCGGATCGGCGGACTCGGCGAGATCGCCGTATGGCTCGAGGTGCTTGGCGACATGGACGACGCCGCCCCCGTTCACGCCGGCGAAGAAGCGCACGCCCCAGCGGCGCAGCGTCTCGATGAGCACGGCGTTGCCGCTCTTCGTCTCGAGAAGCGGCGCGCTTTCGGTTTTCGGTCGATAGGCCTGTTCGAGCGCTGTCGCCATGGCGGGCTCCCTTCTCAAATGAAGAAGGCCTCCCGTTTTCCGGGAGGCCTTCAGAACTTCTGGGTCTAGGACTGGTGTGCCGCTAACCTCCCGGCCGCATGCGCGCCGTCTCAAGGACGACGACGATGACGATGACGATGTCGCGACGCATCGGGACGAACCGTACCGGGCGGCGCACGGACGCGTCAACGTCAGGGGGGTGTAGGTGTGCAGGCTGCACCGCCGGTACTATGCCGCCGCCAAACGCCTCGGGAGGAAGGTCATGAAGCTTCGCTTGCTCGCGGTTGTGTGCGCGCTTGCGCTGGGCATGTTCGTTCCAGCATCAACTGTCGCCGCGAGCGCAGCGCCGCTCTATTACGTGTCGCTCGGGGACTCGCTCGCCGCCGGCACGCAGCCTGGCCACTTCTCGACGATCGAGGGCTATACCGATCAGCTCTACGCCCATCTGCGGACGACGATGCCCACGCTCCAGCACGTGCAGCTCGCCTGTCCCGGCGAGACCACGACCAGCTTGATCTCGGGCGGGCTCGCGTACGAAGGGCGCAATCCGCGCACTCCCGACGGCCGCTGCCCGTACCCACGCGGATCGCAGCTCGCCGAGGCCACCAGCTTCCTGCGCGCGCACCGCCGCTTCGTCACGCTGGTGACCATCGACATCGGCGGGAACGACATCCTCAGAGATCCGGCGAACGGTGGATTCGCGGTCGCCGCGAACCTGCCGGTGATCCTGGCGGCCTTGCGTGAAGCCGCAGGACCAGGCGTGCCGATCATTGGCATGAACTACTACGACCCTCTTGTCGTGACGTGGTTCTCCGACCCGACCAGCCTGCCAGTGGAGGTCGCGCGGGCGGACGTGTTCAACGATCTGCTCGAAGGGATCTACGCCGCCGCAGGCGACCCGGTCGCCGATGTGGAGACCGCGTTCTCCACGCTCGACACCACCCCGGTCAACGGCATCCCGCTCGACGTTGCCAGGATCTGCGCGTGGACCTGGATGTGCGCACCGGCGCCGGTGGGTCCGAACATCCACGCCAACGCGGCGGGCTACGCCGTCATGGCCGCGGCGTTCGAGGCGAAGCTCTAGTCGAGTTGAACGCTAGCGAGCGAGCGCGACCTTCTGATCCGCGTACGGCCCGAATGCGAGCCCAAGCGACATCCCGGCGAAGAGCGGCAGCACGATCGCGATGCCGACCGCGACATTGATGCCGCCGACGAATGGACCGACGAGCGCCGGGACGATCGCGAACAGCGCGATGCCGAACGGCAGCATCGTGTCGAGCCACGGCGTCGCTCCGCTCGCGGCAGCGGGCCGACCGAAACGTTTCGCTAGATACCACCCCACGACGTAGCAGGCCAAGCCGAAGACCGACGGAACGACCTCAGCCTCGCTCACGAAGACGTAGATGCTGACGAGGAGCGCGGCCGCGCCGGCGACCAGCCTGATGACGCGGTACGGAATGCCGCTCACGACGCGAGTCTTGCGAGTGCGGCTCGGCCGAGAAGGGCGAGCTGCAAAGCCAATCTCGCGTCGGCGTCGGCGAGGTCGGCTCCGGTGAGCTTCGCGATGCGTCGTAGGCGTTGTCGCACCGTGTTGCGATGAAGGTAAAGCTCGCGGGCGACGGCGTTGAGGGATCCATGAAGGCGCAGAAAGGCCTCGAGGGTGCGCACGAGATGGTCGTGCTCTCCGTCGGCGAGCGGCCCGAGAACGCGCTCCGACGACTCGCGGATGTCGCTCTCCGGCCGACCGAGCACGAAGCACAAAGGGCCGAGGTCCTCGAAGAGCGTCACGTGGCCCCCGCCGTTGAAGGTGCGACCGACGACCGCCGCCTGCTCAGCCTGCAGCAGCGCAAGGTGCGCGCCGGTGGCGCCGCGCTTGGGACCTCCGACCCCGGCCGACAGGGCGTCGTCGCCGGTCGCCGCGGCCACCTTGGCACGAAGGTGCTCGGCGTGCGCGCGCGTGTCGAGCGGCGCGTCGAGCTCGCGCACCGCGGCCGCGACGTTCGAGCGCGAACGAACGACACGCGCGCCAGGCGCGAGCGCGGCGAGCGCGAGCCGCAGACGCGTCGCCGCCTGGGCGTCGACCGACGCGAACGCAATTGCCAGATACGCGCCTGTCCCGCTCGTTGCTCCGTCTCCCCCGACAACGAAGAAGGCCTCCCGGTTCGGGAGGCCTTCCTGGAAGTCCGACTTTCTGAGTCGCGCTAGGCGCTGCCTCCCGAACGCGTCCGCTCCGCCCCAAGAATGGGGTGGACCGGAACGATAAGAACGATGACCAGCGCCATGTGACGGTTCAGGCTACGCGCAGGCGCCGCGCTGGTCAACGACTTCGTCACGGCGTGATGCGCGCCGGACGCGCCAAAGCTGTCTTCCGCAGAATCGCGGCGTGAAGACCTACCGCCTCGGGATCATCGGCGGCGACGGAATCGGGCCTGAGGTGACGAACGCCGCGCTCATCGTCCTCGATGCCTGCGAGCGACGCTTCGGCTTCAAGACCGAGCGAACGAGCTTCCCGTGGTCGGGTGCCCACTACCTTTCGACCGGCGAGCGGTTGACGCCGGACAAGCTCGCGCCGATCCGCGCTCAGGACGCGGTGCTTCTGGGTGCGATCGGCCATCCCGATGCGCCGCGCGGGATGATCGAGCGGGACGTCGTCATCGGGCTGCGCCGCGGGCTCGACCTCTACGTGAATCTGCGCCCGGTCGTTCTCTATGACGATCGGCTCTCGCCGCTCCGCGGCAAAGGCGCGCGCGAGATCCACATGACGGTGATCCGCGAGAACACCGAGGACGTGTACGCGGCGGAAGGAACGCGTTCCGCGGTCGGCACCTCGGGCGAGACGGCCAGCGTCGAGATGCGTTTCACGCGTCCGGGCGTCGAGAGGATCCTCCGTTACGCGTTCGAGCTCGCGCAGCGCGGCGCCAAGCACGTCACGCTCGTCGACAAGGCCAACGCGATCCCGGTGCAGGAGATCTGGCGCGACCTGTTCGACGAGCTCGGCGCGAAGTTCGCGGACGTCCGTCGCGACGCGATGTACGTGGACGCCGCAGCGATGTGGATGGTCCAGAGGCCGGAACAGTTCGACGTCGTCGTGACGACGAACCTCTTCGGCGACATCCTCTCGGATCTCGGCGCGGCGCTCGCCGGTGGCCTGGGGACGGCGTCGTCGGGGAACATCCATCCCGGGCGCGTGTCGGTCTTTGAGCCGATCCACGGGAGCGCGCCGAAGTACGCGGGCAAGGGCGTCGCGAGCCCGATCGCCGCGATCGGCGCGCTCGCGCTGCTGCTCGAGCACCTCGGCGAGAGCATCGCGGCGAGTGCCGTCGACGGGGCGATCCGCGATGGCCTGCGGACCGGCCGCATCAAAGGCGTCGAAGCAGGCGTCCAGCCGACGGACCAGGTGGCTGAGACGATCGCACGCGCTCTCGCCGGCTGATCCGGTCGCACTTCGACACCGAAACGAGCGGCCGGCCCGGCTTGACAGGAGAGAGAACTATGGCTTGATTGCCGGGCTGGCCTGGGTCGGCTGGGCGCGGAGGAGTGCGGTCTCCAACAAAGTCGCGGCTATTTGCATCGTCTTCGTCACGGTGGCGCTGCTGGTCGTGGCGGCGCCCGCGACCCCTGTGCAGGCGGACGATCCTGGCGGTCCGACGATCATCCCGTCGGCGCAGAACGACACATCGGCTCCGCTCACCGCGCTCGCGCGCGGCCCCGGCAACTCCGGCGAGCATCGAACGAAGCCGCACAAGCCGATCCCCGGCCACGATCACACCGGATCGACAGCGCCGAGCACCTCGGCCTCATCCACCGCCGCACCCGCGCTGCTCAGCTCGTTCGACGGCGTCGGCAACGGCTTCAGCGGGCCGTCCGGGACCTTCAGCGTGAACGCCGCACCGCCGGACACCAACGGCGCGGTGGGACCCAACCACTACGTACAGATCGTGAACAGCGATTTCGCCGTCTTCAACAAGACCGGGACCGTGCTGTTTGGTCCCGTTCCGAACAGCACCGTTTGGTCCGGCTTCGGCGGCGGATGCCAGACGAACAACGATGGCGACCCAACGGTCGTCTACGACGGCATCGCCGATCGCTGGGTGATCAGCCAGTTCAGTGTCTCGACGCTGCCGTACCTCATGTGTGTCGCGGTCTCCACGACGAGCGACCCGACCGGCTCTTACTACCGCTACTCCTTCAACTACGGCAACACGAGCTTCCCCGACTACCCGAAGCTCGGTGTGTGGCCCGACGGTTACTACCTGACGGTCAACCTCTTCGCCAACGGATCGACGTTCAGCGGCGCGGGTGTCGCGGCGCTCGATCGCACGCGGATGCTCGCCGGTCAACCGGCGACGCAGCAGATGTTCCAGACGAGCGCGCTGTATGGCGGTCTGCTGCCGGCGACGCTCGACGGATCGACGTTCCCGCCAGCCGGGTCACCGAACTATCTCGTCGCGCTCGGCACGACGAGCAGCCTCGTGACCTGGAAGTTCCATGTCGATTGGACGACGCCGGCAAGCTCCACGTTCTCCCCCGCGTCCAGCCTGACGGTCGCGTCGTACGGCGAGGCGTGCGGCGGCGGGACGTGCATCCCCCAGGCGGGGACGACGCAGCGGCTCGATTCGCTTGCGGATCGACTGATGTACCGCCTTGCGTACCGGAATTTCGGCGACCACCAGTCGCTCGTCGTCGACCACAGCGTCACGGTTGGCTCGTCCGTCGGCGTGCGGTGGTACGAGCTGCGCGTCGTTGGTGGCAACCCGACCGTGTACCAACAGGGCACGTACGCGCCCGATAGCGGCTACCGCTGGATGGGCAGTGTCGCGATGGACCAATCCGGGAACATCGGGCTCGGCTTCAGCATCTCGAGCAGCACGCTGCATCCGGGGATCCACTACACCGGCCGGCTCGCGGGCGATGCCGCCGGGACGATGACGCAAGGCGAAGGCACGATCGTCGACGGCGCCGGATCTCAGACGGGCAACCGCGGGCTGACACGCTGGGGCGACTACAGCGCGATGACGGTCGACCCTACTGACGGCTGCACGTTCTGGTACACGAACGAGTACATCCCGGCGAACGGCGAGTTCAACTGGAAGACGCGCATCGGCACGTTCAAGCTGCCTGGTTGCGGTAATCCATCCGACTTCACGATTGGCGCCAGCCCGAGCACCGTGTCCGCGATCCAGGGCACGAGCGTCACGTCCAACATCGCGACCGCGGCGACCGGCGGGCCGGCCGAGAGCGTGACGCTCAGCGCGAGCGGCGTGCCAGCGAACACGACGGCGTCCTTCAGTCCGAATCCGATCACGGCCGGCTTCAGCTCGACCTTGACGCTCGCCGCGGGGAGCAGCACCCCAACCGGGACCTACGCCGTGATCGTCACCGGCACCGCGCCGAGCGCGACTCACAACACGACGGTCACGCTCACGGTCACGGCACCGCCGGCGAACGACTTCTCGATCGGCGCGAGCCCGAGCAGCGTATCCGCCTCACAGGGAGGCAGCGCGTCGTCGGCGATCTCGACCGCCGTCGTCAGCGGGTCCGCCGAGACCGTCGCGCTCAGCGCGAGCGGCATGCCGAGCGGCACGACCGCATCCCTTGACCCGAACAATGTGACCGCGGGCGGAGGGTCGACGCTGACCCTCGTGGTCGGCAGTGCGACCGCACCGGGAACGTACTCGGTGTCTGTCACCGGCACCGCAGCAAGCGCGAGCCACAGCACCACCGTCACGCTGACGGTCGTCGGCCCACCGTCCGACTTCACCATCAGCGCCAACCCCGCGAGCGTCAGCGCGGGCCAGGGCGGGAGCGCTTCGTCGACGATCGCAACGACGGTCACGAGCGGCTCGGCGGAGAGCGTCTCGTTCGGCGCCAGCGGCGTTCCGAACGGCACCAGCGCGGCATTCAACCCGAGCACCGTCACGGCCGGCGCGACGTCGACGCTCACGTTCAGCGTCGGCGCGCCGACGGTGCCGGGCACCTACACGGTGACCGTGACCGGGGCGGCCTCGAGCGCGAGCCACACCACGTCGCTGACCTTGACGGTCCTCGCGTCCGACTTCTCGATGAGCGCGAGCCCGAGCAGCGTCTCGGCCGCGCAGGGCGGAAGCGCGGCGTCCACGATCGCGACCGCCGTCACCAGCGGCGCTCCCCAGAGCGTGAGCCTGAGCGCGAGCGGCCTGCCCGTCGGAACGACTGCCACGTTCAGCCCGAGCACGATCACGTCCGGCGGAAGCTCGACGCTCACACTCGGCGTGGGCGCCGCCACGGCGGCGGGATCGTACTCGGTGACGGTGACCGGCACGGCCAGCAACGCGACCCACACCACGACGGTCACGCTGACGGTCACGGCGTCGAGCGGCATCAGCAATGGCGGGTTCGAGAGCGGTTTCACCGGCTGGGCCCGCTCGGGCAGCACGGCGATCTCGAGCACCGCCCACAGCGGGACCGCTTCGGCAATGGTCGGCAGCGGCGCGGCCTTCAACGGAGACAGCTCGGTCGCGCAGACGTTCACAGCGCCCGCGGCGGGCGGCACGCTGTCCTTCTTCTACCGTGTCGTGTGCACTGACTCGGTGACGTGGGACTGGGCCACCGCGACGTTGAAGGACAACACCACCGGCACAACCTCGACGGTCGTCGCAAGGACCTGCAACAACAACGGGGTCTGGGTCAGCGCCTCGGCGACACTCACGGCGTCGCACTCATACACGCTCACACTGATCGACCACGACGACGCCTACCCGAGCGATCCGACCTACACGCTCTACGACGACGTCAGCATCAGCGCGACGTTACCGCCTCCACCCGCGGGGCTGACCAACGGCGGCTTCGAATCGGGCCTCACCGCGTGGACGAGCGCGGGCAGCACGGCCACGTCGACCGTCGCCCACAGCGGCGCGGCGTCGGCGCGGGTTGGCAGCACCGGCGCGTTCAACGGCGACAGCTCGGTCAACCAGACGTTCACCGCGCCCGCCGGCGTGACGACCTTGACCTTCTGGTATCGCGTCGTGTGTACGGACTCTGTGACGTGGGACTGGGCCACCGCGACGCTTCGGGATAACACCGCGGGGACGACGAACACGGTGCTCCCGAGGACCTGCACGAACACTGGCGCCTGGACGAGCAAAACGATAGCGGTCGTCCCCGGGCACTCGTACACGCTGACGCTGATCGACCACGACGACGCCTACCCGCCCGACCCGACTTACACGCTGTACGACGACGTCACGCTCCAGTAGCCGAGACGCCGTCGCGGTCTAGCGCGGCAACGGCGGCGGCGGCGTGATCGAGCTCGCGGCGATCGCGAGCCCGATCAGGACCACCAACGCGAACGCAGGCGCTTCCCTCTACCGGCGACAGCACCACGGACCCGGGCACGAACCTGAACAGCGGATTCGATCAGGTCGGCTCGCTCACTCAGCAAGCGCAGCAGTCCGGCTCCGGCGCGACCGCGCAGAACATCGACTCGAGTGGAGCGACAAGCTCCGCGGTAGCGCCTCCGACCGAACCGACCTAGTGGGACAATGGGTGGCAGCGGCGGAGCCGCTTGGAGCCATCCAGTGAAAGAAATCGTCATCATCGACGGCGCGCGAACGGCCTTCGGGACCTACGGCGGCCAGCTGCGCGAGACATCCGCTACCGATCTCGGCGTGGTCGCGGCGAAGGCCGCGCTGGAGCGTTCGAAGGTCGATCCCAAGCAGATCGAGCACGTCATCTTCGGCAACGTCTTGCAGACCTCGGGCGACGCCGTGTATTTCGCGCGCCATATCGGCCTCAAATCTGGCGTCCCGAAAGAGGTCCCTGCACTGACGGTCAACCGCCTGTGTGGCTCGGGACTACAGGCGATCCTCCTCGGCGCGCAGGAGATCCAGCTCGGTCAGGCCGACTTCGTCCTCGCCGGCGGGGCCGAGAACATGTCCATGGCGCCTCACCAGATCCGCGGCGCCCGCTGGGGCCTGCCGCTCGGCGAGCAGAAGCTCGAGGACTACCTCTGGGTCGCGCTCGTCGACAGCTACAACGGACTTGGCATGGCGAACACCGCCGAGAACCTGGGCCGCAAGTACGGCATCACCCGCGTGGCCGCCGACGAGTTCGCATACCGCAGCCACATGCTCGCGGCAAAAGCGCGCGAGTCGTGCCGCTTCAGCGAGGAGATCGTCCCCGTCACCGTGAAGACGAAGAAGGGCGAGGTCACCGTCGACAAGGACGAGCACATCCGTGCCGACACGAGCCTCGAGGCGCTCGCGAAGCTTCAATCGCGCTTCGAGAAGAACGGCACGGTGACGCCCGGCAACGCGTCGGGGATCAACGACGGCGCGGCGGCGGTCGTCGTCGCATCGGCGGACGCGGCGAAGAAGGCCGGACTCGCGCCGATGGCGCGCATCGTCTCGGGCGGTGTGTGCGGCGTGGACCCCGACATCATGGGTATCGGCCCGGCGCCCTCATCGCGTCAGGCGCTCGAGC
>Ga0209376_1004739_pt1 | contig 11668 bp, 14 predicted proteins | sample GraSoiAngelo_134_FD_185891 | JGI IMG/M metagenome (GOLD analysis project Ga0209376, IMG submission 185891) | Grasslands soil microbial communities from the Angelo Coastal Reserve, California, USA - 14_0929_05_30cm (SPAdes) (version 2) | ecosystem: Environmental > Terrestrial > Soil > Grasslands ... | reverse complement strand
ACACCGACGCCGAGACACAAAAGGTGGAGCAGCTGATCCGCGGACTGCCAGGTGTGACGGCGTACCAGGCGACCGTCGGCGGCATCAGCGATCCGTTCGCTCCGCCCGGGACGGTGCCCGCCGATCCGATACGGGCGCAAGTCCTTGTCCTGGTCGGCAACGGCCAGTACGACACCGCCATTGCGGCGGTCAAGAGCGCGGTGCGCGGCTACACAGGCCCGGCGAAGATCGAGGTCGGACAGGCGGAGAACAGCTCCAACGCGAGCAGCAGCCAGATGCAGGTCGACGTCAGCGCAGCGGACCCCGGCGCGCTCCGAGACGCCAACGCCTCTGTGATGATCGCGCTGGCGAAGGTGCACGGCGTCGCCAACCTGAAATCGAACCTCGTCGCCTCCAAGCCGCAGTACCAGCTGGTCCCGACCGACCGGCTCGCAGCTTCAGGCCTGACCGTCCAGCAGCTCGCGCTGATCGTCGCCCAGGACGTCAACGGCGTCGTCGCGACTCAAGCGGTGCTCCCACAGGGGCCGGTAAGCGTGCGGGTGGTGCTGCCGCCAGGGACCGCCGACACCGCCGCCTCGCTGGCAAAGATCCCGATCCCAACGCTTGCGGGCGTGGTGCCGCTGTCGAGCCTGGCGACCATCCAGCTCGTCAACGGACCGCAGGCGGTGAGCCGCCTCAACGGCGACCGCGACGCGACCATCACCGGCACCATCACCGGCAACAACACGCAAGCCGTGCAATCGGATGTTTCGAAGGCATTGAACGGGGTGGCGCTCCCTTCGGGCGTGAAGATCTCGACCGGCGGCGTGTTTCAGCAGCTCTCGACGGTGCTGAACCAGTTCGCGCTCGCGCTGCTGGCGGCGATCGCGCTCGTCTACCTGATCATGGTTGCGACCTTCCGATCGGTGATCAAGCCGCTGGTCCTGCTGGTCTCGATCCCGTTCGCAGCGACCGGCGCGATCATCGCCCTCGTCATCACCAACACGTCCCTTTCGCTGCCGGCCCTGATTGGAGTCCTGATGCTCACCGGCATCGTGGTCACCAACGCCATCGTGCTGCTGGACCTGGTGGAGCAATACCGCGATCGCGGGCTCGGCCTCCAGGACGCGCTGGTCGAGGGCGGCCGCCACCGACTGCGTCCGATCCTGATGACCGCGTTCGCCACCATGCTCGCGTTGCTGCCGCTGGCGGTCACGGGCGGCGGAGGCGGCGTCGGTGGCGCCTTCATCAGTGGACCGCTCGCCATCGTCGTCATCGGCGGACTGTTCACCAGCACGCTGCTGACGCTGGTCCTCGTCCCCGTCCTCTACTCGCTGACCTCCCGTTTCACAGGCCCGCGCACGACGCAGGACCTCGACCTCCTGCTGGACGCCGCGGAAGATCGGCGTTTCAAGCCCTTGGGGCAACGCGCGATGTCCGAGCCTGCGCCTGTTCCACTGCCGGCTCTTGCGCCGGAGCCCGTTGTCAGGGAGTTCACCGTGGCAATGAAGATCGAGCCCGAGGACGGAACACCTGGCGACCCGTCTGTGCTCGAGAGGTTGCGCGCGGCCGGCTATCGACTCACATTCGCCGAGGGCTCGCGCCGGGTGCTGGTCGAGGTGCCAACGGTGGCGGCCGCAACAGAAGCGGACGCCGCTGCGCAAGCGGTGAGGAGTGTCATCAAGCTCGTGCCGGCCAAGGGCTACAGGCTGTCTGACCCCGTAGCGACCGAAAAGAAGGTTGAGCTGGTCCTTGGCTGACGTGGAAGCCAGCCTCGGCCGACTTCCGAGACTCCAGCTCGCCACCCTGCCCACGCCGCTTCAGGAGGCGCCGCGCCTGGCGGCGGCCATAGGCCTGGACCGACTCCTGATCAAGCGTGACGACAACACGGGCCTCGCATTCGGAGGCAACAAGGCGCGCAAGCTCGAGTACCTGGTTGCCGATGCGGCGCGCCTCGGCGCGGACGTCCTGGTGACGCTCGGCGCGCCACAGTCGAACCACTGCCGGATGACCGCGGCAGCCGCGCGCGTCGCCGGTCTTGAGTGCCGGCTGGTGCTTGCGGGGCAGCCGATCGAGCAAGTCCAGGGCAACATGTGGCTGGACCGGTTTTTTGGCGCTACGTGGGCCTTCGCCGGCGATCGACCGGCTCCCGAGTGCATGGCGAGCGTGGCGGACGAGCTGCGCGCCGGCGGCCGCAATCCTTACGTCATACCGGGCGGCGGCAGCAATGGCCTCGGCGCGCTCGGATACGTGAGCTGCGCCTTCGAGCTCGCTCAGCAGCTTCGCGAGCGTGGCGAACACCCGCGGTACGTCGTGTGCGCGGGCGGATCGTGTGGGACTCTTTCCGGCCTGACCCTGGGGGTGGCGCTGTCGGGGATCGACGCGGAAGTCGTCGGTGTCAGCATCTCGCGGTCAGTGCCCGATCGGGTCGCAAAGGTCCGCCAGATCATGGCCGAGTCGTGCGGGCGCCTGGACCTGCCGGTTCCCGATGCCTCGCCAACCGTGTGGGGGGACTACATCGGGCGTGGCTACGGGATGGCGACTGAGCTGTCGCAGCGGGCCCTGGAGACCGTTGCGTTCAGCGAAGGAATCCTCCTCGACCCGGTCTACACGGCCAAGGCCTTTGGGGGGCTGATGGGCGAGATCGAAGCAGGTCGCGTCCGGCGCTCAGACCTGGTCGTGTTCGTTCACACCGGCGGCACTCCCGCACTCTTCGCCGACCCGGCGCTCTACTGGCACCCCGACTGATTTTTCAGCGAAAGGCGCCCACGCCGACCACCGTCACATCGGAGGAATAGAAGAGTTGGCCGTCTATCTCGTTGCCGACATCGACGTGCACGACGCTGAGACCTACGCCGAGTACAGCAGCCGCGCCCAGGCCACGTTCGAAGGTTATGGCGAGGTCACCTACCTGGTTCGCGGGGGTGAGGCGGAGGTGCTGGAGGGCGACTGGCAGCCCAAGAGGTTCTTCATCATCCGCTTCGAAGACCGCGAGAAGGCGATGACCTGGTACAACTCCCAGCCTTACCGTGAGGTCATGAAACTTCGCCTCGCCAGCTCGACCTCGAACCTCTTCATGGTCGAAGGCAATCGCTAACCAAGCGTGAATGTGCTCACGCGTTCGAGGGAGTGTCGATGGACTTCGAGTTGACTGAAGAGCAGTTGGCGTTCCGCGATTTGATTCGAACTTTCGCCCGAAGATCCATCGCGCCCGTCGCGCACGAGTGGGAACGCTCAGGTCGGTACCCGACGGAGATCGTCGACGAGATGAAGGCGATGGGCCTCTTCGGGATGCTCGTTCCCAAGCAATACGGCGGAATCGAGCTGGATGCGGTGTCCTACTCCATCGTGTTCGAGGAGATCTCGAAAGTGTGGATGGGCGTCGCGGGGGTGCTTGGCACTCACTCCATGGCGACGCGGATACTTGCGACTGACGGGACTGAGGCGCAGAGGGCGCGATGGCTTCCCGGAATGGCTACAGGCGAAATTCGCAGCGGACTTGCCCTGACAGAGCCAGGCGCCGGGTCCGACCTGCAGGGGATCACCACGACCGCCCGCCGCGAGGGCGACGTATACGCAGTAAACGGCGCGAAGACCTGGATCACGAATGCCAGACACGCCACGATCCTCCCTGTCCTCGTCAAGACGGACCCGAACGCAAAGCCGACTTCTCGTGGCATCTCGATCCTGATGATCGAAACAGCGACGCCGGGCTTTGAGGTCGGAAAGGATCTGCCGAAGCTCGGCTACAAAGGACCGGAATCCTGCGAGGTCAACATCACCGACTGCCGCGTGCCCGTCGAGAACCTGGTCGGTGGACGTGAGGGATCCGGACTCAAGCAGGCGCTGTCTGCGCTGGAGTTCGGACGGTGCAACATCGCCGGTCGAGCGGTTGGTGTTGCGCAAGCCGCGCTCGATCTCGCCCTCGCCTACGCCAGGGAGAGGCGAGCGTTCGGACAGCCGATAGCCGAATTTCAGGCTATCCAGATCAAGCTGGCTGACATGGCGATGCAGGTGCAGGCCGCGCGTCTGCTGACGTGGTGGGCCGCATCCAAGCTCGATCGCGGCGAGCGCGCCGACCTGGAGACGGCCATGGCGAAGGTGTACGCATCTGAGGTCGCGCTGCAGTCCGCGCTGGAGTCGATGCGGGTGCACGGCGGCTATGGCTACTCCGCGGAGTTCGAGGTCGAGCGCCTCTACCGTGATGCCCCTCTCATGGCGATCGGCGAGGGGACAAATGAAATTCTCAAAACGGTAATTGCCCGCCAGCTGACCGGAGCGCGAGGGCCCGGTACCTAATGGAGCAAGGACGCTAGTCGTATTCGGAAATTTGGTGGACCGATAACGAGGCGAAGTCGGCAATCAATTGCTCCATGATGAGTCGCTTTGTCCGACCAGTTGATCGACCCCAGCGGCCGCCGGCCCCGCTTCGACGGCGCGGCATGGGTGTCCCAGGATGGCAATTACTGGTGGAACGGGACAGCCTGGCAGCCGATAGTTCGTCGCCGACAGGTGCCGTGGGGCGTAGTCGTGGGAGTCGTCGCCATCATTGTCGCCACCGCGTTTGTCGTCCATTCGTTCCCCCGTCAGCTCTTCGACACCTCGACATATGGAGCGACCAACGCCCAGATCGACTCATTCGGCCTCATCGAGTTCGACTATCGGGCCCACGACAATTGCAACAACCTGACGTTCATTTACACGTTCTACAACCCGCAGGGAATCAAGGTCAGCGAGTTCCAGGACCAACAGTCGAAACAGGTGACCGCCGGCCAGACCCAGCACTTCGCCATCGCGATCGGCAACGGCGGCCAGCAAATCGATTCTTCTGCAACTCGTTTCACCGTGACCCCGACCTGCCACGACTGAGCTCCCGGCTCTGACACGCTCCCGGCCATGGGCGCTCATCGACCGGGCGGTGAGTAGGCGATTTGTATTCGGAATTTGGTGGACCCGAGGGGATTCGAACCCCTGACCTTCTGAATGCCATTCAGACGCGCTCCCAACTGCGCCACGGGCCCACATCGCGCGCGAAGGATGATTTTACCCCGCGCCTGAACGGCCCCCACCGCGTCGCCGTTACGATGCTGAATTGGTGAACACACGCGACGTCCCGCGCAACATCCTCAAGGGCGGCGGGTTCCTGGCCCTGCCTGACAGTGACCGACCTGACCCGGGGGTCGTCGTCATTCACGAGATATATGGCCTCAACGACAACATCAAAGACATCACCCAGCGCCTTGCCCGCGAGGGCTACGCAGCCCTGGCGGTCGACCTCTTCAGCGACCGCAACAAGCCCATCTGCATGGCCCGCTACATGGCCGGCATGCTGCGCGGATCGGTGAATCGATTCGGGGTCGAGGATCTGAAACTCGCGCTGTCATATCTGGCCGCATTGCCCGAAGTCGACCCGGATCGAATCGGCGCCATCGGCTTCTGCATGGGCGGAGGCTTCGCGATCGCGTGGGCCTGCACTGACGACCGCTTGAAGGCGGTGGCTCCTTTCTACGGCGCCAACCCGCGACCGATCGACGCGGTCCAGCGCATGTGCCCGGTGGTGGGCTCATACCCGGAGAAAGACTTCACCGCGAGCGCAGGACGCGCGCTTGATGTCGAGCTCACACGCCACAACATCCCGCACGACATCAGGATCTACCCGGCCGCTCGCCACTCCTTCTTCAATGAAACGGGCCGCGCCTTCAACAAATCGGCCGCGGATGACTCGTGGGGACGGGTCCTCGAATTCTTCGATGGTCACCTGAACCGCAAGAAGGTCGCGATCAAGCCAGGCGTGTAATCAGGAACATCGCGACCGCGCCGCCAATCGTGAGCGGCAGCGCGGTTGCGAGGGCCAGATCCTTCGAGCGCGGCAGCAGGGTCGTCGATGCCGCGTAGATGAAAAGGCCCGAGAAGAAGCCGATCGCGACGGGGAACACGACCGGCGGCACCGGTACCAGCGACGCGAACGTGGCGCCCGCGAGCGGCGCGAGCGCATCCGCGATCAGCAGCACTCGCGAGCGGTTCGTCGGCTGGCCGTGGGTGATGAGGTACGAGACCGTGTTCAGGCCGTCCGAAAAGTCGTGCCCGATCACCGCCAGGGCCACCAGCAAGCCAAGCGTAGTGTCGATGCGAAACCCAAGCCCGATGGCGAGGCCGTCGAAAACACTGTGGACTATGAATCCCGCCGCCCCGACCAGGCCCGCACGGCTCGGGCCCTCGTCCTCTTCGTGGTGGTGGTGCAGAAAGCGCTCGAGGGTGTAGAAGCCCAGGAATCCAACGAGGCATGCTCCGACAGGCAGCTGCGCAGTCAGCTTGAGCTCGATCGCGCGATCGATTGCCTCGGGCAGAAGATCGAAGAACGCCGCCCCCAGAACCACCCCGCCCGCCAGCGCCGCCAGCGCCTGGACTCGACCCGGCCAGCGCAGCGCGGCAAAGCCGCCGGCCATGGTCGAGAAGAACGCGACGCCGGCGAACAGCAGCGCGAGCCAGGGAATCATCTGCAGCTGGGACACAGCCCGGAGAACGTGAGGCGGTGGCCGGTGATGGCAAACCCGGTTCCCCGCTCGACGCGCGATTCGGCGCGCTGCAGCACGCATTCGGGCAGCGAGGCAACCGCGCCGCACGACTCGCAGCGGATGTGGTCGTGGTGATGGCCTGACGCCTCGAAGCGCAGGCGCCCATCGCCGAGATTCACGCGCCGGATGGCGCCGTCGCGCTCCAGCCGGACGACTGCACGGAACACCGACGAGAAGTCCGCGCTGCGGCCGCTCGCGAGGATCGCGGCGTGCAGGTCCTCGATCGACCAGTCATGGCGCTCGCCCTCGTCCAGGACGTGGCGCACCGAGTCGCGGACGTGACTTGGCCTGGCCATTTGTCGAAAAGAATAGCAATTTTGCAAACGACTTGCATTACGCCAGGTGGCCTGCCGGCCTGTCGCCGACAATTGATCCGCCATGAACGTGCTCGTCACGGGCGGCACGGGCGCCCTCGGCCGGGACCTGGTGGTGGCGCTTCGCAGCGCCGGGCATCGGGTCCGCGTCATGAGCCGGCGCCCCGGCACCGGTGCGGACTGGGCGCAGGGCAACCTCGCTACGGGCAAGGGTCTCGACGCCGCTGTCGCGGACATGGAGGCGGTCGTGCACGCGGGGACGGCCGCCGCGCAGCCCTGGCGGTTGCGCGCCACCGACGTTCACGGCACACGCCGGCTGCTCGAGGCGGCCAAGCGCGCGCACGTCAAGCACCTCGTCTACGTCTCGATCGTGGGCATGGAAGGAATCGCCTATCCCTACTACCGCGCCAAGCTGGCGGCCGAGGCCATCGTGGCGGAGGACATCGTGCCCTGGTCGATACTGCGCGCCACCCAGTTCCACACCCTGATGGAGATATTTCTGGGCGCGTTCTCGCGCCTTCCGCGCCTGTGCGCGATCCCCTTCGCCTGGCAGTTTCAGCCGGTGGACACTCGCGATGTGGCCGCGCGGCTGGTCGACGCCACAGCCGGAGGGCCGGTCGGGCGGCTGCAGGATTTCGGCGGACCCGAGGTGCGAACGTTCAAGAGCCTGGCCGAGTCGTGGCTCAAAGCCCGGCAGCTCAACAAGAGACTGGTCAACATGCCCATGCCGATCAAGTTCAGCCGCCAGGTCGCCGAGGGCAGGCTTCTATCTCCCGGCCATATGGAAGGAAAGACCACCTTCGAGCAGTATCTTGTGCGGAAGCACGGACGATGGTGAACACGCTGGTCGAGCGCTACGGCAGGACGGGGTTCGCAGCCCTGAGCAGCGTCATCTGGGCGCTGCCGATGGCGGCGTGGGCCGGCTCGTCCGACCTTTCCCCCATCGACAAGACCGCCTACCCGTGGATTGCGCTGTCGATCGGGCTCGTGATGCTGGTCGTCTGGCTGGTCCTGCTGACGCGGCTCGCCCGCATTCCGGTGTCGCCGCGGCCACGCCGCTTCGACCTTGCGCAGATGACCACATCAGAGAAGCGCTGGACGCTGGGCTTCCTGGCCTTCGTGACCGGACTCATCGCGTGGCTCAACGCGGCAGCCACCGTCGATTGGGGCCCGCTCGGCTCAGCGATCGCCGCCGGACAGACAGGACCGATCCTGCTGGCGGTCGTGCTCGGCGTTTATGCGGTGGTCATGATCGCGGGCATCTGGTACGCGTGGGGCCGCGCGTCGCGCGCTTACGCGCATCGGATCAGCTCGTCACGTCCCGGCGCCGCACCAGCACCGCGCTGATCACCACAAATACCACCACGTAGGCCGTAAGCACGAGCACTGCGTGCGTCGCATCCGCGAATGGCGGCGCCGATGCCCGGATGCCTCGGATCCTCACCGCCCCGAACGAGTCGGTGAGATAGCCGGTGTTGGCTATCGGGAACCATTGCTGGACGTTCTTGAGCGAGCTGAGCAAGCTCGAGCCGAGCCCAAAGATGAGGCCCTCAATGACGAGCGCGTAGGCCAGGCCAAGGCCGATCGCCATTGCGGACTGGCGGAAGAGGGTCGCCAGGATGAATCCGAAGCCGGCCCAGAACGCGAAGATGAGGGACATCGCGGCAATCCCCTTGACGATCTCGGACGCTTCCGGAAAGCCGATCGATTTGCCATCGAGCAGCGCAGCAGCCACACTCGACGCCGCGTCAACCGCGAAGAGGCCGATCACCATCAAGACGACCACAGTCGCCAGGGCCGCCAGCTTGCCGAACAGCATTGCCACGCGGCCGGCACGCTGCGTGTACAGCATCTTCACAGTGCCCCACCCGTATTCACTGCCCTGCAGGAGAACGCCGAGGATCAATGCGAACACACCGCCCAGCGGATTGCCGACAGTGTTGATCACGAAGTTCTGTGGGTAGAGCGTGACCTTCAGGTCGGCCAGCGTCGTACCTGGCGGCAGGCCCTGCGTGGTCTTCGAGAATGTCTCCAACAGCCATGGCACGGCGTAGCCGATCGTGACAGCGATCGCCAGCAGGCCCAGCACGCAGACCCATACCGCCGGCCGGCGCACGGTCTTGTAGAGCTCGGCCGCAAACTCCCTCACAGTCCACTCACCGTGCCTGTCAGCTCCATGAAAACGTCCTCGAGCGAACGCTCGCTTTCATGCAGCTCGGAGACGTCGATGCCGGCCTGAACAAGGCGCCGGTTCAGCTCGGCGGCGCGCGCCGGGTCGACGCTCAAGCCGAACGCGCCGTCGTCTGTGACCTTCACCTTGTCGCTGCCGCATTCCGCCGCAAGGACCGCCATCGCCTGGTCGGCGGGCTGGGCGCGAATCACCAGCGTCGACTTGCCGCGGAGCTCGTCGATGGTGCCCTCGGCCACGAGCTTGCCTTTGCGGATGACGCCTATGCGCGTGCACATCTGCTCGACCTCGCCCAGCAGGTGGCTCGAAACGAGCACCGTTCGTTCGCCCTTGCCCAGCTCGATGATGAGGTTGCGGACGTCGGCCATGCCCTGCGGGTCGAGGCCGTTGGTCGGCTCGTCGAGGATCAGCACCTCGGGCTCCTTGATCAGCGCCGCGGCGATGCCGAGGCGCTGCTTCATGCCCATCGAGTAAGTCGAGAACTTGTGCCGCGCGCGCGGCGTGAGCTCGACCGCGTCGAGGGCGGAGTCGACTCGCTTGACCGGAACACCGCAATAGATGGCAAGCAGCCGCAGGTTGTCGTACCCGGTCATGTATGGATAGAAGGCAGGCGCTTCGACGATCGCACCCACCTTCGTAAGTGAGTCGGGAGTGCCGGGCGCGGCGCCGGCGACGTTGGCGGTGCCCGCGGTGGGTCGAATGAGGCCGAGCAGCATGCGCAGGGTCGTGGTCTTGCCGGCGCCGTTGGGGCCAAGGAATCCGTAAACCTCGCCGCGGCGGACTACCAGGTCGAGCCCGTCGACCGCGATGACGCCATTCGGATATTTCTTGGTCAGGCCGTGCGTGGCGACGACCGCATCGTTGGTGGTGGTGGCCATGCCAGCGCGTAACTGTACCGGCGGTACGATTTCGACGTGGGCCTTGCGTATCGCCTGATGTACAGGCTCGGCTTCACGCCGTGGGATCGCGTTCTGCCGCAGGAGCTGGCTGACGTGATCACCGGCCCCAATGCGCTGCCACCCGGACGAGCCCTCGACCTCGGCTCGGGCTTCGGCACGAAAGCCATCTACATGGCCACTCACGGATGGCGCGTCACGGCAGTGGAATCGGTGCCGCGCGCGCTCGAGGAGGCGCACCGGAGGGCTTCGAAAGCCGGGGTGAAGGTCGACTTCCGGCGCGGGGATGTCACGCGGCTGGGTGACCTGAAGCTCGAGCCCGGATACAGCCTGCTGTTCGACTTCGGCTGCTTCCACGGCCTCAACAGCGGGCAGCGCGACGCCTACGTTCAGGGCGTGAACACCCTCGCCGCGCCCGGCGCGACCCTGCTCATGATGGCCTTCACCAAGCCTGTGCAGCCCATCACCGCCGGCGTCTCCGAGGCTGAGGTGCTCGAGCGTTTTGGTCATGGCTGGAGCAAGTCCTGGTCCCATCCGGCCGACATCGGAGACGGCTCGGCTGCGACCCGTCGCGGCATGCCCGGCTGGTTCTGCCTCATCAGAAACTAGGTTCCTCCCACGACTGTCGATGGAATAGTTGATTGCGCATGCAAGTAGTTCGTGTTAGCAATCCACTTTCCAGGAGGACCAGATGGTCAAGTACGAACTCGATCCCGCCCACACCAACGTCGGCTTCACGGCCAAGCACCTTGCGGTCTCAACCGTCCACGGCCAGTTCAATCGCTGGGAGGGCCAGTTCGAAGGCCCCGACGATAGCCTGACCGGGGTGCGAGGCACCCTCAAAGTCGAGGTCGCAAGCCTCAGCACGCGCAACGACCAGCGCGACACGCACCTTCGCTCGGCAGACTTCTTCGACGCCGAGAAGTACCCCTACATCACATTCAAGGTCACCGGCATCGAGAAGGTCGACGAGGACAACTACAAGCTCCGCGGCGACCTCACGATCAAGGAGACAACCCGCCCTGTCGAGCTCACGGGCACCATCGAGGGCCGGGTCGCCGACCCATTCGGTGGCAAGGAGCGTCTGGGCGTCAGCGCTTCCGGGCAGGTGAACCGCATGGACTTCGGGCTCAACTGGGACGGCCTCGCCGGCTCGGTGCCGTTCGCGAGCCACCAGATCAAGCTGGCGATTGACGCCGAGATCATCGTCAAGGCAGCCGAGGCTGCGGCGGCGTAAGGGGGACTCCCTACGATTACGGTCGTCGATGGCGAGGACCAGTGCGGATGACACCACCAGGTTGTGGGAAGGCGTGACCCGCGCCCACAACCTGATGACCGCCGCGCTGGAGAAGGACCTCGTGCCGCAAGCCGGCATGCCGCTGGCCTGGCACGCGGTCCTTCATCACCTCGCCGAAGCTCCAGGCGGACTGCTCCGCTTTCAGGAGCTCGCCAAGGTTTCAGGCATCACCGAGAGCGGCGCGTCGAGGCGCCTGGACCAGATGATCAAGGCCGGCCTCATCGACCGGCAGTCGTGCCCTTCCGACCGGCGCGGCGTCTACGCGCATATCACCGACCAAGGAAAGACCGCATACAAGCGCGCTCACACCGTGTTCGTGAGCAGCCTGACGAAGAACCGCGAGCTTCTAGAGGACCTGTCCCTCCCCACCTAGTGGGGAGGCTAGGAGGGGGGAGTAGCCTCCGCCTTCTTCGCCAGAT
>Ga0209376_1004728_pt1 | contig 11698 bp, 10 predicted proteins | sample GraSoiAngelo_134_FD_185891 | JGI IMG/M metagenome (GOLD analysis project Ga0209376, IMG submission 185891) | Grasslands soil microbial communities from the Angelo Coastal Reserve, California, USA - 14_0929_05_30cm (SPAdes) (version 2) | ecosystem: Environmental > Terrestrial > Soil > Grasslands ... | reverse complement strand
AACGTGTCCTCGCCGAGGATGTCGAGCATGTCCGCGATCTCGCCGAATCGAGTCGCGATCTCCTCGTTCCTCATCTCGGGCGCGATGACTTGTATCCGGCTTTATAGTTTCTCGGGGTCATCGCCCGAACCGTGATTTGGACCGGGACGTGCGGGTTCGGGCGCCGCCAGGCGGACGTCCTGGCCCAGCTCGATGCGGTCGAAATTCAGGAGACGTTCTACCGACCGGTCTCAGCCGAGCGAGCGAGCAAGTGGCGGGCGATGGCGCCGCAAGGTTTTCGGTTCTGCGTGAAGGCCTCGCAGTTCATCACGCACGAGGCCACGTCGCCCACGTACCGCAAGTCAAACCGCGTCGTCCCCGATTCCGAGAAGCTCGCCTACGGATCGTTCCGCGACACACCGCAGGTTCGGGAGGGATGGGAGGCAACCCGGTCCTTTGCGGAGGCGATCCGCGCCGACGCGATCGTGTTCCAGACACCGGCATCGTTTGGCCCGACGGAAACCAATCGAACCGCGCTATACCGTTTCTTCGAGTCGATTCGGACGCATGCCACGAAGGCGATCGAACTTCGCGGTCCGTGGGCTGTGCACATCGTTGAGAAAATCTGCGAAGAACTCGGTCTTGTCCACGCGGTCGATCCGTTCGACAAAGAGCCCGCTACCTACGGACTCGCCTACTTTCGTCTCCACGGGAGCCCCCCGGGGAAGACGATGTATCAGTACACCTACACCGACGAGGACCTGGCACGGCTCATGGCGATCTGTCGGGAATACGATGACACATATGTGATGTTCAACAACGAGACGATGCACCGAGACACGCTTCGTTTTGCTGAACTTCTACGCGGGAATCTTCAACGTCACGCGTGATCAGGCCGAAGCCAGCGGGATGTCTCCGCCGCGAACCGAAAGGTATCAATCTCCAGGCACCGCTTTTCGGTCTGGGCAGGAGGGATCGATCACGGCGCCGGGTATCGAGTGGAGTCCTAGAGGTTCCATGAGGTGTACCCGCTGCGGAGGATACGCCATCGACATGCTTCGGAACGGTCGCGGACGCTGCCGGAGCTGCGGCCTCGAAGCGCTACCGCAAGTCCGGGATCGATACGCGGGCATCGGTCGTGCGGTCGGGATTCTCGGATCGATCTTCCTCGTCGTCGTCACGATTGAGGTCATCATGGCGTTCTTTCTGTCCGGCGGTTCTCGCGCGGCCATCGCGGTGGTCCTGGTGGGAACGGGGATTGCGGCCTTGATGGGAGCGGGCTTCATCGCCGCCTTCGGGACGATGCCGCACCGGACGGGAGGACTTGTGAGCCTTCGCGACGAAAGGCGAAGGAAAGCCGAGAACCTTCAGCTCTTCGAACCGGTCGGCATCGTGGCGTTGTTCGGAGTCGCGCTGATCGCCGTTGGCCTGCTCGTCGGATTACCGGGCCTAAGGTAGGGGACCGGCCCGACCAACTGGCGGCCGAGGAAGTTGGGAAGCTCCTTCGGTTCTGACGGTCTGTGTAAGAGAGCGACGACTCGACGTTTGCTCATGGCTGACAACGCCAGGGAAACCTATGTATATTCGGCCTCTCTGTTTCGACGCGGTTCTGTGCCGCCCCCCACCGGTCGCATTCCGCGAGAGATCGTCGAGTTCTTCAACGCGCCCGGTGGGCACAGCCTCATCGTGAAGGGCCCGGCCGGCACTGGGAAGACGACGTTCGCCCTGCAGCTGACCGAAGCGCTCGGCGAGGTCACGACCTCCCACTATCTCAGCTCCCGCGTCTCGGACGAGTCTCTGTACCGCCAGTTCACCTGGCTGAAGGACCGGATCAAGCCGAAAGTCCTCCAGACGGGCTCGAAGGCTCCGCACGACACGAAGGTCGCGCGGCATGCCCTCGACCAGCTCGAGGGGAAGCTCGAGGAAGGCAAGGAGGGCGAAGACGAGGATCCGGAGGCGATCGGGGCCGGGGAGGTCAAAGGAAACTTCCTGGAGGTCACCCTCGGCTTCGACTTGCCGGAGCTCGAGGACGCGTACACCTTCGTCGACGACCGTATCCCGGAGCGCTCGCTCGTCCTCATCGACTCGATCGACGCCCTCGCGGAGCACTACGGCATCCCCGCGGGGCGGCTCATCACCGTCCTCCAAAAAGACCTCGTGGAAGGGAGCAAGCAGAACGTCCTGTACGTCCTCGAAAGCAGCGGCGAGACCCGTCTCGACTACCTCGGCGACGGGGTCGTCAGCCTGGCGTCGACGGACCATCAAGGCCGCCGGCTTCGCATCCTGACCATCGAGAAGCTCCGCGGCCAGCAGATCCAGCAGCATCGATACCTGTACACGCTTGACGGAGGCCGCCTCACCGCGTTCGACATCCGCGAGGAAGTTCGACCGGTGAAGCCGCAGCTGTGGCGGCCCGTGAAGGACCTCTCGAAGGACGCCGTGAGCTTCGGGCTCGAGGCGCTCGACCGCCTGACCGGCGGGCTCTACCGCGGCCGCGTCGTCGCGTTCGAGATTTCCAACGCGGTGCCGTCGGACCACGTCGACTGGCTGCGGACCGCAATCATCTGCAACTTCGCCGCCCAGGGGCGCGGCGTCGCCCACGTCCCGCCACGAAAGGGGAGCGCCGAGTTCCTCCGCGAGTTAGTCAGTCCCCACCTGCCTCCGGGCGCGTTCGACGCGCAGGTGCGCGTCTTCGAGTCGGCGACCCTCGGCTCCGCGGACGTCTCGCGGACCGTCCTCCACATGGAAGGCACGAATGTCGACTCGGACTTGAAATGGACGAACGTGGAGTTCCAACTCCCGAAATCGGAGCGGCCGTTCCTCGCGTTCATGGCGTTCGACACGCTCGAGTCGGTGTACGAGGAGAAGGTCCTCGAGGAGATGTCCGGCGTCTTCTCGTCGGTCCGGCGAGCGAAAGACGTGTTCATCGGATTCGTCACCCCGCAGAGCGCCTCGGCCGCCAAGCTGGAGAATCTGGCCCGCGTCGTGCTGCGCCTCGACAGCATCAACGGCTCCGTCGTCCTGTACGGGCAGAAGCCGTACACGGAGCTCTTCAGCGTCGCCTGGGACTGGTCTTCCGGGGTCCCGAAGGCGGAACTTCGGCCGATCGTGTGATCGGAACACATCGCCGAAAACGGGCCCTCTTCTCCCGATCCGCGAGTATCAAAATCGAGAACCGGATAGGAGAGGAATTAATAGCCATCACTGAATCGAGAGCAATGCGAGAAAAAGACGTCTCTCGCTTACTCACGGACGAGTACGCGGAGCGGATTCTCGTTGCGACTCAGATCACGTCGCGGTCCGTCCAAGAGATCAGCGACAAGTACGACATCCCGATCGCCGCATGCTATCGCAAGATCCACGAGCTCGAGGAAGCGGGCTTCTTGAACGTCGCACAGATCGTCACCACGCCGAAAGGGAAGACGATGAAACTGTACCGGTCCCTCCTGAAATCGGCCCAGCTGGTATACCAGGAAGGCATCTTCAAGGTCAAATTCGAGTTCGATGTCGAGAAAGAAATCAACGGCAAATGGATCGAACTCAACGCGGCGCTCGACTCGTGAGCGCGCGCGTGCGCGCGCGTTTCCCGGCGGCCTGATAATCATTTGCCAAAACGAGTTTTTTGTCTGATAATCAAGCGCGATACCTTAAATATCCCGCGAAATCATCGACGGCGCAGAACTGTGCGAGGTCGGTACCGTGGAGGGAAACACCAGCCCGGAAAATGACGGCTTTCAAGGGACCTCGAAGTTGCTCTCGCCCCTCGAGGCGTCCCAGCTCCTGACAGACGAGTATAGTGCCAAGATCCTTCTCGCCACGTACAAGCGGAAAATCAGTGCCCAGGAAATCAGCCAGCGGTACGGCATCCCGATCGCCGCCTGTTACCGCAAGATCCGCATCCTCGAGGAGGTCGGACTCATCCAATGCGTCGAGCGCATCCTCACCCAGAAGGGGAAGAGGAAGAACCTCTACACCTCCTGCCTCCGGAACGCGTACATCTTCTTCGAGAACGGCAAGCTCCGCGCCCGCTTCCAGCTGGCGACGGGCCAGGTCAAGGACTTCGGGGGCGACTGGAACGGCCTCGACCTGATGAAGCAGTGAGATTCGGCCCCATCCCGATTCTTCCCATCCCACCTTTTTCTGTTTCCCGGTCGAGCGTGGGCGCCGGAACGCGGGCCTACAATCGTTATCATCTATCGCACCGGAGAACCACGGCGTCGCGCTTCATAGTCTCGCGGCGTCCTCCGCGTCATTGCGGGACCGTGAAGATCCAGTTCCACAAGATTCTGTCGGAAGGGCGGAGCGTCCGATACGATCCAGACCCGGACGGCGTCCTCCACCTCAGCGTCATCGTGACCGAGGACGAAGTCCGCCGGAACCGCGCGAAACGGTCCCAGTGATTGCGCCCCCAGCCGAGGGAGCCCTTGTTGTTCCGATGCGGTCTCTCGAGACCCGAGTGAATCGACGAGGCGATTGACCCGTCGCGGTTAGCGATTTAATACGGGCGTCGCGTTTCAGTCCCGCGATGGCGGGAACCGAGGCGCTTTTCCAGCAGCTCACGATCCTGCTCACTCTCGCGACCCTGAGCCATTTCACGATCAAGCGGTTCCGGCAGCCGACGATCGTCGGGGAGATCGTGCTCGGGATCCTGCTGGGGCCAAGCATCATCGGTTTCTACTTCAACGTGACCCTGTTCGACCCGGCCCTGGTGGCGAGCTTCGCGAGTCTGGGCGCCATCTTCCTCCTGTTCGTGATCGGGCTGGAGACAGACTTCCGCACGATCTACACCCGCAAGAACATCCTGGTCGCGAGCGGTGGAGTCGCCCTGCCGTTGGTGTTCGGCTTCCTGGCCGCCTACTTCCTCGTGCCCGTGACCGACGTCGGCGTGAACGGGACGCAGTTCGCGATGGCCCTGTTCGTCGGCGCGACGCTGACCGCCACGAGCACGGCGATCGCCGCGGCGGTCCTCCTCGATCTCGGTCTCATGCGGCAGCCGGTCGCTCAGACGATCATGGGGGCCGCGGTCGTCGACGACATCCTGAGCCTCATCATCCTCTCCCTCGTCGTCGGCACGAGCCGGGGACTACTCGACCCAGTCGACATCGCCGTGCTGGTGGTGACCGCCCTCGCCTTCCTCGGCGTTGGCATGGCCGTCGGCCTATATTTCTTCCGGAAGGTCGTCGTGCGCATCCAGGTCGAGGGCATGAGGCTCGGGCTCAAGCACGGCGGCTTCATCATCGCGATGGCGATCACCTTCCTCTATGCCTTCGTCGCGGAGGTGGTCGGACTCTCGGCCATCGTGGGCGCCTTCCTCGCCGGGAGCCTGTTCGGGACCACGCCCCTGCGGGAGGACTTCACCGAGGGGGCCGGCTACCTAGGGGCCGTCTTCACGCCGATCTTCTTCATCTCGCTCGGTCTGCAGGTGGACCTCCCGGCGGCCGTCGGGAGCTCGCAGCTCCTCCTCTTCGGCGTGGTCCTCACCGCCATCGCGATCGTGACGAAGGTCGTGGGCTGCGGGATCCCGGCATGGCTCTCGAAGATGTCCCGCCACGAGGCCGCGTCCGTCGGCTGGGGCATGACCCCGCGCGGCGAGGTCGGGCTCATCGTCGCCCTGTCGGCGCTGAACGCCGAGGTCATCCGGGACACGCTCTTCTCGGTGATCGTGGTCGTGATGGTCCTGGTGTCCGTCCTGCCAGCGCCGCTCTTCAAGCGGTCTCTGGCCAAAGTGGATCTAGACCGTCGGCAGGCCGAGTCCGCGGTGGCGGCGAATCCGCCTTAAGCACGCTCCACGAGCTTGCCTTGGACGACGTCGACCTTGAGCAGCGTCTTAATGCGGATGCCGAGTTCCTTCTCCATGCGGGCCTTTTCGCGGGTCTTTTCGAACACGATGAGAACGTCCGCGATTTCGGCGCCGAGAGTCCGCAACGCTTTCACGATCGCCAACAGGGTCCCGCCGGTCGAGATCACGTCGTCGACGAAGACGACGCGATCGCCGCGGCGGATGTTGTTGATGAACATGTCCGTCTTCGAGTACCCGGTCGTCTGCTTCAGCGAGACCTCTCCCGGCAGGCCGTACGCACGCTTCCGCACGAAGACGTAGGGTTTGTGGACCCGCATCGCCAGGCCCGCGGCGAGCGGGAAGCCCATCGACTCGGCGGTGACGATCTTGTCGCACCGGCTCCAGTCGCCGATCCGCACGAGCTCGGAGAGGACCTCGTCGAGGACCTCAGGGCGGCCCAGCGGGATTCCGTCCGTGATCGGATGGACAAAATACTCGTACTCCCCGAAGCGCACGATCGGCGACTCGGCGAGGCTCGCGCGCAGGCGATCGAGGGCCATCTCAGACCCTCGAGACGAGAGCCCGCGCGACCCCCGCGGCCTTCTCGAGGATTTCCGCCTCGCCCCGGACCCGACGACCTCGCATCAACACGGCGCCATCGCAGATCATCGTGTCCACGATGTTCCCGTGGGCGGAGTAGACCCAGTTGCTGACGTCATCGTGGCGGGGCGTGAGCTCGGGCCGCCGCGGATCGACGAGGATGATGTCCGCGAGGCGGTCGACGCCGATGAGGCCGGCATCGATGCCGAGGGCTCGCGCGCCCCCGAAGTTCGCGAGCTGGAACGCCTCGATCGCCGGCATGACAGTCGGATCATGGTGCGCATATTTCTGGAGGAGCGCGGCGACCTTCATCGTCTCGAACATGTCGAGGTTGTTGTTGCTCGCCGCGCCGTCGGTCCCCAGGCCCATGACGACCGCGGCCTCTTTCATCGCGGCGTAGGGCATCGTCTGCCCGGTCGAGAGCTTCATGTTCGAGGTCGGGCAGTGGGCCACCCGCGTGCCGGTGCGCGCGAGCAGCTCGATCTCGGGGGGGTCGAGCCAGCATCCGTGGGCCGCGATGACGTCCTTCGCAAGGAACCCGAGGCCGTCCAGGTACTTCGCCGGTCGAACGCCCGTCTGCGTGACGCAGTCGTCGACCTCCCGCTTGGTCTCGGAGAGGTGGATGTGGATGAGGGAGCCGGTCTTGTCCGCGAGCTCGCGGATTCGGAGGAGCGAGTCTTTCGAGACGGTGTAGATCGCATGGGGTCCGAGGACGGGCGTGATCCGGTCCGTCTTCAACGCCTCGATTCGTCGGTTCACCTCGTCCGCGGTCCGCAGCTGCTTCGCGGCCCTCTCCGGATCGTTGAGGTCCACGATGCCTTCGGCCAGGAACGCGCGAAGGCCCATCTCCTTCACCGCCTTCGCCGCGGCGTCCATGTGGAAGTACATGTCGTTGAAGGTCGTCGTGCCGGTCTTGATCATCTCGAGGCAGGCGAGCTTCGTGCCCCAGTAGACGTCGTCGGGAGTGAGCCTCGCCTCGGCCGGCCAGATCTTCGTCTCCAGCCACGTCGACAGCTCGAGGTCGTCCCCCCAGCCGCGGAACAGAGTCATCGCGGCGTGGGTATGCAGGTTCACGAACCCGGGGAGCGCGATTTTCCCTTTCCCGTCGATCACCGTGTCCGCTTCGCGCTTCTTACCGATCTCGACGATCCGATTTCCCTCGATGTACACCTGGGTGACGTCGCCTTCGACCTGGACATCGCGGATCAGGATGCTCATCGGAATTGCTCCAGCGCCTTCGCGACGACCGTGCGCGTGAGATCCGCGTTCTGCCGTTGCGTCTCACGGATTTTCTCGAACGTCAGCGGCTCGTCGACAATCCCGTTGCAGAAGTTGTCGACCGTGCACAGGGAGGCGTAGGGGATGCCGAGTTCGGACGCGAGCGTCGCCTCCGAGGCCATCGTCATCCCGACGACGTCCCCGATCGTCTTGAAGTGCGCGACCTCGGCCCGCGTCTCGAGACGCGGCCCCGTGGTCTGCACGTAGGTCCCGCGTTCGTGAACGATGGCCTTCGCGTCGATCGCGGCGGTGACGAGGGCCGCCCGGACGACCCCGTCCAGCGATGGCGTGGCGTGGACGACCCGGTCGTCGTAGTACGTCGGGATGTCCCAATATCCGATGAAGTCGTCCGGGACGACGAACGTCCCCGGGTGGATCGTTTTCTTCAGAGAGCCGGTGGAGGACGTGGCGAGGATGTGGGTCGCGCCGAGCTCCTTCATCGCCCACAGATTCGCGCGGTGGTTCAATTTGTGCGGCGGAATCCGATGGTCTTTTCCGTGGCGCGGCAGGAAGATGACCGTGAGCGCGCCTCGCTTTCCCATTCGCGGCGGATCGCTTGGCGCGCCGTGCGGGGTTACGAGGAACTTCGCCTGTTCGTCCTCGAGTTCAAACGCATCGCCGAGGGCAGAGCCTCCAATGATCCCGACGACGGCCGACGACATGGCGAGCGGACGAAAAGCCATCGCGCGATAAAGCTTCCGTCCCCTCGCTCCTCGCCGGAGAGCGAGGGCTTCCTGCCTCCAAAGGTTCTTACCCCCGCCAGCGTCTTTTGCACGGGGTGCTTCACGTCTCGGCGACGCGAGCCAGCGATCGGTTCTCTGATCGTCGCGGGGCTCATCCTCCTGGTGTGTTCCGTTTCGATGACGGCGTCGGCCGCAGCGAGCCGGACCTGGACCACTCAGGCGGACTTTCAGTCCGGTAATCTCTTCCATCTCGACGCGACATCGTCCCTGGGACAGCTGGTGTTGGAGAATGCCGTTTCCCCTTGGGTGAAGTCCTCCGCGAACCCCGTTCTCGGACCGGGTGCGGGATGGGAATCGGACTGGGTCGACTCCCCGAGCGTCTTGTTCGAGGCCGGCGTCTACAAAATGTGGTACCAGGGTTGCGTTGGCACCCTGTGCGGCATCGGATATGCGACGAGTTCGGACGGGATCGGCTGGACGCGGTTCCCCGGCAACCCCGTCCTCGCGCCGGATGCCGCCGGCTGGGACCAGACGCTGGGGGGACCCGTTGTGGTCCACGACGGGACCCTCTACCGAATGTGGTACGCCGGGAATGGTCCCCTGGCGATTCAGATCGGATATGCGACCTCGCCTGACGGGACGACCTGGACGCGGTACGGCAACGCCCCGGTCTTCATGGGCCTGCGGTCCTGGGACAGCGCGGCCACGAGCACCCCCGTGGTCATCAAGGTCGGCTTGCAGTGGGTCCTCTACTTCTCAGGCCACTCCGGCGACTTCGTGTACCAGATGGGGCGGGCCACCTCCCCGGACGGAGTCAACTGGACCGAAGATCCGCTGAACCCGTTGATGGCCCCGGACGTACCGTGGGAGTCGAGCCGCGTTCACCCGGGCGGCGTCGTCGCCGGCTCGGCGGGGTTCGAGATGTTCTATACGGGCAACGGACTCAACTTCAATCAGATCGGTCGGGCGACCTCGGCGGACGGCCGGGTGTGGACGAAGGACCCCGCCAACCCGATCTTCACGCCGGGGACGTCCGGCGCGTGGGACGGCGCCGGGGTCGCTATTCCAAAGATCGTCTCCGCCGGCGGCGCCACGCGGATGTATTACGGCGGCATCGGGAGCTCGTCGAACTGGAGGATCGGTCTTGCGACCTACGCTCCGGGATCCGCTCCTCCTTCGTATGTGAGCTCGGGGTTTTTTGTCTCGTCGATCGTGGATTCCACCTCCAATCAAACGTCCTGGGACTCGATCGGGTGGCGGGGCACGGTCTCCGGGAGCACCGGCATCGGAGTCGCGGTCCAGGTCGGGAACACTTCGTCGCCGGACTCGTCGTGGTCGGCGCCGTCGACACCTGTCCTGGTCCAAGGTCCGACGGCGTTGCATCTGCCGCGCGCTCGGTTTGCGATGGTCGCCGCCGTGTTGGCGACTTCGAACGCGTCCGTGACACCGGTGCTGGATCAGATTACGCTGACCTACTCGCCGCCAGGGCCTGCGCCGGTGTCGCCGTGGACCGTCTCGATTGCGGGCATTCCCCTCATCGTCCTGTTGATCCTCATCATACCGGCGGCGGTCGCACTCGCGATCCTCGCGCTCGTGCTGCGATCCACGAGAGCCGCTCCGGCGCCCGTCGCGGCGATGCGGTACTGCACGAACTGCGGCAGCATGAATCAGCCGACGAATCGCTTTTGTTTCCAGTGCGGTCGGCCCCTGACCGCGCCGCTTTCGCCGCCGTCTCCCCCGACATGACGGGTGTCGTGGAGCGCGCGGTTCAGAAGGCGCGGTCCTCCATCCAAAATGAGTCTCAGGTGCGATAGTCGATAGGATACGTATAAAAACCGACCTCCGGATGGCAAGGTGGTTCCATGTGGCGGCTCCCGTGGCCGCTCCTGCTCGCCTTCAAGGAGGACGAGCTTCTCAAGGACCTTCTCTTCGGGAAGAAGAAGGACCTCGAGGAAGGCCGTGCCTACCTGATGAAGGAGAAGAAGCCGGAGAAGGCCCTCGCGGCGTTCCAGCGGGCGGCCGATGCCGGCTGGCGTCCGATGTACATCACGCGCCAGCATCCGAACCACATCGTCCGCCGTCGAGGAGACAAGGACATTCGCGTCGTCTGGCTCTCGACGACGTTGGGCAAGGACTACATCGATCCGCACAACCTGAACAGCCTGAGCAACCTGATCGCGAGCTTCGTGACCGACGGACCCCGCGCCGTCATCCTGCTCGACGGGATCGAGTACCTCATGATCAACAACGACTTCGCACGCATCCTGCACTTCCTCGAGTACGTGAACGAGCAGATCGCCCTGCATCGGGCGGCGCTGATCCTCAGCGTCGATGAGCGGGCCTTCGATGCGAAGGAACTCGCGTACATCGAGCGGAACACGGTCGCGCTGGAGTAGTCAGACTTTATACGGAGACGGGACATCGCTTCGCCCCTCCATGTTCGAGATCGAGGCGCGAGGCGGTCTCGGTCGGAAGGGGGTCTGGACCCGCGGTGACCTCGCGCTGACGACCCCGCTCGTCCTCTTCGTGCATCGAGGTTCGCGTGCGGCCCCGTCGTATGCCGAGGGGTTGATCGTCGCCGAACGCACCGGTGATCCCCGGTTTCAGATTCGCGTCGGTGGCAGCTTCTTCGCCCCGCAGCCGCCAACCGATCCGGACGACCTGCCGCCTTCGAAGGGTACTCCGCGATCGCTCGCCGATCTCGAGATCCCACAGGAGACCGTCGCTGGCGAATGGGCCGTCGTCGCGGGGGAATCGGATCTTCTCGCCGCCAAGTCCGCGGTCGGGCTATTCCTGGCGAACGGGCCCGAGTTCGAACGGTCCCCGCGGGAGTTCGTCGCGGCGGTCCGCGAGGTGCGTGAGACGCTGGGGCCTTCGAAGGTTGTCGCGGTCACCGGCCTCGCCAGCCCGTCGAACCTCGCGGTCCTGGTGTACGCGGGGATCGACATGGTCGACTCGAGCCGGATGCTGCTGGACAGTGCCCGCGGGCTGTTCCACACCGCAGACGGCACGGTTCCCGTGGCCGAAGCGGATCGCGATGCGTGCGGCTGTCCCGCGTGCGCGGCGGGCGAGGCCCTCCAGCCCCACAACGATCGGGCGCTATACCGCGAGATGCTGCTCGTCCGGAATCACTTGGTCCACGGTCGCCTCCGCGAGCTGGTGGAGCGACGCCTCGCGAACGCTCCCTGGAACACGGCGATCGTGCGCCATCTGGACCTGCGGGAGTACGGCCTCGTCGAGGCCTACACGCCTGTCGCCGGTGGGGAGATGCTGGCATACGCCTCCGAATCGTTGACGCGGCCGGAGATCGTCCGCTTCCGCCGGCGGATCCGGGAGCGGTATGCGAAGCCGCCGTCGTCTCGGGTGCTCGTGTTACTCC
>Ga0209376_1004722_pt1 | contig 11714 bp, 10 predicted proteins | sample GraSoiAngelo_134_FD_185891 | JGI IMG/M metagenome (GOLD analysis project Ga0209376, IMG submission 185891) | Grasslands soil microbial communities from the Angelo Coastal Reserve, California, USA - 14_0929_05_30cm (SPAdes) (version 2) | ecosystem: Environmental > Terrestrial > Soil > Grasslands ... | reverse complement strand
TGCCGAGAAAGACCGCGTACTGCACCGGCAGCGGGCGATCCAGGCCGAGCTCGGCGCGCACGCGGAAGATCTCGCTGCGCGGCGCGTCCGGCGGCAGCAGCAGCGGCACCGGATCGCCCGACAGGCGCATGACGACGAAGACCACGGTGGAGACGAGCCACAGCGCGACGGCGGCGCGGACGAGGCGGGAGGCGAGGAACGGGAGCAGACTGCGCATGCGCGACGGGGCGGAGCCGGACGGCGCCGCCCCGGGAACGCGGGTCTACGCGCGACGGAACTTGAAGTTGAACTTCCGGATCTCGAGCTGCTGGAGCGGATCCGGCGTCCACTCGACGTACTTCTGCAGGCCGTAGTCCTCGTACGGCTGGATCACCGGGATCCAGGGCAAGTGCTCGAGGAAGATCTTCGTCATCCTCTTGTAGGCGTCACCGCGGAACTTCTCGTCGACCGAGAAACGGGCGGCGTTGCCGAGCTCGTCGAACTCCGCATGCCGCCAGTAGTCCTGCGGCCCGCCCGGGCCCAGGAGCCGCCACATCATGCCGTCCGGATCGCGCAGCGTGGACGTCGGGTCCGACCACCACAGGCCCTTGAAGGTCTTGTCGCGGTTCTTCTGGGCACGGACCGAATACTCGAAGATCTCGACCTTGGCATTGACGCCGACGTCCCGCCACATGGCCTGGATGGCCTCGCTCATGGGCTTGTCGCCGGCCATGTAGCCCGAAGTGGTCTCGATGACGATCTCCTCGCCCTTGTAGCCGGACTTCTTGAGGCGGTCCTTCGCCTCGGCCGGCTTGAACGCGAGCGGGGGCAGCGAGGCCTCGAAGTGGTTGTCGCCCTGGGCGACCATCGAGTTCGGGACCACGCCGCGGCCGCGCCACAGCTCCTTCACGATCGCCTCGCGGTCGATGGCCAGGGACAGCGCCTGCTTCAGCAGCGGATTGTCGAGCGGGGGCCGCTGCGAGTTCACCGCGAGCACGTAGAGGCCGCCGTAGAGCGCACCGGCCACCGCGGTCGAGGCGTTGGCCTTGATCCGCTCGCCCTGATCCGGGGGCACCTGGGTGATCAGGTCGACCTCGCCCTTGAGCAGCGCGGCGACCCGGGGCGCCATCTCGGGAAGCGCCCGAACGACGAGCCGGTCGAAGTCCACGCGGCCGCCCCAGTAGCTCGGGTTCGCCTCGAGCACGATCCGATCGTCTTTCGTCCACGACACGAAGCGCACCGGCCCGGTCCCGATCGGCTTCTGGTTGAAGGTGTCGGGGCCGACTTGTTCCACGTACTTCTTGGGGATCATCTGTCCGCCGTAGAAGCCCAAGCGCGCCGGCAGCAGCGGATCGGGCTTCTTCGTGTGAACGACCACGGTGCTCGGGTCCGGCGCCTCGACGCGATCGACCGTCGTCAGGACGGTGCTCACGCGGTTGCCCTTCAACGTCTTGTCGAGCGAGCGGTCGATGCTGAACTTGACGTCGGCCGACGAGAACGACTCGCCGTCGTGCCACTTGACGCCCGAGCGGAGCTTGAACACCCACGTCGTCTGGCCCTGCAGCTTCCACTCCGTCGCGAGACCGGGGGCGAGCTTGCCGTCGGGCCGGCGACTGGTGAGGTTGTCGAAGATGTTGAACGAGATGCGGATGTCGTTCGACGACGTGCTCTGGTGCGGATCGAACGCCGCGACGTCACCGCCCTGGGCGACGACCAACTCCTTCTTCTGCGTCGTTTGCGCGGCCGCCGGGCGCGGAAGACCGGCCGGGAGCGCGGCCATCGCGCCCGCCGCGGCGGCGGTCTTGAGCACGTCACGTCGGGTGATCTCTGCCATACACGCCTCCTGGAAAATCGATCGGTGGGGGTCTATATGGGGGCGCTTCGCGGCTCCTGTCAAGGCCCCGGCGGTCTAGCTCGGCTCCGGCTGCACGAGGTACGAGCGGCGCACGCGGGCCTGCACGTCGACGACGACGTCGCGCTCCAGCGTGATCTCGACCTCGTGCTGCTCGGCGGACCAGCGGCTCACCGTCGCGAGCCAGCCGAGGCTCCGCCCGGCCTGCGGCGCGATGCGGCGCCCGCGATAGACCAGCGTCCGTCGCTCGGGCGCGTTGAGCTCCTCGCGCTCCTCGGTGTTGGGTCCGCAGAGCCGCAGCACCTCCTGGGACGTCGTCGACCCGGGCGTGACCCGGGCGAGGGTGTCGCGCGAGAGGACCACGCCGGTCTGCCGCACGGCGCCCGGGCCGAGCCGGACGCGGCCGGCGAGCCTCGCGCCGAAGCGCCGCACCAGCGCCATGACCAGCGGGGTCGCCAGGTTGCCGAGCGCGAAGAAGACGATCGGGATCAGGACGGGCATCCACGCGCGCCAGCCGTGGAAGTACGCGAACCGTACCGTGAGCACCTGCGGGCTGAGGCCCTCGGACGGGTCGATGAAGAGCGAGACCTCCTCCGTAGTGTCGAGCGTCTCGCTGAGCCGGCGGCGGGCCGAGCTGGGAAACACCTCGTGGATTTTCAGGTGCTCGGAGTCGCGGAGATTCACGATCAGCTGCGACGGATCGGCGGCCAGACGGATGATCCGATCCCGCTTCTCGAAGTAGAGGGGGAACAGCGCGCGGGGTCGGACGTCGTTGAAGGTGAGCGACAGCGCGTGCGTCGGGCCCCAGAACGCGTCCTCGATCCAGGTCGCTTGCCGCCGGCGGAGGAGGTTCGGCTGCTCGATGCGGAGATCCATCAGGAACGTGCGATTGGCGAGCATGGGGGTCCACGGGATCCGCACGTAGGTCGCCGGCGACGTCAGGCCGAGCGGCCCGCCCTCCTGGATGAACGTCACGAACGGGGCGCCACCCGCGGTGGGCTGCGGGGGGACGTCGTCGCCGGCGCGGTAGAGACTCTCGGCGAAGAGCGGCAGCCGCCCCTCGGCGATCGGCACGAAGCCGCGCGCCTTGATGGAGGCGACCAGCGCCGCGTCAGGTGCCGCGCCCGTCAGCGCGCCGCCGACCGGGCCGGGCCAGAGGAGGTAGAGGTCCTGCTCGATGGCGGCCCCGCTCTTCGCCGGCGGAATCACGAGACTCCACAGGACGTCGACCGTGACCGCGTGCAGCTCGGGCGTCACGTTCGCGCGGACGAAGAGCGGGCCGATCGTGAACTCGGGGCTCGGCCGCGACGCGAGGAAGATCTGGCCCTCCGCGACGGTGGGCGCCGCGGCCAGGACCAACACCGCGAGCCAGGCGCGGCGCATCCGCGGCGCGCCTCAGGCCGGGTTGGGCTGGGTCAGGCGGGTGCGGTGCACCTGGGCCTGAACGTCGCGCACGCGATCGCCGTCGAGCTCGATCTCCAGCTCGTGGTGCTCGACGTCCCAGCTCTGCACCGTCGCCAGCCATCCGAACTGCCGGCGCCGGTGGGGGACCGTGCGGCGCCCGCGATAGACCAGCGTTCGCCGACCGGGCGCGTTGAGCCGCTCGCGCTCCTCCGGATCGGGTCCACAGATCTTCAAGATCTCGTCGTACGTCGTCTCGCCCGGGGCGATCCGGGTCAGCGTCTCGCGCGGGACGATCGTGCCGACATGCTGCTCGGCGCCGGCGCCGCTGCGCGGCCCGAAGCGGATGCGTCCCTGGAGCCGCGCGCCGAGCCGCCTGGCGAGGGTGGCGACGAGGGGGCCAGCGACGTTGCCGAGGACGAAGAACAACGTCGCGAAGAGCACCGGCGCCCACGACTGCCAGCCGGAGAAGTAGCCGTACTGCACGGTCAACACTTGAGGGCGGAGACCCTCCGACGGATCGATGTAGGTCGAGACGATCTCGGTCCCCCGGCGCGACTCGCTCGTGCGCCGTTGGCTCGAGCCCGGAAAGACTTCGTGGATCTTGAGGTGGTCGGAGTCCGCGAACGTGATGGTGAGTGTCGATGGATCGTCGGAGAGGTGGACCACCCGATCGCGATACGCGAGGTACATGGGGAACGTGGCGCGCGTGCGCACGTCGTTGAAGCTCAGCGTGACCAGGTGACGCTCGCCCCAGAGGAAGTTCTCCAGCCAGGTGGCCTGCTTCGGCCGCCTGAGCCCGGTGAGACGCATCCTGAGGTCGATCAAGAACGAGCGGTCGACGAGCCGCGGCGTCCACGGGATCCGGATCCAGGTGGCCGGCGTGGGCAGGCCGAGCGGCCCCGCCTCTCGAGTGTAGGTGACGAACGGCGCGCCGCCAGGGAGCGGCTCCGGCTTCGCGCGCTGAGGGCCGGAATACACGGCGCGGGCGGACAGCGGCAGGCGGCCCTCGCGGGCGACCTGGAACCCACGTTCCTCCACGGTCCGGCGCAGTGCCGGGTCCGGTTCTCCCGCGACCATCTCGCCGTCCACCGCGCCCGGCCACAGGAGATAGAGATCTTGCTCGAGCGCAGCGGCGCCGACGTTCGGCGGCACCACGAGACTCCAGAGCAGGCTGACTTCGACCGGACCACCGGCCGGCACCACGTTCGCGCGGATCGACAGCGGACCGATCGTGAACTCCGGCTTCGGCTTGGACGCGAGAAAGATCTGAGCGTGCGCCGGCGCCGCGACCAGCGCCAGCAGCACGGCGACGAGCAAGACGAGCAAACGGCGGGTTGTCCGCAGACCGGCGCGGGTTGTCCGCAGACCGGTGCCCCGAGCATCTATCTCAGGCCACCCTCGGTTCAAACCGGCCTCACGGTCCCCGTTACAACATTCCCGCGACAATAACTACAGCTTCACCGGGGTGAAGTCACGCGTGTAGTGCTCGTCGAGCGCGAGCTTTTTCTTGATGAGCCCGTGCTCGATGAGCGCGTCCTGCATCGCGGCGAGCGCGTCCACGTTGATGCGCCCGTCGATCGGCAGTAGCGGCCCCGAGATCTTGTGGGCGCCCAGCACCGCCTCGACGCTCCAGCCGAGCTTCTTGCCCACGAGCTCGGCGATCTCACCCGGCTGGTCGCGCATGATCTTGATCGCGCGGAACAGCGCGCGCTGGCTCTTCTGGATCGTGTCGGCCTGCTTCTTGATGGCGTCCTCGGACGCGTACTGGATCTGGCTGATCCACTTGGGCGTCACGGCGTCCAGGCGCAAGAGCACTTTGGACTTACCCTGGAGCTCGGTGACCGCGCCGCCGTCGCCCCAGACGTAGGCGGCGATCTCCTTGCGAGCCATGGCGGCGAGCTGAGCGTCGAGGCCGCCGAGCCCCACGACCTGCACGTCCTTGTCGGGATCCCACCCTTCCTTCTTCGCGAGCATGCGGGCGAAGACCCACGTCGTGGCGCCGGCCCGGGTGACGCCGATCGCCTTGCCCTTGAGGTCGGCGATCTTCTGCACGTCGGCCGCGACGTTGAGCGTGAAGTGGTTCCCCTCGGTGTGGGTGGCGATCATCTTGATCGGCGAGCCGGCCTCGCGGAAGACGAGGATGTCGGTGCTGCCGGTGATCCCAACGAGGCACTCGCCCGCCATCACCGCCTTGAGCAGATCCGGACCGCCGCGGAACGGCACGAACTCGGCGGCGAGCCCCTCGCTCTTGAAGAAGCCGCGCTCGAGCGCGACGATCACCGGCCCGGCCATCGAATAGTCGCCCAGCACCGCGGTGCCGATCTTGACCGACGTCTGCGCACGGGCGGCGCGCGCGAGCGCGGGCACGGTGCCCGCCGCGGCGGCGGCGGCCAGGAATCGACGCCGTGAGATCACGAGCATGAACACGCCTCCTTACGAGACCGGGCGGCCTTGACTTTCCTCTGACACCCGGTGATCGTACAACTTCGTGAGCGTCGTCGACAACGTTAGCGGCGCCGCGCCGGTCACCTACGAGGCGAAGGACGGCGTCGGCTGGATCACGCTGAACCGTCCTGAGGTTCTCAACGCGCTCTCCACCGAGCTGGCCGCCGCGCTCGCCGACTGCGCCGCGACGGCGGCCGCCGACGCCTCCGCCAGCCAGGTCGTCGTCCGTGGCGCCGGACGCGCGTTCTGCTCGGGCATGGACCGTACGGCGATGTCCGCCGGGTCGATCGGTGACGCGTTCTACCGCCACTGGAACCGGGCGCTCGACGGCCTGGAGGACATGTCGAAGATCACGCTCGCGGTGCTGCACGGCTACTCGATCGGCGGCGGCCTGCAGCTGGCGCTGGCGTGCGATCTCCGCCTCGCCACCGACGACGCCGTCCTCGGTCTGGGCGCGACGCGCCACGGCCTCGTCCCCGACGGCGCGGTGCTGCGGCTGGCGCGGGTGGTCGGCGTCGGCCGCGCCAAGGAGCTCGCGCTGCTCAACGACACCGTGAGCCCCGCCGAGGCGCGGGCCATCGGTCTCGTCAACTGGGTGTGCGCGCCGGCCGACCTCGACGCGACGCTGGCCGCCGTCGTCGCCAAGGCCCGCGCCGCCTCGCCGACCGCCACCGGCCACACCAAGCGCCTCCTGCACGAGTCGTTTCACCGCGACCCGCGCACGCTGCTGGAGGACGTGCTGGCGGCGCAGGACGAGTGCATGTCGTCGTGGGAGATCGACGAGGCCAACCGGGCGTGGCAGGAGAAGCGGGAGGCGCGCTTCTACCCGCCGCCGGCCCGTCCTTAGAAATGGCCGACGACGTCATCCTCGAGACGGAGGCGCTGACCAAGGAGTTTCGCGGCTTCGTGGCGGTGAAGGACGTGACGCTCCGCGTCCGCCGCGGCACCATCCACGCGCTGATCGGTCCCAACGGCGCCGGCAAGACGACCTGCTTCAATCTGCTGACGCACTTCCTCACGCCGACGCGCGGCCGAATCCGGTTCAACGGGCGCGACATCACCGGATCGCGGCCGGCCGACATCGCGCGGCTCGGGCTCGTCCGCTCGTTCCAGATCTCGGCGGTGTTCCCCCATCTCTCGGTGCTCGAGAACGTGCGCATCGCGCTCCAGCGCGAGCGCGGCGGCTCGTTCGATTTCTGGCGCTCGGCGCGCGCGCTCGACCGCCTGAACGGCCGCGCGCTCGAGCTGATCGAGGCGGTCGGCCTCGCCGCGTTCGCGGCGACGCCGGCGGTCGAGCTGCCGTACGGGCGCAAGCGCGCGCTCGAGATCGCCACCACGCTCGCGCTCGCGCCGCAGATGATGCTGCTCGACGAGCCGACCGCCGGCATGGCCCACGACGACGTCGACCGCATCTCGGCGCTGATCAAGCGGGTGGCGGCGAACCGCACCGTCCTGATGGTCGAGCACAATCTGCGAGTGGTCGAGAACCTCTCGGACACCATCACGGTGCTGGCGCGCGGCGAGATTCTCGCCGAGGGCGACTACCGGAGCGTGTCGCGCAACGCGGACGTGATCCAGGCCTACATGGGGTCGGGCCATGCCTGAGCCGCTGCTCGAGGTCCGCGGGCTCGAAGCATGGTACGGCGAGTCGCACATCCTCCACGGCGTCGACTTCGAGATCCGCCCGGGCGAGATGGTGACGCTCCTGGGCCGCAACGGCGCCGGCAAGACGACGACGCTCAAGTCGATCATGGGCATCGTGAGCCGCCGGCGGGGCTCCGTGCGCCTCGAGGGCCGTGAGCTCATCCATCTGCCGTCGAACCGCATCGCGCGGCTCGGGCTCGCGTTTTGCCCGGAGGAGCGCGGAATCTTCGCGAGCCTCACCGTCGAGGAGAATCTGCTGCTGCCGCCGGTGGTCAGGACCGGCGGGCTCGGCGTCGACGCGATCTACGAGCTCTTTCCCAATCTCCGGGAGCGACTGCGCGCCGGCGGCACCACGCTCTCGGGCGGCGAGCAGCAGATGCTGGCGATCGGCCGGATCCTGAGAACCGGCGCCCGGCTGCTGCTGCTCGACGAGCCGACCGAAGGGCTGGCCCCGGTGATCGTGCAACAGATCGGCGCCACGCTGGGGCGACTCAAGCGTGAGGGGTTCACCGTACTCCTCGTCGAGCAGAACTTCCGCTTCGCCGCCACCGTCGCCGACCGCCACTACGTGATGGAGAACGGCCGGGTGGTGGACATGATCCCCAACGGTGACCTCGACGCCAACATGTCCAAGCTGCACGACTACCTCGGGGTATAGTGCCGCCGTACGCGGCCGCCCTCGAGCGCAGCCGGCGATCGCCAAAGGAGCAGAGCGCATGACCATCGCTCGCATCGCCGCCGCATTCATCGTCGTCTTGAGCCTGGCCGTCGGCCCGGCGCACGCCCAGATCTCCGATGGCGTCGTCAAGATCGGCGTCCTCAACGATCAGTCGAGCCTCTACGCCGACCTGGCCGGCCAGGGCTCGGTGGTCGCGGCACGCATGGCCGTCGAGGATTTCGGCGCCGCCGCCAAAGGGCTGAAAGTCGAGATCGTGTTCGCCGACCATCAGAACAAGGCCGATGTCGGCTCGCAGATCGCGCGCCAGTGGTACGACGCCGAGAAGGTCGATCTCATCCTCGACGTACCGAACTCGGGCGTGGCGCTGGCCGTCAATCAGATCACCCGCGACAAGGGCAAGGCGTTCATCGTTTCCTCCGCGGCGTCCTCGGATCTCACCGGCAAGGCGTGCTCGCCCAACACCGTCCACTGGACGTACGACACGTGGGCGCTCGCCAACGGCACCGGTAACGCGGTCGTGAAGACCGGCGGCGACACGTGGTTCTTCATCACCGCCGACTACGCGTTCGGCCACGCCCTCGAGCGCGACGTCGAGGCGGTGGTGCTGAAGAACGGCGGCAAGGTGCTGGGCAAGGTGCGCCACCCGCTCAACACGCAGGACTTCTCGTCGTTCCTCCTCCAGGCCCAGGCTTCGAAGGCCAAGGTCATCGGGCTGGCCAACGCCGGCGGCGACACGACCAACGCGATCAAGCAGGGCGCCGAGTTCGGCATCGCGAAGGGCGGGCAGATCTTCGCGGGCCTGCTGGTGTTCCTCACCGACGTGCACGCGCTCGGCCTCGAGAAGGCCCAGGGGCTCACGTTCACCGAGACCTTCTACTGGGACATGAACGAGAAGACGCGCGCGTTCGCCAAGCGGTTCGCCGAGCGCAACCGGCAGATCCATCCGACGATGATCCACGCGGGCGCCTACGCGGGCACGCTGCACTACCTGAAGGCCGTCGAGGCGCTCAAGAGCGACGACGGCGCCAAGGTCATCGCCAAGATGAAAGAGATGCCGACGGACGACCCGCTCTTCGGCAAGGGGACGATTCGTGTCGACGGCCGCAAGATTCATCCGGCGTATCTCGTCGAGGTCAAGAAGCCCTCCGAGTCCAAGTACCCGTGGGACTACTACAAGATCCGCGCAACTATCCCCGCTGAGCAGGCGTTCCGGCCTCTGGATCAGGGGGGCTGTGAGCTCGTGAAGAAGTAGGCGCGTTGCGGCGGGCCCGGGGGCGGGGGTGCGAGAGGGGTGCGGCGACCACGAGGCACGCGAGCGCATTGCCCGGTGCGGCTGGGCTCCATCTGGGTGCGGCTCGCACGACGCTCGCTTGGAGGGAACGGGTCGGCGCACCCCTCTCCCACCCCCACCCCCGGGCCCTCACACAGCGACGCTTCGTCCACGTATTGCCGCACCTGATCCAACCCCGGCTCCGGCTGCATCGGCGCGTGAAATCACTGCGCACCGTGCACGAGTCGTCGGACCTACGCGGCATTCGCATCCTTCGCAACGCACGTTTGGGCGCGTCGACGCCATGCCGCTCCCCGCACCGGGGATGAACGGGCGGATCGGAGCCACGGCGCGTCGAGCGCGCGGGTTGTGCGGGCGGGTCGGCGCCGGCGCGCGATCGCCGCGTGGGTTGTGCGGGCGGGTCGGCGCCGGCGCGCGATCGCCGCGTGGGTTGGCCGGGCGGGTCGGCGCCGGCGCGCAATCGCTGCGTGGGTTGGCCGGGCGGGTCGGCGCCGGCGCGCAATCGCTGCGTGGGTTGGCCGGGCGGGTCGGCGCCGGCGCGCAATCGCCGCGTGGGATGTCCGGGCGGGTCGGCGCCGGCGCGCAATCGCCGCGTGGGATGGCCGGGCGGGTCGGCGCCGGCGCGCAATCGCCGCGTGGGATGGCCGGGCGGGTCGGCGCCGGCTGGCAATCGGCGCGCGGGTTGTACGGGCGTGTCGGAGCCGGCTCGCATCTACAGCAGGCCACCCTCGGCATGAGCCGTTCTCAAGCTCCTATACAATGACGCAGGCGTTGTTCGGGCAGCTGCTGATCGGGCTGATCAACGGCTCGTTCTACGCGATGCTGAGCCTCGGGCTGTCGGTCATCTTCGGGTTGCTCAACATCATCAACTTCACGCACGGCGCCCAGTACATGATGGGCGCGTTCGTCGCCTACTTCCTGTTGAACTGGGCCGGGCTCGGCTACTGGTGGGCGCTGCTCATCGCGCCGGTCGTGGTAGGGATCACCGGGGTCGTGCTCGAGCGCACGACGCTCAAGCGGCTCTACCAGCTCGATCACCTGTACGGCCTGCTGCTCACGTTCGGCTTCGCGCTGATCATCCAGGGCCTGTTCCGGCACGAGTACGGCTCATCGGGCTTGCCCTACGCGATGCCCGCGCAGCTCGGCGGAGGCCGCAACCTCGGGTTCATGTTCCTGCCCAACTACCGGGCGTGGGTCATCGTATTCTCGCTCGCGGTGTGCCTGGCGACCTGGTACGTGATCGAGCGCACGCGCCTGGGCGCGTACCTGCGCGCCGCGACCGAGAATCCGTCGCTGGTGCAGGCGTTCGGGATCAACGTGCCCCGGATGATCACGCTGACCTACGGGTTCGGCGTCGGCCTCGCGGCCCTGGCCGGCGTGCTGGCGGCGCCGATCTACCAGGTGAACCCGCTCATGGGCGCCGATCTGATCATCGTCGTCTTCGCGGTGGTCGTCATCGGTGGGCTGGGCTCGATCTTGGGCTCGATCGTCACGGGCTTCGCGCTCGGGGTGGTCGAGGGCTTCACCAAGGTCTTCTATCCAGAGGCGTCCAACACGGTGATCTTCGTCATCATGGCGCTCGTGCTACTGGTGCGGCCCGCCGGCCTCTTCGGGCGAGCCACGTGACCACGGCTGCCGACGCCCCCGCCGCGGCCGTCGGCATCGGGGCGGTGACACCCGTGCCCGCGCATCAGATCGTCGTCTTCGGCGTAATGGTGGCGGCGCTGGCGGCGGCGCCGTTCTTCGTGTACCCGGTGTTCCTCATGAAGGCGCTCTGCTTCGCGCTCTTCGCGTGCGCCTTCAACCTCCTGATCGGCTACGTCGGGCTCCTGTCCTTCGGTCACGCCGCTTTCCTGGGCGCGGCCGGCTATGGCGCGGCCCACTCGGCGAAGGCGTGGGGCTTCCCGCCGGAGCTCGCGATCCTCTTCGGCACGGCCGTCGCGGCGGGCCTCGGGGTGGTCATCGGCGCCCTGGCGATCCGCAGCAAGGGCATCTACTTCGCGAACATCACGCTGGCCTTCGCCCAGATGGCGTACTTCTTCAGCCTGCAGGCCAAGTTCACGGGCGGTGAGGACGGCATCCAGTCGGTGCCGCGCGGCACGTTCTTGAGCGTGCTCGATCTCCGGCAGACGCTGACCCTCTACTTCGTCGTGCTCGCGATCTTCCTGGGCGGCTTCCTCCTGATCTACCGGGCGATCCATTCGCCGTTCGGTCAGGTGTTGAAGGCGATCCGCGAGAACGAGCCGCGCGCGATCTCGCTCGGCTACCGCGCCGAGCGATACAAGCTCGTCGCGTTCGTGCTCTCCGCGACGTTCTCGGGGCTGGCCGGCGCCACGAAGGCTCTCGTCTTCCAGCTGGCGTCCCTCACCGACGTCCACTGGACGATGTCCGGCGAGGTCGTGCTGATGACGCTGCTGGGC
>Ga0209376_1004719_pt1 | contig 11719 bp, 22 predicted proteins | sample GraSoiAngelo_134_FD_185891 | JGI IMG/M metagenome (GOLD analysis project Ga0209376, IMG submission 185891) | Grasslands soil microbial communities from the Angelo Coastal Reserve, California, USA - 14_0929_05_30cm (SPAdes) (version 2) | ecosystem: Environmental > Terrestrial > Soil > Grasslands ... | reverse complement strand
TTCTTCACCGGGTCTACTGATCTTGGTGGTGGTATGTGTAACAACGCTAACGGTGTCACTTTCGGTTGTCAGGGTGGTGTTGCTATTCATGATTATGGTGTGCCTGGAACTTTCAACGTAACTCTTCGGGTTCAGGATGCGGCGGGGAACACTGGTTCGGCCCGTGATACTCTTGGGAATGTGATTCTCAATAATCAGCCTAGTCATACTCAGCGCTTGAACTTCGCTGTTCCGCCAGTGGCTGCTCATTCGACCACGACAGGTGTTTCTTGTAGTCCATCGTCTGTTGCTGTCGGCACGGCCACAAACTGTACTGTTACAGTAACCGATACGTCTGCTAGTCCGACCACGCCAACAGGCACTTTTGCCCTTACAACCAACAGCACCGGAACATTCAGCGGCTCCTGCGTCCTCGCAGGCTCGACCGCGTCCGCTACATGTAGCGTGTCCTACACGCCTACCGGATCTGCTCCACGCCACGACCTAATCACTGCAAACTATCCTGGCGACTCCAGTCACACATCTAGCTCTGGGACGTTCAAGCTTACAGTAACCTCGGGAGTACAGTCAACAACAACATCAGTGTCCTGCACGCCATCGACCGTCGTGATCAACCAAGCATCCAGCTGTACCGCAACAGTAACGGGACAAACCACCTCTCCATCAGGCACTGTCACATTCTCCAGCACGGGAGCAGCTGGCACCTTCTCATCAACAACCTGTACTCTAGTCCCTGGGGTAAGCCCCGCCTCTAGCTGTTCCGTCAGTTTCACACCCTCAGCATCCGGGACTACCACCATCCAGGCGAACTATGGTGGTGATTCTAGTCACTCTGCAAGTAATGGGAGCACAACGATCACTGTCAACAAGCGAACCACCACGACCAGTATAGTATGCAGTCCCGCCAGTGTAGCAATTAACCAAGCCTCCACGTGCACGGCAACCGTCGCCGATGCAAGCGGGGCCGGAGGAACTACCCCAGCCGGCTCAGTAGCATTCACGGCGACAGGTCTTGCTGGCGCGTTCAGCGCCACAAGTTGCACGTTGGTGAGTGGCAGCTGTTCTGTAACATTCACTCCGAGCGCTGCCGGGACCGCTACGATTTCCGGCACTTACACTCCGAGCGACACTACTCACCTTGGCAGTTCGAGCAGCGGTGCTAGCAACGGCACAGTAACTGCGACTCTCCGAACAACTTCCACAACGATCGTTTGTTCACCCTCGTCCGTCGCTGTTAACCAACCTTCGACTTGTACCGCGACAGTTGCTGACACTAATGGTGCCGGCGCTACAACTCCCGCAGGTTCTGTAGCTTTCACCGCTTCGGGTGTCACCGGAAGCTTCAGCGCGACAAGCTGCACTTTGGTCAGTGGAAGCTGTTCCGTAACGTTCACTCCCAGTGCCTCTGGGACTGCCACCATTAGCGGAACTTATACTGCCAGCGACACTGTTCATGCGACTAGTTCTAGCAGTGGTGCTGGTAATGGTTCCATAACCGTAACACGTAGGACTACCTCGACAACGATTGTCTGTAGTCCTGGCACTGTCGCGGTTAACCAGCCTTCGACCTGTACAGCAACTGTCGCCGACACTAACGGTGCTGGCGCAACTACACCAGCCGGCTCAGTAGCATTCACGGCGACGGGTCTCGCAGGAACCTTCAGCGCCACAAGTTGCACGTTGGTGAGTGGCAGCTGTTCTGTAACATTCACTCCGAGCGCTGCTGGGACCGCTACTATCAGCGGAACCTACACTGCGAGCGATGCTGCTCACGCAGGCAGTTCGAGCAGTGGAGCTGGTAACGGCACCGTAACAGCCACTCTACGAACTACCTCTACAACGATTGTCTGTAGTCCTGGTACTGTTGCTGTCAACCAGCCGTCAACGTGCACCGCGACGGTTGCTGACACTAATGGTGCTGGTGCTACAACTCCCGCAGGTTCTGTAGCCTTCACCGCTGCAGGTGTCACTGGAAGCTTCAGCGCCGCAAGTTGTACGCTTGTTAGCGGAAGTTGCTCTGTGACGTTCACGCCAAGTGCTTCTGGGACCGCTACTATCAGCGGAACCTACACCGCGAGCGATTCCGTTCACGCAACTAGTACTAGCAGCGGAGCCGGTAATGGTTCAATAACTGTCACGAAGAGGACAACTTCGACGACCATAGTATGCTCTCCTGCTTCTGTAGGGATTAACCAGCCTTCGACCTGTACAGCAACTGTCGCTGACACTAACGGTGCTGGTGCTACAACTCCCGCAGGCTCTGTAGCCTTCACCGCTACCGGCCTCGCAGGAACCTTCAGCGCCACAAGTTGCACGTTGGTGAGTGGCAGCTGTTCAGTAACATTCACTCCGAGCGCTGTTGGAACCGCTACAATTTCCGGCACTTACACTCCAAGCGACACTACTCACCTTGGCAGTTCTAGCAGTGGAGCTAGCAACGGGACTGTAACAGGAACTCTGCGATCTACATCTACGACAATCGTATGTTCGCCTGCAACTGTCGCGATCAACCAGGCCTCCACATGTACCGCGACCGTTGTTGATACCAGCGGTGCAGGAAGCAGCACTCCAGCCGGCTCGGTAGCATTCGCAGCGACAGGTCTAGCCGGCACATTCAGCGCTACCAGTTGTACCCTCGTCAGTGGAAGCTGCTCTGTCACCTTTACACCAAGCGCAGCGGGAACCGCTACAATCTCCGGAACTTATACTCCAAGTGACGCAGTTCACGCTGGAAGTGCCAGTAGTGGAGCAACCAACGGCTCAGTGACAGGCACACTCCGAACGACGTCAACAACTATCGTCTGTTCGCCGTCATCTGTCGCAGTTAACCAGCCTTCGACTTGTACTGCGACCGTTGCTGACACTAGTGGAGCTGGCGCGACTACACCTGCGGGCTCTGTAGCCTTCACCGCTACAGGTGTCACTGGAAGCTTCAGCGCCGCAAGTTGTACGCTTGTTAGCGGAAGTTGCTCCGTGACATTTACTCCAAGTGCCTCAGGAACTGCAACGATAAGCGGGACTTACACTGCAAGCGATGCCGCTCACGCAGGCAGTTCGAGCAGTGGTGCTAGCAACGGTTCGATAACGGTAACACGTAGGACCACCTCGACAACGATTGTCTGTAGTCCTGGCACTGTCGCGGTTAACCAGCCTTCGACCTGTACAGCAACTGTCGCCGACACTAACGGTGCTGGCGCAACTACACCAGCCGGCTCAGTAGCATTCACGGCGACGGGTCTCGCAGGAACCTTCAGCGCCACAAGTTGCACGTTGGTGAGTGGCAGCTGTTCTGTAACATTCACTCCGAGCGCTGCTGGGACCGCTACTATCAGCGGAACCTACACTGCGAGCGATGCTGCTCACGCAGGCAGTTCGAGCAGTGGAGCTGGTAACGGCACCGTAACAGCCACTCTACGAACTACCTCAACGACGATCGTCTGTAGTCCTGGTACCGTAGCTATCAACCAGCCTTCGACCTGTACAGCAACTGTCGCTGACACCAATGGTGCAGGCGCCACGACCCCTGCTGGCTCTGTGGCCTTCACTAGGACAGGCGCAGCCGGCACCTTCAGCGCAACCAGTTGTACCCTCGTTAGCGGTAGTTGCTCTGTCACATTTACTCCGAGCGCTGCGGGAACTGCGACTATCAGCGGAACCTACACGCCAAGCGACTCTGTACACGCTGGAAGCACTAGCGTGACCAACGGCACTGTAACGGCAACCCTTCGAACCACCTCCACGACGATCGTCTGCAGCCCGGGCACAGTGGCCATCAACCAAGCTTCGACTTGTACAGCAACCGTCGTTGATACCAACGGTGCTGGAAGTAGCACACCAGCAGGGTCTGTAGCCTTCACGGCAACTGGTCTTGCCGGCACGTTCAGCGCCACAAGCTGCGCGCTAGTAGGCGGTAGTTGCTCTGTCACATTTACTCCGAGCGCTGCGGGAACTGCGACAATCAGCGGTACCTACACACCAAGTGACGCAGTACACGCGGGCAGCTCGAGCAGCGGGGCTACCAACGGCACCGTAAACGCAACCCTCCGAACCACCTCCACTACAATCGTTTGCACCCCCGCTTCAGTCCCGATCAACCAATCATCAACCTGCACCGCAACTGTCGCCGACACTAACGGCGCTGGCGCAACAACACCCGCCGGCTCAGTAGCCTTCACAGCAACTGGCCTTGCGGGAACCTTCAGCGCCACAAGCTGCACTCTCTCGAGTGGCAGTTGCTCCGTAACATTCACTCCAACCGCCGCAGGGACTGCGACCATCAGCGGAACCTATACCGCGAGCGATGCTGTTCACGCAGGCAGTTCAAGCAGTGGAGCTACTAACGGCACCGTAACGGCAACCCTTCGAACTACAAGCACGACGGTTGCCTGCACACCTTCTTCCGTTAACGTTGGCGGGTCAACAACGTGCACCGCCACGGTCGCTGACAGTAACGGCGCTGGGGCAAGCACACCAACAGGAACCGTGAATTTCTCAGTATCCCCAACAACCCTTGGCTCTGTCAGCCCGACCAGTTGCACATTATCAGGCGGCAAGTGCTCAGTGACATTCACCGCGGGCGCGACGACCGGAACTGCGACGATAACTGCGAATTACCTAGGCTCAACTCGTCATGCGGCGAGCACTGGAAGTGCATCGGTACAGATCAACGCGTTGCACTCGACGGCAACGACCCTCTCGTGCACACCTACCGCAGTAGCGCTCAACCAGCCAACCAGCTGCGCAGTAACGGTAAAGGACACATCCGGAACTCCAACTACTCCAACAGGAACTGTCAATCTGAAGAGTAGCGGAACTGGAACCTTAAGCCTGACCTCATGCACTCTCGCGACCCTAAACTCGACGACGGCCAACTGCCCGTCGGCGGTCACCTATACGCCCACAGCAGGGGCTGGAATCCACACCCTAACTGGCAACTACACGGGTGACGGAACCCACAACGGCAGCGTTGGGACAGCTGCAATTACAGTCAACCTGAGAACAACTTCCACAACCATCGTTTGCAGTCCAGCAACGGTCGCCGTCAACCAGCCGTCAACGTGCACCGCAACCGTCGCTGACACCAACGGAGCAGGATCATCCACACCCGCAGGCTCAGTCGCCTTCACCGCTACGGGTCTAGCTGGAAGCTTCAGTGCAACCAGCTGTTCACTTGTCAGTGGTAGTTGCTCTGTGACATTTACACCAAGCGCTGCTGGGACCGCTGCTATCAGCGGAACCTACACAGCAAGCGATGCGGTACACGCAGGTAGCTCAAGCAGCGGAGCAGGAAACGGTTCCATCATATCAAACCGTAGGACAACATCGACAACCATCGTGTGCAGTCCAAGCACCGTAGCCATCAACCAGCCTTCGACGTGCACTGCAACGGTTGCTGACACCAACGGCGCTGGCTCAACCACACCCGCGGGCTCAGTAGCATTCACCGCAACGGGTCTCGCTGGAACCTTCAGTGCAACGAGCTGCACTCTGTCTGGCGCAGGCAGTTGCTCGGTAACATTCACTCCAACCGCCGCAGGGACTGCGACCATCAGCGGAACCTACACAGCAAGCGATGCTGCTCACGCGGGTAGTTCTAGCAGTGGCGCAGGCAATGCTATCATAACGGCAACACTTCGAACTACTTCGACAACCATCGTGTGCAGTCCAAGCACCGTAGCCATCAACCAGCCTTCGACGTGCACTGCAACGGTTGCTGACACCAACGGTGTTGGCGCTACAACGCCCGCCGGTTCTGTAGCGTTTACTGCTACTGGTCTAGCCGGCAGCTTTAGCGCAACCAGCTGTACACTCGTCAGCGGTAGTTGCTCTGTGACATTTACACCAAGCGCTGGAGGGACCGCTACTATCAGCGGAACCTATACCGCGAGCGATTCTGTTCACGCAGGCAGTTCGAGCAGTGGAGCTGGTAACGGCACCGTAACGGCCACGTTGCGGACCACCTCGACAACGATTGTCTGTAGTCCTGGTACTGTCGCGGTTAACCAGCCTTCGACCTGTACCGCAACTGTCGCTGATACTAACGGTGCTGGAAGTAGCACTCCAGGAGGGTCTGTAGCCTTCACGGCAACTGGTCTTGCTGGATCCTTTAGCGCCACAAGCTGCACTCTGGTAAGTGGTAGCTGTTCTGTCACCTTTACGCCGAGCGCTGCAGGCACCGCTACTTTCAGCGGCGCCTACACTGCAAGCGATGCTGTTCATGCGGGCAGCTCCAGCAGTGGTGCTAGCAACGGCACAGTAACAGCGACACTACGGACAACATCTACCACGATTGTCTGCAGTCCATCCAGTGTCCCAATCGGAACCCCCTCGCAATGCACCGCAACAGTCGCCGACACCAATGGAGCAGGAGCGACCACTCCAGCCGGATCCGTCTCATTCACCGCGACGGGCGGCGCTGGAAGCTTCAGCACCTCCAGCTGCACTCTCTCAGGAGGCAGTTGCTCAGTTAATTTCACCCCCACCACCACAACCCCAACCACCATCTCTGGCAGTTACACTCCAAGTGATGCAGTCCACGCCGCGAGCACAAGTAGCGGTGCCGGCAACGGCACAGTCACGGGAACCTCAGGCGGTCGCGCAACCACGACTACGGTCGTGTGCACCCCATCAACCGTCCCCGTTGGCCAGGCATCATCATGCACGGCGTTCGTGAAAGACACAGCGTCGGGCACAGCGTCCACTCCTGCGGGCACCGTCGCCTTTACACTCGGCGGTGCAAGCACAGCGACAGGCACGTTCAGCCCCACAAGCTGCACACTAGCCACCGTCAACGGCACGACCGCAAGTTGCACCGTCAGCTTCACCGGAACGAGATTCGGCAACGCCATAGTCAACGCTGCCTACTCGCCCAGCGAGACGGTTCACGCACCCAGTTCCGGCGCGACCACAGTCACAGTCACTGCGAGAACCACGTCAACAACGGTTGTCTGCAGCCCTGCCTCCGTTCCAATCAACCAGCCTTCGACTTGTACAGCCACCGTGGCTGATACCAACGGAGCCGGAGCATCTACGCCTGCAGGCTCGGTAGCTTTCACCGCCTCGGGTCTTGCAGGAACTTTCAGTGCCCCCAGCTGCACGTTGAATGCAGCTGGAAGCTGCTCTGTCACATTCACTCCGAGTGCCGCGGGAACTGCCACGATTAGCGGCACATACACCGCTAGCGACTCAGTACACGCAGGCAGTTCGAGCAGCGGTGCCAGCAACGGAACCGTGAACGGCCTACTGAGAACGACTTCCACCAGCATCACATGTTCCCCTGCCACGGTAGCGATCAACCAGCCCTCGACGTGCACTGCGACGGTTGCTGATACTAACGGTGCTGGCGCGAGTACGCCCGCCGGTACTGTAGCTTTCACGAGGACCGGCACTGCTGCAGGAACATTCAGCGCGCCCAGCTGCAATCTAGTCGGCGGAAGCTGTTCTGTTACATTTACTCCAAGCAGCGCGGGAACCGCTACAATCAGCGGAACCTACACTCCAAGCGACTCCGTCCACGCAGGTAGCACCTCAGTGACCAACGGCTCGGTAACAGCAACGCTTCGCACCACCTCGACCACGGTCGTGTGCAGTCCAAGTTCGGTTACCGTTGGACAGCCATCAACCTGCACCGCCACAGTTGCAGATACCAACGGCGCGGGAAGTTCAACCCCGGCAGGCAGCGTCAGCTTCACCTCGTCCGGCGCTGCAGGCACCTTCAGTTCAGCAAGCTGCACATTGAGCGGAGGCAGCTGCTCCGTAACATTCACCCTGACAGCCTCAGGAACCGCGACCATATCAGGCTCCTACACTCCAAGCGATGCAGTTCACGCCACTAGCGCGAGCAGTGGCGCCGGGAACGGAACGGTCAGCTCGAGCACAATCCAGACCACAACAAGCGTAGCGTGCTCACCTTCGACCGTCGTGACCGGACAGGCAAGCAACTGCACGGCTACCGTTGCCAACGTTGGCACCAGCACAGTAACTCCAACCGGCACAGTAAGCTGGACTAGCAGCGGCGTCACGGGAAGCTTCGGCTCACCGAGCTGCACACTTTCAGGCTCTGGCGGTAGCGCCACATGCTCCGTCAGCTTTACCGCCTCTACAACTGGAACAGCAACGATCACCGCAAACTACAGCGGCGACGCAGCTCACGGAACCAGCCAAGGCAGCACGACGCTCACTGTCAACCCGCACTCGACGTCGACGAATGTCAACTGCTCCCCATCCACCGTCACTATCAACCAGGCTTCAACATGCACCGCAACCGTAATGGACACTTCAAGCGTACCGACCACACCGACCGGCTCAGTAGCCTTCACCAAGACAGGCGCTGCAGGCAGCTTCAGCGCCAACAGCTGCACACTCAGCGGCAGCGGCGCATCAGCCAGCTGCTCAGTAACATTCACCGGGACAGCAGCCGGAGCAGTAACAGTAACCGGCACCTATAGCGCAGACTCGACCCACACAACGAGCCAGAACTCGTTCATACTTCAAGTCACAGACTTCTCACTGCAGCCTTCCAGCCCAGTCACGATCAACTGCACCGTGGGCGGCCCATGCAGCACAACGATCGCAGGCATGAGCCTCAACGGTTTCGCAGGCAGCGTCTCGCTCACAGCCAACCCATCCAGCGGGCTATCCGCAACACTAGGCAAGTCCGTCTTGGTCCTCACATCGGGCGGCACCGACAGCACAACCCTCAGCTTCAGCGCCGCAACGGCAGGCAGCTACACCGCAACGGTAACAGGCGTTAGTGGCGCTGTTACACACACGACAGCAACGATAACCGTCGTATTCACACAGCCAGACTTTAGCCTGTCATGCACTCCGCCAAGCGTCAGCTTCGTAGCCGGCAACAGCGGCACCTCGAGCTGCACTATCACCCCGACCGGAGGCTTCACTGGAAACGTAACCCTCAGCGCCACCCCATCATCGCCCGACATTTCCGCCTCGATGAGCCCCTCAACCATCAACACTTCAGGAAGCTCAACCCTCACAGTGTCTGGTAGCGTAGCTGGAAGCTACAGCGTCAACGTCACCGCGGCCAGCGGTTCGATAAGCCACTCCTTCCTGGTAACGGTCACAGTCACCCCGCCCACCGGAGCAAAAGAACCAATCATAACCCAGTTCAACTTCAAGCACCACCTCTCACTGTCCAAGAATGGCTTCGCCCAGACCTTCAGGGTCGGAATCTTCAACAACAACACTAGCACAACTCTCTACGCGTACGTAGAGATCGACGGTGTCGACGGGACGGGTACAAACCCGTTCACCATCACTAGCAGCGTCGTCACGATTGCTCCCGGGTTGACCGTCAACAACATCCAGCTAGTCAAGGCGTTCACAAGTGCGGACGTAGGTGAGACCTGGACCGTCACGGTACTAGTGCACTGGGGAACAAGCCCGACATCTCAGCCATTCGTGTCGAACACTCGTAACCACGACGCTTCGACGACTGGCTCCTTTACAATCTACGCCTAGAGCGTGTGGAGGAGTCTCCTATCCTTTTTTCCACTTCCAATCCTGAACGGAGAGACCGAAGAACATCAGATAGACGAAGAATCGTCTCTCCTTACGCCTCACGCCCGTAATGCCTCATCTAGAATAGCTATGGAAGGCCGTCTGCGGCGGCCTCTAGGAGCTCACAAGGGGACGAGATCTATGAAGAAGGTCACAGTCTCGGTCTTTCTGTTTCTCGCGCTAGGATCAATGCTCCTCCAAGTACTTCCGGCCCGCGCCAGTGTTAGCTGGTCCAGCCCCGTGGCGATTGTTGTGGACGATCCTGCTACAAGTATACTCCCCGGAGCACTGCAAGCCAGCAATGGCACCGTATGGCTTGCATGGCAGACCAGCAAGTACAGGGGAGACTCCAACTTTGATATCGCATACAAGACTGGAATACTAGGCAGTAGCGGAGTCACATGGTCCTCTACAGTTCGACTAACTAACAACAACGGTCTAAACTCCCATCCCTCCCTTGTCCAGATACCCAATGGCACAATCTTCCTCTTCCAGGGCTACAAGCCCGGCACCAACACCCAGATCTGGTACCTCCGATACAATCCAACTGGCTGGTCAAACCCGGCACCGATAGTCTCAACCACACTCAACGACACGTCCCCATCAGCCGCTGTCGGTAGAGACGGAACTCTCTGGCTGGTCTGGACCCGGATAAACCAGACCTGCACCTCTTGCACAAAGACGCAACAACTCTTCTACAAGACTCTCAAGAGTGGCGTCTGGTCCCAGGAGCGACAGCTGACTTCGGACACTAACCAAAACTTTGGATCATCAGTCATCGTCGGTAAGGACGGCCTCGTCAGAGTCGTCTGGTCAAAGGGAGCCGCCGGCCAGAACATATACCAATTATATCTGAAGTCATACGACGGGACCACGTGGAGTCCAGATAGTCAAGTAGTAAGCTCCGGGTCTGCGGATGGAAACCCGGCACTTATGCAAGATCGAAACGGCACAATCTGGCTCTTCTGGAACAGAGTCGTGATCGTCAGCCAGACGGCCCAGTACGATGTCCTGTTCGGAAAATACTCCTACAACAACGGACAAGACCTCTCCACCCGGCCCGAGATTCAACTCACCAACACGCCAAACACTGTCGACAGCTGGATGCCCTTCGCGATACAGTCGATCAACGATAAGAAAATCTGGCTCTTCTACACCACCGACCCTAACGGCGGCATGAACGAGATCTGGGCACTGACCAGCATCAATCCCATAGCCCCAGTCTGCGACGTCGCCGTAGGCTCTCTGAGCCCAGTCTACACGCCCCCCAATACCGCTCAATACCCTGGAGGTCAGAAAGCCATCGGCCAGAACCCAATGCTTCCAATCAATACCGGACTCAGCAACTATGGCGATGCATCCGAAATAGTCACCGTCCGCATCACAATATCCAACTCGACCAGCTACAACCTTTCAGGATCAGCCTACGTCAACGCCGGTGGCTCTACCACGGCTCAGCTGAACTGGAACACGACCGGCGTCAGCCCCGGCCGCTACAACCTGGCTGCAACCCTCACCATAGTCACGCCATCATGCGCCTACACGGTAGGCAATCAGCCCGACACTTCACTTAGCGTGAAAGGCGCAGTCCACATCGTCCCAACGGGAGACGTCAACCTGGACGGAACGGTCAACATAATCGACATGGCTCTCGTCGCGGTAAGCTTCGGCACAACAGTAGGCAATCCACTCTACAACCCCTTTGCTGACATTAACGGGGACGGACTCGTCAACATAGTAGACATTGTCGCCTGTGCCACACACTTCGGCCAGACAGGCTGAGAAGAGAACGCCCTCCGGACCCTTCTCGCAGGAAGACCGGGCCTTTCATCCAAGAAAGCCGATTTTAGTCGCTCCTTTAGCTGATGGGGCGAAAATCTGACTTGACCACTTTTCGATTCGGCATGAACTTTTCGGCGATATCCGCATGCCTTGTATATCTCTAATAGACTGGAGATATAGGACGAAGGATGTCCGCAGGAAATTCTTATATCAAGTAATCATTCTATCCGTTCTACTCTTTCCCCGAGTGAAAACTGAATGAAAAGTAGGATACTTATATCTATAGTAGCTGTCCTCCTGTTGGCTGGAGTTTTCACATCGTTCAATGCGACTACGGTCCACGCGGCCAAATGGACCCTCAACCTAGACGCCAGCAGTCTCTCAGCCGTCGATAGCACAATTACTGCAAGCGGCACCC
>Ga0209376_1004712_pt1 | contig 11734 bp, 13 predicted proteins | sample GraSoiAngelo_134_FD_185891 | JGI IMG/M metagenome (GOLD analysis project Ga0209376, IMG submission 185891) | Grasslands soil microbial communities from the Angelo Coastal Reserve, California, USA - 14_0929_05_30cm (SPAdes) (version 2) | ecosystem: Environmental > Terrestrial > Soil > Grasslands ... | reverse complement strand
GTCTTCCTCGACAACCCGATCCAGCGGGCGTGGCGTGACGTGCACGCCATGCGGGCGCACGTGGCCAACAATCCGGAAAAGATCGCTTCCGTGTTCGGTCGTTCCGAGTTCGGCTTGCCGCCCGTCGATATCAGGTTCTAGCGAAAATCCTGGCCATGACACACCGGATCGTTGGATCGCCCTAGAGTCCCGCCGTCCTACGCCGGCGATCCTTCGACACACCCGCCGAGGGAGTGAGAACGATGAAGCGCAGCCAGAGCCGGATCCTCACCACCCACGTGGGCAGCCTCGTTCGGCCGAGGGAGATCGTTGACATTCTCCAGCGCAAGGAAGACGGGCAACCCTTTCCCGACCTCGGACGCGCGCTTCTGGCCCGTCACGTGGCCGACGCCGTCCGCATGCAGGCCGAGTGCGGCATCGATGTTCCGAGCGACGGCGAGTACTCGAAGACCGGCTTCTCACAGTACATCACCGATCGGCTCACCGGCTTCGAGCTGCGCACGGACCTGCCGGGTCGCGGCGGCGGCACCGCCCGGAGCCGCGACCGCAAACGGTTCCCGGACGCCTATCGCGAGATCGAGGGCAGCTCGCAGAATGCACCGACCTCGACCGGCCAGCCGCAGTTACAGATGATCCACACGGTGTGCACCGGACCCATCACCTATCGAGGGCAGGCGGCGGTCCAGACCGACATCGCCAACTTCAAGACGGCCCTCGCTGGTCAGCGCTTCGAGGAGGCGTTCATCCCGGCCGTCGCGCCCGGGACGATCGAGCTGCAGCGCGCCAACCACTTCTACAAGACGCAGGAGGAGTTCCTCTACGCCATCGCCGACGCGATGAAGACCGAGTACAAGACGATCGTCGACGCGGGCTTCATCCTCCAGATCGACGACCCGCGGATGGTGACCGAGTACGACTCGATGGATCCCGCGCCGACGCCCGAGGAGTACCGTCGGTTCGCGACGGTGCGGATCGAGGCGCTGAACCACGCGCTCGCGGGCCTGCCGGAAGACCGGGTCCGCTACCACATGTGCTGGGGGAGCTGGCACGGGCCCCACACGACGGACGCGCCGCTGCGCGAGATCGCGCCCGTCATCCTCCAGATCAAGGCAGGAGCGTTCTCCCTGGAGGCCGCGAACCCGCGCCACGAGCACGAGTATCACGTTTGGGAGCACATCAAGTTCCCGGCGGGCAAGATCATCATCCCGGGCGTCATCGCCCACACGACGAACTGCGTCGAGCATCCCGAGCTGGTGGCGGAGCGGATCATGCGCTACGCGAGGTTGGTCGGGCGCGAGAACGTCATCGCCGGCGTCGATTGTGGATTTGCCCAGGGCCTCGCCACCGCGCGCGTGCATCCGAGCATCATGTGGGAGAAGTTCCGCATGCTGGCGGAGGGGGCGCGGCTGGCGAGCCAACGGCTCTGGACGTAATGGGCGTCCTCCTCGAGACGCGGGGGATCAGCAAGAGCTTCGGCGGCGTCCAGGCTCTGGATCGCATCGATCTCTCCGTCGAGCGCGGTGAGGTGCTCGGGGTCATCGGGCCGAACGGCGCTGGCAAGACCACCCTGTTCAACGTGATCTGCGGCCTCAAGCCCACGACCGGGCAGGTGCTGTTCAAGGACGAGGACATCACGGGGCATCGCCCGCACGAGATCTGCCGCCGGGGCATCGCCCGCACGTTCCAGCTCACGCGACCCTTCGGCGAGATCTCCGTGCAGGACAACGTCGCGGCGGCGGTGCTGTTTGGTCGCGACCATACGCGCGGCGCGAGCCTGGCCGAGGCGCGACGACGGGCGGATCTGATCCTCGCGCGCGTACACCTCGACCAGCGCAAGGACGCGCTGGCGAAGGACCTGCTGTTCTCCGAGCGACGACGGCTCGAGCTGGCCCGCGCGCTGGCCACGAGCCCGGAACTGCTGCTTCTCGACGAGGTCATGGCCGGGCTCACCGTGGCCGAGGCCGGGGAGATGGTCGAGATCCTCGGACGACTCAAACGGGAGTTCGCGCTCACGCTGCTGGTCATCGAACACGTGATGAAGGTGGTGATGACCATCAGCGACCGTATCGTCGTGCTGAACTACGGCAGCAAGCTGACGGAGGGCGCACCGCACGAGGTCGCCGCGCACCGCGACGTCATCGATGCCTACCTCGGGGTCGAGCATGCTTGACGTACGGGACCTCGACGTCTTCTATGGTCTCGTGCCGGCACTCCACCAGGTGCGGCTCGAGGTGGCGGCCGGCGAGACGGTGTGCCTGCTGGGTCCGAACGGAGCCGGGAAGACGACGACGGTGAAGAGCATCATCGGGCTCCTGAAGCCGCGCGCCGGAACGATCCGGTGGGACGGCGCCGACATCACCGGGCTGCCGCCGCACGTCACGGTCGGCCTCGGACTCGCCCTCGCGCCGGAAGGCCGTTTGCTGTTTCCCGACATGTCGGTCGAGGAGAACCTGGAGCTCGGCGCCTCTCCGGCTCGCGCCCGCCCGGAGACCCGACAGACGCAGGAGTGGGTGTACACGCTGTTCCCCCGTCTGCGGGCGCGGCGGAGGCAAGCGGCGGGGACGATGAGCGGCGGCGAGCAACAGATGCTGGCGATCGGCCGCGCGCTCATGGCGCGGCCGCGGCTCCTCATCCTCGACGAACCGTCGCTCGGGCTCTCGCCGCTGCTGGTGCAGGAGCTCTTCCGCGTGCTCGGGACGCTCAACCAGCAGGGCATGAGCGTCCTCATCGTGGAGCAGAACGTGGTTCAGGCGCTGCGGATCTCGCAGCGTGCCTACGTGCTGGAATCGGGCAAGATCGTGCTGCACGGCCCGAGCGAGGAGCTGCGCAGCTCCGACACCATCAGGAAGTCCTACCTGGGTCTCTGAGCCTACTCGAGGGAGGGACGGACATGCGGAGCAGATCTCGAGGACTCGGTATCGGCGTGACCGTCGTGATCGGCGCAGTCCTCCTGCTGCTGTGGCTGGCCCCGAGTCCGCGCGTCGGCGCGCAGGCGCGCGAGATCAAGATCGGCGGAACGATGGCCGTCACTGGCGCCTTCTCCGTGGAGTGGGGCCCGCGGGCGCGGACGTTCATGGAAGAGTGGGCGAAGTTGATGAACGACCGTGGCGGCGTTTTCGTCAAGGAGGCCAACGCCAAGCTGCCCATCAAGATGATCGTGTACGACGACGGGTCGAGCGCCGATCGGGCGGTCGAGCTGTACGAGCGGCTCGCCACCACCGACAAGGTCGACTTCTTCACCGGGCCGGCCTCGAGCCCCATCACGATCAAGGCGTCGACGGTCGCCGAGAGATACGGCATCCCAATGGTCACCGCGGAGGCGAACAGCCCGGCGATCTTCGCGCGCGGATTCAAGTGGCTGGTCGGCGCCGACCGGCCGGCGCCGCAGTGGGCGGAAGACTACTACACGATGGTGAAGGCCCTGATGGACTCCGGGGCGATGCCGCGTCTCAAGACGGTCGCGGTCATCCAGGAGAATACGCCGCACACGATGGACGTGGGCTGGGGCGGCATCAACCGCGCGAACCTCGCGGGCCTGACCGTCGTCGCCACGGAAACGGTGCCGCCCGGCGCCAGCGATTTCTCCGCGATCATCGGGAAGCTGAAAGCGCTGAACCCGGACCTGGTGTACGTGGCGGCGTGGGCGGGCACCGGGGCCGCGTTCACCAAGCAGGCCTTCGAGCTCGGGCTTCGACCGAAAGAGCTGCACATCCCGCACAGCACGATCACCGACAAGTACTACGCGATGGCGGGGGGAACCATCGCCGAAGGCATCACGGGGACGACGCACGAGGCCCACTTCACGAAGGGCGACAAGGACGCGTACTTCGCGCTGCGGAAGAAGGTCGGTCTCGAGGGGTTCGACGCCGGATGGACCTCGCTCCGGTTCATCGCGCTCGAGGCGCTCGCCAGGGCCATCGAGCAGGCCGGAAGCCTCGACCGGGCCAAGGTGATGGCGGCGCTCCGCGGCCTTCACTACGAGACGCTGCACGGTGAGCTGGCCTTCAGCTTCGGCGTCGAGGTCGCCGGCAAGAAGGTCGACGGCGTCGGCAACAAGAAGGTGTTCCCGGCACAGTGGCAGAACGGGAAGATCGAGGTGATCTGGCCGAGCGAGCTGGCCACCGCGAAGTATCGTCCGCGGCAGTAGCGCCCGAGCCGCACCTGACGTCATGGCACGCGCGATCGAGCTGGCGATCAGCGGGTTGTCCCTCGGCGGGATCTATGCGCTCGTCGCGTTCGCCATGTCGCTGACCATCAGCACCACCCGCATTCTGAACGTCGCGCACGGCGTGTTCTTCGTCTGGGGCGGCGCGTTCTTCGTCATCCTCTCGCAGCGGCTCGGTCTCCACCCTGCGGTCGCGATGGCGATCCTCGTCGCGCTGTTCTTCGCGTTCGCGCTCCTCTTCCAGTGGTTCATCGTGCGGCCGCTGCTCGGCCGGAGCGTGCACCTGCTGCTCGTCGGCAGCATCCTCGCCACGTTCGGCTGGCCCAGTCGATGGAGAGCGCGCTCGGCTACGGATGGGTGACGTGGGTCGATCCGTATCCCGTCTTTGCGTCGTCGCTCGTTCTGTTCCCCGTCAGTCTCGGCGGCGTCTCGCTCGCCGGGAGTCGCCTCGTCATCCTTGCCTTCGTGCTCCTGATGGTCACCGGGTTCCACCTGTTCCTCCAGAAAACGTTCATGGGGAAGGGCGCCCGGGCGATGGCGCAGAACTTCGACGGCTTCGTGGTGATCGGGCTGAATCCCTACCGACTGTCGATGATCCTCTTCTCGTTGGCCATCGTGGCGACGGCGATCTCGGGCGCCTTCTATGTACTGGCCGTGCCGCTGAATCCCTACGAGGGCCTGCCGCTCACGCTCAAGGCGTTCACGGTCGTCGTGCTGGCCGGCGTGGGGAACTTGCCGGCCACACTCGTGGCGGGCGCCGTGCTCGGCACCGCGGAGGTGATCACGAGCCAGTTCTTCGGCACCGTCTGGGCGCCGGCCGTGAGCCTCACGCTCCTGTTCCTCGTGCTCGTCGTCAGACCGACCGGGCTCTTCGGCAAGGGGGTCTATTGAGCCGCCTCGACCGGCGTGCGGCGCCGATCACGGCCGGTGTCATCGCGCTCCTCTGCGCGCTGCCGCCGTTCCTCTCGTCGAGCTGGCTGCTCGTCATGTTCCTCAGCTTCGTGTGGCTCGTCATCACCGCGAACTACGACGTGCTGGACGGCTTTCTCGGCCACGTGAACCTGGGCCAGGGCGCGTTCTTCGGCCTCGGCGCCTACGTCGCCACCATCCTGCTCAACGTCCCGAGCGTGCAGCAGCTCGGCGCGCTCGCGCCCCTGCTGGTCACGGCGTGCGCGCTCGTCGTCGCCGCGCTGTTCGCCGCGGTGATGGCGTTCCCGCTCTTCCGGCTCAAGGGCCTGTACTTCGCGATCGGCACGCTCATCCTGATCTTCCTGCTCCAGGTGCTCGCGCTGAACCTCACGACGCTCACCGGGGGCTCGTACGGTCTCTACATACCGCCGAGCTTCTTCATGAGCACCTTTGTCGGGTACTATCTGGCTCTGTTTCTCGCCGCCGTCTCGGTGGGGCTCAACGCGTACCTGTCGCGGAGCCGGCTCGGACTGGCCTTCCGCTGCATCAAGGAGGATGAAGCGGCTGCCGGCAGCGTCGGCCTCGACCTCATGAAGTACAAGACCGCCGCCCTCGTGGTCGCGAGCCTGCCGACGGCCGCTGCCGGCGTGCTCTTCGCGCTGAACTCGGGTTTCATCGACCCCGGGATCGCGCTCGGCGTGGAGCGAAGCCTGCTGCCGCCGCTGATGGCGCTCCTCGGCGGCACGGGCACGGCGCTCGGGCCGGTGTTCGGGACCGCGATCATTCGGGCTCTCGAGACCGTCTTTTTCCACTACCTGCGGCTCCCGGTTCCCTCGGCGTTGTTCTTCGGGCTCACGTTGCTGGCAGTGGCCCTCCTGATTCCCGAAGGACTGCTGAGATCCCCGCGCGTGAAGCGGCTCAGGGCCTTCCGGGTCCTGGCCTCATAGAGGAGACAACCCATGGCATCGGTCCCCCAGCGCTACGACGTCGGAGGCGTGATGCTGCCGCGGCCCTTCAAGATCCGGCGGCTCGGCCACTTCGGATTCAACGTGTTCAAGCTCGCGGAGGGCATCGAGTTCTACACGAACCTGCTCGGCTTCAGGCTCTCCGACACGCTCGACTTCTCGAGGGCGCCCTGGTTCCCGAAGGACGCGGACCTCGGTGATCCGCGCGGCTATTTCATGCGCTACGGCACGGATCATCACGCGTTCGTGCTCTTCAACAAGAAGGTGATGGACTTCCGGGCCGACCGAAAGTTCGCTCCCGAGGTCACCGTCAACCAGATCACCTGGCAGTGCGGGAGTCTGCGCGAGATCGTGGATGCCCACACCTACTTCGGGGAGCACAAGATCCCGATCCAGCGCGTCGGGCGCGACATGCCGGGCAGCAACTGGCACGTCTACGTCTACGATCCCGACGGCCACACGACCGAGCTCTACTACGGGATCGAGCAGATCGGTTGGAACCAGGCGAGCAAGCCGACGGCGATGTACGACCGAGGCTTCCGCGAGCGTCCCTCACTGCCACAGATGTCCGAGATCGCCGAGATGGCCGAAGCGCTCGCCAAGGGCATCGACCTCCTCCCCGGTCACCGCACGCGCGAATCGTTGCCCGCGACGTACGACGTCGAGGGCGTCCTGCTGCCGCGACCGTTCAAGATCACGCGGGTCGGCCCGGTGAGCCTGTTCGTCGCCGACGTGGAACGGGCCGAGGCGTTCTACAGCGAGCATCTGGGCTTCGTGAAGAGCGAAGAGATCGTATATCGCGGCGCGCGCTGCGTGTTCCTGCGCTGTGGTGCCGAGCATCACAGCGTTGGTCTCTTCCCCAGGGAGCTCCGCCGGACGCTCGGCCTGTCCGAGCACACGACGTGCATGTCGTTCGGCCTCCAGGTGGGCACGTACGCGCAGCTCAGAGCGGCGGTCGCGTTCCTCAAGTCGCACGGGGTCAAGTTCGTCGACTCGATCCCGCCCGAGCTCTCCCCGGGCATCGACTACTCGGCGTTCGCGCTGGACCCCGACGGGCACTGTCTCCAGCTCTACTACTACATGGAGCAGGTCGGCTGGAACGGGCGCGTGCGGACCGCCGCCGAGCGTCGGCGCGTCGTCACGCCGTGGCCGGACGCGCTCGAGCCCCTGTCGGACACGTACGTGGACCAGGTCTTCCAGGGCCCGCTCGGATAGATGTCCGGCCTGACGTTCGGGATCTTCGACTGGCTCGACGACGCGCGGCGCGGTCTCGCGGAGACATGGGAGGAGCGGCTCAGGATGCTCGAGTACGCCGACCGCGCCGGCTTCTTCGCCTATCACCTCGCCGAGCACCACGGCACCCCGCTCTCCACCGCGCCGTCGCCGAACCTCTTCTTCACGCTGCTGGCGAAGCGCACGACGCGGCTGCGCTTCGGCCCGATGGTCTACCTCCTGCCCATGTACCACCCCGTCCGGCTGATCGAGGAGATCTGCCTCCTCGACCAGGTGAGCGGTGGACGGTTCGAGCTCGGCGTTGGCCGCCCGGCGTCGCCGCACGAAGCCGCGCTGTACGGCGTCGAGATGGCGGAGGCGCGCGCGGCAGCACACGAGACGATCGAGGTGATCACCTCCGCGCTGGCGAGCGGTGAGATCAACTTCGACGGCAAGTACTTCCGGCTGAAGGACGTCAAGCTCGTCCTGCGCCCCGTGCAGCGGCCGTACCCGCCGCTGTGGTATCCGACGGCCAGCGCCGACTCGATTCCCTGGATCGCCGAGCACGGCTTCAGCACGCTGCTCCTGTCGCTGTTCGCCTCGCCGGCCCAGCTCGGCGAGCAGGTCCGCGTGTACCGGAGCGTGCTGGCCGCGCACGCCGGCCGTCCGGGCCGGTTCAACGGCCACGTCGCGCGGCCACACTGTGGCTTCGGGACCCAGATCTACGTCGCGGACACCGAGGAGGAGGCGCGCCGCGTGGCCGGGACGGCGCACGCCGTCTTCTTCGGGAACTTCAACTACCTGTGGGCGGAGCACGGTGACCTGGCGCGCCACGCGGCGCGCGGCGACTTCGACACGTTCGTCGGCCAGGGCCTGCTGACGTATGGCTCGCCGGCGACGATTCGCGAGAAGCTCCAGCTCCATCTCGACCTGACCGGGGCCGACTATCTGGCCGGCGTCTTCGCGTTCGGTGGCCTGACCGAGCGCCAGGTCATGCGCTCGCTCCATCTCTTCACGACCGAGGTTATGCCGCGCCTCGCGGCGCATCCGGGTGGACGATGACGGCGAACATCACAACACGGAGGAAGAGGCCATGGCGCGAGTGAGGAACCTGGGGCACGTCGGGATCTACGTCCGCGACCTCGAGCGGATGGTGGCGTTCTATCGGGACTTCATGGGGATGCAGGTGACGAAGCAGAACTGGAAGGCCGGGATCGTCTTCCTCTCCGGTGACCCCGTGGCGGTCGATCACGAGATCGCGCTGGTGCGCGGCCGCCCCGATGGTGACAACCCGAAGCTGATCCAGCAGATCTCTCTGCGCGTGGAGACGCTCGACGACCTGCGTGACTTTCGCCGCCGGCTGGTCATGGACGGCTACCGGATCGACAGCATCGTGAACCACGGCAGCGCGATCGGCTGCTATTTCTTCGACCCCGAAGGCAACCGCACGGAGGTCTTCTGGCTGAGCGGGCGCTCGTGCTGGGTGCCTGTCGCCGAGCCGATCGACATCGAGCGGCCGGACGAGGTGATCCGGGTGGAGGTCGACCGCGTGTGGCAACGCATCGGCCACGTGCCGCCTGGAGGAATGATGGACGAGGAGTCCGCGCCGTCACTGTCGGGCGTGCTGTAGGCGCAGCGAGGAGGAAGGTCATGACCGAGAGTGTGAACCGCCCCGTCGCGCAGGTCGGGAGCGACCCGCAGCTCTTAGTGTTCGGCGACGAAGCGCGTCGCCGGGCGCTCATGCCGGGCTGGGACTTCCAGAGCGTGCAATCCAACGAGCCGATTCCCATCGAGATGCCGTACCGCTGGAGCTGGGCCGACGTGCTCCGCCCGATGATGGTGAAGGCCTACGACCTCGTGGATCCAGTGAAGGCCGAGCGCCGCAACCTCATCATGTCGAACCCCGGGCTCATGCGCGCCGCCACCACCCAGACGCTGATCGCCGCGGTGCAGGGCGTGCTCCCCGGCGAGATCGCGCCGGCGCATCGCCACACCGCCGGCGCGCTCCGATTCATGATCGAAGGGCGCGGATCGTTCACCAATGTGAACGGCGAGCCGTGCTCCATGGACCCGGCGAGCCTGATCCTCACGCCGCAGTGGTGCTGGCACGACCACGCCAACGAGACGGGTGAGCCTGTGATCTGGCTCGACGTGCTGGACGTCCCGTTCATCGTGGCGATCAACCAGTGGTTCTGGGAACCGTTCCCGCACGAGATCCAGCCGCGCTCGCGTCCGAAGGGCGAGAACCTCAAGCGGTTCGGGGCCGGCATCGTCCGCCCCGTCGGCCCGCGCGTGCACGACGGTCCGTCGCCGCTCCTCGTGTACCCGTGGGATCGCACCGAGACGGCGCTCCGCGAGCTGGCCGAGCTGGAGGCGAGCGAGGGCGGCGTGACGGTCGAGTACAACAATCCGGTGACCGGCGGGCCCGTGCTCCCGACGATCGGCTGTTTCGCGCACATGCTGCGCCCCGGCGGCGTGACGCGCCCGCAGCGCACGAACGCGAGCGCCATCCTGCACGTCGTCCGCGGCCGCGGGATCACGATCGTCGGTGACCAGAAGCTCGAATGGGAGACCGGCGACGTGCTGGCGATCCCGCACTGGACGTGGGTGCACCACGAGAACGGCTCCGCGACCGAGCCAGCATTCATCTTCAGCTCGACGGACCAGCCGATCCTCGAGGCGTTCGGCATCTATCGCCACGAGACGGGCAACGGGGCGGCGCGATGAAGTTCGGCCTCAACTTCTTTCCGTCGTTCCGGCCGAGCGACCTCTCGACCGCCGCGTACTTCGACCAGGTTCTGCGGATGTGCGAGCGCGCCGACCAGCTCGGCTATCGGTCGGTGAAGGCGGTCGAGCACTACTTCCACGACTACGGCGGCCAGACGCCGAACCCGGTCGTGCTGCTCTCCGCCATCGCCGCGCGCACCCGGCGGCTCCGGCTGATCACCGGCGCGGTCATCCCCGCGTTCAACCACCCCGTGAAGCTTGCGGGCGAGCTGGCGATGCTCGACAACGTCAGCGGCGGCCGGCTCGACGTCGGCTTCGGGCGCGCATTCATCCCGAAGGAGTTCGAGGTATTCGGCATCAGCATGGACGAGAGCCGCGCGCGCTTCGAGGAAGGCATCGACATCATCACGCGGCTCTGGACCGAGGACCGGGTAACGTACCAGGGCAAGTTCCACCGCTTCAACGACGTGCACTCGACCCCGCGCCCGGTGCAGAAGCCGCACCCGCCGATCTGGGTCGCCGCCGTGATGTCCGAGGAGTCGTTCGTCGCAGCCGGCCGTCGCGGCGACAACCTCATGATCGTACCGTACGCCGGCAGTGTCGAGCGTGCCCGCGATCTCGTCCGGGTCTACCGCCGGGCCTGGCGCGACGCCGGTCATCCACCCGGCGCCGAGCAGATCCAGGTTTCGCTGCACTGCTACGTGGCCGAGACGCAACGCGAGGCGATCGAAGGTTTCCGGCGCCCGCTCGAGCGCTACGTCGAGGTGTTCAGCGAGGCACTCGGGTCGTGGATCGGCCACGAGTCGCCGCAGTACGCCAACTACCAGAAGATGGTCCAGGGCGTGATCAGCACCACGCCCGAGTCGATCCTGGAAAACCGCGCGGCGCTCGTCGGGTCTCCCGAGGAGGTCGTCGACCAGGTCGCGATGGTCCGCGAGGCCTTCGGCGAGGTCGAACCGTCGCTCCAGATGAACTTCGGCGGCATGAGCGAGCGCGAGGCGTTCCGCACGCTCGAGCTCTTCGCCACGCGCGTGATGCCGAAGTTCACCTCATGATCGTCGGCCTCCCGCACCGCGTAGTCGCGCTCGTGCGCATGGCCACACCGGAGGGGCCGGCGAGGAGTAGGATTGAGCCGGGATCGCGCTCGAGTCCAGAACGCCGGAACTCATGAGTGGAGGGGAATCGCGATGATGACGATGACGATCGAGCCGGTGTCCGCGTTCAGCAGTCTCGACGTCCTGGTTGCCATGGACGAAGGTCTGTTCAAGGCGGAAGGACTCGATCTCGGGATGGCGTCGCGAGAGTCCCGCGACATCCGCTCCACCACGGAAGGGACCCTGTCGAGTCCCGTCACGAATCAGGGACGGCTTGCCGAACGTGGAGAAGCCACGATGTTCCAGGGGTGAGAGTGCGGCAATAACCGCCGGGTGGCGGAAAGCCGCGTGGGTGCGCTGCAGATCGGACGCCGGTCGATGATCGTCTGCGCTGCCCTCGTCGTTCCTCCCGATTCGAATGTGTACGTTCCCCAAGAGCTCGCGCACAGGATGGTCGGACTCGATTACGGCAACGGCACCGCCTACGCTGGATTGCAGATGCTCGAGGGCGCGGTGCCGCGCGAGGCGGTGACGACGTGCGCCGCCGTCACCCATCCCGGCGAGCGATACGCGGCGATGCTGCGTGGCGAGTTCGACGCGACCACGCTGCAGGAGCCCTGGATCACCGTGGCGGAGAAGGCCGGATGCCGCCTGGTCTCGAC
>Ga0209376_1004705_pt1 | contig 11750 bp, 8 predicted proteins | sample GraSoiAngelo_134_FD_185891 | JGI IMG/M metagenome (GOLD analysis project Ga0209376, IMG submission 185891) | Grasslands soil microbial communities from the Angelo Coastal Reserve, California, USA - 14_0929_05_30cm (SPAdes) (version 2) | ecosystem: Environmental > Terrestrial > Soil > Grasslands ... | reverse complement strand
CACGAGCCGCGGCGCGCCGCAGAACATCGCGGATCGCGTGCGCCGCGCCGACGATCCGGCGCGTGAGCGTGGGCCGCCTGCGCGGGCTGAGCACGCGTCCGAGGACGCTCGATTGGCGCACGAGGCCCGCGCCCCAGCCGGCGTCACCCCCGTGGAGAATCCAGGCGTCGGATCCCCAGGGCACTCGCGCCAACACGCGGTGAGTCAGGATGGAATCGCCGGCGTCGAAGAGCACCACGTCGCCGACGCGCGGCGCGGCGGCCGGAACAACGCGCAGCCGTGCGCTCGGGGCGAAGGTGGGCACCATCGAGGAGCTGCCGCACACGACCCACGCGCCCTCGCCGTGCTCGACGAGGAGCGTCCGTAGCAGCGCGACCTGCTCGGTCGGACTCACGAGCGGGAAACGGCGCCGGACGAAACAGCCGCGCGGAGCATCGAGGCGGGAATGGCGGGGGAGCCCGCGACCTGCGCCGCCACGAGCGCGTGCTCGCAGTTCGCTGGCGAGGGACCGTGAAGGTCTCCGGTCTCGACAAGGGCCTGCCCGGGACAGCGCGTGCAGAATGGCGAGGCGGCGCACGTGGAGCAGGTATGAAGGTCCCTGATGCGGATCGAGCGGACCCGCAGCATCTCCGGCGACCGATGCCAGATCTCCGCGAATGGCTCGTCGCGCACGTTCCCGCACGCGATGGGCATGGCGACGCACGGCATGACATCGCCGTAGGCGCTGATGTAACAGGCGTTATGCGAGGCGCCACAGGGAACCTCGTCGAGGTCCTGGCGCACTGAAGGCGACTCGCAAGCCTCCCGCTTTCCGAGGTGAGGATTCAGTGCGGGATCCTGCAAGACCTGAGTGAGGTCCTTCCGCGTGATCCTCAGCTTGAACGGCGATGTATCCCCGTCGTTCTTCGCCGTGATCATCGGGTCGAACCCCCAGAGCACCCCGAGGCGTTCGGCGAGCGCGCGGATCTCTTTGTACTGCCCCACGTTCTGCTTCATGAGAGGACAGTTCAGCTTGACGGTGACCCCGGCGTCCCTGAGCAAGGCGGCGCCCTCGAGAGAACGCTCGAGGGAGCCCGGGACCTTGGTGACCCAGTCGTGAACGGCCGGATCGGCGCTGTAGATGCTGATATCGACCTGGCGCACGGCGAGCGCCCGGAGCCGCGCCGCCTTTTCCGGCGTGATCAGCAGCGCGTTCGATTTCAGGCGGACATCGAAGCGAAGCCGCCGCGCGTGCTCGATCAGCTCGAAAAGATCCTTCCTCAGGAAGACCTCGCCGCCGCTGAACGTGAGATAGAGCGTCCCGGCTCGGGCCACGTCGTCGAGGAGCGCCTTGAGCTCGTCCGTCGTCAGCTCCGGGCGCCGCTCGATTACCCGGTAGCAGTGAATGCACCGCTCGTTGCAGCGCATGGTGAGGTCGATGTGGACGGAGAGCGGGATGTGGAGCCCCACGCTCCTTTGAAAGAGCCAGGAGGTCAGATCGGGCATCGCGCTCGGACTCAGGACTTGGGCGCCTGCCCGCACGCGCCGCCCACGACCTTCTTGCAGGCCAGGGCCGTGGTCTCGAACACCTCCTGGCTCAGGATCTCCGGCGGCTCGTACTTCCGTTTGCCGCTCTGACCCCCGCGCCCTTCCAGGTTCCGCTCGTCGCGCTTTTCCATGTCCTCCTCCTGCTCTACGGCGCTTGCTGAAGAGTCTCCGATACGGTCAAGAGCCCGCGTTCACGAAGCTTCGCGATGAAGGCCATCGTGTCCCGCTCGGCCCGCTCCGGGTCCACGTCGAACTCCTCGCAAATCCTGGCGACGATCGCGCTCACCGCGGTCTTGCCGTCCGCCGACTCCCAGATCAGCGTCCCGACCGCGTTCAGGCTGTTCAGCGTGCTGTCGTCAGGGCAGAGGACGGCCGCCTCGCCGTCGTAGACCCGCCACGCTGTCCGGGGACTTTGCGTCAGATACGCCTCAGGCATTCCGGATCACCTCCCAGAACCCCGGGTCGGGCCGAAACGAGAGATCGAAGCACGGGACGGCCTCGACGAGGTCCGCCGCGATCCGAAAGACCGCTGCCGTGACGTCCGCTTCCCTGGCGAAGAACAGGACGTTCGGGAGCAGCCGCGCGAGGGCCTCCTTGGGCCCGAGGGCCTCGACGGCGTGTCGGCCCCCGTGGTGCAGGAAATAAATCCCGATGAGTGGGGCGGCACGATCCTCTCCCGCTAGAGCGAGCTCGCCCCGGAACGGAGTGCCGAAGCACATGGCATACCCCTCGGCGATTCGCACAATGGACAGCTCGTCGCTCAGGAGCGTGGCGTCCGTGGAGAGTCGCGCGACGGTCGTCTTGCCGCTGCCCGAGGGCCCGCAGAACAGATACGCCGCGCCGTCCCGGACGAGGCTTGCGGCGTGCACAACGAGCCCACGCGTCTCGACGAGAGCGAGGGAGTAGAGGATCCGCAAGAAGCTGTTGATGGAGACGTCGTCGGGACTGGTCAGCGTGAGGTCGGCCGTCCGCTCGCTGACATCGACGGTCCCCGCGAAGTCGTGTCGCCTCACGCTAAAGCGGGCAGGACCTCCGTCGCGCCTCACGACGACATCTTTCGAGAACGGCACGCCTCCCGACGGCGGGCTGATCTCGATGCGCCAGTCGGCGGGCCCTGTCGAGAGAAACCCCTCATATCGGTCACGGACGACGGTGGCGACGTCCGGGTCCCGAGTGATAACCGCGGTGCGAAGACCGGCGATTCCGATGCTCAACTCAGCCACGGAAGGATCATCGCACAGGGGCAACGGCCGGAAAAGGCAAAAGGCTACGGCTTGACGGCAAAGGCGACGAGGGACGGCCCCCAGTACCACTGGCAGAGGTCGGCGACGAACCGCGCCGCGGTCACGAACGCGGACTTCGCCACGCGGAAGGGCCAGCCCTTCGGGTGGTCCGCCTTCCCGCACCAGAGCTTCACGCCGCGAAACCCGGCCCTTTCAAGCGTCATGGCCAGCGTTCTCGGTGGGAAGTTCATGAGATGCGTCCCGATATAGAACCAGGATGGGCGGATTCTTCCGCGGAGGAGATTGAAGTTCGCGTTGGGGACTTGAACGATGAAGATACCACCCGGACGGAGAACGCGAAAGATCTCGTCGAGAGTCTGAAGGGGGTTCGGGACGTGTTCGAGCACGCTGACCATCGTGACGACATCGAACGCGCCATCGGGAAAGCGCGCGTCGAACAGGGTCCCCTGGTGCACGGAAAGTCCAAGGCGGTCCCTGGCATACCGCACCGCATTCAAGGAGAGGTCGACGCCGCAGGGCTCAAATCCACGCTCTTTCGCCATGGACAGCAAGAGCCCGAACGAGCATCCGACGTCTAGCAATCTTCCACGCGCTCCGTGAGCCACGAGCTCATCCAGGATCTCGCGAAAGACCGGCGCACGTGACCGCCGCGTCCAGGCAAGCTCGGAGGCGAACGGGGGGTCGCTTTCGCCGACATCGTAATCGAGGTAAAGAGAACAGAGCTCGCTCTCCCCGGGGAGAGGGTCGATAAAAACCAGGCCGCAGTTTGCGCACTGAAGAACAGTGGTCGCGGTCTGCGCCAAGACGAAACGAGCCCGAGCGTCGCCACACACCAGACATCGCCGCAAAGGCCGCGAGGCGTCCATTAGCCCCCGGCCACGAGCTCGCCGCGCTCCACGCGTATCACTCTCGCCGTTCCACGGACGAGAATCAAGGTGCGACCGTATACTCAGGCAGCGGACATGCACGGCTGGCACACGATGCCGTACACCTTCCTCCGGGGCGCCGCCCGGGCTTTCGAGCTCGCGAGCAGCGCCTTGACGCATCTCGCTGCGGGAACGCTGCGACTCCAAGACCTGCGGGGAGCGATCGTCAACGCCTGGGAGGAGTTCGGTCGCAGCGAAGAGTTGATCCGCTCGGGCCTGATGCCCTGGGAGCGCGCTTTGTATGATCGCTTTCTGAAGGTCAAGGATCGGATTCTCGTGGTCGGGTGCGGCACGGGGCGCGATCTGATCGCGCTGCTCAAGCTCGGGTATCGTGTCGAGGGCCTCGACGTCGGCCCTCGCGCCATCGCCCTGGCTCGTCGCATCCTCGAAAAGGAAGGTCTCTCGACAGAGCTCCACACGGGCCCGATCGAGGCCGTCGCGCTTCCGGGGAGCTTTGACGTGTTTACCTTCTCCTGGTTCTGCTACGGTTACATCCCGCAGGCGGACACCCGCATCGGCGTGCTCCGCAAGGTCAAGGCTCACCTGAACCCCGGGGGGCGGGTCCTGATCAGCTACGTCCCCGCCGAACGGCTGTCGCGATCGCTCGCGATTGGGCTCACGCGGTTCGCGGCCCGCCTCACGCGGTCCGACTGGCGCCCGGAACTCGGCGACGTCATTGGTCGGGCCGCCGGCGACCGGCATGCCATCCACTACGAGCACCAGTTCCGGGAAGGCGAGCTCGAGAACGAAGCCAGCGCCGCGGGCTTGACGGTCGTCTTCCACGAACGGCGCGACGTTGGGACAGCCGTGTTGATGGACTAAGCGACGAGCAGGCGACCTTACCGGTGTCGGTGGCCAGGGGCGCGCTGGACGGTCTCAAGATTTTTCTTCGCAATCAAGGAATGGGGGTCAAGTCTCAACGCCGCCTCGTACGCCGCTTCAGCGTCAGGATAGCGACCGAGAAATGCGAAGGCGTTCCCGAGGTTGATGTGGGCGTCCACGGATCGTGGATCCAGGGAGAGCGCGCGCTGGAACGGGCCGATGGCCTTCTCAGGCTGCTCGAGTTTCAGATATGCCAAGCCGAGGTTGTAGTGCGCATCGCTGCGTGCCGGGTCGACGGCGATGGCGTCTTGATACGCTGCGATCGCTTCTCCGTAGCGCTTCTCGGAGGCGAGGTGAAGGCCCCTGACGAGCTGGTAGGCGTATCGGACCTCGACTGGGTCGGGATCGAACGTGAGGGAGGTCTGATACTCATCCCCGGCCTCCGGGTAGCGTCCCCGGATCTGATGAATCATGCCGAGCTTGTAATGCACGTTCGCGAGCGACCGGCGATTCGCGTTCCACACGTGGTGCGGATCCACGACGATGGCCTGGCGGTACAGCGCCTCTGCTCGATCGTACGCTTGCCGCTCGAACGCCATCTCGGCCAAATGGTAAGCGGCCTTCACGTTGGTGGGATACTCGCGGTACGTGGCGCTCCAGAGGGCGTCGTCGCTCCGCCACTCGCCGTTCCGCTGCCACGAGAGCCCCGCCCACCAGCACCCGAGCCCGACCAGCACTGCCGCCGCAATCCGCTGAAGGGCTCGCGCGCGCACGGCAAGAGGAAACGACGCCAACGCCAAACACCACCCCACCGACGGGAGGTACAAGAACCGCTCGCCGATGATGGCGCCGATCGGGATGATGTTCGCCACCGGGAGCAAGGTGATCGCGGTCCAGCCCACGCCCATCACCAGGCCGGGCTGGCGTTGCCGATTGACCAGCGAGACCAGGACGATCACGCCGATCCCGCCAAGCGCCGCCAACACCGATGGGTCCCAGAGCGTGGTGGCCAGGATGAAATCCGGATAGTCCGGGCTCAGCCGGACAGGAGCCACGAGGAGTCCGACGTAATATCCGAAGGCCTTCACCATGGTCCAGAGCCGAGTGGAAAGGTCCAATCGAGAGAGAATGCCGGATTGTCCGCTGGACACGATGCCGCCCAGCACCAGGCTACGCATCCCCGCATAGCACAACACGGCGAGCGCGGGGAAGACGAGCCGGCGCCACGGCTGGCGTTTCCATACGACATACAACCCCAAGAGGACTGGCAAGGTTGCCGCAGATTCCTTGGAGAGTAGGGCCAGCAACAACACGGCGGCGCTCAAGCGGTCCTTTCCTCTGAGCCAGAGCCACCCGGCGCCAAGCACGCCGGCCGCCGCCAGCAGCTCCGTGCGGCCCACGATCATATTGACCGCCTCGGTATGGACCGCGTGGACGGCAAAGAGAGCCGAGGACAACGTCGCCAGCCAGAACGAAGCCAACGCCTCCCACACCATCCACCACACGAGCACCGTCACGAGCGCGTGCACGACCACATTGGTCAGGTGATAGCCGAACGGGTTGTCCTTCCATACCGAATGATCGAGCGCGAAGCTCGTCATCGTGATGGGCCGGTACAACAAAACCTCTTTCTCGTAGGGTGTCTGCGCCCAGTAATTCGAGACAAACAAGCGCGGAATGCTGGAGACGCTGCGAATGAGAGGATTGTGGAGCACCAAGGGCTTGTCGTCGAAAAGAAAGGAGCCGTTGAGCGAATTCGCGTGCAGCGCGAAGGCGAGCGCCCCACAGAGGAGGCTGGCGAGGAGAGGTGCCTTCAACGTTGCGGGCCTGAGCGATTATAACCTCGAGGCGTCCGCGTCGAGGCTACTGCCGCTGGTGCAGGACGAAGTGGTCCTCGTCGACGGGCCGACCGTTCAGGGAGATCTTCACCGTCCAGAGCCCGGTGAGGTTGTGCTGGGTGATGTAGGTCCCGGCCACCGGCAGCGTCGCCACGACCACGCTCTCCCCTTTTCGCCCCCAGCCGGCGCGCTTGACCCCGTGTTGCTGGCCTTGCACCTCCACCGTCGCCACCGTTGCCCGCGCCTCGGGCGTGACGAAGGCCTGCGTCATCGTCTGATAGACGTGGCCATCCGGAGACACGAACGTGAGCTGCGTCCAGTAGGTCCCCGCCAGCCCCGACCAGACGACACAAACGTAGAGACCCTGCAGATCGTCCAGCACGAACTCACGCCGCCCCGGCTGGCAGACCGTCTCTTCGCGGTCGCCAAAGAACACCTCGCGCACCTGCACGGTCGGAGGCGCGCCCTCCGCGGCCTTCGGTCGCCCATCGAGCGTGACCGCTATGGCGCACAGGAGCAGGAGGATCCCCGCCACGCCCCGGACAATGTTCCGTCTGCTCGCCATATGCCCTCCCTAGAATGGCGTCGTGTAGGTGTAGATGTGGCCGTTGGTGGCCCCGACGTGGATGCTGCTGGTGTCCCAGTTGAAGGTCGGGTCGCCCATCGTGCCCGAGACCCCGGTCGCCGGCATCTGGGCCGCGTCGCTGCCGTTGCTCACGAGGAGCCGGTGCACCTTGCCGTCGGAGCCCCCGATGTAGAGGTTGCCCGCGCCGTCATCGACCGGAGCCGACACGGTCGGGGTCCCCGTCAGCTGCACAACACCAGTACCCGAACCCCAGGCGGAGGTCGGGGTGAACGTCGAGCCGTCGAAGGAGACCGAGTGCACCGTCGCGGTCCGACTGAAGATGATCTGGTCCGGCGACCCCACGCTGGCGGAGACCCAGCTGAGCGGCCACGGCATGCCCTTGATCGCGCCGGCCCCGCTGCTGGGCGTGTGACTGGAGAACGTGCCGTCGCTGACCTTGATCGCCTTCAGCGTCCCCGCATTGGTCCCCACGTAGATGAAGGCCCCGTCGGCGTTCGGGACCGGGGAGCTGTCGACGTCGTTGAAGGTCCAGGTCGCGGTGCCACCGGCGAGCGCACCAGTCGACGCGTTGAGCTTCCACACGCTCGGCTGGCCGATGCCTCCCGCCGCCCGGCTCGTCACCCAGACGACGTTGTTGGTGTAATCCACGTAGGGCGTCGACGAGATGATGTCCATGTTGCCTGGAGCGAACGTCCAAACGATCGTGCCCCCGCCGGCTGCCGCCGCGGCGCCGTTCAGGGCGTAGACCTTGTTGTTGATCGCGTTGCCGGTGTTACTGGTGCCCACGAAGACCACGTCGCTGGTCACTCCGCCGGTGAACGTCAGTGGCTTGAGCGCCTGAATCCAGACCCCCGCCCCGCCCTGGAGGGTGGTCCCAAGCGACGCGCTCTTCCACACCTGGGCGCCGGTGGCCGAGTTCACCGCGTAGAGGAATCCATCCTGCGAGCTGACGTAGGCGATATTCACCCCGCTCCCGGCTGGAGTGCGGTAACCGGCGGGAAGGATCGACGGGCGCGACTGGATCGGTCCACCGGTGGGGAACGGCGCGAAGCCCGACGCCCGCGTGCCGTTCGCGTCGGCCATGCTATGGAAGTAGTCGTCGTTCGAGCCCGAGACCACGACGTTGCTCCACGGGTCAAGACCGGGCGGGGCCATACTGGCCGCGGTCGTCGCGTAGCTCCACTGGGTTGCGACGGGGGCGGCCGGGGTGGTATCGATTGCGATGCCGGGCGAGTAGCAACTCGCCGCGTTCGAGAAGACCTTGTAGTAGTAGGTGGTCGCATTGGCGAGGGACGTCTGGAGGAGCTCCGTCGCTGAGCCGACGAACTGCACGACGCCCGTCCCGAGCGAACCACCGGTGTTACCCGCGGTGTAGGTCGTCCCGTCGGTCGGCTTTTCACCGGCGAAAGCGGCCGTCTTCCGGAGGATGAGGACCGGGTTCGAACTCGACCAGTACACGGTGGCCTGAAGGTTCTGACCGTTGGCCGAGACGTAGCTCGGATCGGAGGCCGGCGCCGCGCACCCCACCGTGAATGCGTTGCTCGTGCCGCTCGACCCGTTCGTCGCCGTGAGCGTGAAACTCCCCATGTTCGAGATCGTCACGCTGTGCGAGGCCAACACCCCCGCCGTGAACGCCGCCGTCGTCCCGCCCGCCGACAGCGTCCCCGTGGACGTGATGGTCGCCGTCCCCGTGAACCCCGTCACCGTGTTGTTGTTCGCGTCCCGCGCCGTGATCTTGATGTTGAACGCCGTCCCGGCCGTCTGCGTCCCGATGGCGCCGCCCCCGGCCGCCTCCACCAGGAAGTTGTTCAGCACCCCCGGATTCACCGTGAACGCGTTGCTCGTGCCACTCGACCCGTTCGTCGCCGTGAGCGTGAAGCTCCCCGTGTTCGAGATCGTCACGCTGTGCGAGGTCAGCACCCCCGCCGTGAACGCCGCCGTCGTCCCGCCCGCCGACAGCGTCCCCGTGGACGTGATGGTCGCCGTCCCCGTGAACCCCGTCACCGTATTGTTGTTCACGTCCCGCGCCGTGATCCTGATGTTGAACGCCGTCCCGGCCGTCTGCGTCCCGATGGCCCCGCCCCCGGCCTTCTCCACCAGGAAGTTGTTCAGCGCTCCCGGATTCACCGTGAACGCGTTGCTCGTGCCGCTCGACCCGCTCGTCGCCGTGAGCGTGAAGCTCCCCGTGTTCGAGATCGTCACGCTGTGCGAGGCGAGCACCCCCGACGCGAACGCCGCCGTCGTCCCGCCCGCCGACAGCGTCCCCGTGGACGTGATGGTCGCCGTCCCCGTGAACCCCGTCACCGTGTTGTTGTTCACGTCCCGCGCCGTGATCCTGATGTTGAACGCCGTCCCGGCCGCCTGCGTCCCGATGGCCCCGCCCCCGGCCGCCTCCACCAGGAAGTTGTTCAACACGCCCGGATTCACCGTGATAAGGGGACTCGTGTTCGCGGTCTTCGTGCCGTCGGTGATATCGGTGGCCGTCAGGGTCTTAGTCCCCGCCGTCTTCAGCGTCACGTTGAACGTCTGCGTCCCGGAGGCCAGCGCCGCATTCGCCGGCAGGGTCGCATTGGTGTCCGTCGAGGTGATCCCCACGGTGTGCGTCGAGCTCATGACGTTCCAGTTCGCGTCCACCGCGTTCACCGTCACCAAGAACGCGGTCCCCGCTGTCTGGGCGTTCGGCGTCCCCGTCTTGCCGCTCCCCGTCCCCGGCGCCGCCGTCTCCCCCGGCACCAAGAGCTGCAGCTTCACGAACGTCCCCGGCACTGTGATCGAGGGACTCGTGTTCGCGGTCATGGCCGGAGTGGTGATATCGCTCGCCGTGACGGTCCAATTCCCCGCCGTGTTCAGCGTGACGCTGAAGTTCTTGGTCCCCGCCACCAGGGCGGCGTTCCCTGGCAGGCCCGCACCACTGTCGCTCGAGGTGATCCCTACGGTGTCCGTGGAGCTCACCACGTTCCAGTTCGCATCTACCGCGTTCACCGTCACCGTGAACGCCACCCCCGCCGTCCGGGCGGTCGGCGTCCCCGTCTTCCCACTCACCGTCCCCGGCGCCGCCGTCTCCCCCGGCACCAGCAGCTGCAGCTTCGTGAACACGTGGGCGGGCTTGATCGGGACGCCGGCGCTGGCCCAGCCTGTGTTCTTGACCATCGTCCAGCTCATCGTCACGGAGGCCGCGCCAACCTCCGTCGAGCCTCCTCCAGTATGCGACGTTCTGATGTTCCACCGCTCTGTCTGTCCCGCGTCGGCTGTTACTGCTCCTTCGTCACTATCCGCGTTCGCCCCAATGGTGTCGTGGACGACCTCTTCGGCGGCGGAGGCGACAGTGACGGATGGGAAGTTGGAGCTCCCAGTATTCGTCGCCGCCGTTCCGACCGGAGTGGTCTGATCTACGTTGGTCCAGGACGTGGCCCCGCCCTTTACGGTCGCCGCAGCACTTAACGTGACGACAACTGAGTTGGTCCCCGTGGCGGGGTTTACGAGTTTCCAGATGGACACTCTGTCGCTGGCGCCTGTAACCTCGGTGATCTTCGTCATCGCCACGGCGTTGTATGTGACTGAGTCATGGGTGGCGATGATGTCACCGGTGGAAACCCCGACGATCAGCAATCGGTTCGATCCCGCTGCGACCGTGTGGCTCCAGGTGAGCGGGGTCGCAGACCCACCGAGGCTGCTGGCAGCGTCGAAGATGGGGCGGGCGAGCACCGTGAACAACGGGCTGGTGTTGGCGGTCTTGGTCCCGTCGGTGATGTCGGTCGCCGTGACCGTCATCGGTCCCGGCGTGTTCAGCGTCACGCTGAAGGTCTTGGTCCCGCCCGCCAGGGCCGCGTTCGCCGGTAGGGTCGCACTACCGTCGCTCGAGGTGATCCCCACGGTGTGTGTGGAGCTCACCACGTACCAGTCCGTGTCCACTGCGTTCACCGTCACCGTGAACGCCGTCCCCGTCCCCTGCGCCGTCGGCGTCCCCGTCTTCCCACTTCCCGGCCCCGGTGCCGCCGTCTCCCCCGGCACCAAGAGCTGCAGCTTCACGAAGGGCCCCGTCACTCTGATCGAGGGACTCGTGTTCGCGGTCTTCGAGCCATCGGTGATATCGGTGCTCGTGAGGGTCTGAGTCCCCAGCGTGCTCAGCGTCACGTTGAAGGTCTTGGTCCCCCCCACCAGGGCCGCGTTCAGTGGCAGGCTCGCGCTACCATCGCTCGAGGTGATCCCCACGGTGTGCGTGGAGCTCACCACGTTCCAGTCCGGATCCACCGCGTTCACCGTCACCGTGAACGCCGTGCCTCCCTGCTGGTTGCTCGGGGTTCCCGTCTTCCCACTCGTCGCCCCCGCCGCCGCCGTCTCCCCCGGCACCAGGAGCTGCAGCTTCGTAAACGAGCCCGCGGTCACCGGGATCACGCTCGAGTTCGGGCTCCTGGCTGGAGTGGTAATATCGCTCGCCGTGAGGGTCTGACTCCCCGCCGTCCTCAGCGTCACGCTGAACGTCTTCGTCCCGGAGACCAGTGCCGCGTTCCCCGGCATCGCGCCCAGGTCCGTCGAGGTGATCCCCACGGTGTCTGTCGAGCTCACGACGTTCCAGGCTGCATCCACCGCGTTCACCGTCACCGTGAACGCCGCCCCCCCCGCCGGCTGAGCGTTCGGGCTTCCCGTCTTCCCGCTCCCGCTGCTCGACGTCCCCGGCGCCGCCGTCTCACCCGGCACCAGGAGCTGCAGCTTCGCGAACGTCCCCGCGTTCACCGTGATCGGGGGGCTCGTGCTCGCCGTCTTGCTCCCGTCCGTGATGTCGGTCGCCGTGACCGTCGGCGCCTGC
>Ga0209376_1004690_pt1 | contig 11780 bp, 8 predicted proteins | sample GraSoiAngelo_134_FD_185891 | JGI IMG/M metagenome (GOLD analysis project Ga0209376, IMG submission 185891) | Grasslands soil microbial communities from the Angelo Coastal Reserve, California, USA - 14_0929_05_30cm (SPAdes) (version 2) | ecosystem: Environmental > Terrestrial > Soil > Grasslands ... | reverse complement strand
TTGGCCAACGCGCAAGTGTCGGACACCAGGCGGTCCAACGACTCTTTCGAGAAGTCAGAGGTTGAGGCGCTGGCCGACCGCTTGCCAAAAAAGACCCGCAGCCCCAGCCGTTTCTCCCGCGCCTTGGTCAGTCGGTCCACCGCTGAGAGGCGCACCTGCACCGAAAAGGTTTCTCCGTCGGCCACCATGACGTCGGCCTCGGTCGCCCCATGCGTCCTGGCTCGACTCAATAGATCGGTCGCCAACTCCGCAAAGTTTTTGTCTGCTGATTTCAGCTCCTGGGAGGCCATCGCTTAACTTTTGGTCCCGCCGACGGTAATCTCATCAACCCGAATGGTCGGCAAGCCAACTCCAACTGGGACGGATTGCCCCTCTTTACCGCAGGTGCCGATCCCCTCATCCAATTTCAGGTCGTGGCCTACCATCGAAACTCGGGTCAAAATCTCCGGCCCATTGCCGATGAGCGTCGCTCCTTTGACCGGCTTGGTTATGGCGCCGTCCTCGATCAGGTAGGCCTCGCTCGCCGAGAACACGAACTTGCCGTTGGTGATGTCCACCTGCCCACCCCCAAACGACACGGCATAGAGGCCCCGCTTCACGGATCGGATAATGTCCTGGGGATCCAATTCCCCTGCCAACATGAAGGTATTGGTCATCCGGGGCAGGACCACGCTCTGGAAACTTTCACGCCGGCCGTTTCCGGTCAACGGAATTCCCAACAGCTTGGCATTCAACCGGTCGGTGATATAGCCCCTCAAGATTCCTCGCTCGATGAGGACCGCGCGGCCGGTCGGTGTGCCTTCATCATCCATATTGAGCGAGCCCCGCCGAAAGGGCAGCGTGCCGTCATCCACGATCGTGCAGAGCTCGGAGGCCACACGCGTCCCAATGCGATTGCTAAAGGCAGAGGTCTTGCGCCGGTTGAAATCCGCCTCCAGCCCATGGCCGATCGCCTCGTGCAACAGAATCCCCGGCCAGCCTCCAGCCAGCACGACCGTCATGATTCCGGCCGGAGCGTCCACGGCGCTGAGATTGAGGATCGCTTGCCTGGCTGCTTCCCTAGCGTAGTGACGGTAGCGGTCCCGCTCACTGTAAAAGGCGAAGCCGACACGGCCTCCTCCACCGAACGTCCCGATCTGGCGGTTGCCATGTTCCTCCGCAATGCAGGTGACTTGGAGCCGGGAGAGGGGTTGCACATCCCCCACCAGCAACCCTTCCGAGGTCGCCACGACGACGATCTTGTACTCCGTGTTGAAGGAGGCCATGACGTTTTTGATCCTGGGGTCGTAGCGGCGCGCCTCAGCGTCAATCAGATTCAACAGATCAACCCGCTCGTGCGTGGCAATGTCGGCCACCGAGGTCTCCGCTGGGTACAGATCTCGATTCGGCCGTTGCCGATGGGTCACCGGCAAGGTGCCGGCCCCTTGCGGGGAATTGGCAATGTATCGGGCCGTATCGGCCGCGATCTCAAGGTCCTTCCTCGTGAGCTCGTCCGAATAGGCAAAGCCGGTTTTCTCGCCCGCCGTCGCCCGAACGCCGACCCCTTGCGAAACGCTTTTGGTCGCCCGCTTGACGATCCCCTCTTCCATCGACACCGACTCCGAGACCCGGGACTCGAAATAGAGGTCGGCGTAATCCACATCGCGGACCTTCACCCGCCCGAGCGCCTGGCGAATTTCCAACTCCCCGAGGCCAAATTGGGCCAGCTCGGCAGTTTCTTGGGTAGACATCTCTCTCTCCTTCTCCTCTTCAGCGCTGGGAGTATAGCTGATTCTCTTCGACTGGCGCAATGGAACGAACACCCCAAACCGTATGCTTTTTCTAGAAAATACCGAAATATCGTTTGACTTTGTTTTTCACGGCCATTAGACTGAGGGCTACCCGCCAACCGACCCTGTTAAAATAATAAGGACCTTCACCCTCTGCATGACAAAGAGCACCGCAACCAGCAGTGATCACCTCTCGGAAGCCGAACTGATCGCGCTTTTGGATGATGACCTGCTCCCCAAGCATCTGGCAATCATCATGGACGGGAATGGTCGCTGGGCAGAGCTCCGCGGTCTTCCTCGCATCGCCGGGCATACCGAAGGGATCAAATCGGTTCGTGAGATCATTACTTTGTGCCGGGAACTGAGCATCGGTGCCCTGACCATCTACGCCTTCTCCCAAGAGAACTGGAATCGGCCGGCCCCCGAGATCAATGCTCTCATGCGGCTGCTGGAGCAATATCTCCAGTCCGAACGGGATTCGTTGATCGAACAGGGTATCCGCTTTCAGGGCATCGGCCGTGTGGATTCCCTCCCCTCATCGGCGCTGAACTGGATACGGAAGGTCGAGAAAGAGACCGCCCGCCTCGGCAAATTGGTCTTGACCGTGGCGCTCAGTTACGGTGGCCGGTCCGAGATCGTGGACGCGGTCCGGCGCGTGGCGCAGGATTGCAAGCAAGGGAAGATGCAGCCTGAGGCGATCGATGAGAACCTTCTCGACGGCTACCTGTCCACGCGCGGTCTACCCGATCCGGATTTGCTGATCCGCACCAGCGGCGAGTTCCGGATCAGCAATTTCCTTCTCTGGCAACTGGCCTACACCGAGATGTACTTCACCCCCACGCTTTGGCCGGACTTCCGCCGACGCGAGCTGCTTCTTGCCCTGTTGGAATATCAAAGGCGGGAGCGCCGGTTTGGTCGAGTCCGGAGCCCCGCATACCGACAGAGCGGGCTGTGAGGCGGGGAGCGGTGGAGTGCGAAACACACGACCATCAGACCTTGCAGGACCTGCCAGTGGCGCGCAGGCAGTTCAATGCCCGGCGGGTCTATACGGCCCTCGTCTTTGCCCCCCTTTTCTACCTCCTGGTCCGCTACTTTCCCGCGACGGTGTTCTTCGCTCTGGTGGTCTCGGCGGCTCTGCTGGCGCTGGTAGAGTTCTACCGCTTGCACTTTCGCGAGGAGCGGGCCCCGATCGCCATGGCCCTCGGGTTGGTATCGGGAGGACTGTTGCTGACGGGCATGCAGTGGCCGGGGCTCCTCCCAGAACGGATGGTCTTGTTGCTGATGCTCATCGCCATCCTGACCTACCCACTCTTCTCCCGGCGAGAGCTCGGCCGGAGTCTTGTGGACTCAGCCGTCCTGGTCTTTGGGGTGCTCTACATTGGAATCACGTTGGGGCATCTGCTGTTGACCCGAGCCCTGGAGGGCGGAGAGTTCCTGATTTTCTTTCTGTTTCTGGTCACATGGGCTGGCGATACAGGGGCCTATTATGCCGGCAGGGGCCTGGGCCGGCGGCAACTGGCCCCCGTCATCAGCCCCAACAAGACCGTCGAGGGCGTGCTCGGGGGGCTGATCCTGGCCGTTGCCGCAGCCTTGGTCGCTCGCGCGTGGTTTTTGCCGTCCTTCAGTGTGACCGACTGCGTGGCCATCGGCCTGCTGCTCACGCTGGCAGGGGCGTTGGGAGATCTCACTGAATCGGTCTTGAAACGCAGTGCCGGCGTGAAGGATTCCGGCACAGTGATTCCCGCGCACGGAGGCATGCTGGACCGGCTGGACAGTTTGTTGTTCGCGGCCCCCGCGTTCTACTATTACGTGACGCTGGTCAAAACGTGACGCGTAAGGGGTCAAGGCAGGAGAGGCTATGAAGAAGATCGTCATTCTTGGCTCAACTGGTTCGATCGGGACCAACACACTGGACATTGTTACCAAGTTCTCTGCGCAATTCCAGGTTGTGGGCCTTACCGCCGGCACCAATGGTGACAAACTCGAAGAGCAGTTGCGCCAGTTCAAGCCGGCTGTGGTGGCGCTCTCCGATGAGCTGGCAGCCGTCAAGCTTCGCGCCCGATGCGGAAAGTTTCCGGTAGAAATCCTGTCCGGTGTGGATGGGGTCGCTCAAGTCGCTCAGTTGCCGGAGGCCGACCTGGTGATTTCAGCCATCGTCGGGGGCGCCGGCCTGGTTCCGACTCTTGCGGCCATCCGAGCCGGGAAAAACGTGGCGCTGGCCAACAAGGAACCGATGGTGATGGCCGGACCGTTGATGCAGGAGGAAGCCAGGAAACGAGGCGTGCGCATTTTTCCGGTCGATAGCGAGCACAGTGCTATTTTCCAATCGCTGGAAGGCCACCGTCGAGAGGACGTCCGTCGTCTCATTCTGACCGCGTCGGGAGGGCCCCTGTGGGACCTGTCCAAGGAGCAGATGCAGGATGTGAAATCCGAACAGGCCTTGAAACACCCAAACTGGAAGATGGGCGCCAAGATTACGATCGACTCTGCGACGCTCATGAACAAGGGGCTTGAGGTGGTCGAGGCCCGATGGCTCTTCGATATTCCTTCGCGACAGATCGACGTGTTGATCCATCGGGAAAGCATCGTGCATTCTCTGGTAGAATATCGAGACGGATCGGTGATCGCCCAGCTTGGCCTCCCAGACATGCGGACGCCGATTTCCTACGCCTTGCAGTATCCTGAGAGAATGCCGTTGGAGCTGCCTTCCCTGGACTTGGCCGACATCGGCACACTCACGTTTCAGCGGCCGGATCACGAGCGCTTCCCTTGCCTCAGCTTCGGGTACGAAGCGCTGCGGATTGGAGGAACGATGCCAGCCACCATGAACGCGGCCAATGAGGTGGCGGTGGCCGCGTACCTCCAGGAGAGCATCCGGTTCTCCGATATCGCGGAGGTGATCCAGACCACCATGGAGACGCACACGGCCCGTGACGTGAGGACCCTGGAAGACGCGCTTGAGGCTGATCGTTGGGCGCGAGAGAAAGCCGGATCGCTCGTTCATGCGCTCGCCCGGTAGAGCAGGGTTCAGTTTTGAGTCTTGAGTTTTCCAGATCAACTAGAAACTGAGAACTCAGGACTAATAACTCTTAGGAAGAGGTGTCACTCGTGTCCTGGATAGCAGCCTGGTCACCGGACATGATCTGGATCCTGACGCAGAAGGTCTGGTGGTTCCTGATCGTCCTGGGAGTGTTGATTTCGTTTCACGAGTTGGGCCATTTCCTGGTAGCCCGCTGGGTGGGCGTCAAGGTGTTGAAGTTTTCGCTGGGGTTTGGTCCGAAACTGGCCGGCCGCCAGATCGGCGAGACCGAATATCTGATATCGGCCGTCCCCCTCGGCGGCTATGTCAAATTGTTCGGTGAGGAGGAAGCGGACGCTCTGACGCCCGAAGACAGGCGGCGGTCGTTCGCTCACCAATCGTTGCTTCGCAAGACCTTCATCGTGGCAGCGGGCCCAGGGTTTAATTTTCTTCTGGCCTACCTCATCTTCACCGGATGGCTGGCAACCGGGGCGCCGCTCTTCGTGCCCACGTTTCGAGATCTGACTCCTGACGTGGAGGCCTTGCTGCCGGGCTCGCCGGCCGACCTGGCAGGGATCAAAGTGGGTGATCGAATTCTCAGGGTCAACGAGCGCGATATTTCCACCAGGAGCGAACTGTTGGATGCCGTCGAGAAAAGCCACGGCCAGCCATTGACTCTGGACGTGCGCCGCGATAGCCAAATCAAAACAATCGTCGTCACGCCCCAGCCGATCACATTCCAGGATGGCGGGACCGAGGTGGTGACATACCGCATCGGGACCGAGGAGACCGCTCCCGTGATTACCGTCGTCATGAACGGCTCTCCCGCCATGGCCGCAGGGTTTAATGAAGGCGACCGGGTGGTCAGCATCGATGGACGGGACATCCGGACTTGGTCGCAGATGACCGGAGTGGTCAAGGAACACCCGAACCGTCCGCTTCGATTCGAGGTCATGCGGGGCGATCAGCGCCTCTCGCTCACCGTGACGCCGGCCGCAGAGAAGGGGGTCCTGAACGGGAAGACGGTCGAGATGGGCAAAATCGGTATCTCGGGACCAGGCCGGTCGATCGTCAAGGTCTCCAGCCCACTCATGGCCCCGTTCCACGGCATCCAGGCAACCTGGGGATGGGCGGAGCTGACGGTCGTCGGCATTTATAAGATGGTGGTGGGAGAGATTTCCAGCAAGAACATCGGCGGACCCCTGACCATCGCCAATATTTCAGGGGAGGCTGCGTCCCAAGGTGCCTCCAGCGTCGTGTTCCTGATCGCCATCCTGAGCATAAACCTCGGGGTGCTGAACCTGCTTCCGATCCCCATCCTGGACGGCGGGCATCTGTTGTTCTTTGGTATCGAAGCGATCTTGCGCAAGCCGCTCGGGGAGCGTCAGCGCGAAATTGCGCAGCAGGTGGGGCTGCTCCTGCTCGTCGGCATCATGGTCTTCGCCTTCTGGAACGACATCGAGCGGCTGATCTTGCGATAGCGCGTCTGAGCGTGGAGCGTCTTTGCGTGTCACGGCTCTTGCACGCGATGACGCAATGACCCACCGACGTTGCAGACTCTAGGACTACTCGATGCGCGTGTCACAGCTCCTGATCCCCACCCTCCGCGAGGATCCCGGCGAGGCCGAGACCGTCAGCCACCGCCTGATGCTGAGAGCGGGGATGATCCGGAAGGTCGCGGCCGGTATCTATACCTACCTGCCCCTTGGGCTCCGCGTCATCCGAAAGATTGAGCGCATCATCCGAGAAGAGATGGATCGAGCAGGCGCCCAGGAACTCCTCATGCCGATCGCCTCGCCGGCCGAGCTCTGGCGTGAGACCGGCCGCTGGGATTTCTACGGGAAGGAGTTGCTTCGCTTCCAGGATCGCCACGAGCGCGACTTCTGCCTGGGACCGACGCATGAAGAGGTCATCACGGACCTCATCCGCCGGGAAGTCCGCTCATACCGACAGCTCCCTCTGAACTGCTACCAGATTCAGACCAAATTCCGGGATGAAATCCGCCCCCGGTTTGGCTTGATGCGGGGACGCGAGTTCATCATGAAGGACGCGTACAGTTTCGACAAGGACGAGGAAGGAGCCCGGCTCAGTTACCAGAAAATGTACGATGCTTATGTGCGCATCTTTACCAGATGCGGCCTCACCTTTCGCCCTGTGGAGGCGGACACCGGCCTGATCGGCGGCACCTCCTCCCACGAGTTCATGGTGCTGGCCGAGACCGGTGAAGAAACGATCGTTTATGCCGAGCACGGCACGTACGCGGCGAACGTGGAACGGGCCGAGGTGCTGCCACCCAAGGAGACCTCGACCGAGGCCCCCCGACCCCTCCGGAAGCTGCCGACGCCAGGAGCCCGTACGGTCGAGGAGGTCACGGCGATGCTGAAGACCACTCCGCAACGCCTCGTCAAGACGCTGCTCTATACCACGCCCAAAGAACCAGTCGCCGTGCTGGTTCGCGGCGATCGTGCGGTCAACGACATTAAGGTCAAAACACTCTTGGGCGTGACGGACCTCCAGTTGGCCGACCAGGAGACGGTCATGACTCTCACGGGCGCCCCGATCGGATTCGCCGGCCCGATCGGCCTGAAACGGGTGCGCCTCGTGGCCGACCACGAAGTCAAAGCGCTCCGCAACTTCGTGGTCGGCGGGAACGAGGCCGATACGCACTATGTCGATGCCAACTGGGATCGAGACGTTACGATCGAGCGATGGGCGGATCTTCGGAACGCCAGCGCCGGCGATCCTTCGCCACGAGGCGACGGGACCCTTCGGGTGGCGCGCGGCATCGAGGTGGGCCATGTGTTCATGCTCGGCACCAAATACAGCAAGGCGATGCGCGCGACATTTTTGGATCCCGAGGGCAAAGAATGCGTGGCCGTGATGGGCTGTTATGGCATCGGAGTTGGGCGCACCGCCGCTGCCGCCATCGAGCAGAACTACGACGCGAAAGGCATCATCTGGCCGGTACCCATCGCTCCCGTTCACATCCACCTGCTTGCGCTCAGCCAATCGGCCCAGGTGTCCGACATTGCCTCCTCACTCTACACCTCGCTGATCCAATCCGGAATCGAAGTGCTGTGGGACGATCGCGATGAACGAGCCGGCGTGAAATTCAACGATGCAGACCTCATCGGGGCGCCCTATCAGCTGATCATCGGCGACAAAGGGCTGGCCCAGGGCACGGTGGAATTCAAGCTTCGGAAAGACGGAACGGTGACGCGTCTCGCACCAGACCAGGTTCTGAAGCATGCCCAGACACTTCCTCTGGACAGCTCTCGAGCACGCTAAGCCTCAACGTCGGAACGGGTTCTCGGCCAGAGCCCTTGCGTCGTAGTGGCAGTAAGTGGCGTCCTTTCTAGACTTTTGTGTTTCCGCTTGCGTTAAAGGGCAATTCCGCTACACTAAAAGGGTTCCTTAAAGGGAGAACACCCTCAGGCGGCGTTGTGCCATGGCAGGCCGCGTCTCGGGGAATGCCGCGGAATCTCTCCAGTCGCCTCATGGAGGAGCCCTCATGCAGTCGAAAGTTTCGCCTGAGAATCTGCAGGAATTGCAGCAGAAGGTGCAGTATGCGGAACAGGTCAAGCGGATCACGAACCAGATCCACGCGGCCAGTGATATCGATCAGATTCTTCTCGACCTTCACAAGGAAATCCTCAGTCTTTTCGACGCCGAAGAATTGACCCTCTATGCGGTGGATACGGAGAAGAAAGAGATCTTTTCCAAAGTCCCCCACATCGATGAGATCGAAGTCATCAGGATTCCCATCTCCGAGCAAAGCCTCGCGGGATTCTCCGCGAAGTATCTCCGGCCCGTCAACATTGCCGACGCCTACAATCAGGCGGAGCTGACCAGCATCAATCCCTCGCTGCTCCATGACAGCTCCTGGGACAAAAAAACCGGATTCAAGACGAAACAGGTGCTGACCTATCCGATTGTCGCGGATAATAAATATCTGATGGGCGTCCTTCAGCTTCTCAATAAAAAGAGCGGCGGGCGCTTCACCAGAAAAGACGAAGAGGCCGTCGCGGAGATCGCCAAGGCGCTGGGTATCGCCTTCTATAACCTCCGCAAAGTTGCCGTCAACAAGACCTCCACGAAATTCGATTACCTCGTGGCGAACAACAAAATCTCCCAGGCGGAGCTTGACGCCGCGATCGCAGAAGCCAGGAAAGGGATCACGGATATCGAATCGCTCCTGATCGACAAGTACAAGGTGCAAAAGGCGGACATCGGCAAGTCCCTCAGCCAGTTCTACAAGTGTCCCTATATGCAGTACACCGATCGGACGATTGTGGACCCGGAGCTGCTCAAGAATCTCAACGTGGACTATCTTAAAAAGAACCACTGGCTTCCTCTGAAGCGGGATCGGAGCACGATCGAGATCCTGATTGACGACCCCGGCGACCTGGACAAGAGCCAGGATATTAAGCGGACGTTTCCCGGTATCAGCATCCGGTTCGCCGTCGGTCTGCGACGGGATATTGCCCAATTCCTGATGGCAGCGACCGGCCAAGTAGAGTCCTTCGACACCAAGGACTCTTTAGCTGACACCCAAGGGTCGATCAGCGACATCCTCGGAGAGTTGGTCATCGAAGCGGAGCAGGAACAGCAGGAAGAGTTAGGGGCGTCCGGCATCGTTGACGAGAACGACAGCGCGATCGTCCGGTTGGCCAACAAGATCATCACCGACGCCTATCGTATGGGCGTGTCCGATATCCACATCGAGCCCTACGGCGACAAACGGGAGACCGTCGTTCGACTCCGCGTGGACGGGTCCTGCTCCGAGTACATGAAAATTCCCCAGAGCTATCGCCGGGCCATTGTCTCCCGCCTCAAGATTATGGCCAGTCTAGATATCGCCGAACGCCGAAAACCCCAAGACGGCAAGATCAAGTTCAAGCTCGGCGGGAACAAAGAAATCGAGCTCCGCGTGGCGACCATCCCGACAGCCGGCTACAACGAAGACATCGTCATGCGTATTCTCGCGGCAAGCGAACCCTTGCCGCTTGACAAGATGGGGTTCTCCGAGCGAAACCTCAAGGAGCTCGGGAGGATCGCGGACAAGCCCTACGGCATCATCCTGTGTGTGGGGCCCACAGGATCAGGGAAAACCACCACCCTCCACTCAGTCCTCGGCCACATCAATACACCGGAGCGGAAGATCTGGACGGCTGAGGATCCCGTTGAGATCACGCAGTATGGACTTCGCCAGGTCCAAGTCCATTCCAAGATCGGGCTGACCTTTGCGGCGGCAATGAGATCCTTCCTGCGAGCCGATCCGGACGTGATCATGGTCGGAGAGATGCGCGATAAGGAGACCGCCGATATCGGTATTGAAGCCTCCCTCACCGGCCACCTCGTCTTCAGCACCTTGCACACGAACAACTCGGTCGAGACGATTACCCGCCTGCTGGATATGGGATGTGACTCCTTCAGCTTTGCGGATGCCATGTTGGGTGTGCTCGCCCAACGACTGTGCAAACGTATCTGTAAGGATTGTAAACAGGAGTATCACCCGCCGCAGGAGGAGTACGACGAGTTGGTTGCCGGCTATGGAGGGGAGCACTGGAAAAAGCTCGGGATCTCATACGACAAGACCTTCAAGCTGTATCGTGGGAAAGGATGCGATACTTGTACCGGAACCGGGTTCAGGGGTCGGCTCGCCATACACGAGCTGCTGCTCGGCACGGACCGGATGAAACGCCTGATTCAGGCCAAAGCCAAGACCGAGGAAATGCTCAAGTTAGCGATAGAAGAAGGGATGACCACCTTGGTTCAGGACGGGTTCGAGAAGGTCCTGCAGGGCTTGACCACGTTCAAGCAGGTAAAGGCGGTCGCCATTAAATAACGCCTCGCGTTGGTTCTGCACAGCTTCTGTCCGACCCATTCGACCGAACTGGGTCTGGACCGCACGACTCTCCACAGTCCGGTATCGGAGGATGTCGACCTATTTCGGCGGACCGAGACGCCGTTCCTCGGACATCAACTCCGCGCCCAGCCGCTGAGCTTTCTCCAGAACTCCCAGTTCCTTCGCAAGCCTGATGGCGCGCGTCAGCTCGGCCATGGCGCGGTCGTTGCCTCCAAGAGCCTGGTACCCCCGATAGGCCCGTTCGCCGTACTCGAGCGCTGCATCCTTTCGCCCTTGTTTCTCGGCAATCCGCGAGAGGATTGACAGATCCGCCGCGACACCCAACTGATTTTCCAGGAGCTTGTCTAGAGCCAGCCCTTGCTCGACATAACGCCGAGCTTCGTCGAGCCGCCCCCTCGATTCTGACAAGAGCCCGAGGTTTACCTGGTTGGAAGCTTCCGCTTGTCGTGCTCCAACTGCACGGTTGATTTCCAACGCTTGCTGGAACGATCGTTCTGCTGCGAGCTCGTTCCCATGTTGCTGCTCCAGCAACCCGACGTTGTTGAGCAGCACCGCCTCTGTCTCCCGATCGGCAACCTGCTTGGCGACTTGAAGCCCACGCTGGTACAGACCCATCGCCTCGTCCCATTGACCGGCTTGATGAAGAGCGGCTCCTAAGTGCCCGACACTTTGCAGAATGGCAGCGGAGTCTCCGGTCTTCTCAGCCATCTCGAGCGCTTGGCGATGCCACGCCACCGCCTGAGTCGGCACTCCTTCCTCGATCGCGACTCTCCCCAACCCATTCAGCGCCTGAATCACACCGGGGAGATCGTCAACACTCGCAGCCAGTCGGCGGGCTTTCTCAAACACGGTCTTCGCTCGACTTGTCTCTCCATGCTTGAGAAAGCGCCGACCCTGCTCATGCAGATCGGTCACCCGGTTGGCCAGCAGTCCCCGCACCTCACGATCAGGACCGCTCGAACAGGACAGGGCTCCGCAAGCCCACAATGTGAGCACCATACCCGCTGTGAAGAACCGTGCGTTCACCGATCCAATTGATCTCCGCGAATACTAACCATGCCTTGGCCCGGCCGGCTCGACGGGGCGTCCCCCGCATTTCGGACAAATCGACTGATCGGAAAGG
>Ga0209376_1004687_pt1 | contig 11782 bp, 10 predicted proteins | sample GraSoiAngelo_134_FD_185891 | JGI IMG/M metagenome (GOLD analysis project Ga0209376, IMG submission 185891) | Grasslands soil microbial communities from the Angelo Coastal Reserve, California, USA - 14_0929_05_30cm (SPAdes) (version 2) | ecosystem: Environmental > Terrestrial > Soil > Grasslands ... | reverse complement strand
CACGCCGCGCTCCGCGATGTAGGCGTATGACTCGGCGAAGACGGGACCTTCCTCGAAGCCGACGGCCATGGCGTCCTCGCGCTCGGCGCCGATCACCAGCCGCCTGACGCCGCTCCAGAGCGTCGCGCCCAGGCACATGGCGCACGGCTCGCAGCTCGTGACCAGCTCGTGGGCGGGCCGGCCGGGCGATCGGAGCGTGAAGGACCCCACGCGTTGCTGCGCGAACATCAGCGCCACGATCTCGGCGTGCAGGACACAGTTCGAGCCCTGGACGACGCGGTTGACGCCGGCCGCCACGACGCGGCCCGATCCGATCTCGAACACCGCCGCGCCGAAGGGACCGCCGGCGCCGCGCGTGAGGTTCTCTTCGGCCAGTCGGATGACGAGCGCCATCTTGGCCTGGTCGTCGTCGAACGATTGGCCCGGCGCGGCCGCTTCGCCGATCCACGCCGGCACGTCGATGACCAGACGAGTGCTCCCGGGTGTCACCGTCGGTTGCTAGAAGCGCCGAATCGCGACGTCGCGCGCGTGGCGGGAGAGATGACCGAGCTCGCGGATCGTCGGCCGCTCGGACGATGCGGGCATCACCGAGTAGTGTAACATTGGGAGGCCATGGCTGATTCCAAGCCGGCGGTATACAGTGCGCCCGCCGCGCCGGGCCTCGTCGCGTCGACCGCGCAGGCCATCCGACCGAACGCGAAGCTGATCGCGCTCCTGTCGCTCGGCCACTTCGTCGTCGACTTGAACCAGGGATCGCTCCCTGCCTTCCTGCCGTTTCTGAAAACCGCGCATCAGCTCTCGTACTCGGCGGTGGCGACGATCGTGCTCGCGGCGAACGTGGCCTCCTCGATCGTGCAGCCGCTGTTCGGCTACTTCGCGGACCAGACGGCGCGGCGCTGGATGCTGCCGGCCTCGGTGCTCCTGACGGGTGGCGGGTTCGCGCTGATGGGGCTCGCGCCGGGCTACGCGGCGCTGCTCGGTCTCGTGGTGGTGATGGGCCTCGGTGTCGCGGCCTATCATCCCGAAGCCTACAAGACCGCGACCGGCGTCGCCGGTGCGAAGAAGGCGACCGCCCTCTCCTGGTTTTCGCTGGGCGGCAACGTCGGCGTCGCGCTGGGACCGCCGGTGATCACGGCGCTCGTCACGGTCGTCGGCTTGACGGGAAGCCTTGGTCTTCTGGCGCCGACCCTCATCGCCTCCGCGCTCTTGCTCGCCGTCCTGCCGGCGTTCTCGCAGAGCGCGGCGCCCCAGGCCGCCGCCGCGGTCGCCGTGCGCGGCGTCAACATGCCGCGCGCCATGGCGCTGCTGATCCTGGTCGTCATGATTCGCTCGTGGACGACCCTGGGCTTCACCACGTTCGTGCCGTTCTACTACATCGATATCCTCGGAGCCGACCCGCGGCTCGTCGGGCCACTGCTCTTCGTCTTCCTGGGCGCGGGCGCGGCCGGGACCGTCGTCGCGGGGCCGCTCGCCGACCGCTGGGGCGCTCGCGCTTTCATGCGGTGGGTCCTCCTCGCCGCGCTGCCGTTCGGCGTGCTGTTCCTCCTGGTGCGAGGCCCACTGGCGTTCGTCATGCTCGGCATCTTCGGCGCGCTCCTGACCTCGAGCTTCACGGTATCCGTCGTGCTGGGACAGGCGTACCTGCCGCGCAACGCGGGCACGGCCTCGGGCCTGATCGTCGGGTTCGCGATCGGTGCCGGCGGGCTCGGCGTGACGGCGCTCGGCTGGGTCGCCGACCGCTACGGATTGCCGGTGGCCCTCTGGATCAGCGCCCTGACGCCGTTGCTGGCATTCGCGGCGACGCGGTTCCTGCCGGCTCCGAGAGTCCACGAAGCCAGGTGAACGACGGGCTTCCGTTCCAGGACGGCGAGCAGGTCTTGCTCACCGATCAGCGTGGCAAGCGGCACCTGATCTTTCTGCGCAAGTCGGAGACCTTCCATTCCGACCGCGGCTGGGTGCCGCACGACGCGATCATCGGGCAGCCCGAGGGCAGCTGGGTGCGCAGCTCGATGGGGCTGCGCTACCTGGCGCTGCGCCCGATCCTCGCCGAGTACGTCCTGGAGATGCCGCGAGGCGCCCAGGTCATCTATCCCAAGGACCTGGCGATGATCCTCTTCTGGGCGGACGTCTACCCGGGGTGCCGGGTCCTCGAGGCGGGCACCGGCTCGGGCGCCCTGACCCTGGCGCTCTTGCGGGCGGTCGGGCCCGACGGCCGCGTCATCACCTACGAGCAGCGTGACGAGTTCGCGCGTCGCGCGCTGGCGAACATCCACATGCGGCTCGGTGAGGTCGCGAACCTCATGGTCCGGCTGCGGCCCGTCGAAGACGGCCTCGCCGAAGAAGACCCGGTCGACCGCGTCGTCTTCGATCTGCCCGAGCCCTGGAAGCTGATCGCGCTCGTGGCGCGCGTGCTGAGGCCGGGCGGAATCTTCCTCGCCTACGTGCCGACGATCGTGCAGTCGCAGCAGATCGCCGAGGCGCTCCACCGCGAGCGGCACTGGGCGCTGGTCGAGACGTTCGAGACGCTCTATCGGCCGTGGAACATCGAGGGCCAGTCGGTGCGGCCCTTCCACCGGATGGTCGCCCACACCGGGTTCATCACCGTCGCGCGCCGAGTCGTGCCCGAGGAGAGCGGCGGGCCCGACGCGCGCCTGAGCCGCCACGAGCCCGACGAGGGAGAGCGCGGATGATCACGGTGATGCGCCGGTACCGGAAGTCGCTTCAGCTCGGTCTCCTGGTCGTGATCGCCGCGTTCGTGGCCTCGCTGTTCGTGTTCGGCGCAACCGGCTCACGCTTCGGCGATGGGGAGCCGCGCGATTCGGTGGCGACGGTCAACGGCGAGACCATTCCGCTCGAGCGGTTCCAGCGTCGATACCAGTCATACCTGGAGGCCTACGCGCAGATCTACCGTGACCGCTTCTCGACCGAGATGGCCGAGCGGCTGGGGCTGCCGCAGCAGGTCCTCGGCGATCTCGTCCAGGAGGCGCTGATTGTGCAGCGGGCGACCGCGGAGGGTCTCTCGGTCAGCGACGAGGAGCTGAACGCGCGCATCCACGCGATCCCGGTTTTCCAGGAGAACGGGCGCTTCGTGCTCAAGCGCTACCAGGACATCCTCAAGCGGCGCGGCTACACCGCCGCGGCGTTCGAGGGCGAGATCCGCCGCGAGCTGACGCGCGCGAAGGTCGAGACCGCGGTCCGGAGCGGCGTCAAGGTGTCGGAGAGCGAGCTCGAGCAGGCCTTCCGGCACCGGCGTGAGGAAGTGCGTGCCGCGTGGGCCCTCGTCGAGCTCGGGCCGATCGTGGCCGGCGCCAACGCCACCGACGAAGAGCTCACGGCCTATCTCACGCAGCACCCCGACGAGTTCCGCCAGCCCGATCGGCGGCGCGTCCAGTACGTGACCCTGAACCCGAAGGATTTCCCGTCACAAGTCACCGATGCCGACGTCGAGAAGTTCTATAAGGAGCACCTCCGCGAGTTCGAGACGCCGCGCCAGGTCCGCGCCTCCCATGTTCTCGTCCGCGTCCCCGAGACCGGCGGGAGCGAGGGCGAGGACAAGGCGCGCGCCAAGATCGCCGACGTCATCCGGCGTGCGAAGGCCGGCGCGGACTTCGGCAAGCTCGCGCAGGAGATCTCCGAGGATCCGGCGACCGCGCCGCGCGGCGGCGATCTCGGCCTCGTCGGCAAGGGCGAGATGGTGCCGCAGTTCGAGCAGGCGCTCTTCGCGTTGAAGAACGGCGAGATATCACCCGAGCCCGTGCGGACGCCGTTCGGCTTCCACGCGATCAAGGCGATCGAGATCCAGGAAGGCGGGCGCAAACCGGTGAAAGAAGTCGCCCCGCAGATCAAGAGCCGGCTGTCGGCCGAGGCCGGCGACCGCGCAGCCAAGGCCAAGGCCGAGGAGCTGCGCGTGCCGCTTCTGGCCGCGAAGGATTTCATGGCGGAGGCCAGGAAGCTCGGTCTCTCGCCGATCGAGACGACGATGGCCCGCGTGGATCGCACGTCCGGCCTCGCCGCTCCCGACCCCCTCGAGGAAGCGGCGTTCGGGCTCGCGGTGGGCGGCGTCTCGGCGCCTGTCTCGACGCCGGTGGGCGTGGTGCTCCTCAAGACCACCGAGCTCGTGCCCGCCGGCGTGCCGCCGCTCGCCGAGATCAGGGACAAGGTGGCCGCCTCGGTGAAGCGCCAGAAGGCCGAGACGGTCGCCCTCGAGCGGGCCAAACAGATCGCCGCCGACGCCCAGGCCGGCGATTTTGCCGCGGCCGCGAAAAAGGCGGGCGCCGTCACCGGCGAGACGACGCGCTTCTCGCGCTCGAAGCCGGCGGAGCGCTTGCCGGGCGACGCGATGCTGGCCGCGCTCCAGACCCAGGCCGGTCAGCTGAGCGCGCCGATCAAGGCGCAGCAGGGTGTCTACGTGGTGAAGGTACTCGAACGCGTGCCGCCCGACATGGGCGGGCTCGCTGCGGAGCGCGATAAGATCCAGAAGGAGGTCCTCGTGCAGAAACAGAGCCTCGCGTGGGAGTCCTGGATCAACGGCGCGCGCGCCAACTCGAAGGTCGAGACCCACTTGCCCGCTTCGCGGCGCGGCTGAGCCCTACCGTGGCGAGTCTGACCAGAGCGAAGGTCGAGGTCACGGACAATCAGGTCGAAGCCGCGCTGAAAACCCTCAAGAAGGTGATGATCAAGGGCGGTCTCTACCAGGAGATGAAGCGCCGCGTGTACTACGAAAAGCCCTCGGCGCGCGCTGAAGCGCTCGCGGGTCGATGACGAGGAATAGAACCGGGCGGCCCTTGTGATAGGTTAGGGCGCCATGTCGATCCAGCGCACGCCGATGACGCGCCCGGGGTACGAGCGTCTACGCGACGAGCTCGATCGCCTCAAGCGCGTCGACCGGCACGCCATCACCAAGGCGATCGCCGAAGCCCGGGCGCACGGCGACCTCTCCGAGAACGCGGAATACCACGCCGCGCGCGAGAAGCAGTCGTTCATCGAGGGCCGCATCGCCGAGCTCGAGGGCAAGGTCGGGGCCGCCGAGGTCATCGACCCACCGACCTCGGGCGACCGCGTCACCTTCGCCTCGACCGTGCTGCTCGAGGACGAGGGCGGCAAGGAGATTCGCTACCAGATCGTGGGCTCGGACGAGGCCGACCCCGCGAAGGGTCGCATCTCGATCATGTCCCCGCTGGCCCGCACGCTCATCGGCAGGAACGTCGGCGACCGGGTGACGGCGCAGCTTCCGGCCGGCAAGAAGACGTTCGACATCGTCAGAGTGAACTTCCCGTGGAGCGACTGAGGCCCTAGCCATGCCGAGCGTGCGAGTCGACGGGGTCAACATCCACTACGAAGAGTCGGGTCAGGGCCTGCCGCTGGTCTTCGTGCACGAGTTCGCTGGCGACCACCGGAGCTGGCACCTGCAGATGCGCTTCTTCTCGCGCCGCTACCGCGCGATCGCGTTCAACGCGCGCGGCTATCCGCCGTCGGACGTGCCGGACGACGTGAAGGCGTACTCGCAGGAGCGCGCGGCCGAGGACATCCGGGGCGTCCTCGACGGACTGAAGATTGCGAAGGCGCACGTCTGCGGGCTCTCGATGGGCGGGTACGCGACCTTGCACTTCGGCCTCAGACACCCGGACCGCGCGCTCTCACTGGTCGTCGCCGGCGCCGGCTACGGCAGCGTCGCGGGCGACCGCGCGAAGTTCCGTCAGGACACCGAGGTGGTCGCGCGCCGCTTCGAGGAAGACGGGATGGTGAAGACGGCCGGGATGTACTCGAAGGGTCCGACGCGCGTGCAGTTCATGGACAAAGATCCCTTTGGCTGGCGCGAGTTCCACGCTCAGCTCGCGGAAGGTTCCGCGAAGGGCCACGCCCTCACCCAGCGGGGCGTGCAGATGATGCGGCCGTCGATCCTCGACCTCGGGCCCGCGCTCGAGAAGCTCGACGTGCCGACCTTGATCATGACCGGTGACGAGGACGATCCGTGTCTCGAGCCGGCGATCTTCATGAAGCGCAAGATCCCGACGGCGGGGCTCGTGGTCCTGCCGAAGTCGGGCCACACGATCAACCTGGAGGAGCCCGAGGCGTTCAATCGCGCGGTGCTCGACTTCCTCACGGCGGTCGACGCCGGTAAGTGGACGCGTCGCAATCCCGCTTCCCAGACCGGCTCGGCCATCCTTCCCGCGGAGACACGCTGATGCCACTACCACTCGAAGGCTACACGGTGCTCGATCTCACCCGCGCCCGCTCCGGCCCGACCGCGGTGCGCCAGCTCGCGGACATGGGCGCCAACGTCATCAAGATCGAGGCGCGCGAGGAGATGGAAGGCGACTCGACGGCGCTCGGCTTCGACTTCCTGAACCTGCACCGCAACAAGCGCTCGATGACGCTCGACCTCAAGCATCCGCGCGGCGTCGAGATCATCAAGAAGATCGCGGCGCGCGCCGACGTCGTCGTCGAGAACTTTCGGCCGGACGTCAAGACGCGGCTCGGCATCGACTACGAGGCCCTGTCGAAGGTGAATCCGCGGCTCGTCTACGGCTCGATCTCCGGCTTCGGCCAGACCGGCCCGTACGTCGAGCGCCCGGGCTACGACCAGATCGCCCAGGGCATGGGCGGGCTCATGTCGATCACCGGGCTTCCCGGTCAGGGACCCGTGCGCGTGGGTATCCCGGTCGCCGACCTCACCTCCGGGCTCTTCCTGGCGCAGGGCATCCTGGTCGCCCTGCTCGAGCGCGAAAAGTCCGGCAAGGGGCAGTGGGTGCACACCTCGCTGCTGCAGGCGATGGTGACGATGCTCGACTTCCAGGCCGCCCGCTGGCTCATCGACGGCGAGATTCCGCCGCAGGCCGGCAACGATCACCCGACCGGCATTCCGACCGGCGTCTTCACCACGGCCGACGGCCACATCAACATCGCCGCGTCCGGCCAGACGATGTACCGGCGGCTCTGCACCGCGATCGGCGCGCCCGAGCTGATCGACGATCCGCGCTTCAAGAACCTGGCCGACCGATCGAAGAACCGCAAGCAGATGAACGCGGAGCTCGACCGGATCCTCGCGAAGAAGCCGAGCGCCGAGTGGATCGAGGCGCTCAATCGCGCCGGGGTGCCGTCGGGACCGATCCTGAACGTGAAGGAAGTGTTCGAGAACGAGCAGATCAAGCACCTCGGCATGGCCCAGCCGGTGCGGCATCCGGAGCGCGGCGAGATGCTGGTGCAGGGGCTCCCGGCGACGCTCTCGCGCACACCCGGTGCGATTCGCCGCGCGGCGCCCACGCACGGCGAGCATACCGACGAGATCCTTCGCGAGCTCGGCTACACCACCGAGGACATCGCCACGCTCCGGAAGGACGCAGTCGTCTAGCCGCGCGTCGCCGGACGCGCCGCCTCGATCCGGGGACGTGGCTCGTGCGGAGAACAACGCCATCGGCGCGCTCCGCGATCATCCGCGGAACGCGGGACAGTGAGGACGCCCATGAATCTCGAGCGACCGTCTCGTCGCTGGAGCGTATCGTGTCTCATCGGCGCCGCGCTATGCGCACTGCTGCTCCACGGCTCTGTCGGCACGGCCGAAGCCCAGACCAAGCCGGAGGGCGAGATGCGCTGGGCCCTGTACGTGACGGTGCCTCCGGCCTGGCTCGATCCAGGCGAGGTGCAGGGCTTCATCACGCCGTTCTGGGTGCTCTACGGCCTTCACGACGCCCTGGTGAAGCCGATGCCCGGCAACATCATGACGCCAAGCCTGGCCGAGTCATGGACGCTCAGTCCCGACCAGAAGACCTACGAGTTCAAGCTGCGCCAGGGGCTCAAGTTCCACAACGGAGACCTCTTCACCGCCGAGGACGTGAAGTTCAGCTTCCTGCGCGCCAAGAGCGCCCGGATCCTCAAGGAGAAGGTGCGCGAGATCGAGATCGTCGATCCCTACAAAGTGCGGTTCCATCTCCACGAGCCGTTCCCCGACTTCATGGCGTTCTACGGAACCCTGGCGACCGGCGCGAGCTGGGTCGTGCCCAAGAAGTACGTCGAGAAGGTGGGCGACGACGGGTTCAAGAAGCAGCCGATCGGCCTCGGCCCCTATAAGTTCGTCAGCAACACGCCCGGTATCGAGATCGTCATGGAAGCCAACGAGAGCTACTGGCGCAAGATGCCGTCGGTGAAGCGACTGGTGTTCAAGAGCGTGCCGGAGGCGACCACGCGGGCGGCGATGCTGAAGAAGGGCGAAGTGGACATCGCCTATCTGCTGGACGCGCCGACGGCGCTCGAGCTCAAGCGTGATTCGAACCTGCGGCTGGCGTTCTCCGGAGCCATCGGGATCCACTTCCTCGACTTCTTCGACCAGTGGGATCCCAAGTCGCCGTGGGCCGACAAGCGGGTCAGGCTCGCGGCGATCGAGGCGGTCGATTTGCGATCGCTGAACGAGGCGGAGAACCTCGGCGCGTCGCGTCTCACGGGTAGCCTCGTCCCGCGCAAGTTCGAGTTCGCGCTGTCGCTGGAGCCCTATCCCTACGATCCGGCGAAGGCGAAGAAGCTCCTGGTCGAGGCGGGCTATCCCAACGGCTTCGACGCCGGCGATCTCTATCCGTACCCGCCCTACTTCTCGATGGGCGAGGCGGTCGGGACGAATCTCACCGCGGTGGGCATCAAGACCCGGATGGTCACGATGGAGCGCGCGGCCTTCCAGAGCGCCTGGCTCTCGAAGAAGCTGAAGGGGATCTGCGTCTGCATCCACGCGGTCTACGGAAACGCGGCCTCGCGGATGGCGGAGTTCGTGCCGAGCGATGGGTCCTTCGCGCGCGGCGCCGATCCCGACATCGACGCACTCTTCAAGCAGCAGGCGCGAGAGACGGACCGGAAGAAGCGAGAGACGATGCTCGCCCAGATCCAGCAGCTCCTCCACGAGCGCGTGCGCTTCGGTCCGATGTGGGAGTACATCTGGCCCAGCGGGATCGGGCCGCGCGTGGACAACGCGGCCCTCTTGAAGATCGACCCTTATCCCTGGTCGGCGCCGCTGGAGGACGTGACGCTCAAGAAGAAGTGACCGGGCGCGCGCCGCAGTCTCAGCGGAGCGCGTCGCGCAGCTCGCGCGTGAGGACCTCGACGGTCCCGCGCGTGCCGCCGGCGAGCTTGAGCTTCCACTCGCCCTCGGTCTCGAAGCGCCGGTCGCGCAGCCGCTCGCCCCAGGGCTTGATCGCCTCGCGGATCGCGTTCAGATCGAACGGATCGCGGCGCAGCTCGCGGGCGCGAGCCATCACGTCGGGCGCCGCCCGTATGAAGGCGCGGAGCGCGGCGCCGGTCTTGATGGAGTACTTGCGCCCCGCCCACGCGGTCGGGAACGTGGTCGAGAGCGCCTTGATGTAGTTCAGGAAGAAGCGCTTGGCCCCGCCCCGGAGCTCCTGGAGCTTGCCGCCGCTGCCGACCTTCTCGACGGTCTCGAAGAAGTCGACGATCTCTTCTGCGAGCGGCGCCTGGCTGACGCGCCCGTGCCCGGTACCGAGCATCTTGATCTCGCCGTGCAGCGGCGAGGTGTCGTCCTCGTTGAGCGAGCGGATCACGTCGTGGGCCAGCGCCTGGTTCGCGTCGGGGTACAGCTTGCGGCCGGCCAGGCTGATGATGTGCGACGGGTTCAGCCGCGTGTGCTTGGCGTTGATCGTGACGAAGAGCTCGACGATCTGGCGCGCGTCGAGCGAATCGAAGAGCACCGCCGGCACCTCGATGTTCATGTTCTCGCCGGCCTGGGAGAGCGCGTGCAGGGCGAGCAGGCGATGCTGCCCGTCGAGCACCCTCAAAACTCCGTGCTCTTCCGGAATCTGAAGCAGCCCGAGGTCGTGCTGGCCGGCGACGGGCGTGAAAGTGAACCGTTTTTCCGACGTGATGATGACGGCGCCCGGGATCGCCGGCAGGGTCGCGGCATCCTTGCATTCACGGTAGTAGGCCACCAGCTCGTCGATCTTGCGGCGGATGACCGGCCGCTGGTACGCGGTCTCGCTCTCGCCGATTCGCTTCTCGAGCGAGTCCCAGTTGACGCGCGAGCGATTCATCCGCGATTTCTTCGCCGGCTGGTTCTGGGGACCCCCGGTGTAGCCGAGGACCTCGAACTTCACCAAGCGGTCGATATCTTTGGCGGAAAGGCCGGCCTGGTAGAACTCGACGCCGAACTGCTTCACGCGACGCGTCGGGACGGTAATCATGGGGGTAGAAGTGTACCCTGATCGGCAAACCCCTGTCAATAGAGGGGTTTTCCGGCATCCCGTCACCTGAAGTTCGGTAAGATCGTGCTGTGAGCGGCTCGGCCATCGCCCTCGTCGTGTGCGCCGCCGTTCTGCACGCGATCTGGAACGCGCTGGCCAAGCGAGCGGAGAACCAGTTCGCGTTTCTCTGGTCCTCCGTCTCGCTGGCGACGCTCCTCTTGCTCCCGATCGGTCTCGTGCGTCTTTCCGGAGAGGGCGCGCCGATGGCCGGACTGCCGTTCGTTGCTTCGAGCGTAGGCATCCACGCACTCTATTTCTGGGCACTCGGCCGCTCGTACCGCCACGGTGACTTCTCACGCGTCTATCCGATGGCACGCGGGCTCGGCGTCGCCCTCGTCCCGCTGATCGCGCTGCCCGTTTTCGGCGAGCGCCTCTCGTGGCTCGGCTCGCTCGGCATCGGTCTCGTCGTGCTCGGGATCGTCGCGCTCGGCCGCAATCCTTCCCAGACGCGCTCGGCCGGCGGCCAGATCGGCGCGGGAACGGCGTGGGCGATCGTGACCGGGCTGACGATCGCGAGCTACTCGCTCGTGGACAAGGCCGGCGTCGCCCGCCTGCACCCGATGCCCTACATCGCGCTCATGGGGCTCGGTCTGAGCGTGGTCCTGAGCCCGGTCGTCCTGGCCGATCGTCGCGCGCTCGTCCACGAATGGCGCCGGCGCTGGCGGACGATCCTCATCGCCTCGGCGATGAACCTGACCAGCTACCTGCTCGTCCTCTTCGCGTTCAGACTCTCGAAGGTCGGCTACGTGGTGGCCTCGCGCGAGCTGTCGATCCTGTTTTCGGCGTTCATCGGGAGCCTGTGGCTGGGCGAGGGACGGCTGGCCCCGCGGCTCGCCGGCGCCTCCGTCGTGCTCGCGGGCGTGATCTGCGTCGCGCTCGCGCGCGAGTAAATTCGGAGGGCGCCTCGAATTATTTCAATCCGAAGGTCTCGGCGGCAAGTCCCGCGATATGACGACCGATCGCCAGCGAGGCCGTGGCGCCGGGAGACGGCGCGTTCAACACGTGAATCGCGTCGGCCTCGGCGACGATGCGAAAGTCGTCGACCAGTGAGCCGTCCGGGCTCACGGCCTGCGCGCGGACACCCGCGCCGCCGCGCGTCACGTCCTCGGGACGCAGCGCCGGCACGAGCCGCTGGAGCGCCTGCACGAACGCGGTCTTGCTGAGCGAGCGGTACATCTCGTAGCTGCCCGTGCGCCAGTACTTCCTCGCCATCTGCCAGAAGCCGGAGTACGTGAGCGTGCCCGCGAGCTCGCTCGGCCTCACCGTGCCGAAACGATAGCCCTCGCGCGCGAACGCCAGCACCGCGTTCGGGCCGGCCTCCACCTCGCCGTGCACGGTGCGCGTGAGGTGGACGCCGAGGAAGGGAAACTCGGGATCCGGAACCGGATAGATGAGTCCCCGCACGATGTCCTGACGCTCCGGCCGGATCATGTAGTACTCGCCGCGGAACGGGATGATCCGTACATCCACGCGCGCCCCGGCCATCCGCGCGACCACGTCTGAGTAGAGCCCGGCGCAGTTCACGATCCGCGTCGTTCGCACGACGG
>Ga0209376_1004685_pt1 | contig 11785 bp, 14 predicted proteins | sample GraSoiAngelo_134_FD_185891 | JGI IMG/M metagenome (GOLD analysis project Ga0209376, IMG submission 185891) | Grasslands soil microbial communities from the Angelo Coastal Reserve, California, USA - 14_0929_05_30cm (SPAdes) (version 2) | ecosystem: Environmental > Terrestrial > Soil > Grasslands ... | reverse complement strand
TGCTATGTCCTCGTCCACTTGTATCGTCGTCTTTGCGATCGACAGTCACCAGGTTTACTAGCATGATGTTCTCCTATAAGCTTATAGGATTATAGCCTGCTAACACTTTCCACGGGACAAGCTCGGTCGGATAGAAAAAGACGGGGTCCGGCCGACCCTTTAGGAATCTGTCTACGTGCGGCGTGCGCTCTGCCAGAGGCCTACGATGTTTCCTTCTGTGTCCTTGAAGTAGGCTGTGAAGCCCATGTCAGCAACTGGCTGCTTCTTCTGGACCATCTTGCCGCCCAGCTTCTCAACGTTCTTCAACGTCGCCTCAATGTCCGGAACGTCTATTGTGATGACGGTGTTCTTGACCTCATTGTTGCGCTTTGTCATTCCGCCGTTGATGGCTCCAGGCTCCTTGGGCATCCGAGTCTTGTCGTCAGTGGCCGTGGTGACTACCCCCTGATATTCCATTCCAGGGTACTGGCTGATATCCCATCCGAACGCTTGCTTGTAGAAGCTCTTAGCGCGTTCCACGTTGTCGGCCGGTATCTCAAAGTGTACAACCCTACTGTGGTGCATATTTTCTTGCCGTGCGAGGGCGGTGGAGAAGGCCGACTAATAAATAATCGCCATACTTTCTCTTCCCCCTAACGGATTACTCTTTCGGGCGAGTTTAGAATCGAATTGTCCGTAGAGAAATTGTTGCTAATTTCAGGCCTTTTGCTGGCGCCTTTGTCTTATGAGTATCCATGTGACTGGAACCATTACTCCCACGACGGCCACTATTACTGCTGGCAACAACCAAGGGTTGCTTGGACTGTTGTTCGTAGAAGGCGGGGTGATCGGATTTCCAGTCACCATTACCCAGCCATTCATTTTAGGTATTGTCGGATGAACCTGGCATTGGTAGGGATAGTAGCCCGGCAAGTAGAATGCGTAGCTGAAGCTTTGGCCGGGGGATAGTTGTCCGCTGTTGATGAGAGGGGTGCCTGTTTGCGTCTGGTTGGTTCCGGACGGTGAAGTCACAGTGTGAATCTCATGTCCCGTGCTGACGTATGTCCAAGTCACTGTGGTTCCGGTTGTTATGTTGATGTGAAGAGGTTCAAACGCGTCGTCGACAATACCAACTGCATACATTGAGCTGCTTGCATTGGCTACTGGTGGAGAGAAATGGATGGTTTGGAGGAACATGAATCCTACGAGTAAGACAAAGATTGTTTCTGGCTTGGGACACTTCAAAAAATCGGGGTGCGCCCTCGCTCGAGGGCGACCTCTATGCTTTTGGCTTGCGTTTGAATGCAACGTACGCCACGAGTATGACGGCTATTATGGAGACTATTAGGGCGCCGAGACTAAAGTACATCGCGTTGCTGGCGTTGCTCTGGAGCGGGTCGACGACGTTCACAGTCGTGGAAGCGTTGATTCTGGGGCTGAATTCCTGATGAAAGTCATTTACCAGATCTAGCCGGATTGTGTGGGATCCGGGAGTTAGGGTCAATGGAATCCCATTGAGGTTCGCCCAGATAGTAGTGTAAACGTTGTCGACGAATACGTGGATGTGGCCTTCGTTGTGACCACTAGTGCCAGAACCGATCGTTGTGTTGACGTCGCCAGTTGTTCCGGGATTTACGATTGTGATGTTGTGGACCAAGAAGGAGACGATAAACGACGGGTTCACATCCGCATTCTTGTTTATAGTGGCACCAGGACCCGGTGAGAGTATGGCGATCCCACAGGGATGCGCTGTCAAGCATGGCGTGGCCAGCCCGTAGACGCGGGGCGTTGTTGAGGGTAATCCGAGTGCAAACACAGCTAATATGAGCGCTGCAGTCACGAATAGTTTGCGACTTCGCATTTTTTTCCTTACGAGAAGGTCCGACTAGGATAGCTTGATTAGCCTTATTCAGGAGACCGGTACGTGCCTCATGACCATCTAATCTGCAGCCCCGTTCGGGACCGTTGGCTACGATGTTGATTGAGAGGGTCCTACTGCCAATTGGATCCAACGATTGCAGATGCGCGAGTCGAAGAGTCGTGATGTCGAACGAGATTTGACCAAGCCGAGGATAGTTCGGCTTGGCAGCTTTCATCGCCGCCCGGTTAAGCTACGGAATGATCTTGATGCAACGAAAAAAATTGGAGGGAGTTTTATGTGGAGAAGCCCTTGTTTGGTAGGACAGTGATGTAGCCGACCATGCCGCCTTTCTGGTGGTAGAAGCAGTGGAATTCGTAGACGCCAGGAACGGTGACGACGCCTAGGTAGCCGATGGACCAGAGATTGCATGGCGGCGCAGTTGAAGTGGGAGGATTCTCAAGGGTATTGTTGCATGCCCCGTTAGGACCTGTGCCTCCATTTGCTGTGTCATCCATCTTTTGCGTGTTGCATGCGACTGGGTTGTCGCCATTGTCTCTGCAGCCGTCAGGCTTTCCTGTGAAATTAAGGTTGTACCCAGGTGTACCAGGCGTGATGAAATCACCGCTTGACAAGCCTGTCCAACTATTATTCAGTTGGAATAGTGCGCTGCTGGAAAAACCCCGAAGCCCCAAGGAGAGGGTAAAGGTGTGAGCGTCCGTGGTGTCGTTGGTGATGAACATGATAGTCAGATTGTCCCCTTGAAGCACAGTAATGTACTGCGGGTTGAATCTATCCTGACCACTGTCGTCGAGCGTCCAATCGACCCTGACGGTCTTTTTCGCGCATGGCTGACTCGTCGAACATGTTACATTTGCAGTAACCGCGGAGAGCTCGGATGGCAGTTGGCTGAGACCTAGGTACACCGCGTAGCCCAGGGCAGAGGCACCGATGATCAGTGCGACGACTCCTAATGCCAAAGCTGTGCGTCCTGTAGATGATGCCGTCTGGGATTGTGACATCTTCCTCCGCGAGACCAACCTCTCAGAGTATATAATGGTAGTTCATGTTTGAGAGGCGAAAGCTTCGCCTAGTTCACTACTAGTCTGCCCTTCATGAATGTGTGGACTGTACAGAAGACGTTGCAGTACATTGTGAAGCTGCCGGGGTCCCTGGCGACAAACGAGACCTTGTACGCTTCTCCCGGTCTCAAGGTCACGCCCGCGGCAAAGTAATGATCGATGGCGAACCCGTGCGACTGTACTGGGTCAAGGTTGCAGACCAGAATATTGACTGTCTCGTTTCGTTGGAGTTCGATGGTTGGCTCGCCTCTGTGGATGCTGTTGTTGAATCCGTTGTCGTCCAGAATCATCAGAACGTAGCCCGGGAGTCTTTCACAGCTCGGTGCGACGGACACGTTGAAGGTTGTGACGGGCAAGTGAAGGTATGGTAATGTAATGAATCCGAAGAGTGCGGTGATTGAAATTGTGAGAATAGTCAGGGCCTTACCGGTCAGCATGCCTCGCCGGACCCCTCAAGACTTCCATCCCGAAGTAGTATATGCACTCTACCACGCGATGCAAGATCGAAGCGGTCATAGTCTAATCACTTAATCGTTCGTACTGGCTCAATAAGCAAGTCCCGGTTATCCCAGTAAGCTTATAACTCGACCGGGCCGGGGAGAGTATTCTTCTGAGGCGCGGTCTGCTGGCGATCTCAGCGCCCACGGCGGATACTTGGCAGTCTCTCTACAACCTGTACTGGGTACTGGCCGTCGCCGCCGGCGCAATAACGATAGGAGCGCTAGTTTTCTTCGCCACGAAGTACAGGGCTAAACCAGGTAGTGCTCCCGTCCATCATGATGAGAATGGGAAGATTCCTGTTCGGACCGTTCTCCTGATCGTCATAGTCATGGCCTCCGTGCTCGCTGGCGCGGCCTATGCAAGCTTCAACGCCATAGGCGTCTACAACAACCCACCCGGTGGCTGGAATAATCCGAATGCGTTACACGTCAACGTTACTGCCCAACGCTTCTCATGGAGCTTCAACTGCACCAGTGGTTGTGGTGTTGCTGCCGCGCTGACCGTCCAACACGACAAGATCGTGATTCTGAACATAACATCGAGCGATGTTTTCCACTCCTTCGGTATTCCGGATCTGCGGGTAAAGGCAGACGCCATCCCAGGCAGATACAATCTCATCTGGTTCAGTGTTCCCGCTGGCAAATGTAGCAGCCCTGCAGGATGTAGGATACAATGCTATGAGCTGTGTGGAAACGGGCACGCTTTCATGATCGCGAAGCTATTCGTGACTTAAGGAGGGTATGCTCTGAATACGGTCTGGTTGAAGAGATGGCTCTTCACAACCAACCACAAGGAGGTCGGAATCCTCTACTTGGTAACTTCGTTCTACTTCGCCTTCTTGGCAGGGATTCTCGCTTTTCTTATGCGGACCCAGCTCGCTGTCCCGTCTGAGACATTCCTTCAGCCCCCGCAGTACAATGAGGCCGTTACGATGCATGGTCTGATCATGGTGCTCTGGTTCCTGTCCCCATTGGGAATTGCCTTTGCAAACTATTTCGTTCCCCTCCAGATAGGAGCCGCCGACGTCGCTTTTGCCCGGCTCAACGCTACGAGCTACTGGATGTATGTCTTCAGCGGGATAACCGCTTTCGTCAGCTTCTTCGTTCCAGGAGGATCGCCGGCCTCAGGATGGACCAACTACTCTCCCCTCACATCACTCCAGTTCAGCCCCGGGTCCGGGGAGACGCTGGGAGCCGCGGCCCTCATCGTCCTGGCCGCTTCGAATACGGTCGGAACTGTGAACATACTCGTCACTATCCTCTGGCACAGAGCGGCCGGTGTCAGCTTCGTCAAGCTGCCAATGTTTACGATGTTCACCTTCTGGACGATGCTCCAGTTTCTCTGGGCCTTCCCCTCTCTAATCGCGGGCCTCATAATGCTCGAGGCCGACCGGCTTCTCGGAACCTCCTTCTTCACCTCCACAGTCGGAGGCTCGATCCTCTGGGACCACGTCTGGTGGTTCTTTGGTCATCCTGAAGTCTACATTGTCTTGCTGCCCGCGTTCGGCATAGTGGCCGGCATAATCGCAACCTTCTCTGGACGACCAGTCTACGCGAGGAAACCGCTGTTCGCCGCGGTCGGGATTGTCGTGCTGTTGAGCTACATGGTCTACGGTCATCACATGTTCTTGACGGGGATTAGCCTGACAGAGCGAGAGATCTTCACCATCAACACAGAGACAATCTCGGTCCCGTTCGGGATTCTGATGCTATCCTTCATAGGAACAATGTACAGAGGAGCGATCAGACTCACCACCCCGATGCTCTTCGCGCTGGGCTCCGTCGTAATATTCGTAATCGGAGGACTCTCAGGCGTCTTCAACTCGTCACTAGCCCTGGACATAGCCCTCAGAGGCACGTATTTCGTCGTAGCACACTTTCACTACGTGATGGTAGGAGCCTCCGAGTTCGGGCTGTTCGCCGGAATTTACTACTGGCTACCGAAGATGACTGGACGGATGTATAACGAGACCCTTGGAAAGACGCATTTCATACTCTCCTTTGTCGGGTTCAACCTCATCTTCTTTCCAATGTTCTATCTTGAGGATATGCCGAGGCGTATCGTTACCTACAACGTAGCGGCATGGGCTCCGGCAAACTTCATCGCGACTGTAGGGGCGTACATTTTCATTCCGTCCCAGATACTCCTCGTCTACAACATGCTAAAGACCCTGAAAGGCCCGCCTGCCCCCGCAAATCCCTGGAATTCGACAGATAGAGAATGGACGAGCGGGACGACCATGCCCCATGGAAGCGGCGGCGCGGGTAGTGGACTGGGAAATGACCTAGGCAACGGCCTGGGCAATGGTGTTTCCCACTCGGTATCTGAATCTGCTCACGAGGTTAGTCCTCTCAGTACCCGCCCGATACTTCTCTGCCTCGGCTTCGCGGTCAGTATGGCAGGCCTAGCATTCGGCCTTCCAGTCATCATCGTTGGTCTCGCCGTTCTCGCCTGGGGAGTTGGCGGATGGGCCTGGGATGACTACCGCGGCACGTTCAGGCTGCCGGAAGAGCCGGAGGGAGAGCGGTGGCCCTTCAGCAGGGTTTCGAAGGACAAGCTTGCCATGTGGACCTTTCTCGGGTCCGAGGCGGTTCTCTTCGGCGTCCTCTTGGGAAGCTACGCGTTCATTAGAGTCAACTTTCCTTACTGGCCAGCCCCGGGGGTTCTTCACGACATCAATTTTGGAACTGTCGACACCCTCAGCGTCATCACGAGCAGCCTGACGGCCTATCTCGGGCTTCAATCGATAAAGGCGGGTAACAGGCGAGGCCTGATCGGCTGGCTGGGAGCGACTTTTCTGCTGGGACTCATTTCCCTCGGGGTAAAGGGAAGCGAGTGGTATGGTCTCATAGCTAACTTGGTGCCCGGCTCGCCAATTGGGCTACCTGTGAGCAGCTACCTCGTCACGACCGGGATACACGGCGCTCATGTCCTTGCTGGACTCTTGCTGATCATCTATCTGATGAAGAGGGCGGCAACCGGCGGCCTCTCAGCCGAACGTTACGGGACGGTGGAGAACTTCAACCTATACTGGTCTTTCGTGAACAGCGTCTGGCTCCTCATATTCCCCCTCTTCTATCTGATGTGAAACATATGAACAACGCAGCCCCCATAGTCGTCTGGTCCTACCTGGTAGTTGCAGCCCTCATGGAATGGGCACTAGCGAAGAACCTTCTAAGCCTAGGCACGATCTACACGAACATAGTTATCGCAGTACTCGCTGCAAGCCAGATCCTCGCTGTGGCCATGGTATTCCTACGCCTCAAGTATGAGCCCCGTGGAATCGTCGGTATTGCCGCTGCCTCGCTCTTCTTCGCCGTACTGGCTGTGGTTCTTGCATTGGGGTCGATAGGACACTAGGTGAGAAGGTTGGCCTCCTCTGCGTATCAGCCGGACACCGCTGTCCTCTCGGCCCTCCTCCTGATCGGGCTCGCCCTCGGCGGCTCCATGTTTTACGTGCTGGTCTTTCCCGCCAAGCCCAAGCCCATCGTCTGTCCAAGCCCGACCGCCACCTGCGTGAACATTCCATTTGGAGTCTCGGTTAGCGGCTTGCTGAACTTTCAGTTGTCGAACGTGACCATCAAGCCGGGTGACTTCGTCCAGTGGAAGAACCTTGACGACTCACCGCACACCGCCACCGCCACATCGGTCCCTCCCGGAGCGACCAAGTTTGATTCGGGAGAACTGGATAGTGGTAATACTTTCTTCGTCCAGCTCACTATTCCTGGAGTCTACAAGTACCACTGTAATTTCCATCCTCTCTGGATGAGAGCGGTCATTTGCGTAGAGCATTGTTAGACTTGGAATGGCACTGATCCTTGTTCAGGTTCAAAGAAATACAAGTCGTCCTATGATTCTACCCAACGGTGCATGGACCAGACGGGTTCGGGAATCCTAAGGTACCGGCCGGATAGGCCGTTGGTGACGGATTTCTTAAGGCTGGCTCGCTCAGGGGTTCTACTCGGTCCGTATGCGGGAAACGATGTTCGACGACTCGTACAATATACGAGAAGTCTTGGATGATGTTATTGAGAGAGTGACTCTCCGAGAGAAGCTTATCCAGACTGCGAAGCAGTTCGCAGAGAAGAAGAGGGAGGATAGGTATACACTTGCGATTAAGCAGTTCGAAAATCTGATGGGCGACTTTCTACGCCTCTACCAGCCTATACTTGACAGGCTCGGCAGCTATCGACAGGGACTTCAGAAGGAGCTGTCCAGCTTGAAGTCGTCCCTGGCAACGGTCACGGGGATGTTGGAGGTCTCGAAAGGAATCGAGGGTTTACAGGCCAAGGTCCAGCGGTTGGAGGCTGATGGTCAGGATCTTGATGAGACGATCAAGGAGAAGGGCAAGACCGCTGACAAGATAGACGACCTGTTCAACCGGATAAGGACACATAATCCTGGAGTCGCAGGATCGACCGGTAGGGACGCGTTCTCCGACGTTCTATCGGGAATGCCGAAGGATCTGTTTTCCGAGACTCCTGAGACTTCGAAAGAAGTTACCAGAAAGGCACCGACCCGAGGCTAGGCCCAGAAGCGGGAGCCCCTCGCCTAAGCAAGCCCCTCCCACGCGTATGTTGCGCTAGACCCTCGGGTCTAGCCTCTCAGGCTAGCGCATTCTGTCGACTTGAGATGGTCAACGACCTCGCCTAGTAATAGGAACGTTCTTTGACCGAGACGAAACCCCAGCAAAGGTCCATCTTCCGTCCTTACGATCACCGCGGACAGATCTTGCGCGGTCCGCAGCAGCCTCTCGGCAAGCTCGTCGGACCGGACTGGTCGGGCTAGGTCTAACTCAAGGACAATATTCTTCCTCTCCACCGCGGCCACATACCTCCGTCTACCCACTGTAATGTTCCACTGCCGCGCTGATAACCTCCACGTACAGCAGTGCTCATTATTTTGAGGAAACGTCTGAAATGTGTGGTTGCATTTGTGCTGATCTGTGTGTGTCGCGCCCCCGGCCACGAGAGATGGGACCTGTATGATATGATGGCTACGATTGCTTGGTTCCACAGTTGGTACAGTAGACGGCGCTGGCAGGGAGTCTGGTGCCGCATTTGAAGCAGAACTTGAACTCGGGCACCGGCTGAGGAGGGGTCGCCTGTGGCTGAATGACCTGTGGGATGGGAGTCGGCATCTGCTGGGGTGGCTGGTATCCAGGATACAGTAGGGGTGAAGGTTGATCCTGGATGGAGAAGTATGCGACGATCTGGAAGATCATTGCTATGAGTAGTATTAGGAATCCGACAAGCACGATCACGGTTAGGGCTCCGATCAGGTAGAGGAGGCCAGCGGTTGCAAATGCTCCAACATTGAGGCGTTGAGCAATTTTGTCGTAGGCCCGCTTGAGAAAGACCGATGATACTGTCAGAAGGAACCAGAAGGTGCCGAGAAGCGCGAGCGCGCCCAAGACCCCGAAGACTCCGAAATCTATCGCGCCAAGAGTGATGACCCCCCAGAAGGCGCCTGATGCGAGCAAGACGACGAAAGTGACTGCGCCGATTACGGCCGCGATTCCCGCGATTAGAGCATCGTCAAAGATACTCCTGTCTTGAGTAACGTCCGAGATTTCTTTCATTGCAACGAGAATCAGTATCCATCCAACGAGACTGATGCCGGGGATGATAGCAAGAATTCCGCCAACTCCACCGAGCACCTTTGCAGTCGAAAGCGAGGCCATTGTTTCTCTACACGTTCAGATTTGGATTTAAGCCCGCCACTACGTGGCACCGAGAATCTTCAACAGACTCATAGATTTAGCTAGACCACGTTAGCGAGCTGAAGAATAAGAAGAGCCCACTGTGGCACCAGAGTAGATCCGGAATGTCAGCCTGGATACTCGTCATTGGGGAGGAAGAGGCTCAAGGTGAGCTGGAGCGGATCTATCACATAATCAAGGAGAAGCGTGGCAGCCTGTCCAACGTGATGAAGGCTCAGAGTCTCGACCCTGAATCGATCAGACTGCACATGGACCTCTATCTTCATCTAATGTTTGGCAAGTCGACCCTTACACGCCTCGAACGTGAGATGATAGCGGTAGTCGTCTCGTACCTGAACAATTGTGGTTACTGTGTCATCCATCACAAGGAAGCGCTGCTCCACCATTCGAAGAATCGGGAGCTTCTGGGAAACCTGGAAAAGGGCGCCTTCGAGAATGTTTCGCCGACGGCCCGAGCCATGCTCGAATATGCGGTCAAACTAACTGAGCATCCTGAAAACATGTTGAAGGCAGATGCGGAAAAGCTTAGGATTGCGGGCTTCTCAGACGAGTCGATTCTACGCATCAACCTGATTACAAGCTACTTCAACTTCGTCAACAGAATCGTTTCAGGACTCGGAGTCGAATTGGAAGAGAGGAGGGCTAGAGTCTACAAGTACTAGATAACGATCAACAACACTTTGACCCTATAGATGCTCGTCGATCTTCTTGCCGTTATGAAATATTATCCCCTTCACTTCACAGGAACGTCTCAGCGTATTCGTGACATAACAGTCGGCAGCCGCCATCTTAGCCAGTCTCTTGACTCGCTCGTCGTCCTCGCTACTGCGAATCTGTGTCTTGTATGTTATGTCCGTGAATCTTACCGGTATCTGTGGAGCGACGTTTCCCTCGACCTTCATCTCGAGCGAGTCCAACCTCAAATCGTCCATGGCACAATGCTCAACATAGTGCACCATCTGGCAGAAACCCAGACTAGATAGAAAGTAGGAGAGAGGACTCGGCCCTTTACCGGTTCCTGCTCGCTCCTTGGACTCGTCCGAGTACCACACAAGATCGCTCCCCTGTCTGGAGGCCGAGGAGAGAAAGCCATCCTCCTTCTTGACCGAGACAGTAACAGTCCACGGCTTGAGTTCAGCCTGATGCTCCTTGACGTATTGCATCCTACGTTTAACTTGATCCGCCATGGGTTCAGTCAGATAGACCATCTGTTAACCCACATGAGCAATGCGATTTGTTGCTTGTAAGGCCTGGCTATGTTTCGTTCTGGCTAATCGACGATTTTCTACATGGGATTGGCGGCTGCTCTGTTGTCGAATTTCGGACTAGGCCTCGAACTCGGCGCCTGCAAGGCGTTGCCTGTGGAATCCGACTCGCGCTGCTTCGCTTACTCTCGTACCCTACAAGGAAAAAGATGAGTTAGAGTGTGCTTGCACCATGGCTCAGTTTCGGATGAAGACTGTGAAGCCGCTGAGTTTCTTGTTGAAGTTGAGAGCGTTCTGAACGATGAGGGTAAATCCTTCGCTCTGACCAGGCGGAGGGGTTCCTAGTTCGCAGTCCACATTGAGGATCGCGTTGAACACGGGAGTCCCGTTGACCTGAAGCTGAACGAGGAGGACAAGCTGACCTCCCTCAAGATTGGAAGGCAGTCCCTGCGGCGTCGCATCACCGAAAGAATGGAAGGCCAGCAATCTTAGTACCACCCATGATCCTTCGGCCCTAACCTCTCCCGAGGCGGATTTGTGGATGAAACTGCCGGTACCAGTGGCCCCGAACGGAGCGAGACTGAAGGTCCCGCCACCGCTTACGCTGACGGTATCACCGTTGGAAGCCATCGAAATATCAGGGCAGGCGTCCGGAGCTAGGTCGCAAAGGAGGCCACTCCCGACCAGGAACTGGTACATTCGTGGGCCTCTGTCGGCCGCTGCCGGTGAAACGGGTCCAAGCAATGATAGAGCTGCTAGTAGAACAAGTGGGACTACGAGATTTGCAACTTTCAAGGCTTGTTCAGACGATGTCTGATCGAGTTGTCAATTTAAGGTATTGCCAAGTCAGTCTATCTCAGTCAATCTATTGCTTGCCGAAGCAACCTCCCAGTGAGCGGGGATCGGATCGTAGAGAGTACGATTCGGGACTAGCCAAACAATTCACCCTGAACCGAGTTGTGAGGGGACTCGCCTCTCTACGAGATCCAGTGCATGCAGGGATAGGTCCAACCGTTCGAGGTAGGGTACAAATCAAGAGCGCCGCGGAGACTATCTAGGACGAGGTCCAAGTAAGAATAAATCGTGAGTTGTATGGTCGGCCCTGGGTTAAGGTCTCTAATGCCGAAGCATACTTTACAGATTGCCACTCTGGGACCGGACGCAGACCCAGTCCTTGTGGGAATCCGAACCCTTCCTGTTCACAAGCTCTACCTGATTCATCTAGAATCTGATAAGCAGATCGCGCAGAAGCTGACCGCGGACCTATCATCCGTCTTGAAGGTGGAGGTAGAGACCCATGCCGTTCCCAATAATGATGTTCTGACCCATGTGTTGGAGGGGGTCGCCGGGATACTGAGAAAGGAGAAGGAGAACTACCAGGATGTCATATTCAATGTTAGTAGCGGCGAGAAACTTCTCGGTTGTGCAGCATTGTCCG
>Ga0209376_1004679_pt1 | contig 11792 bp, 9 predicted proteins | sample GraSoiAngelo_134_FD_185891 | JGI IMG/M metagenome (GOLD analysis project Ga0209376, IMG submission 185891) | Grasslands soil microbial communities from the Angelo Coastal Reserve, California, USA - 14_0929_05_30cm (SPAdes) (version 2) | ecosystem: Environmental > Terrestrial > Soil > Grasslands ... | reverse complement strand
CATCATTTTTCTGAGATGGGTCACGGGGACCTCCTTGTGACCCACACCTTATCTCCACCGTCAAGCAACCACCGCCCTGTTCACCTCACGCGCAGCGTCCGCCGCGCCAGCGGCTTCGTCCAAACGCCCTTGTACGCTGTGATGTAGCCAACTTGATGGTATTCAGCAAACCCGCAGTTGCTCAAAAACGGCGTTGCCGTGGAAGAACGAGCCTGCCGTGACAGAATGGAGGCGCGTTGAAAAGCAATCGATAGGAAAGTTGAGCATTGGCAAAGTCCAACACCTCACGGGCCTCGCCGACCGCCGGCCTCGAGTCCTGCCCTACACGGCTGATCATGCGTTACATCTGTTCGATCTGCCGTTGCACCACAGCGACCCATTCGACCGCCTGATCCTTGCCCAGGCCCTCGGGGAAAAGATCCCGGTTGTGACTGCTGACGAGAAACTCAGCCTCTACAGGGGGCTCAGGATGGTGTGGTGACCGGTGCGCATTGGCTAGCGGTTTTGGTGCACTTTAACGTGCCAATGAGACCGACTTAGAGCAACTGAGAGCAACGTAAAGTCCTGAAAATACTTGCAAATAGGCGAGCGCAAGCAAGCCAGGTGGGTCTAGCAAGCCGCCGCATTCAGCCGCTCGGGCACCTCTCCGCGATCGGTTCGGCCGAGCAAACCGGCCGAATGGTCTGAGTCCATCATTAACGAAAGTCACAAAAGGTCTGGTTCTCGCAAGAAATGCTGGTGTTGGGCTGACCATTGGGAATTGCTTGCGTCAAACAGAAAGGGTCGGTTGTCGGATTCCGCCTTGGCGGGACTGGAATTCTTTCCTTTCGGGCGATTTGAACATAGAATGGATGACACTGGGCAGGGGGTGCGGCTGACGCCGGTGGAGATACCGGTTCCAGTAAGTCCCCTGCTTTGAAGCCCGAACCGCGAAAGTGGAGCAAACCTCCCGCGAAACATTTCGACCCGAATGGGCGTATGTAGGGTAGAGGCAGTCGGGCTGACATCTGTGTCCCCGCGGGTTTAATCGCTCCTAGGATTGCTTGGAATAAGGCGCCCGTGGCGGAAGTTTCGAAGCGCGACGGCAGCATGGTGGTTTGAAGGGGAATCGAATGAAGACGTGGCATAAGGTAGCGATTGGCGCGGGCGCCGTGGTGGTGCTCGGCGGAATTGTTATGTTCAGCGTGAATCAGGCGAATAAGGGCGTGGTCACCGTTCAGACGGCCAAAGTGGCCAATCAGGAAAGCCTGGTGTCGCTCGTGACAGCCTCCGGCGAAATCAAGCCGACAACCTATACAAACGTGACCGCTCAGGGATTCGGAAGAATCACTCAGATCCTTGTAAAGGAGGGCGACCACGTCAAGAAGGGGGATAAATTGCTCCTGCAGGAGAACGTGCAGGCGAATGCGGACGTGCAAGCGCAGGGCGCGGCCGTCAATTCGGCAGAGTCTGGCGTGCAGGCTGCTGAAGCCAGTTTCAAGGCGGCGCAATCGGATCTGATCTCCCAGCAGGCCAACCTTGAGAAGGCGAAACTGGATTACGATCGCGGACAAGGTCTTTACAAAGATGGTCTGATTCCAAAGCAGGATTTCGATCAACGCAAAACCGCCTATGATGCCCAATCCGCAACCGTGGATTCTTCGAAAGCGCGGGTACAATCGCTGAAGGCCACGCTCGATCAGATGCGGGCACAAGTGAATCAGGGCCGTGCCGTGCTGGTGCACACGCAAGATGTGCTGCACAAGACGACCTATACCTCGCCGATCAACGGAATTGTCAGCTATCTTCCTGAGCGTGTGGGCGACTTCGTCGTCCCGGGCATGCAGAACGCCAATGGCAGCTTCATCATGACTCTTTCGGATATGTCCGTAGTGACGGCAGAAGTGAAGGTCGACGAGACGGACATCGTCAACGTGAAAATGGGCCAAGAGGCCGACGTGACCATCGACGCGGTGCCGGGAAAGATTTTCAAGGGCAAAGTGACGGAGATTGGTTCGCAAGCGGTGCTGCGCAGTTCGGGACTCACAACGACGCAGACGACGACCAGCACGCAAGAAGCCAAGGACTTTAAGGTGGTCGTGACGCTGGCGAATCCTCCTGAGAATTTGCGGCCCGGTCTATCCTCGACAGCCAAGATCAAGACGGCAGAACGAAAAAATGTCGTGGCCATTCCGATTCAAGCTCTGGCGGTGCGCACGCGGAAGGATTTGGAAGAAGCCGCCAAGAATGCAAAGAAGCAGGGCAGTTCAAATGTGACGCTAGCAGCGCCGCCACCTCCGGCACCGGGCGATCCGAAAAAGGACGAAGTCCAGGGCGTGTTCGTGATCAATGGAAAGAAGGCATTGTTCCGGGCGGTTGAGACCGGCATCGCCGGTGTCACGGACATCGAGATTACCAAAGGTTTGCAGCCCGGTGACGAGATCGTCGTGGGCAGCTACAAAGCACTGCGCACCCTGAAACCGGAGTCTCAGGTGAAAGTGGACAACAGCGCGCCGAAGAAGCAGGAAGATCAGCAGAGCTGAGGCGCAGCCAAGCAGGAGGGAGATGCAAATGCCTGTCGAGACACCAGCCATAGATTCCTACCGTGAAGACCTGGTCAGCTCCGGCGTAGTGATCAAGACGGAAGCTCTGGCCAAGGTCTACGAAATGGGCGCGGAACAGGTTCATGCCTTGCGCGGGGTGGATGTGGAGATCCGCAAGGGCGAATACGTGGCGATCATGGGGCCATCCGGATCGGGCAAATCCACGCTGATGAATCTGATCGGGTGCCTGGATTCGCCCAGTTCCGGGAAGTACTGGCTGGCGGGGCGGCTGGTGAGCGACTTGGATGATGATGAGCTCGCTTACATCCGGAACAAAGAGATTGGCTTCGTGTTTCAGACCTTCAACCTGCTGCCACGCGCGACGGCGCTCCACAACGTCGAATTGCCGCTGATCTACAACGGTACGCCGTCAGAAGAGCGCATCGAGAAAGCGAAGAAGGCGCTTGAACGCGTGGACCTGATGGACCGGATGCACCACAAACCGAATGAGCTTTCCGGAGGCCAGCGGCAGCGCGTGGCAGTTGCGCGAGCGCTGGTCAATTCCCCATCGATCGTGCTGGCTGACGAGCCCACCGGAAACCTCGATTCGAAAACGGGCGAAGAGATCATGGCGCTCTTCGCGAACCTGCACCAACAGGGAAACACGATTATCCTGGTGACCCACGAACATGACATTGCACAGCACGCGCACCGCATCATTTTCATCCGCGACGGCAAGATCGCTTCCGACGAGGCAGTCGCCAAGAAGTAAGCGGACAATTCGGCTCTTTCCTTCCTCCAAAATCTGAGTAACGTATCCGCGCGGGCAAGAAGCCCGTCCAAGCCGTGGTGTCATGGCGCGGACGAAAGCATGCCGAAGCAGAAAGGCCAAGCCCAATGGCAAATCAGGAAGGAATAGGCGCACAAGTGCAAATCAACGACTTACTCATTCTGGCGGCGGAGCGCGCACGGGGATACGTTCGAGATGTAGCCGAGCGAAGAGTGGAACCTTCCAAAGCAGCGGTGAGCGCACTTGTTGAACTACAGGAATCTTTTCCCCAATCGCCGAACGACCCGGGTGAGGTAATCGCGAAGCTCGACCAAATCGGCTCCGCGGCCACGGTGGCGACGACCGGTGGGCGTTACTTCGGCTTCGTGAACGGCGGAATGGTTCCTGCCGCCCTGGCTGCCAATTGGCTGGCAGCGGCTTGGAACCAGAATGCGGCCTTGCGGGTGATGTCCCCCATTGGGGCGGAATTGGAAGAAGTAGCCCTTCGCTGGGTTTGTGAGGCGCTGGGATTACCGCCGGAGTGTGAGGGTGGCTTGGTGACTTGCGCCACCATGGCGAATTTCACGGCACTGGTCACGGCACGCCATGCGCTTCTGGCACGTGCGGGATGGGATGTCACCGCTGACGGGATGTTTGGCGCACCACCGCTCGACGTGGTCGTCGGCGCGGAGGCGCATGCATCAATACTGAAGGCGTTGAGTTTGGCGGGATTTGGAAGCAAACGCGTAACCATCGTGGAAGCAGATGGGCAGGGACGGATGCGGGCCAATAAGTTGCCACCCCTATCGGAGCGGACCATTGTGTGCATTCAAGCTGGGAACGTAAACACGGGAGCTTTCGATCCCGCCGCGGAAATCTGTAAAGCGGCAAAGGAACAGGGCGCCTGGGTGCATGTGGACGGCGCGTTCGGATTATGGGCCCGCATCTCGCGGAAATACGAGCATTTGACGCGCGGTTTCGATCAGGCGGATTCGTGGGCCACCGACGCGCATAAGTGGCCCAATGTTGGCTACGACAGCGGCCTGGCCATCGTCAGAGACGGAACCGCACTACGGGCGTCGATGGGCATAACGGCGGCGTATCTCGAAGCCGGTTCGAGACGCGAGCCTATGCATCACACTCCGGAAGCGTCCAGGCGCGCGCGGGGTGTAGAGTTGTGGGCGGCGCTGAAATCGCTCGGGAAGTCCGGGCTGTGCTCGCTGATCGAACGGACGTGCGCCCACGCGCAGCGGTTTGCCGCAGGATTTCGGGAAGCCGGCTTCACCGTGCTCAACGACGTGGTAATCAACCAGGTGTTGGTGTCCTTTGGCCGCCCGGAGGTGACACGAGAAGTGATCCGGCGCGTCCAGGAGGAGGGAACCTGCTGGTGCGGGGGCACCGTCTGGCAAGAAAAGACGGCCATGCGGATCAGCGTTTCCTCCTGGGCGACCACGGAGACGGATGTGGAACACAGTCTACGGGCGATTCTCCGTATCGCGAGTGAATGCCCCGCGATTTGACATCTTCCTCTCCCTACAGGGACCCTCGTTGGACACGAGGATGATAGAACCAACCGGAAAAAAGAAAGCAGCCTTTATATCCCCGGCCTGAAACGAAAAGAACTACTGGCTGTGCGCCACGTTGGAATTCTTGAGATCGGCAAAATTCTGCGCCACACCCAGATGTGTGCGCGAGAGGCGGTCGTGCCAAGTGAGTTCGTCTTCGTCCCACATGGCCCAAAGGAAGCCCAGAAAAAAAGTTCCTGCGGAGAGCATGTAGCCCGTGCTGCGCAGAAGCATTTGCCTGGACGTGGGCGGTTCGCCAGAAAAGCTGACGACCTGCAAGTCTCGCATCATCATACCCGGAGTGGTGCCGCCGAAGATGGTGAACAGAGCGAAATATTGCAGATAGACGATGGCAAAGGTCGCGGCGTACACCGCGGCGTTCAGTTTGCTCAGGCTAAATTGCCCGCCGAGTGAGCCGAACAGCAGCAGGAATCCACCGTAGGCAAACAACAAGCAGCCCAGATCGATAAGCGCCGCAAGGCGTCGATCGTCGATCGATGCCAGGGGATGAAGGCCAGGCTGAGATTTTCTATGTTCTGCAATGAGCTGTGTTCGCGGGGAAGTCTCAGAATCGGGTGGCACAGAGACATCGATCACCATCCGTGATTCTTCGCAAACCCCCGTTTTTGAAGGGCGGCCAATCGCGATGGTAAAGGAAAAATCGTCCGCGATCCTTCCGGGACGTTCCGCAACTGCAGCAGAAGTGTGCGACGGCGTCTTGCCGGAAGGAGTATCGAAAGAAAAACGAGATTGGGCGGCGTGGGGCGCGAGCCTTCGCCGCCGAGTGCGATAGGCCTCGAGACGCTCGGAGAGTTCACCGCGCCAGGCAGCGTCTTGCTCCACCGGTTGCGAGATCACCAGGCGCTGCTTGAAACGGTCGATCCCAGCCGAGCCGGTATCCGCGCTCACCGCGAGACTGTCAGTCGCGGAAATACCCAAGGAGTCATTCCAGGATGAAGGACCGACCGAGAAAGCTGAATCACAAAAATTACAGGCGCGCACGCTTGAAGGCAATACAGCGCCACACTGCAAGCAAGTTTTTGTCACCGGCAAGTTTTGCGCTGCGGACGCTTCCACTCCGGTGAGGAGGGAACGCTCTAAGAATACCATATACCTGAAAATGTCAAGCAGACCAAACAGAGGGATGGTAACGCAAGAGACAGCAGGCCAGGGCAGGGCAGGATTCCAAGAAACGAGGTTTCAGGCGTCCATTTGCTGCGCTAGCATATCCCGGCTGAAGGAGATGCGGCGCTCCAGGGCGACCGCCGCGAAATAGGCGCACTGTCCGCGTTCCGATTCCGTCCAGGCCCGCATGGAAGGAACAAGGCGAGCTACCGTCGAGCGCACGAAATTCAAGAGGCTGAAATAGGCACCGATCGCCTGGACGGAATTGCGGTCTTCCGGGCGCTCCGGACAGAGCTGCAGAAGCTGCATGACCCGTTTGAAATCGTCACCGGAAGCAATCCTCTGGATGCCGGTAACGTCCTTTACCTCGGCCGAGAGAACCTGCTTCGAGGACGCGGCGATCAGCGAGCGGCAATAAGAGATGAAAAACTGCAACAACGCCGCTGCCGAGAAAACGAAAATGACGCCGGCCATCATCGGGGCACCACGGCGAGCCGGGAAGGCACGATACGGGCATCTTCCGGAAGGTGCCAGAAGGTATAAGCCCACGACAACGGGAGGAAGCAGCCGAACAAGGGCGTCAGAAATTCAAAGAAATTGCCGCGGCTTTGATAAAGGTTTTGCAACGCAAAGTTGGCCGCAAACAGGCTGAAATAGACACCCATCGAGAGTACCAGCTGAATCAATCGCGTGCGCGTTTCACGCATTTTCATCACGGCGGCCCACAGGATGTAAGTCAGGACCAGCCCGACAAAGTAGAGATTCTGGGAAAGCTCCACTACGAAATGTGTCACCAGCTTGGAACTGGACTGCTGAACCACGGCGTAGGAAAACAATGCCGTGCCGGAAAATAGGATTAGGGTCCCGATCCTGATGTAGCGCTCGGCTTTCAAATCACTGAAGATGTGAGAATAGAGGCTCATCAAGGCAAAATAAAGGACAATGGTGAGCAGGGAGTCCGAATAATAATAGAAGTAGAGATATTCCTTGGACGTAAAACCATAGTGGCTGAGGATGTTGTAGCGGGCAATGCTGAACACCACGGATGCAGCCATGTACACATTCAGAAGGATATAACGCCGAAGCGCGTCCTTCTTGTATGCGCACACCACTACTGCTGACTCCAGCACCGTGCACAGAAGCCAGACAACATATTCGTAAGGACCAAGCACGAAACCATCCTTGCCGCGCCCCGGTCCTTCCCGCAAAATATCAGTTCAGCGGATTACTTCCAAGGCGTCGGCGGTTGCGGCGCTCCACCGTTCTTCCAAGGCGTCGGTGGTTGCGGCGCTCCACCATTCTTCCATGGTGTCGGCGGCTGTGGTGCCCCACCGTTCGCCATGATTATGGAGCCATTACTCCCATGAGTGACGACTATCGTCTTTAGACTCATTGCCCCGACCAGTACGAGCATGGCGAGGAAGAGAACCGTTAGTTTACGTGACATTGTGCCTCCGAGGTGAGGAAACAACCCCGGAAACAGTATATCTTACATAACCAATGTCAAGCGGTTCAGACGATAAGCCTGTTTCCTATCAATACACAGCTACTCATCCCATTCTTTCGATAAGCTTTCGCCTACCTCGGTGTGTGGGACGTGTTCCATCCAGTGCAGGATAGTTTCTGCGACTGTGTGGGTCAACGGTACTGAGGTACTAGAATGAATAGGACCAATGGCGCTCGTGAGTCTCCTACGAAGGCTGCCAGGGATTTCCGCGGGATCCCGATAACCGCACTGCTCTGCTCTCGGTTCAGTCAGTGTGTTGCGGCGGGCCTGGCCAGAACCTTCTCTAGGAGGCCTAGTCCGTCCCGACAAATCCGACAAATACAGCGCCTTGACACATTCGCAGGCGAATCCGTAGCATAAAGGACTGCGTCCTGCCGGCGTAGCTCAGTGGAAGAGCGAGGGTCTCATAATCCCTAGGCCGTGGGTTCGATTCCCCCCGCCGGCACCATTCCTTCTTCTTGATTTGAAAGGAATTACACGCGCACGCTTTTTGGTGTACCCGGGCGTGTACCCTTCGTTGTGATTCAGGAGTCTCCAAGTGCGACGAACATCGGCCTCCAACTGCTCCTGACGCGCACGAACCCAGGGCGCGTAGGATCTTCACCACCAACAAGCCGCTCCGCACGTGGGGCAAGGTGCTGCACGATGAGGATCTGGCGGCCGCTATTCTGGATCTGATCCTGGAACGTGGACGGTTCATTCATCTCGATGGACCCTCCGGGCGAACCGGTCATCTGAACTTGGAGGAGGCATTGCCGGGAACGGCAGACCGCGCCAGAATTTCCGGAATTAGCCCGCCACAATTTCCGGAACCCACACCATTGCAGGGACATCGTTCGTGCAGTCCATCTCACCAGCCCGAAAGAGCGACTCGTCTAGACTGGCTGCTCCCACAAACGCTGCTCCGTTTAGCGGTTCGAGCATTGGGCAGATTCGCTTTAAGACCGGAGGCTTGAACAGATCAAATTTATCCGCAGTATGATCGCTCCACGACCGCTGTTCCACAGCCCCATCACCCGCTGGGTTCCCAGGTAGTATGTTCAAGGCGCATCCTGAACGCTAAACTGCTCGAAAAGACATTGAGAGGGTAGAGCGGGAATCGCTCTGCCTGGGTCTGCCGGTTGGAGCCGAGGAGCAGAAGCATGATTGATCGCGCGGAAGCGGCTAGCATTCTGCGTGAGTCTACGGTCACCGTATTCGTCAACTCCGTGGCCGGCGGAGGCCGGGCACGCTCTTGTCTGCCACCGATCCAGAAACTATTCGAAGCGTTCCGCATTCATGCGCAAATTGTGATGACGAACAGTGCGGCGGAACTCGAGTCGTCCGCGAAAAATGCCATATCGCAAGGAAGGCGTGTGCTGTTTGCCATGGGTGGAGATGGAACGTTTCAGGCGCTAGCGAACGCGGCATTCGGGGCCGACGCGCTCTTGGGTATTCTCCCTATCGGAGGAGGAAATGATTTCGCCGCGGCGCTGGCCTTGCCGGATGATCCCGTCAAGGCGGCTGAAGCGATCCTGCGGGGCCAGCCGCGCTTTGTGGATCTTGTGAGAGTACGCACCGCCGAGGGGCGAGCGCGATTTTATGCAGGTGGGGGAGGTGTTGGACTTGACGCCGAGGCAGCGCGCTACGCGAATGGTCCGTACCGTTGGCTCCCCGGTCGATGGCGTTACATCGCGTCGGCACTACGAGCGCTGGTGAGTTACGTACCCCTCGAAGTCCGCATCGACTTTCCGGAGGGCGAGGTCGTCTCCTGGGAAGCGAAAGCGCTGCTGGCAGCGGTGTTGAATTCTCCGACCTATGGTGCCGGTTTGAGACTGGCTCCCGGCGCGACCCTCGACGACGCGTCGCTCCACGTGGTCCTGATCGAAGATATCGGTACGCTCGGAGTGCTGCGACTACTGCCGCGACTGATGGGCAGCGGTGAACTTCGAACTTCACGCGTGAAACGCTGGCGCGCCCAACACGTGCGGCTCACCACCGACCGGCCTTGCATGTTCCACGGCGACGGAGAGATTCTGGGGCCAACGCCCGTGGAAATCGAAGTGGTCCCCAGGGCCGTGCAGGTCTGGGCTCCCGTACGGCCATAGGGCATGCGCTCCTGGCAGGCGGCGCCGAGCAACCGCGTATTTCTTGTGAAGCGACTACTGTCCGGCCTGGATTCCCTTCCCTGGACATTAGCCGAAAGTGAGGCGAGCGGCCTGCTCGCCGCCACCGGTCCGTGCAGTCGCTCTACCTGAAGAAACTCGGCTGGGACGATTCGGGGAGCAACTACACAACAGAGGAAGCTTACTGAATCAGATCTAATACCAGGCCGGTGTAACGCCGCTGGAAACCCGCGAACTGGCCAAAGATGGGAGACGTGACGTTGTTATATACGTCGTGTGGGTTTTGACGATTCGTGATGTCAGTCGAATATACGCCGAGACGAACCTTGTGAGTCTTGGAACGCTCCGTGCGCGGTATGTGAACGGCAAACTCCCGGTAAAGCCTTACGTCAAGTGAGAAGTAAATGGGGAAGCGCTGGTCATCGGGCACACCGACATAGTTCTGCAGAACGTCTACGTTTGAAAATGGCAATCCCGAATGCGTGTCAGCTACGGGGCTAATAACCATTTTCCAGGGAAGACGGAAGAATCCCGAGGCTACAATGCGATTGGGAACGTCCGAGGACAAGATACCCGTAGCGTTCGGCCGAATTACCGGAACCTGAAAGGGGACAAGAGTATCCGAGAGCGAGTTGAGGTCCCCGCGTCCCCGGCTCCAGGTGTAGGACAGGCTCATATCGGCGCGTTCGCCAAGGCGATAGTGAGCGGTGATGTCAACCTGGTGATACTCTGAGACTGCCGAGTTCTTGAGAGCCAGCAATCCGCCTCCTCCGGCGGCGTGGAGGACCGGATCGAGAAAAAAGAGATCCACGGTGTGGCTGTCAAGATAGCTAGCCCGGAGATTAAGATTCTTGCGCACTTGGTGTTCAAGCACGACATTCCAGCTAAACGTGCGAGGGCTTGATCCAGGGTCGCGCGGCACGCCAGGCGCACTGGGGGGCGCGCCCGAAACAAGATAGGAATTTACTAGCACGACGGGCTGGCCCATCAGCGCGCCGGAGGAATCGAAGAAGCTGAGTACGCGTGCCTGATTGCTGGTGAAGTCGGCCGCCAGCAACGGGACATGGCCGTAAACCTCGGCGGCTCCGGCACGGATTACGGTCTTTCCTTCATTCAGCGAATAGGCCGCGCCGATGCGTGGCGCGAAGGCGGCATCGCGACCGATGGATTGAGTGGTCAAACGTGCCCCGAAGCTGAGCGTCAAATGGCTGTTCAGAATCCAGTGATCCTGGATAAACTCCGCGACCTCCGCATCCGATGCGCTCAACAGGCCCGCGCCTTGAAAGTCGATCCGTTCGGCAACCGAGCCATCCTGCCTCAACAGCTCGAGCGGATGGGAAATGCTGCTACCGTCATAGTCACGATACAGGATATCCGTGCCCAACCGCATTTCATGACTACCGTGCCACGACTTCGCCGAGAGCTGATACGCGGGCAAGACTTCCAATTGGTTGGCTCTCCGATTCCAACTATTGAAGTAATTGCCGCCCCACCCTGCCGGTGAGATTTCCATGTCGGCGGGTCCCTGCCCGTGGGCATTACTGTCGAAGCGGGTGTAGCGAACCACGGTGTTCAGCAACGCTCCTGAGCCGAACTGATAGGAATCGGAGAAGCCGATGGATACTCCGCTGCGGCCATAGTTCGTGGACGCGGTTTGCGGGATCAGCGCATTGATGTTGGCAAAGTCGAGTTCCATGGGGAAAACATTGGCGTTGAAGTTCAGCACGTGTCGAGGGGAAAGTATCACCTGAAGGTTCGTGAAGGACGAGACGCTTCTCGTCTTGATCTCATTCTCGGGAAACGACAACCCGCGCACAGGCTGTCTTCGCAATTCGTAGGTCACCTCTTCGGTGAAATTCATCTTGTTCTTGATGAGCGGGCCTTCGAACTCAAATCGTGGCGTCCAGTTGGCTAGCCCCACGAGGTGATCGTTCTTTCCCCGGAATGCCGGGATGAAATCGCGCAGCTTGTAATCCCATGTGCCAGATGGCGGCTTCGTTTCGATGGTGGTCAGACCCCCGGTAAAACCTCCGTACGCAGAACTCTCGGGCGAACTGTAAACCGTCATGGATTGAATGATGTCGACAGGAATGGGAATCGAAAAGCTTCCCGAGACGGGATCCACGTTTTCCGCCGAGTCCACCACCAGCATCCCCTGGCTTTCAGCCTGGCCCTTGAACGTCAGCTTGCCCGTGGAGG
>Ga0209376_1004676_pt1 | contig 11796 bp, 13 predicted proteins | sample GraSoiAngelo_134_FD_185891 | JGI IMG/M metagenome (GOLD analysis project Ga0209376, IMG submission 185891) | Grasslands soil microbial communities from the Angelo Coastal Reserve, California, USA - 14_0929_05_30cm (SPAdes) (version 2) | ecosystem: Environmental > Terrestrial > Soil > Grasslands ... | reverse complement strand
GGCGGATGGCCCCTTTGTGAGGCTGGAATCCTGACTCGACCCCATCGATAAACATCCCGCCAGATACCGGGAGATAAGCCCTTCAAAGGGGGGATCCGCCCCGATCCCGGGTCCTGAGCGCGTCTACCACGCCCCCCGTCGCCCCGTAACGACGGTCCGACACGCCAGAGAATCGCAGCGCGGTCGCTCGGAAGCTCGCCGCGACCCGCCGCGACCTCGTGCCCGACCATTACGGCTCCGAGCCCAGCGAGCGAGGCCACTAATGGCGAAGGCCACGGCAGTGACGGGCGAGCAGGACCCCACGGCAGCGGCGATACGTGAGCTGGTGCAGCTTGTACGGGTCACGGCCCTGTGTGTGCGGTCGATCCATCCGGCGCCAAACGCCGACGAGCTGGTCGGCAGGGTCGAGCGCGGGGCGCATGATCGAAGCGCTACTCGGGAAGGAAGGGAGGTAGGCGTGCCGCTCAGTGTGGTCGTGCTCAGCGACAAGCAGGTCAGCTCCGCAGTCACGCTGCCCCGAGGGCCGCCCGCGGCTTCGCCGTCGCGTGCCCGTCGAATGGCACCGCTGCGGCGATCTTCATCGAGTTCGCCTTGACGTCGGGCACCGCGCCGTTCCAGCGCTTGCAGCGCAGCGACGGGACGGGCGCCTACGTCGTGCACTCGGGCACGGGCGATGCGGTCGGGTAGTCACGTCCCCGCCGTCGCCGTGGCTGAGACTTGCGGTCTCCAGCGGCCCCTCGTCGCCGATGTCGTACACGATCCTAGAGACCGCGCTGTAAGCGGGGAACGCGGAGTCTCACAACTCCTCCCATGGGGGTCCTCCTTGGCTCCGTGCTCCCCTTACTGCCTCCGCGAGATGATCAGCGTCGAGATCGTCCAGTGCCGCCGCTGCGATGGCCGCGTGTTCATCGCGCAGGTGGGCCGTGAAGGGAACCGCGTTCAGGAGCACGAACGCGCCTGCGGGCGCCGGGGCGAGCGCGCCATGCTTCACGCCGATGACGGGGAGGCACGCGTGGACGGCCCACTGCCCGCGGGAGACGTTAGTCGCAACCCATGACGCAGAACGCGGTCGCGCACTCGCTGCTAGCAACTGTTGCGCAGAACTCGGCGCATTCATCGGGGCAGTCCTCACTGCATCGGAGCGGGGAAGAGCAGGTCAATGTAGCGAAGGACCCGTTGGCGCATCTGGCGGAGCACCGGTTGCAGGGGCAATTGAGGAAGCCGCCGCAGCCGTCGGGTGTGACGCTGCAATCGGCTAGCGTACACTCGCGGGGGGTGCAGACCGTCGTGCATACGCCGAACTTCGCTCCCGGCGCCTTGGCGCATACCCCATCGTGGCCGTTCGTGCCGCAGCAGCTCACGCTCCTGCGACAGACCTGCCCGTCCGCCTTGCATGGGCTGGCCTTCACTTCCCGGAGACCGGCGAGCGTCAGGACCACGGTGGCGAGAAGAACAAGGCCATCTCGCGCTGCGTGCTTCATCGGGCACCTCCTTGGGTCCGTGCGAGACGGGAGCACCACCGCGCCAGTGCCTCCTGCTTCCTCCGGTCTCGGGTCCGCGCGGGAACCTCGCGCGGTCGCGAGTCGGCGTCAAGGGGGCGATCGTCACGTCGTCGAGCCGACCGCTCGGCGAGCACTGCGTCGCCCCGGCTCCGGGCCGCATCTTACGCGTAGGCATCTCAGTGGGGCGAGTCTTCCGGCGGGCTCCTCGTCCTCCGACGCTACGTCGGGGCGAAAGCGGCCGTCAAGGAGAACTCGGAGAGCGGTCGTGACAATCAGAATGTCCGCGTGGTCGGGACCGGGCCGGGCCCGTCAGAGCACAGTTCGGGCACAGGGGGTCGCGAGGATGCTCGGACCACCCAGAAACGCCCGTCCCGCTTAGCGCGCCCGGCCCGACTCGAACGGGCGACCCTCAGGTTCGAAGCCTGAGGACCGCACTCACGCAGCCCGTCTGAAACCATCCGAGCCCCGTGAGGACGGGACCGGCAACCGGTCGCCGCGATGTGAGATGGGCGGAGATGGGCTGGGTGCGGGCACAGTCGGGGCACAGTCGGGACGTGGCCCCGAGCACTTGCGCCAGGGCGGGCATCGAGTTGTCTCCTCTCGAGGGCTTCGTCCATGCGGAGGCCGCGGAGCCCCTGACTGGGAGGCGCTAGAAACCGTCTGGCAAGCTGCTCTAGAGGGCTCCGCGGAGGATCGCTGTGCTCGCCGCAACCGGGGCGCATCGCAAGGCGAGAAGTCGCTGAGTCGCGGGCGACCCGCGGCGCCCGACCACCGCCGCCGGCCGCTGCGATGTCTCGCCCCCCGGGGGCCAGAGCCCTCAGGGATTAGTACAGGGCAGCTGGCCCGACCCCGCCGGATCGTCGCCGAAGGCCCCGATCTTGAAACCCGGTCCTTGGCTGTTGATCCCCGTGATGTTGGAAGCGGCGTTGGGGCAGGGGTACGCGATGTCTTGCGTCGTGGGGAACACCCACCTGCCATTCGGGTCGACGTAGGTGTGGAAGGGGAACTCCGTCCCAGCGAGCGGTCCACCGACGAATCTGACGCGCTCACACAAGGTGCCATCGCCGTTGTAGGTGTAGTCAGTCTCGGTGACCACCGGCATGGTCTCGTAGGGCTTGAACGCGCAGCCGGGGCCGCTCCCGCTCAGCTCGACGTTGCCCTTCGTGCAATGCTTGCCACCGGAGCCGTCGGGGTTCGGGAGGTACTTGGCCGTCCCGATGAAGGTGAAGAAGCAATCGGGGCCGAACGACCCCGTGGCCGCCGCCATGTAGGTGCCTCGCTCCGTCCCCGGCTTCGGCGGATGGTCGTAGTCGTAGGGCGTCGTCATGGTGATGTCCGCACGACCTGTCGCGCCCCACAGCAGGACGCCGAGGAATGCTGCCAAACATCGTTCGTGTCTCATTCGGATATCCTCCCTTTCGAGGGCCTCGCCGGTCGGGTGGCGGCCCCTGACCTGAAGGCGCCAGAAACCGTATAGCATCTGCCAGAGGACAGGTTTCGCCCCGCGACAGGAGCGCGGCGCGCATGCAGGATGCGCTTACACTCGAGCGCAGGCACCTCATCGTTCGGCAAGCGCGAACACTGGGCGGGTCACGCCCCGATCTCCGCCGACCGGCCCCGGTGCCGCCGGTACATCTCGGCGGCCCAGCGGCACACGGGCCGGCTCACCAGCGCGTCACGCCAGCGCGTCACCGGCGCGGGCAGCGGGCCCGGGGGCCGATAGGGGAACTCGGGCGGGAGTACCACTGGCGCGAGGAGCGCGGCGGCGGTCAGGTCGGCGACGCTGAAGCGGTCGCCGACCAGATAGCCGGAGGGCCGAAGCTCGGCCTCGAGACGGTCGAGCGCCGCGAGCACCTTCTCGCGACTCCGCGCCGCGCTGCCGGCGTCGATCTTCATGTCGGCCTTCATCACCACTCGGAGGGCGGGGAAGAGGGCGCGGTAGAGGCGTTGCGTGACCGGCCCGTACCCCAGCGTGAAGGCGGCAGCCGCGAACTCGGTCTCCGGCAGGAGCTCGTGGAAGAGCGCGCGCCGCACGTGCGGGCCGAGCTCCTCGTCGAAGAAGTCCTCGAGCTCGAGCGCCCGGCGGCGGTCGGTCGCGTCGGCCGGGTAGAGCGCCGGCTCGGGCCGCAGGCGCTCGAGGCGCTCGATTCTGCGCGTCGAGTCGTGGATCGTCTCGCCGTCGAGCACGAGGACCGGCAGCGCCTTCTGCCCCGTCATCCAGAGGACGCGCGGGACGTGGAAGCCGGGCAGGAGCGAGCGGCGCACGTGCGCGATGCCCTTCCAGTCGAGCGCCCAGCGCGCCTTCTCGTTGTAGTGCGAGAAGCGGAACTGCAAGAGGACGGGCGGTGCCAACGCTACTCGCCCTCGGCCAGGTGGTCGACGCAGCCGCTCGGAAACCCTCCTGGCGTCACGATTCGCGTGCACAGCGAGCCGTCGGGCGCGCTTCAGCTATCGGTGGTCAGGGTACGGCGAACAGCTCGAGGGTGTCGCTCCAGTACGCGCGAGTGAGGCCCTCGGGCGTGTTGCAGTCCGAGTCGTTGAGTATGTCGGTGAGGAACTGTGCTTGCTCTGACCCGACGACGTTGCCGTCGCGGTCATACAAGACGATCGGGGCGGTGCCCACCACGCCGATCGTGCCTTCGACGTACGCGATGGGGGGAAACCCCGTCGCGGTGGCGTGGAGCGGCATCCCGACCAAGCAGGACGTGCCGGGGTCGGCCACGCCGCGGAAGGTGAGCACCCCCGTGCACCCTTCACCCCCGCCGAGCTCGCCGGTCGCCGTGAACTCGATAGGTTCCGTCGACGGGAAGTCCGTGACGCCCGGGCTGAATGTTATAACGCCGGTGGGCGCGTCCGGGGTGCCACCCCACGTGCACACCAGGGTGCCACGATCCGGCGCCGCCCGACTTGCCGTCGCCTGCACGAGTGCCAGCGCCACGACGGCGATTGCGATGCTTTGGAGTCCCGCTCGCATGAGATATCCTCCCTTTCGAGGGCCTCGCCTGAGGGCGGGAGGCCCTGACCTGGAGGCGCTAGAAACCGTGTAGCAATTGCCAGAGGCGCGGGCGTGTCCCGGGACGGGAGCGCGGCCCGAGGCGGCTATCGCCCTCACACCCTCCAGCGCACGGGCTCGTCGGGCACCACGTAGCTGCAGACCGTGCCGGTCCGGATGTACCGACGGAGGTGGCTGGCCAGCGCGGGATGCACGCGCGCGATGTGCGCGAGGCTGAAGCGAATTCGCGAGGCGACCGCCTTCCGGGCGCGCTCGATCGGGCTGCCGGCCCGTCGACCGCGGCCGCCCAGGCCAAAGGCGGACGCCAGCTCCCCGGCGATGAAGTCGAACTCGGCGCGCGCCCGCGCCACGCGTCCCTCGTCGTTGCAGCGCTCGGCGTCCTCGAGCTCGCGGTGCAGCCCCGCCAACCGTTCCCGGTAGTCCGCCCGTGCCCGATGGTCGAGGACGGCGTCTCCGGAAGCCCCTCGGGACACCCTGAGACCCTGCGCAACGAGGTCCGCGGCGGGGGTGCTGCGCGGGTCGGGCGGCGCGCCCGCGGAGGCGGCGATCAGGTCCGCGACGTGGATATCCCTGCCCCGGTTGGCGAGCAGGATCGCGATGTCGCCGAGGCCCTTGCTGTGCTTCAGCCGCACGGACGTGCCCGCGTAGATGACGGTCCAGACATCTCCCTCGTTGCGAAAGACCGCCTCGCCATCGGCCGGCTCTTGCGCACCGGCGGTCGGCGCGGCGTCGAGGCCGAGACGGCGCACCTTCGCCACGAGGCCGTCCATCCCGAGCTCCCGCGCCGTGGCGAGTGCGCTCGTGAGCAGAGCCGCGGCCTCGCCACGGCGCGCGCCGGCATCGCGCGTGAGGAGCAAGCGGGCATGCGCGAGCTGGGTCCACGCGAGAAAGGGTCGCGCGCCCATCCGCTCGTGCACCGTCGCCGCGTCCTCGTAGTGGCGAATCGCGTCGGCGACGCGGCCGAGCGTCGAGGCCAGCAGGCCGAGGTGGTAGGAGACCGACCCCCAGCAGGCGAGCCCCGCGGCGAAGATCCCGACGCGACCGGCGTAGGGCATCAGGAGCTCGTAGAGCTGCGCCGCGCTCGTGCGGTCGTTCAGCTCTGCGGCGACGGCGGAGAGAAGGCTCATCGAGACCACCCAGGCGCCGTCGCGGGGCAGCGGAAAGCCCTCCTTCGCCAGCGCGGAAAGCTCGCGCCGCGCTTCGGCCTGACGGCCCGTTTCGCTCCACACGAACGCACGGGCGCAGCGCTGGAACATCGTGGCGGGCACGCCAGTACGGGGTTGCGACCGTCCAACGAGCTGATCCAGACAGCCCTTGTGAAAGTGGAGGAGGAATGTCTGAATCTCGTGGCGCAGGATCGGTTGGACATCGGGCTCCCGCTGACCGAGCTCGACCGCGCGCTGCGCCTGCTCCTCGCCGTCGGCGAACCGGCCGTCCATGATCGCGCGCGTCGCCCGCCACATCGCCAGGTCCGTCAGGTAGAGCGGCTGGCGCAGCTCGCCGGCGATCTGTGCCCACGCCTCGATCTCGCGGTCGGTGGCGACCACGTCGCCGTGCTCGAGGAATCCGACGATGCGAAACCTGTGTCCGAGCAGCGCGAGCTCGCGGTCCCCCGTCCGCTCCCCGAGGTGCAGGATCTCGTCGGCGATCGCGAGGCGCTCCGCCGCTCCCTCCGGCCGCCAGAGGGCGATCCAGCGCGCACGGAGCACGGCGGCGAGAAGCCGCGGGTCGCCGAGCTGCCGTGCGAGCCTGACCGCCTCCTCGCTGAGCGCGACGACCCGCTCGGGCTCGGGCGCCCAGTAGAGATTGATCGCCAGGCGCGCGAGGAGCTGCGCCCGCAGCCCCGGGTCGCCGTCGCCGAGGCGGTGGAGCGCCTCCTCGAGGAGCTCGATGCGGGGTTGGTCGACGACCTCGCTCCGCACCCAGAGCAGGCGCGAGCCCTCCCCGGCGAAACCGAGCGCGCTGCGAGCCAGCAGCGGCGCGTCTCCGATCCGTCGCGCGATCTCGGCGGCCTGCTGGAACGTCTCGCGCGCCCCGCGCCCGTCGCCGGATTTCCACTGCACGTCGCCGCGCGCGAGCAGGAGCTCGCAGCGCTCGCGCTCGTCTCCGGGGCGCGCCAGCCCGAGGACCTCGAGCGCGGACTGGAAGTGCGCCGCGGCCGCCTCGTAGGCCAGCGAGGCCGCGGCATGCCGCCCGGCTCGCGTGCTGTACACGAGCGCCTTGTCGGCGCCCCGCGCCGGCGCAGCCTCCAGGAAATGATGGGCGAGCGCCGTCAGGTGCGGCGTCGGGTCCGTGCGGTGGACCTCCTCGAGGACCTCGCCGATCTGCCCGTGCAGCCGGATGCGCTCTGCGGGCCCCAGCTCCTCGTAGAGGGTCTCCCGGATCAGCGCGTGGGCGAATCGGTACCGCCCCACTCCGCCCGGCTCGCGGACGACGATCTCGCGGGCGAGGGCAGGGCCCAGCGTCTCGAGGAGCGCCTCCGGGTCGAGCCCGCACGCGCGGTGCAGGATGGCCAGGTCGAATTCGCGTCCGACGACCGATGCGAGCGCAAGGGCCTCCCGGGCGGGCGGCGGCAAGGGCGCGAGGCGGCGGCGGATCGCCTCGCGCACGCCCTGCGGCACCGGAAACCTCCCCGGGCTCGGGTCCTCGTGCCGCTCGAGCGCTCGCTCGGCAACGAGCAAGCGCACGATCTCGTCGACGAAGAAGGGATTGCCCTCGGTCTCCCGATGGACGGCACGGACGAGCACCGGCGCCGGGCTCCGGCCGATCGTCTCCTCGAGGAAGCGCCGCACCTCCTCCTCCCCGAGGCCGCGCAGCGGCACGTGGTGGCCGTCGCGGCCGAGCGCGCCCAGGATCTCGGCCACGGCCGGGGCCTGCCGGACCTCCACTTCCCGGTACGTGCCGAGGAGGAGAATCCGAACGTCGCGCAGCTCGTGCGCGAGGAACTGCAGGAGAAGGAGCGACGGCGCATCGGCCCACTGCAGGTCGTCGAGCACGAGGACGAGCGGCGTCCGCTGAGCGGCGCTCCGGAGGAGCGTCGCCACCGCGTCGAAGAGGTAGAAGCGCGCGTGCTCGGATCGCGGCGAGGTGGACAGCGCGGGGAGGTCTCGGAAGCGCTCGCCGAGCTCCGGGACGAGCGGCACGAGGTAGGGAGCGCCCGCGCCGACGGCGGGGCGCAGCTCCTCCGCGGGGACGCCCTGGAGAAGCGCCCGGATCACCTGGACCCACGGCCAGTAGGGCGGCGCGCCCTCGCCTTCCCAGCACCGTCCCCAGAGGGCGACGCCGCCGCGCTCGGCCGCCTCCCGAGCGAGCTCCTCCGCGAGCCGGGTCTTCCCGATGCCCGCTTCGCCGACGACGAGGAAGAAGCGCCCCCGCCCGCCGACGGCGTCCTCCAGGCCCGCGCGCAGCTCCGCGAGCTCACGCTGCCGACCCACGAAGACCGGTCCGGCGTGCATCTGGGAGGATCCTTGCGGCGGCAACGGGGTTTCTGTCAACTCACGCGGGTGAGCTTCTCACGCCCCGTAGCGTCATATGGGGGGAAGAGGAGGAAGGCGCGCGAGAGGGGGTACGGGGCAACGTCTGATGTCGGGGATTCTGTCAACTAGGCTGTTTGAGTTGCCTACGCCCCTTCTGGTCCTTCCGGGTGTCAGCAGCGCCCAGGTCTCCTGGCGCCCCAACATCTTCGGCGGGCAGGACTGCATCGGCCCCGAAGGGCGCTCCTCCTCGACGCCCAACGTCTTCGGTGGCTACGACACGACGTTCCCTGACGGCTCCCGCTCCTCGTCGCACCCGAACGTCTTCGGGGACGAGGACACGACGACGCCCAAGGGCACCATCGAGTCGAGGCCCAACATCTTCGGCGGCAAGGACTACCGCCTCGCGAACAGCGGGCGGATCGAGTCACGCCCGAACATCTTCGGAGGGCAGGACTTCAGGCAGCGTATACCACGTCGTGGAGTGCCGACCGAACATTTTCGGCGGCGAAGATTGCCGCTGACTCGGAGGGGGGCCAGCGCCTGCACCTGAAGGGATCGTCTCCCAGCGGAAGCCCGAGCACCTGCGACCTGCTCGACTTTTCCAGCCGAGGGTCTATAGGGCCGCCAGGAGACCGGGCTTATGCGGGGCGATGCTCAGCGGGAAGGGAGAGGCCGCCCTGATTCGCGGTGATCGGCGCGATCACCCTCGCGCCCCTCTTCGTAGGATCGGTATCGTGCTCGACGAGTCGAGGCGACACTCAGGGCCAGGGCGCCCGCCAGAGCCAATGACCAGAAAGCGGGCCGCCGGGATCAACCGCACTCCCCGGGAACACGCAACCGGCGGTCAAGACGGCGTGCCGCTCGTCGGATATGCTGCGAACCTGGTCGCGCAGGGGAGAACGCGATGCTCAAGGGGTATACCGCGCCACGAACACCGCTCGGCCGTTCGAGCCTCGTTCAACCGCCACCGTGGCACTATGTCGGAACGGCGCTCGCGGTGGAATATGACGCACGGCCCGAGGCCGTCGCCGCCTTTCTTCCCGCACCGCTGCGACCTGGCCGCGAAGCCCTTGCCGGGCGGTGCGCTGCGTACTTCTGCGATTGGCAGTTTGCAAGCGGAGAAGCCGCCGCCGGTGGCGAGCCCGAGTACCTCGACCCGGTGCACAGCCAGTACCGCGAGTTCATCCTCCTGCTGACAGCCGAGTTCGAGGGTAGTCCGTGCGCCTACTGCCCCTTCATTTGGGTGGACCAGGATGCCTCGCTGCTGCGCGGGCTCATTCAGGGGTGGCCGAAGCAGATTGGCTCGATCTGGATGACGCGCACGTTCGAGCTTGCATCGCCTGCCACCCCGATGATCGGCGCGGGCGGGCGCTTTGGCGCATCACTCGCTGCAAAGGATCGGCGGCTTGTGGATGCACGTGTGACGCTGCGTGTGGAGAGCGAATCCATGCCTCAACCGAACTTCAGCCGTGCCTTCAACGTGCGGCTCTTTCCCGAGCTTGCGGCCGGGCACCACGACCGGCCGGCGGTGCATGAGTTGGTGCAGCTACGCTCGTGTGACGTTGCGGTGTCGGCCATCTGGCGCGGCGATGCGGAACTTCGCTTCTACGATCACCCCAATCTCGAACTGCCGGCTCTTGCGCCCCAGCAGACCGTTGGGGGCTACCGCTTCAACATCGCGTTGACCGTAGATGATCTCGTCACCCTGAGCGATCTTCGAGGTTGAGGTGCTGTAGGTCAGGCGCTCGCGTGTCGGACACCGGGCGGCGCTACCGTTCGTGTCGCTTGACCCGAGGGGGTCTACTCGACATGGATCTGATCGCCGCGCTGCTCGCCACCCTGGCCGCCGGCCTCTTCGCGGGTGCTGCCGTTGCCGTCTACATCGCCTTCGTGGAGCACCCGGCGCGGGCTTGAGCGCCAGCCCAGGGTGCCGCCGAGGCTCGCGTTTCGCCTCGGCGCGAGGCCGATCCCACGGCAGCAAGAGCCTTGACCGCGACGCCCGCACCGGCACGGGCCACACGCCGGATACCTTGCCAACTCCACGCTGGCTCTCAGCCCTCTCTTCGCACCGCCATAGGGACTACGGTCGGCGGTGAGGACAGTTGGCCCACGTACGACGCTACCTTCTCCACCGCCTCACGCAGATCCTCATCGGTGTCGATGTTGTAGCGCTCGAACACCGACTCGCTCCGGTGGCCCGAGATCGCCATGGCGACCTTCCGGTCGACCCCTGCCCTGCGCAGGTTCCGGACACCGGTGCGCCGGAGGTCGTGGAAGATCCGGCCCGCCTTGCCGGCCTGGATGCCAGCCTTACGGCAGGCGGTCGCCCAGGTCTTGCGGAACTCGTAGATGCCTCCAGAAGATCAGCCGGCAGTCGAGCCGGCGGGCCGCGAGCCGGCGCTCCATGATGGCGCGCAGCGGTCCCTCGAGGGCCAACCGCCGCGGTCTGCGGTTCTTGGTGATCCGCCCCGGCAAGGTCAGCATCCACGTCTCCCGGTCGAATGCTGACCACTCGAGCTTCGCGATCTCACCCTTTCGCATGCCGGTCCAGAACGCCCATTCGAGGAAGTCGCGAAGGCCGGCGTCCGTGACCTCCGCGAGGACGGCGAAGAACTCCGCCTTCTCGAAGAAGCCCTCGCGGGCATTTGTCGAGGCGCACAAGCCCGAGCCGAATAGGCTGCGGCTCGGGCAAGCGGCAATGGGCGTCGCGATGACCATCCAGACCATCGCCGCCGCTCAGCCAGCATACCAGGCACTCAAAGCCGCCCTGCTCCATATGGGAGTCCAAATCCCGTAGCTGGGAGAGACTGGCCGCGAGACGAACGACGATGGCCTTCGGAGGCTCTCGGGCGCTACGCCGGCTATTCCGGGGGGGGACCGTGGGCCCCGAAGGCGAGAAGAGGTCTCTTGTAGCGTCGAGGCGGGTGGCGTCGGTTCCCGGGGGCCGAGGGGGGAGGGAGGCCGCCTGCTCTTGATCCGTGAGCCCGTGGCCGGATGATCGTAACCCCTCTCGCTCGATGAGTCCCTTCGACGTATTCGACCCGTCTTCGGCACTTGATCCGACCCGGTACGCTGGGCAGGCGGGTGCGGCGAGGCTTCTCCAAGCGGCCCAACATTTCCCCGGTGGCCCAGTGGCGCTCGTCCTGGCGCTCTTCTTCGCGCCGGTCGGGCCAGGGGTCCCTGCCGGCGTCCTCCTCGCCCGGCACCTTCCCCTCACTCCCGCGGCGACCTTCGGGCTATATGCGCTCTCAGATGCTATCGCGGCGATCGTCTGCCATCCCCTCTTCGCCCTGCTCCGGCGCCACGGGCGAAACGTGAAGCCCATTCGCTGGCTCGGCCGGCGCCTCCTGTCGCTCGCGATGATTGGCGTCCGCGCTCCCGAGTCGGGCGGGACAGCCCATGCCCTCTCGCGCATTGCGACCGTGGGCTTCGGAGTCGATGTCTACACCGCCGGCATGATGGCAACCGGGCTCCCAGTCCCGCGCTTCCGGGGCTGGGCGGCGGCGATAACGGGGGACCTCCTCTGGTTCGCGGTCCTCCTCGGAACGAGCCTCGCTGCGGCCAGCATCGCCGACGACGACCGGTTCATCGCGCTCGTCATGATCGTGGCGATGATCGTCATCCCGCGCCTCGCGAGGCGGTTCGTGCCGGCGCTGCGGCCGGACGCGCGCTGAACACGAGCAGCTCCGTAGTCGGGGCACAGTTCGGGCACAGTCGGGGGTCTCGAAAATACCCGGACGGCGGAGAAGTGCCCGTCCTTCTTAGCGCGCCCGGCCCGACTCGAACGGGCGACCCTCAGGTTCGA
>Ga0209376_1004675_pt1 | contig 11797 bp, 10 predicted proteins | sample GraSoiAngelo_134_FD_185891 | JGI IMG/M metagenome (GOLD analysis project Ga0209376, IMG submission 185891) | Grasslands soil microbial communities from the Angelo Coastal Reserve, California, USA - 14_0929_05_30cm (SPAdes) (version 2) | ecosystem: Environmental > Terrestrial > Soil > Grasslands ... | reverse complement strand
ATCGCGGCGCTGCGCGACCTCGGCCTCGGACACGTCATGTGTCAGGCGAGCTGGGGCGGGCTGACTCACGCCAAGGCCATGGCGTCGCTGCGCCGGTTCGGCGAGCACGTCGTGCCGGCGTTCCGCGACTCGTCGGCGTGACGATGGCGGTCATGGTCAGGCGGTACCGGTTCACCGTGGACGAGTACGAGCGACTGGCCCAGGCTCGCGTGCTCACGCAGTGCGATCGGACCGAGCTGCTCGACGGAGAGATCGTCGAGATGACGCCGATCGGAGATCGTCATGCCAGCGTCGTCGCGCGACTGACCAGTCTGTTTTCGAGACATCTCAGCGACCGGAGCATCGTGTGGGCCCAGAACCCGATCCAACTTCGCGCTGTCAGGTCCATGCCGCAGCCCGACGTCGTTCTGGTGCGCCCTCGCGCCGACTTCTATTCGACCGGCAAGCCCGGTGCCGACGACGTGCTGCTGCTCGTGGAAGTCATGGATACGTCGTCGGACACCGACCGGAGCGTGAAGCTCCCGCTCTACGCGCGGGCCGGTATCGCCGAAGTGTGGCTTCTGGACCTCACGACGGATCGAGTCGAGATCTTCCGACAACCGACTCTCGCGGGCTATCGTGCGGTCGAAGCCCTTGAACGGGACGAACGGTTGACGCCGCAGGCCTTCCCCGATCTTTCGCTCACGGTGGCTGACCTCCTTGGCTGATCGAGCGAAGCGCTCGGCCTCCGGCTTCGACCTCGGTCCGCTGACGTCGGCCGATCGCGAGCGGCTGGCCCGGGGCCTCTCCGCCGAGGAGCGGCGGGTGCTGATCGACCACGGGACCGAGCGTCCCTTCTGCGGCGGCCTGCTCGACAACAAGCACGACGGCGTCTACGCGTGCCGGCTCTGCGAGCTGCCCCTGTTTCGCTCGCGCACGAAATTCGAGTCGGGCACCGGCTGGCCGAGCTTCGTCGAGCCCTTCGATCCCGAGCACGTCACGTCCGTGCGCGACCGGAGCTACGGGATGGAGCGCGTGGAGATCCGCTGCCGCCGTTGCGACGGCCACCTCGGTCACGTGTTCCCCGATGGCCCACCGCCGACCGGGCTGCGCTACTGCATGAACTCCGCTTCGCTCAAGTTCTTCCCGGACGGCGCCGAGCTCTCACGCGAGGTTCCGGTCACGTGAAGCTTCGCGTCGCTCAGTCGTTGCCGGCGCGTCGCCGGTAGGCGTCGACCAGATCGTACGCGCCGGTCGAGCCAGCCGCGAAGGCCTGCAGAGCCTCCTCGAGCAGACGTTCGGGCCGCCAGCGACGCGGGAGGTCATCAACGCGTTCCGGCGGTCAGACGACTCCGGAGCCGCGGAGGGGGAGGACGTCCAGGTCGTCGAGGTGGGCGATGCAGTTGAGCAGGCGCACGCGCCACGGCGCCCGGCCGTCGACGATCGTCAGCGACGTGTTCTCCCAGCGGAGCGGCACCGCCTCGCCGTCGGGGAGGACGAGATGGCGCTCGGCGAGTGATCGGCACACCAGGCCATGCGTCACGACGGCGAGGTGACCGCGGGCGGCCGCCGCCAGCTCCTGAATGCGTGCCCACGCGCGATCGACGCGCGCGTGAAACGCCGGCCACGCCTCGCCGTTCGGCGGCGCGTAGTCCGGCGCGAAGAGGTCGAACCCGAGGTCGGCGTAGGGCGTGCCGCGGACGTCGCCGAAGTTCCGCTCCTGGAGGAGCGGATCGAAGGCGAGCGGAACGCTGGTGACGTCGTGAAGACGTGTGGCGGTGGTCACGGCGCGCACGAGATCGCTCGACACGATCTGCGCGATGCCCTCGCGCGCGAGGCGACGGGCCAGCCGCTCGGCCTGGACAGCGCCGCGCTCCGAGAGCGGGCTCTCGGGGCGCTGGACGATGCGCGCGGCATTGCCCTCGGTCTCACCGTGACGGATCAGGAAGATCGACATCCCGGGTCAGTGCGTGTCGCAGACGTCCTGATACTCGCGGATCTTCTTCTGCACGGCCTCGACCTCGCCGGCCGTTGGCCGATCGGGATCGGTCGCAGCGGGCAGGCTTCCGAGCTTCATCAGGCAGGCCATGAGGAGCAGCCGGGCCTTCGTCGCCGTCAGATTCCGCCCGCCGATGAACGGCGCCGCCGGCGGCGGCACGAAGCCCTCGGCGTTGCCGCGGCCCGTGAGCACCACCGGCATTCCGGAAAACGCCGCGCGACGCATGAGGCGGGTGCGCACCGCTGAGGTCAGTCGGCCGTAGGGCGACAGGCCTTCGACGACGAACCCGGCGAGCGGGTGGGCGGTGAGATTACGCTCGATCTGGGCGAGCAGATCGACCTCGCGTGACGGATCGTCGTCGTCATCGTCGGTCGTGTAGTTGCCGTCCTTCACGATGGTGACCTTGGGAATCGCCGACTCGAGCAGGTCGCCGCGCCGGTCCTTGATGGGCACCCGTGGCTCGCCCGTCTTCAGATGACCGCCGACGTCGGCGGGAAGCCGTGTGATGTTGACGGCGGAGAGATACGTGTGCCGCGTCGCGGGCACGTAGGTGAGGAGGGCCGGGCCTTCCCAGCCCGCCGCGCCGAGGATCCCGCCGTGACCGCCGGTGGTGACGTAGCCACCCGGACGCGCGTCGGCCTTCTGGACGTCCCGCGCCGCGAACACCTGCTGATCCTGCACGAGCACGACGCCCGCGCGGTTGCGCCCGGCCTCGTCGGCCCACACGCGCGAGACGATGTACTCGACCGAGTCGACGATGTTCTTGTCGCCGTCGTTGCTCACCTGTCCGTGCGGACGTTGGGCGGCGTTGCCGCAGATCGGCAGCGTGGTGTCGACGAGGAGGTTGAGCCAGTACATCGCCTCCTCGATGCGCGGACTGCCCTGGGTCCAGACCGCGCCGGCGTACTTCCCCGTGGCGAGGATGCGCTGCACGGCATTGGCGATCCGCGCCAGCGCCGTCCGCGCCGGCGAGGGCCCGAGGTGATAGGGGCGGTACGGAAAGAAATCGCGCCCGCGCACCTCGGCCGCGATGTCACCCTCGCCGACGTCGGTGCGAAGCTTCGCGGCGAGGCCCTTCGTGTAGCCGGACGACGGGACCACGCGGTAGAAGTCGATCTCGGCGCGCGCCGAGATGAGGTTGCCGATCCCCTTGTCGCCGACGCCGAGGCGATCGATCTCCTCGAAGAGCCGCGAGCCGTCGGGATAGAAGGGCTGCCGCGCCTGCTGCTCCGGCGCCATCGGCCGAGCGCAGTCCTCCTCCCACGCGCGCCCGTCGGCCTGCCGCGCCATGTACGGCAGCGGGTACACGCCGTCGTCCGGCTGCAGCGTGATCTCGTACACCGGCCGATCATCGGCGCCGCGACGTTCTTTGTGGAACGTGCCCCTCGAATCCAGATAGCCGTCGGGTGGGCCATAGAGCTCGGCGGCGTCGCGCTCGAGGGGATGCGCGCTGAATTGCTCGACGTAGACGGTCACCGGCGCGGCCAGGCGCTGCGGGCGGAGCGGGTCGAAGCGCAGCGCGCTGCCGTCCGGGCTCGTCAGGAGCGGCAAGCCGTACTTCTCGCGGGCCTTGTTGCTGGTCACGAGCGGCGGGCTGTTCTGGATGGTGGCGTTGGACGAAGCCAGATGGGCGATTCGAGGCCTGGGCGGCATCGTCATCCTCCTCGGCGGACTAACCCTTCGGCAAGCCGAGCACGCGCTCGCCGAGGATGTTGCGCTGGATCTCGCTCGTCCCGGCCGAGATCGTGTACTGGCGCGCGGCGACCAGCCGGTTCAGCCAGCGCGGCGCGTCGGGAACGAGCTCCGAGCCGCGATTGACCAGCGCGTGCATGCCGAGCACCTCGCCGGCGGCGTCGGCGATGCGGACGCCGAGCTCGGAGCCCGAGAGCTTGAGGATCGAGCCCTCCGGCCCCGGCGGCTCCCCGCGGTTCTGGCGCGTGAGCGCGCGGAAGCGCGTGTACTTCATCGCCTCGCAGTCGATGTAGAGCTGCGCGAGCCGCTGGCGGATACGCGGATCGTCCCACGGCGTGCCGCCATCGACGGGCAACCGGCGCGCGGCCGCGAGGAGATCGCGAACCTGGCCGATCGGGTTGCGCGCGCCGGACGAGTGGCGCTCGTACATCAGCGTGGTCGTCGAGACCTTCCAGCCGCCGTTGAGCGGGCCGAGGAGCTGCCGCTTCGGCACCACGACGTCGGTGAAGAAGACCTCGTTGAAATGATGGTGGCCGGTGGCGAGGACCAGTGGCCGCACGGCGATGCCCGGCGTGCTCATGTCGACGAGCAGGCACGAGATGCCGTCGTGCTTCGGCGCGCTCGGGTCGGTGCGCACGAGCAGGATGATGGCGTGCGCGTACTGCGCGCCCGACGTCCACACCTTCTGGCCGTTGACCAGGAAGTGATCGCCACGGTCCTCGGCCCGCGTGGCCAGGCTCGCGAGGTCGGAGCCGGCGCCGGGCTCGGAGAATCCCTGCGCCCAGATCTCGTCGGCGTCGAGGATGCGCGGCAGGTACCGGTGCTTCTGCTCGTCGGTGCCCCAGTGGATGATCGTCGGCCCCACGAGGTTGAGGCCCATGCCCGGCAGCACGGGTGCCCGCGCCGCCGCGTACTCCTCGTCCCAGATGACGCGCTCGATGATCGACGCCGCGCGCCCGCCGTGCTCCGTCGGCCACGCGATGCCGATCCAACCCGCCTTGCGCATGGCCTTTTGCCAGGCGCAGCGGCGCTCGAAGACCTCGCGGGTGGACGCGACGCGGTCGTCGGCCGGATCGTCGACGCGAAGGTCGTGCGGCAGGTTGGCGGCCAGCCAGCCTCGGAACTCTTTGCGAAACGCTTCCTGCTCGGCCGTGTACGTGAAGTCCATGGTGGCGATCTCCGGCGCAAGTGTACCGCCGCGCTCCTCGGGTTGTGTTCTGGACCGACTCGCCGTATGACATGGCTCTGGGCCGGCCCGTCTGCTGAGCCTGTGACGAGAGGAGACACGATGAAGGTCGTCGACGCGATCGCGGAGATCTTGAAGCGGGAGCGGATCGAGTTCCTGAGCGCCTATCCCACGACCCCCATCATCGATTCGGCCGCGGCCGTCGGCATCCGGCCCGTCCTGTGCCGGCAAGAGCGGGTGGGCGTGGGTATCGCGGACGGGTTCACGCGGACCACGAACGGCCGGCGCATCGGCGTGTTCGCCATGCAGTACGGCCCCGGCGCGGAGAACGCCTTCGCGGGCGTGGCGACGGCGTTCTCGGACTCCGTGCCGATGCTGGTGCTGCCGCTCGGGCACCAGCGCGATCGCGCCGAGGTCTTTCCGCTCTTCAGCTCGGCGCGGGCCTACGCCTCCGTGACGAAGCACGTGGAGACCTTGAACCTGCCCGACCAGGTCGGTGAGGTCATGCGCCGCGCGTTCAATCTGCTGAAGATGGGCCGCCCGGGGCCGGTGATGATCGAGGTCCCCGCCGACGTCGCGGTGGCGGAGATCGGCGACGGCGCGCTGTCGTACAAGCCGGTGAAGGCCACGGCGCCGGCGGGCAACGCCCGCGACGTGGAGGCGGCGGCGCGCGCGCTCCTGGCCGCCGAGCGACCGGTGATCCACGCGGGCCAGGGTGTGCTGTACGCCGAGGCGTGCGCCGAGCTCCAGGAGCTGGCCGAGCTGGTCCAGGCGCCGGTGATGACGACGCTCGAGGGCAAGGGCGCGTTTCCCGAAGACCATCCGCTCTCGCTGGGGACCGGTGGCGGCGGCGTGATGTCAGGGCCGGTGTATCACTTCCTGCCCAAGGCCGACCTCGTGTTCGGCGTCGGCTGTAGCTTCACCCGCCACGGCATGGCCACCAACATCCCGGCCGGGAAGACGATCATCCACGCCACCAACGACGAGCGCGACCTCAACAAGAACTACCCGGCCGATCATCCGATCCTCGGCGATGCGAAGCTCGTGCTGCGCCAGTTCATCGACGCCGTCAAGGATCTCCCGGGCAAGCGCGCTGCGGGGAAGGGGACGGTCGCGAGCGAGGTGCACACGGTACGCGAGGCGTGGCTGAAGGAGTGGATGCCGAAGCTGGCGTCGGAGGAAGTGCCCATCACACCCTACCGGGTGATCTGGGACTTCACGCGGGCGATCGGTCCGCGCGACGCCATCGTGACCCACGACTCGGGCAGCCCGCGCAATCAGATGGTGCCGTTCTATCGCGCGACCACGCCCCGCGGCTACATGGGCTGGGGCAAGTCCCACGCGCTGGGAACCGGACTCGGCCTGATCATGGGCGCCAAGCTCGCCGCACCCGACAAGTTCTGCGTGAACTTCATGGGCGACGCCGCCTTCGGCATGACGGGCCTGGACTTCGAGACGGCCGTGCGCTGTGGCATCCCGATCACCACGATCGTGCTCAACAACTCCGCCATGGCCATCGAGCGTCACGCGCTCGTCGTCTCGCACGACCGCTACCGCACGCGGGATATCGGGGGCAACTACGCCGACATGGGCCGGGCCATGGGTGGTTATACCGAAAGGGTCGAGAAGCCGGCGGAGATCATCCCGGCCCTCGAGCGCGCCCGGAAGATGAACGAGGGCGGGCGAGCCGTCCTGCTGGAGTTCATCACGAGCGAGGAGATCGAGTTTTCGCACCGGCGGGCCTTCTAGCCCACAAGGTCCGCGTCGCATGGTAGGCTGCCCCGGCGCGCCGAACCCGGTGTCGGCCGCCGGGAGGCCTGGATGAACATCGCCGTTCTCGACGACTATCAGGACACGATCCGCTCGCTGGCGTGCTTCTCGAAGGTCGCCGGCCACAACGTCACGATCTGGAAGGATCACACCAAGGACGTCGACGCCCTGGCCGGGCGATTGAAGGACGCGGAAGTGCTGGCCCTCATCCGCGAGCGGACGCCGATCACGGCGCCGCTCCTCGACCGCCTCCCCGCGCTCCGTCTCATCTGCCAGGCCGGCGTCGTGCCCCACATCGATCTCGAGGCGTGCACGCGGCACGGCGTGGTCGTGTCGTCGAACACCGCCGGCGGCCGGCCGTCCTACGCGACCGCCGAGCTGACCTGGGGGCTCATCATCGCGGCGTTCCGGCGCATCCCTCAGGAGATGGCCGCGCTCAAGGCCGGCCGCTGGCAAGCCTATCCCATCGGCATCGGCCTTCGCGGCAAGACCCTCGGCATCTTCGGCTACGGCAAGATCGGCGCGGTGGTCGCCGGCTACGGCAAAGCGTTCGGCATGAACGTGATCGCCTGGGGGCGTCAGACGACGCTCGACAAGGCGCGCGCCGACGGTTATCAGGTCGCCGCGAGCAGGGAAGCGTTCTTCGAACAGTCCGACGTCGTGTCGCTGCATCTGAGGCTGATTCCGGAGACGCGCGGAATCGTCACCGCCGCCGACCTCGCCCGCATGAAGCCCACGGCCCTCATCGTGAACACCAGCCGCGCCGGGCTGATCGCACCGGCCGCGCTGGAGGCGGCGCTCCGGGCCGGCCGCCCCGGGATGGCCGCGGTCGACGTGTACGAGGACGAGCCCGTGATGGGAGGGCGGCACCCGCTACTGGCCATGGACAACGTCGTCAGCGCGCCGCATCTCGGCTACGTGGAGCGCGACGGGCTCGAGCACATGTTCAGCAACATCTTCGACGAGGTGCTGGCCTACGCCGCGGGCAAGCCGATCAACGTGTTGAACCCTGACGTGCTCGAGAAGGGAGCGGCCCGTCGATGACGATCAGGGGCAAGGCCTACATCGCGGGCGCCTTCGAGCACCCGACCCGCAAGGCCGACGACAAGTCGGTGCCACAGCTCCACGCCGAAGTCGCCAGGGGCGCGCTCGAGGACGCGGGGCTCAGCAAGAACGACGTCGACGGCTACTTCTGCGCGGGCGACGCCCCGGGGCTCGGGCCGCTGTCGATGGCCGACTACCTGGGCCTGAAGCTCCGCCACGTGGACACGACGGACACCGGTGGGTCGTCCTACGTCGTGCACGTCGCCCACGCCGCCGAGGCCATCGCGCTCGGCAAGTGCAAGATCGCGCTGATCACGCTGGCGGGGCGGCCACGCTCCGAGGGCCAGGCGACGGGGACGGCGCCGCGCGTGCCGGCCGCGGCCATGCCCGACGCACCGTTCGAGTTCCCGTTCGCGCCGGCCACCGCCAACATGTACGCGATGGCGGCCATGCGCCACATGCACGAGTTCGGGACGACGAGCGCTCAGCTCGCCTGGGTGAAGGTCGCCGCGTCGCAGCACGCCCAGCACAACCCGCACGCGATGCTGCGCGAGGTCGTCACCGTCGAGGACGTGGTCAACTCGCCGATCATCACCGACCCGCTCCATCGTCTCGACTGCTGCGTGATCAGCGACGGCGGCGGCGCCGTCGTCGTGGTCGCGCCGGAGATCGCGCGCAGCCTGAAGCGGCCGCGCGTGCGGCTGCTGGGCGCCGGCGAGGCGCTCAAGCTCCAGATGGGTGGCAAGGTCGACCTCACGTACACCGGCGCCGTGTGGTCTGGCCCCCGGGCCTTCGCCGAGGCCGGCGTCACGCCGGCCGACATCAAGTACGCCTCGATCTACGACAGCTTCACGATCACCGTGCTCATGACGCTGGAGGACCTCGGCTTTTGCGAGAAGGGCCAGGGCGGCAAGTTCGTCGCTGACGGCAATCTCATCTCCGGCGTTGGCCGGCTGCCGTTCAACACCGACGGCGGCGGGCTCTGCAACAACCATCCGGCCAACCGCGGCGGCATGACCAAGATCATCGAGGCCGTGCGCCAGCTCCGCGGCGAGGCCCATCCCAAGGTGCAGGTGAAGAACTGCAACGTCGCGCTCGCCCACGGCACCGGCGGATCACTGGGCACGCGGCACGCCAGCGCGACCATCATCATGGACAGGGAGTGACGGCCATGGCTCAGGCGCAGCGCAAGATCCCCGCGCCGGCGGTCACGCCGGAGACGAAGCCGTTCTGGGACGCGGCGGCCGACGGCCGCCTCGTGATCAAGCAGTGCACGGCGTGCGGTCAATCGCACCACTATCCACGCACGATCTGTCCGTTCTGCGGCAGCGACGCCACCGAGTGGCGGCCGGCGTCTGGCCGCGGCAAGGTCTACACGTACAGCGTCATGCGGCGAGTGCCCGAGCCCTACGTCATCGCCTACGTCACGCTCGAGGAAGGCCCGACGATGATGACGAACATCGTCGACTGCGATCTCGACTCGGTGCGGATCGGTCAGGCCGTGCGCGTGGTCTTCAAGCCGAGCGAGGGTGGGCCACCGGTTCCCATGTTCGCGCCGGCGCCCTGACCAGGGCGGCATGGGCCAGTTCGGGATCGGGCAAGGCATCAAGCGCTTCGAGGACGTCCGCCTCGTTCGCGGCGAAGGCCGCTTCCACGCCGACGTCGATCTGCCGGGCCAGGCCCACACGGTGATCGTCCGCTCGATGCACGCGCACGCGCGCATCCGCGGGATCGACGCCGCGGCGGCGCTGAGCGCGCCCGGCGTGCTCGCCGTCTTCACCGGGGCGGACGTGGCCCGCGACGGCCTCGGCACGATGACGATGACGTTGAAGCGGAAGCGCCCGGACGGCTCGCCCATGTTCGCCTCGCCGCAGCGAGGGCTGACGCCAGACCGCGCACGCTACGTCGGTGACCCGATCGCGATGGTGATCGCCGAGACGCGCGCTCAGGCGGAGGACGCCGCCGACCTGGTGCGCGTCGACTACGAGCCGTTGCCGTCCGTGACGTCGACCGCCGCGGCGGCCGAGGCGGGCAGCGCCGCGGTGTGGGACGAGTGCCCGGACAACATCTCGAATCTCTTCGAGGCGGGCGACAAGGCGGCGACCGACGCCGCGTTCGCGAAGGCGGCTCGGATCGTCCGCCGCCGCTACGTCATCACGCGCGTCCACGCCCAGTACATGGAGGCGCGGGGCGCGCTCGGCGTCTACGATCGCGGCGAGGATCGCTACACGCTCTACGCCGACGTCCAGTACCCGCACCGCGTCCGCACCGCGCTCGCGACCAACATCCTGAAGGTCGCCGAGCATCGGATCCGCGTCATCGCCGGCGACATCGGCGGCGCGTTCGGGACCAAGGGCTGGCAGTACGCCGAGCACCGCCTGGTGCTGTGGGCCGCGCGCAAGCTCGGCCGCCCGGTCAAGTGGATGTGCGAGCGGCGCGAGGCGATTCCCGCCGACGAGCACGCGCGCGACAACGTTACCGACGCCGAGCTGGCGCTCGACGCCGACGGCCGGTTCATCGGGCTCCGCGTACGCACGCTCGCCAACGTCGGCGCGTACGTGTCGTCCGATCGCAATCTCCTGGCGACGTTCAGCAACGTGACGACGCTCGTCGGCGTCTACACGTTTCCGGCCGCCTACGTCCAAGTCCTCAGCGTGATGACCAACACCAACTCCACCGCGCCGTACCGGGGCGCCGGGCGGCCGGAGTCGACGTACGTCATTGAGCGCCTCATCGACGACGCCGCGCGCGAGCTCGGCGTGGACCGCATCGAGCTGCGCCGCCGGAACATCATCCCGTCGGGCGCGATGCCGTATCGCACGCCGCTCGGGGGCAACTACGACTGCGGCGCGTTCGACAAGAACATGGAAGAGGCGCTGAAGCTCGCCGACGTCGCCGGTTTTCCGGCCCGCCGCGAGGCGGCACGGAAACGGGGCGTGCTCCGCGGGCTGGCCGTCGTGAACGCGATCGAGAAGGCGGCCGGCCCGCAGCCGGAGTTCGCCGAGATCCGCTTCGCGCCGAGCGGCAGCGCCACGCTCCTGATGGGATCGAAGAACCAGGGCCAGGGGCACGAGACGACGTTCAAGCAGATCCTGCACGAGCGCCTCGGGCTCGACCCGGCCGACGTGCGCTACATCGACGGCGACACCGAGCGCGTCGCCTTCGGCATGGGCACCATGGGCTCGCGCTCGACCGTCATCGGCGGCACCGCGCTGTGGACCGCGGCGGACAAGGTCATCGCCAAGGGCAAGAAGATCGCCGCGCGCCTGCTGGAGGCGTCGGAGGCCGACATCACGTTCGCGGATGGGAAGTTCTCGGTCGTGGGCACCGATCGCGCGGTCGTCCTCAAGGACGTCGCGCGCGCGGCGTTTCAGCCCGCCCAGCTCCCGCCCGGCCTCGAGCCCGGGCTCTACGAGACCGGCACGTTCGTGCCGAAGCAGGACACGTGGCCGAACGGCTGCCACGTCTGCGAGGCCGAGATCGATCCGGACACGGGCGCGGTCACGCTCGCCTCCTACGTCATCGTCGACGACGTCGGCACGGTGATCAACCCGGTCACGCTCAAGGGACAGATCCACGGCGGCGTGGCGCAAGGGGTGGGGCAGGCGCTGATGGAACAGGTCGTCTACGACGACGAGTCCGGGCAATTGCTCACGGCGTCGTTCATGGACTACGCGATCCCGCGCGCCGATACGCTGCCCGACATGCACATCGAGAGCAACCCGGTCCCGACGAAGCTGAACCCGCTCGGCGCCAAGGGGGCCGGCGAAGCGGGCACGGTCGGCGCGCTACCGGCGGTGATGAACGCGGTGATGGACGCGCTCGCGGCCGTGGGCGTGCGCGAGCTCGACATGCCGGCGAGCGCCGAGCGCGTGTGGAACGCGATCCACGCCGTCGCCACACGCTGATCTCGACCTCATCGTGACGAGGCGATCGCACGCGCTCCACGTGCCGGGTTCCGCTAGCGGTAGACGAGGACCGCCACGATGACCGACAGCTCCACCACGATCGAGAGCACAGCGGAGATCATCACGGGCCAGGCCCGATGGACGAGGCTGTAGACCAGCCAGAGCCGCTGCCGACGCCACGAACAGCCACCACGTGAGCAACGAGACGCCTGCCGTCTG
>Ga0209376_1004668_pt1 | contig 11813 bp, 13 predicted proteins | sample GraSoiAngelo_134_FD_185891 | JGI IMG/M metagenome (GOLD analysis project Ga0209376, IMG submission 185891) | Grasslands soil microbial communities from the Angelo Coastal Reserve, California, USA - 14_0929_05_30cm (SPAdes) (version 2) | ecosystem: Environmental > Terrestrial > Soil > Grasslands ... | reverse complement strand
ACGGTGTCGACGTCAGAGGGGCGAGGTGCAGTGATTCGTGATTCGTGATGCGTGATGCGCCCGCTCTTCGCCGCTTCGCGTTCCCGCGCTCCGCCCCGAGCCCGCGAAGCGAGCGTGGGGGTTCCCGCGCTCCGCCCCGAGCTCGCGAAGCGAGCGTGGGGGTTCCCGCGATCCCGTGTCATCGCCCCTGGCCGACCTTCTGCGCGAATTGCAGTCCCTTGCCCTCAGTCGGAAGCGTGGGCGCAATGATGACCTCGGCCTGATGCATCTCCGCAATCGTCCGCGCACCACACATCCCCATCGCCGTGCGCAGGGCGTCTGCCAGGTTCTGGGATCCATCGTCGGTCTCTGCGGGCCCGAGCAGGATTTGCCGGAGGGTCGCCCCAGTTCCCACTTTGATCCGCGTGCCCCGTGGGAGCGCGGCGTGCGGGGTCGCCATCCCCCAGTGGAACCCTCTGCCGGGAGCTTCCTCCGCGCGGGCCAGCGCCGACCCCAGCATCACCGCATCGGCACCGCAGGCCACAGCCTTCGCCACGTCGCCTCCCACGGCGATCCCGCCGTCCGCCACCACCGGCACGTAGCGTCCGGTGCGGCGACAAAATTCGTCCCGCGCCGCGGCGGCATCCGCCACCGCCGTCGCCTGGGGCACCCCCACACCCAGCACGCGCCGGCTCGTGCAGGCCGCACCAGGCCCCACGCCGACGAACAGTCCGGCCGCACCAGCGTCCAGCAGCGCCATCGCCGCGTCGTACCCGACGCAGTTTCCCACCATGACCGGCACATCCACCCGGTCGATGAGATCGCGCACGGAGACGGAGCGGCCCCGTGAGGAGTGATGGCGATCGGTGACCACGGTCGACTGGAGGGCGAGCAGGTGAGCGCCGGCGTCCTCGGCCAGCGGCAGCAACTGCGGGGCGCGCGCGGGCGTCAGCGAGACGCAGGCCACCGCTCCTGCGTCCACAATGGCGCGGATCCGCGCAGTGACGAGGTGGTCCTTGATCGGTTCCTGGTACAACTGTTGCAGGATCCCGACGACCTCCTCGGGGGCGGCGGCGGCGATGCGCTCCAGCGGTTCGCTCGGATCGTCGTACCGGGTCTGGACGCCCTCAAGGTTGAGCACCGCCAGGGCCCCCAACTCTGACACCTGCACGGCCATCGCCGGATCGACCACACTGTCCATGGCGGCGGCCATGAAGGGCAGCGCGAACCGGTGAGTCCCGACCGACCAGGAGAGATCGACATCCTGAGGATCGACCGTGGTCGAGGCCGGGACCAGGGCGATTTCGTCAAAACTGTAGGCTCGCCGTGCGGCTCGGGTCCGTCCGATGAACTCCATCAGCGCACTACGCGGGCGGGGCGGCCGTGGGTGAAGTGGCGAACCGCCGGCGCGTCGTCCGCACCAGGCTCTTGACCATAAATCTCCGGCTTCAGCACGCAGATGAACGGCAGGTTACGATACCGGCCGCCGTAGTCGAGGCCATATCCGACCACGAACTTGTCGGGGATCTCAAATCCGCGGTAGTCGATCGGGACGTGCCGCAGCCGGCGTGGGACTTTGTCCAGAAGGGCGCAGACCTTCAGGCTCGCGGGATAGCGCGCCTTGAGCGTTTCCAGCAGGTAGTCCATCGTCAGGCCGGTATCGATGATGTCGTCCACGATGATCACATGCCGGCCTTCGATCGATTGATCGAGGTCTTTCAGAATCCGAACGATTCCGGAGCTCTCTGTCTTGACTCCGTACGAACTCGTGGCCATAAAGTCCAGCTGGCAGGCGATGGAGACCTGGCGGATGAGGTCGGACACAAATAGAACCGCTCCCGTCAGGATCGCGACCAGGAGCGGTTCTTTGCCGTTATAGTCGGTGCTGATCGTCCGTCCCAGCTCCCGGATTCGGGTCTGCAACACCTCCTCCGGGATGAGGATTTCATCGATGTCGTCAAGGAGCGCCACGCGCCCTACCTCCCGGGAAATTTGGGTTCATTATAGGCAGCACCTTCCGTAGTGTCAATGAACGGGTTGGCGTCATTCTCTCCAATTGTTCGTGTTTTTGGCCAGGAGCTAACGCGCAAGCGCCGGAGTGGGACGGCTGCCGGGTTTGACCAGCGGGATACCCTGGCGGCAGAGTTCGCACATTCCCGGAATGAAGGCCGGAGCCTCGATCGATGCCAGGGCGTCGAAGCGGCAGTCAAAGCCCAGCGGGCCCGCGCTCCGGTCGACGATCGCCCCGATCCCCACGACTACGCCGCCGAGCCGCTCGGCGAGACGCTTCACTTCCCTGGTCGCTGCCCCCGTGGTGACAACGTCCTCGACGAGCAGGACGCGCTCTCCGGAGGTGAGGGAAAACGAGCGGCGCAACTCAAACTTTCCTTCCATACGCTCGGCAAAGAGCGCCCGGCCGCCCAGGGCCCGGGCGACTTCATGCGCGATGATCATCCCTCCGTAGGCCGGCCCGATCACGACCTGGGGGCGCAGAGCACGGAACCGATCGGCCAGCGCGCTGCCGACGGTCGCGGCGTGCACGGGATGCTGGAGCAGCAGCGCGCACTGCACGTACTGGGGACTATGCATCCCGGAGCTCAGCAGAAAGTGTCCGCTCTGGAATGCCTCGGTCTGTTTGAGGAGCTCGATCACCGCAGCTGCTTCCATACCTAAGACTTCCCGATGGCCGCCTCCATTTCCTGGACCATGCGGGCGACCACCGCGACTGGATCCGCAGCGCCCAGGACCGGGCGCCCGACCACCAGAAAGTCCGCCCCGGCCTGCACGGCGTCGGCCGGTGTGGTGATCCGGCGCTGATCGCCCGAGGGGGCACCGGCAGGACGGATGCCTGGCGTCACCACCACGAACTCCCGGCCGCAGGCGGCCTTGATCGCGGCGGTCTCCAGGGCCGATGCGATCACCCCATCCAGTCCGCACCATTTCGCGCGCGCCGCGGCGTCAACCACGGCGGCGAGCACCTCGGGGCCATCCTGCTCACTGGTCAATCGCGTGACGCCGAGGAGCAACGGACGGAAGGTGATTCGTGATTCGTGATTCGTGATTCGCGAAGACGCGACTGGTGACTGGGGGCTAGCGACTGACTCGATGTCGTCGAGGACATGGACGGCCTCGCGTAGCGCGTCCTCCCCCGCCGCGACGTGAAGGTTGATCATCTCCGCCCCGAGACGGACCGCAGCGTCCACGGCCGAGGCGACCGTGCGCGGGATGTCATGAAATTTGAGATCAAGGAAGACCCGCTTCCCACGCTCACGCACCGCCGCCACGGCCTGTGGACCGGCCGCGGTGAACAGTTCTGATCCTACTTTGAACCACGTCACCGAGGATGCCAGCGCATCGACCAGCCGCACGGCGTCATGGAGGGCCGGAACATCGAGCGCGACGATGAGACGCTCTCGCGCGGGAACCAACGACCGGACCCCGGAGTCCGCAGGCCTAGATCCGAGCCGCTCGATCTGCACTCTATGATCCATGTCCCGTGACCTTCAGCGAGCCGATCACGTCCACGATGTCATGCAGTTGATGGTCTTGGAGATACCGCTCCAGCCCCACGCGGATCTCTGCTGCGACGCCGGGACGGTCGATGACTGCCGACCCCACCGCGACGGCCCGCGCACCAGCAATCAGAAACTCCAGCGCGTCCTCGGCCGAGGCAATCCCACCCATTCCGATGACGGGAATCTGGCAGTGGCGGGCGACCTCCCACACCATGTGGACGGCGATCGGCCTGATCGCCGGGCCCGACAGCCCTCCGGTGCCCGCCCCCAGCTTGGGCCGCCGGGTCTGGATGTCGATGGCGAGGCCGACCAGGGTATTGATCAGCGACAGCGCATCGGCCCCGGCCTCCTCCGCCGCACGCGCGATCGACACGATGTCGGTCACGTTCGGGGTGAGTTTGACAAACAGGGGGCGCGTGCACACGGCGCGGGCCGCGGCCACCACTTCCCGGGTCAGCTGCGGATCCACGCCGAAGATGAGGCCGCGATCCGCGTTGGGGCAGGACACGTTGAGTTCAACCGCCGCAACCCCCTCCTCCCGGCTCAGCCACTCCGCGAGCGTGACAAACTCGCGGACGGTCTCGCCCGCGATGCTGACGATCAGCGGGATACGTAGCGTCCGCAGAAATGGGAGGTCTTTCGTCACAAAGCCAGCCAGCCCATGGTTGGGCAGACCCTGCGAATTCAGCCATCCACCCACGGTCGGCACCACCTGGGGGTACGGGTGGCCGGGGCGAGGATCGAGCGTGACCGATTTCGTCACGAACGCGGCGAAACTGGGGAGATCAACGACGCTTTGCACCTCTCGTCCAAAGCCCAGCGGGCCGGGGGCGGCCAGGACCGGATGGGCGAAACTAATACCGGCGATCTCAACGGCTAATGACGGGCTCCGGGTTCCGGGCTCCGGGCCTCGGTCTTCGGTGGTGATTCGTGATTCGTGATTCGTGATTCGCATAGGGTGATCCGTCATCGCGAGCGCCAAAGGGCGCGCGGCGATCTCAGGCGTTCACCTCTACTGACACATCGCTGTACTTCACTTCCCCGCCGACGATGGTCATCACGGCCTTCCCCTGAAGCTCCCACCCGGCAAACGGCGTGTTGCGGGACTTGGACGCAAACATGGCCGGATCCACGGTCCATCGCCGGTCAAGGTCGATCAGCACCAGGTCGCCCGGCGCGTCGAGTTCCAGCCTGCCGCCGGCCAGCCCCAGGATGGCCGCGGGCGTGGTGCTCAGGCGTCGCAGGACTTCCATTAGAGAGAGAAGACCCGGGCGGACCAGGCGCGTAAGCAGGACGCTCAGCGCGGTTTCCAGACCGACGACGCCGAACGGCGCGCTGTCGAACTCTACGCGCTTCTCCTCGGGCGTGTGGGGCGCATGGTCGGTCGCAATCGCGTCGATCGTCCCGTCCAGCAGGCCTTCGACCAGGGCCGCACGGTCCGCCTGGCCGCGCAGCGGCGGGTTCATCTTTGTATCGGTGTTGTAGCCTCCGACCGCCTCGTCCGTCAGCAGCAGGTGGTGAGGCGTGACTTCCGCGGTCACGCCCACGCCGCGCCGCTTGGCCTCCAGGATCAACGCCACGCTCCCGGCGGTACTGACGTGGGCCACGTGCAACCTGGCGCCTGTGTCCTCGGCGAGCACGATGTCTCGAGCCACGATGGCTTCTTCGCTGACCGCCGGGATTCCGCGCAGGCCCAGCACGACCGACCACGTCCCCTCATGCATCGCCCCGCCGTGGCTCAGCGTTGCGTCCTCGCTGTGTTCGATGACCGGCAGTCCGACCTGCCGCGCATAGCGCATCGCCCGCCGCAGCAGCCCAGCGTCCTTCACGGCATCCCCATCATCAGAGAGCGCCACCGCCCCCGAGGCCGCCAGCGTGGGAATCGGTGCCAGCTCCTCGCCCAGGCGTCCCTTGGTGATGGTCGCGATTGGCAGGACGCGGCAGGCGCCGGTGCTGGCGGCGCGCCTCTGGACATATTCCACAACGGTAGGATGGTCGATCGGCGGGATCGTGTTGGGCATGCAGGCCACGGCGGTGAACCCGCCCTGCACGGCGGCCACGGTCCCCGACGCGATATCCTCCTTATGCGTCTGACCAGGATCGCGGAGGTGCACGTGCATGTCCACCAGGCCGGGCGCCACGAGAAGGTTGTGCGCATCAATGACGCGATGGTGGCCGCCTGGTGAGATGCTGGCATCGATCGCAGCGATTCGTCCCTCCGCGAGCAGCACGTCGGCCTCGCGATCCACCCCGGTCGCCGGATCGATGACCCGCCCTCCTCGGATCAACAAGCCCATCCTAATCTCCCGATCTACACAATCTACTCAATCTACACAATCTGATTGCGGATATCTGGATGACAGTCCGACTGTGCTTCGCGGCCTCTGTCGTATCATTGGACCGCCGGGCCCACCATCACGGGCTTCATCTCGGCGGTAGTTGATTGGGTAGATTGTGTAGATCGTGTAGATTGTGTGGATTCGTGGTCTAGTGCCCACAGCAGCACCGCGAGCCGCACAGCAACCCCGTTGGCCACCTGGGTCTGGATCACCGAGCGAGGACCGTACGCCGCGTCGGCCGTGATCTCCACACCAAGGTTCATCGGCCCCGGGTGCAACAGCAGCGCATCCGGCCGGGCGTAGGCCAGGGTCCGTGCGGTCACGGCATAGTAACGCGCGTACTCGGCCAGAGACGGCACGTACCCATGCTGCTGCCGTTCCAGCTGCATGCGCAGAGCCATCACAACGTCGGCGTCCTGCAGACCTTCCTCAAGAGACGATGTCATTGTCACCTGGGAAGGAAGAGGGAAGAGAGAAGAGGGAAGAAGGGGCGGCAGCAGCGTAGGCGGGCCGACCAGCGTCAGGCTGGCGCCGAGCTTGGTGAACCCCCACAGCGCTGACCTGGCCACTCGCGAGTGCAGCACGTCTCCGACGAGGGCCACCTTCAAACCGGCGATGCGCTCCCTGCGCTGACTGACGGTTAACAGATCGAGCAGCCCCTGGGTGGGATGCTCGTGCATCCCGTCCCCGGCATTGATGACGGCACATCGCACCAACTGGCTGGCCAACGTGGGCGCCCCGGCCATGGGGTGGCGGATGACAATGGCGTCGGCACCAAGCGCCTCCAATGTCTGCACGGTATCGACGAATGACTCGCCCTTTTTGACGCTGCTGCGGTCCACATCGCAGCGCACGACCTCCGCCCCAGCGCGCTTCGCCGCAAGCTCGAAGGAAATTTCTGTCCTGGTGCTCGGCTCATAGAACAGGGTCATCAGGGTTCGCCCGGCCAGAATCCCAGCGGGTCGCTCCCCATCAGCGTAGGATTGGGCCAGGTCCAGCAGGTGCTGGATCTGGGTGACACTGAGGTCCCGCAGGCCGAGCAGGTGCCGGCTCATCTCAAACCTCCGAAGGAAGGAGAAAATGAAAATGGCAGAGGAACATGTTCCTCTGCCCGTCCTTCTTCCGTTTTACCTTTTCCCGTGTGCATAACCTTTCCGGCCTCACCGGACCGGCTTAAAGGTCTTTTAACTCACGGCCACTCTATCACAAATCCACAGAACGTGTCAATCACGATCTCCCTCAGGGCTTCACGGTGAACCTTAGCGTCGCGCTCGACCCTGGGCGCAACGAAAGCTTCCATGTCCACACGCCGAGGCGCTCACGAGCCGGACGACCAAGAAGGATCAAACTCATGAACGGAAGCTTCTTCGCCACCTCTCCGACATCGGCGGCGAGTGGCAGGACATAACTGAACGTGAAACTGGTGGGGCTTGCCGGCACCGGAGTGAGCACACCCGCGTGGCTGAGCGCCGGTACACCCTCAGGATCGAGCAGCTCGATGGCAATTTGGGTTTCCCGGGTCACCGGCGCCACTTGAGCATAAAGGACGAGATACGGATCGGTCGCGGAGAACTCCCCTCGGCACAGCACCGGATGGAACGCGCTCGCATTTACGCCGTAGCTCTCCAGCTGCGCGTCGGCGCATGAGTACATCGTGATGCGTTGCGCCTCGGCAGGGCCTGGCCACCCCGCCAAACTCACGAGTAACAGTGATAGCATCACCGCCGAAACTCTCCAGTTTGTCATGTGATTCACCCCCTCCGGCTCCACATGTCTTCGCGCGCATCCTCGATCGATGCTACTGGAATGGACACGCAGACTCCGCGTCCCAGATAGGCACAGCACTTGCGATCTCGCCGACCCCGCGGACACCGGCCACGAGTATCCCCACAACAGAGCCCGTGGCGTCGATCACCGGTGATCCAGAATGGCCTCCAAGCGAGGGGGCACCGATCTGTTCTCGGAGCCCGATCCACTCGTTGGAAATCATCGTGATTCGTCCCTTGGCCTCAAACAAGACGCGGCCCCGTGGGAATCCCCAAATCGAAATCGGGTCCCCAACCTTCGGTCGCTGACCCGCCGAGAGGCTTTCCGCAAGACTCGACCCTTCAGCAAGCCGGAATACCGCCGAATCATGCGGGAGGACGTCGCCAAACCGAGATTCCGTCCAGCGTCCGTCCGCGCAGGCCACCTCGGAATGCCCGAGCAAGTGGCGGGGATTGCCGTATTCATCTGCAAGATAGAGAGCCCATTCGTCGTAGCCCTCCCCTTCGTGTTCGGGTGGAACTCGGCTCAGGGCGACGTGACCCGCTGTTCGAAAGAACCCCCTGCCAATGTGAAACGCGGTGCCCACGGAGAGGTATTCGCCTGTCTGAGGGTTGCGTTTGACGGCCAAAGCAACAGTCTGTTGAATGCGCGGCGGCGGCGCTGCCGCAAGCGGGGATGACATGGCGAGGAGCGCCAGCGCGACCAAGGCGACGGATCCAGCGATGGCGCACGTCACGACGGCTCCCCCCAAGCCACCTTAAGGAATTCTGTTTTCAGATGATCATAGTTTTGTGCGCATCAATCTTTCTGCAGCTGTTGTCAGTTCCCTGCATCCCGCCGCGGACGATCCGGCACCTGCACGGATTACCGAATGCGGATCGACAGACACGGGGGCCAGGGGGTACCCGTGATCTGTCGTTGAGAAATCGGCAGACAATCTCAGAGGAGACCAGAAGCAGCCGTCTAATTCCTGGCCAAAGAAGGGCATCTACTACTAATGCACGGCACGCTCAATCCACCCTGAAGGAGGGAGCGCATCATATGAAGCGACTTTCGCTCATTGCCCTCGCAGTGGCACTCGTCTTTGCCATCACAATCTGGGCACCCGCGCCTGCCGCGGCCCAAACGCCTGTCCAGCGTGGACGAACACTCGATCTCCTCTTCTACTCGTCGGCAGGGACGACGACTCTTGCGTTCGGCGCCACCTATCCGTTCAGCTTCATCCTCGACGGGACGCTGGGATACACTAGCTCGCCTGGGACCAGCACGGTCGACCTCGGCGCCCGGTACTGGTTTCCAGTCAGACCGGCCGGGCTCGCGCCCTACGTGGGCGCAGGCGTTAGATTGGCAACTGCCACTGGGTTCTTCATCGGGGGCGGCGCTGCGGTGAGGTTGACGCCCGACTGGAACGGGTATGTCGGCATCAACCTGGTTTCACCGGGGGGCGCCACCACCACTACCAACTTTGACATAGGCGGCCAGTACATTTTTTCTAGCCGCGTCGGAGGTGTAGTGGGTCTGGCCGGGTCTGGTGGGAGTTCCAACCTCTACCTTGGCGTGACCCTCAGCTACTAACACGATCCCATCGCATCGCAATTGCGGGGCCAGCGTCCCATCGGAACGCTGCCCCGCAATTGTTTTCCCCGCTGCGCTTCGCGTCTACAACTGCGCGATCGCGTTCGCGGCGCGATCAAGGGCCTCGCGCGCGGCATCCAGGAGCACGATCCTTCCGCCCGCCCCCCAGGCGCGTCCTGTATAGGCCGCCTGAAGCAGCACCGCCCCGCTCGTGCCATCCATCACCCATATCTCAAGGATGGCCGTCGCCCTGTGCTCGTTTCCCCGGGGGGACACGCCGGCCGGCTCGTCGGGCTGCGGCGCGAGTGCCAGCGTACTCCACCTGCCGGTCACGATCCGCGACGCGCCGACCGCGGCCGCCAGGGCGGTCGCCGCTGAGCGCGTGAGGAACCCTTGGGGCACGATCCCCTGGGCCCGCATCGCCGCACGGACTTGTTCGCCCGCCACCACCTGCAGGTGATCACCTGCCAGCGCATGTAGTTTCTGCTCCAGGTATGTGCTCAGGCGGGAGGCATGAATCAGGCTGCCGTCAGCACCGTCGTCGACCAAATCTGTCACTGCGAGCACGGTGCCTGGCTGGGCGGAGGCCGGCACGAAGGTTGCCGGCAGCACCAAAGTCCCAAATGCCACTATCCAAAGATGCGTCGCCCGCAAGTCGCTAGTTCCCTCCCGCCCTCTTTACGATCGTCCAGATGCCATGTTCTTGTTTGACCAGATCACCAACTCTGACCACGTCGTAGAAGTCTTGCGGCACCTCGTACTCGACGTTATTAATCTGGACAATGTAGGCATTCCGGAATCCCGACACAAACTTGCGCGCAACCCACCCCACGATAGTCTGCTCCTCACCGCCGCAGGAGGGAACAATCTGAGCAAGCGCCAGGGTACCGACCATGATCATCAGGAATAACTTCGACAACTCGCCCACACCTCCATAATAACAGAGCCCCCGGAGGAAATCTCCGGGGGCTCTGCTTTGGACTTCACCTACCAGCTGTAGAACAGTTCCACGCGATAGCGATCCGTGTTCTGAGTACCCGCCTGGGTTCGGCTTTGGTATCGGACACGGCCGTCCACGCTCTCAGTGATTCTTGATCGGATTCCGACCTCGTACTCACTGATGTTTCCGGTCGATTGTGTCCCCGTCTCGTACTTGATGTACGGCCGGAGCTGCGGGCTCAACGTGACGCTGAGGTTGGCGCCCCAGACGTTAAGATCCTGGAAAAGGCTCCTGCAGAGCGCCTCGCAGGAACCGGGGAATATCGGACCCCACACGGTCGGGTAGTTCTTATACCAGACGCTGAGCTTCGGGCTCATACCTCCGCCCATCATGCCGCTCACGTCGATGGCGACCGTCGCCTGGTACGCGGTCTGCTGAGCACCGCCCCCTGGCGTGAAGGTAGCCCACTCCCCGGTCAGGCTGAACCCAGGGAAGAGATCGCCGGTGAGGTCAGCAGAGTACCCCGTGTTGGTTGTGCTGCTGAGAGCCACGCTTTCCCTATAGAAGTTGCCGCCGATAGTCCAGCCCGAAAGGTCAAACGTGGCTCGGGCCATGGCAGGGGATACGTCCACCGTTCCCGCTTGGTTCTGCACATGCAGGAAGCTCGCGAGCTCGAACCCGACAGGTCCGAACGACCCGCTGACCACGCCGCCGTCAACGCCTTCGCATATGACACAACCCACCCAGCCCTCTTGGAAGAGCAGGCCAACCGGACCAAGCTGGTAGGTCTGCCGGCCAACACGCCAGTCCAGGCCGAAATAGGAGAATTCAAGCTGAGCGCGGTCGAACCCACCCTCAGTCCCGGGAACAGTAGCTGGGGCAGTTGTCCCGCCGAGGGAGAAGACCCCACCGTCATTACCCAGATTCAGACGAATTGTTCCGGTGGCTCCGCCAGTCTTCCCGACGAACGTTAGCAGAGCCTCGCCCCACGACGTGCCAAGGGTGCCTCCGCCCCCTCCCCCTACTCCGCCTCCGACCTGGTTGGCCCCGAACGTGGCGTAGCGAAAGTCCAGCTCGCCGGTGACCTTGGTCGAGGACGTCGCTCCCTTCAGCGCGGTCAGCTCTTCCTCAACCGCCGTTACCCGCACGCCGAGAGCCGCCAGTTCTGCGCGGAACTCGTTGACCAGCCGCTGAATGGTCTGGACATCCGCTCTGGTTACTTGAGGCGCTGGCGCAGCTGCCGCCGGCGCAGGAATCTTGATGGCCTCGATACGCGCCAGGATTCTGGCGACGATCATGGCCACCTCGTACCGGGTTACTCCCCGATCGCCCTTGAAGGTACCATCTGGAAAGCCCTCGATGATGCCCTTCGCGGCGAGCTCAGCGATCGCGTCGAACGCCCAGTGGTCGGTCGGGACGTCCGCAAACGGCTGAGCAAACGCAGGAGAGACAACCGCGAGCACGAGGAGCGTTGCAACTGACACTGCAAGTGTCCTCATCTGCTCGTTACCCCCTTGAGTTGAGTACTTGAGCCTCCGGCCAGGCCGCGTGCAAACGAGTTTCCATGTTTTCTCTCTGCTGCGGCTGTAACCGTTGGCTCACTGCCGCCTACCGTCTGCAACGGCGGATAATACGGATTGGCGCCCCCCTTCCCCCGCCTGGATGCCGTGGTTTCGAACGGTAGGTAACACCTCGAAC
>Ga0209376_1004662_pt1 | contig 11828 bp, 8 predicted proteins | sample GraSoiAngelo_134_FD_185891 | JGI IMG/M metagenome (GOLD analysis project Ga0209376, IMG submission 185891) | Grasslands soil microbial communities from the Angelo Coastal Reserve, California, USA - 14_0929_05_30cm (SPAdes) (version 2) | ecosystem: Environmental > Terrestrial > Soil > Grasslands ... | reverse complement strand
TGTCCTGCACGACCACGGGTTTGCCGCTGGCCAGATAACAGACGGTGCGATCGCTAACCCAGGCGGTTTGCAGCTTGATATAGGACGGTTTCGCACAACTGAACTCGCCGCGCGAACGTTGGATATGGGTTTGGTAATTCTCGAGGTTTTCGGCCACTTCGCGCGAGTGTCGGATGCGCCACCCGCGGCTCTGCAGATCGCGCTGCTCCACCAGGTCGCGCTCCGTTCGGAGAAACAGCGCCAGCTCAAGCGGCTGGCGGGTCAACCGGGGCAGGTCGGCGAACTCCAGGAATGCCACACGCTTGGTGTTTTCGTACTCTTCCTCCCGATCCACGACCCAGTCGGACGAATCCCAGATGGAGACCGTGGTGAACGCCTCGGCGCGCGGATCAAACGTATAAGGCCATCGTTCGAGACAGACCGGCGGTTGAATGGGAATCCAGTCCAAACCGCAATCGGGAATCCTGCCGCCCGGTTTGCCGACGTTCTCGCTGATGGTAAAATAGAAATCATGTCGTGGCACTGACAGTTGTTTGCGACTGATCCAGAATTGCAGCAATCCCGGATCGATATCGACCAGCGCCGTCCTGCGGAAGCGCGCCAGCAGCCCCGGACTGATGCTATAGTGGAAATTCAGCAGCAGGTCTGCCCGCTCAAAAATGGCTTCGGCCTCGTCGCGGGTCATGTTGACGTACTCCGTCGGAGCTTTGGACGATGGTTTATTGCTGCGCATGAGGTAGAGGACGGCGTTCCGGCCCAGCCCGAATTGTTCCATCCGGGCGCGGAACGTGGCCAGCGCGGCAGCTTTTTTTTCCGCGTGGCCCGTGGCGCGGAAGCCTTCCAGCCAGTAAACCTCGCATCCGAGTTGCCTCAGGCCGAGCGCGTATTGCAGGTACACCCAGAAGTGCCCGCTGCCTTCGGGGTAATTGACGACGTTGAAGGGTGCGATGACAACGGTGGGCATGTTGCTAAAAGAACGAATGTCGAATGCCGAAGGCCGAATGACGAAGGCCGAAAAAATGACGAAGCCCGAAGGCCGAAACCCGGCCAGCGGGAGTGACTTCAGTTATTCGGATTTCGGGCTTCATGCGGCATTCGGCATTCGGCATGCTTCCTTTAAGGAAGCCGCGTCTCACGTCGCCGAGCTCACCACGAGTTTGCCCAGATCGTGATAACTGACCAGTTGAATCGCCTGCTCCGCCAGCGCCTGGCGGATGCGCGGATCGCACAAGGCGCGCAACTCGGCTTCGCGCTCCGTTGAGTAGCCGCTCGAGTAATCCGGATCGACATAGCCCGGGTGACAGCTCAGTTCGGTGAACCCTTCTTTGATCTCCATCTCCAGCATACGCGCGAGACTTTCGACGCTGATCTGCTCCAGATGCGTCTTGCCGCTCCATTGGCCGTAGAATTTCGAGAAGTAGCGGACGGCCGAATGTTCGCGCAACGGCAAGCCTTGCTCCCGCGCCAGGTCCAGAAACTCGGGGAGCGCCCGTGGATCGCGATGCACGTTGTGGTGGGAATCGAGATGGGTAGGCGGGCGGCCGAGCAACTCTTCGAACCGAGCCAACTGCGCCTCCAGAGCTCCGCGGAGCCGAGCCGGTCCGGCGTTCGCGTTCAACTCGCTTCTGAGATCGGCGTGCAGACCAACGCTCAGATCCGGCGCGCTGCGACTCAACTCCGCTGCCTCCCCGCTGGCCGTCGCGTTCACCAGCAGGCTCGTGCTCGTCAGGACGCCGCGCTGATGCGCTTCGATGATGCCTCGATCGATCCCGCGGCTCGCGCCAAAGTCATCGGCGTTGACGATCAAATATTTCACGATAACACCTCTCTCGCGGCCGCCCAGTCCCACATATCTAGCGAAACGTTAAGAGCCCCGATCAGTTGCCTGGCCGCGGCTTTCTTGCGGGGTTCCCCTCGCTGGAGACGATCGAGCAGAGCGAACGCGACGTGGAATCGCAGCTCGTCCTCGTCGATGGGGTGTCCTGCGTTGGCGTTGTAGTTGCTCAGCAAGGTGTCGTGGCAGATGCGAAACACCTCCGCATCGTGGTGAGCGAGAGTGAAGCAGAGGAGGTCTGCCGCGAATCCTCCCAGATCGAGCCCCGGATCGGCCTGCCGACACATTTCAAAGCGATAAAGATAAAAACAACCGTCCACTCCGTAGTGAACGCAGTCCCAACCGAATGCGCCGTGGATCGGCGCCAGGGGTCTCGCCCCCCTGGAGGCAGCGCGCTCTTGAAGCCGCTCAACGCAGGCGTGGAAGTGATTCACAAGATCCGATCCCCTGGGCAGCATTTGAAGGTTTGTCACAGCGCGCGTGACCATCGTCTGGAGTCCCGCTCCGAGGGGATCAGTCTCCATCACGGGGAGCGAGACCTGGCTCCGGTGCAGAGCCGCCAGCGTCTGCCCGATCCTTTCTGACCGGTGCCGGAGGGACTTCAGGCTGTTTCGAAAAGTCAGAAACTCCCGAAGGTTCATCCACGAGTCGAAGTTGTAAAGGACAAGGCGCGGCTCCGCGGCGAGCCGCGCCACCGGCCGTGGGATCAGGACGCGCTTCGATATCTTCGCCTCGTGCAGACGGGTTGCCGCCGCGAAGTCAGCCACCGCTGCGGCCTCCGTCGCGTGGAACCTCCCGGTGAGAATCCGCGTCTCCATCGGCTCCCCATTGTGCCCGGCGACTCGCAATAGGTAGCGATTCCCGCAGCAATCACCGGCCCGCCCGCCGGCAGCGTAAATCCGGCAGGACTCTAGCCTGGTCTGGCCGTTGGCGAACTCTGGCAATTCGGTTGATAGACTGGTTCGGATCCATTCCTCATCGAGAATGTTCGGGAAAACCTCCACGGCTTCCGAGCCGTGCGCGCGGACGCTGAACCCTAGAGTAGCCGCCGACGTGCGGAGGCCCTGATCGATTTCGGATTTCGGATTTCGGATTTCGGATTTTGAAGAACGAGCCTCCTCACGTCGGCTGCTACCAGGCTCATGGGCAGCGTGACCTTCGGCAGGAGTTTCTCCCGGCGCCGTGGTCGAATCGCCTGTGGACGCCGGGCAGGAAGAGGACGCGAGGTCGTCCTCCATTGGCTGGAAGCACAGGAGAACGGTACGGCCCCCGTTTTCGTAGCTGACCGAAGACATCGCCCGGTGCAGATTGCGGAACCCGCACCCGTGATTCACGAAATAGTTTTCGTCCCCCTGGAAGCGTCGAAACGTGACCGCCACATCGAAGCCGGCGCCCTCGTCGGTGACCGCGATGAGGGCGCCCTTGCGGGCCAGCACGAGCTCCACGGAAATGGTCTTGGTGGGATCTCTTCCGTTGCCGTGCTTGAACGCATTGCCCAGCGCGTTCCGCAGCGGTATGAGCAAGTCCCGGATCAGTTGCAGCCGCGCCGCCGCCGCGAACCGTTCCAGGAGCGCGGCCTTCAAAAGCGGGAAAAGATCGTGCCGCCCGCGGCCACAAACGCGCACGCGGACGTCTCTGGTTGCAACGCGCGGGTCGGTAATATTGCTCAGAGGTTCGCCCTCGGAATCCGCTGCCTCGATCTCCGCGAGGAGCCGTGCCCGGGTGTAGCTCAGGTCGATCATGCGTTTGCGTGAGCACGAACATCGTTCAGTGCGTGGCTGAGGATGCTTTCGGCGACCTGTTTGGCGTCGAAATAGGCCTCGACCAGATCGCGCGCGGCGCGGCATTGCCTTTCGTAGTCGGCATTGATCGCTTCAAACGCCGCGGCGGCCTGCTGCGGAGTGCTGAAGCGGAACATGCCCTCGCCATTGGGAAGGAACGCGCTGGGGCCGGTGTCCTGCACGACGACGGGTTTGCCGCTGGCCAGGTAACAGAGCGTGCGATCGCTCACCCAGGCGTTCTGGAATCTCATGCACGACCGCTTGGCGCAACTGAACTCACCACGCGACCGCTGGATGTAAGCTTGATACATCTCCGGCGTGGCGGAGACTTCGCGCGAATGGCGGACGCGCCAACCCCGCTCCTCCAAATCGCGGCGTTCCTGGGCGTCTCTCTCGGTTCGCAACGACAGGGCGGCTTCCAACGGTTGGCGGGTCAATCGCGGCAGGTCCGCAAACTCCAGGAAGGAGACACGTTTTGTGTTTTCGTACGTGTCGTCGCCGTCCACGATCCAATCGGAGGAATCCCAGGAGGAGATCGTCGTGAACGCCTCGCTGCGCGGATCCATCCGATACGGCCATGCTTCCAGGCAGACGGCCGGCCGGATGTGAATCCAGTCCAGACCGCCATTGGGAATTTTGCCGCCGGGCTTGCCAACGTTCTCGCCGATGGTGAAATAGAAATCATGTAGCGGCACGGACAGTTGCTTGCGGCTGATCCAGAACTGCAGCAAACCGGGATCAATATCAATCATCGCCGTGCGCCGGAAGTGTGCGAGCAAACCGGGACTGGTGGCGTAATGGAAATTTACCAACAAGTCTGCCCGCTCAAAAATGGCCTCGGCCTCCGCGCGGGTCATGTCGAGGTACTCTGTCGGGGCTTCCGGCGAGGGTTCCTTGCTGTGCGTGACGTAGAGGAGGACTTTTCCGCCCAGGCCATGCTGTTCCATCCGCGCGCGGAACGTCGCCAGCGCGGCCGTTTCCCGTTCTGCGCGGCCCTTGGTGCGAAAGGCTTCCAGCCAGTAAACGTCGCAGCCCAGTTGGCGCAGCCCGAGCACGTACTGCAGATAGACCCAGAAGTGTCCCCCACCTTCGGGGAAGGCGGCCACGTTGGACGGCGCAATGACGACGGTCGGCATGTGGTTAAAAGGGCGAATTCGGAATGACCCATGACGAATGACGAATGACGAAAAAATGACGAAGCCCGAAGCCCGAAACCAGGCCAGTGGGAGTGACTTCAGTTGTTCGGATTTCGGGCTTCATTCGTCATTCGTCATTCGGACTTCGTCATTCTCTAATCTCGGCGGGTGGAAATGCCGCTGCTTACTTCAAGCTGTCACCTCCGTCCCGCACTGCGGCTGCAGCACCGGCTCGAATTGCTCGAACCACCCGTCGATCTCGGCCAGCGCTTCGGCTCCCCACTCGGCGCCGTCCATCACCAGCGCAATCGCAGGCCAGATGATCCGGTTGGCGATGCGCGCGTACTCGTGCGTCTCGAACAACAGGTTCAATTCGCGTTCGCCGGGCAGACGCCAGCCCGCGCCAGCGACCGCTTGCCGGTAAAGGTCGAGCACCCATGGCCGGTGTTCCGAAGGAAACCGGAGCAGGAACGTGGACAGATCATAACTGGCCGGCCCGACCGCCGCGTGGTCCCAGTCGATGAGGCGCGCGTGCAGGCCGTTGGCGGACGGGATGACGAACACATTGATGGCCCACAGGTCGCCGTGCAGCAGCGTCTCCGGACCGCCCCATTCGGCCAGTGCCTGCGCACGCCCCGGCAATTCATCGCGGAGTTTGCAGAGCCGATGCAACAGGCGGTCGCGCAACCCATTTTGTTGCGCCGCGGGCTGGCATGCCTCGAGCGCGTAGATGGCGTCGCGCACGTTCGATTCGTAGAAGCGGATGCCCAAGTCGCCGCCGTGCAGGCGGACTTCCCCGAGCAAGGCGTGTTCCGCGAACCGTGTGTGCATTTGGGCAACCAGTTCGACCGCTGCGCTGACGCGCTCGCGGTCGGGCTCGCGGGGATCGAGTTCGTGCTCGCCGAGGTCGTCATAGACATGCCACGCGCAGGCGCCGCTGGGCTCGACGACGCCGCCCAGCAGAGGCGGGCCGCCACCGCCGAGGCGAATGGCCGGGAGCCAGCGTTTCGCCGCCAGTTCGCTGCGCCGGGCGATCTGCGGCTTGAGCCGTTTCACCACCACCGAGCGGGGCCGGCCGTTGATGGAGAAGCGAAGGCGGAACACGCGCATCCCGCGCGGCTGGAGGGTCGCCTGCTCAAGGAAGCGCCCCGACGCCTCATGTCCATTGAGCAGTTTTTGAAGCAAGTCGCGCAGCTCGGCCACTCCGGGCTGGTCGCTGCCTTCCAGAACCTTTTCCAATCCTTCAATCATGAATGAGTGATCCATCCAGTCTCGCTTAGCGCTTGGGCCATGCGCTGTCCGCAGGCTCTGCGGTTACCGCTGCGGAACAATTCCTGGAGCCGCGCAGCTCAGTCACGCCGCGTTGCCCGCTGCCTTCGAGCACTCGCTCTAATCCTTCGATCATTTCAACTCCAATTCATGGCGCGCAACTGCGCGATCAACCTGGGTTCATACATCCCCAGTGCATGGACTCCCTTGGCTAACAACTCGTACTCGCCCGAACCCATCCACGTTGTCGCCCAGTACATCGAGTCCACCAAACGCAACAGTGTCCCGCAGCCAGCCACGCGCTGAAGAGTCGGCTCGTCGAGATGCGGGTAGTCGCTTTTCAAAACGGAGCAATAAGCGCTGAGGTCGGGGCTAACCACATGGTAGATGAACTGCGCCAGATCCACCCCCGGTGAGCCCCAGCCGGCATACTCCCAGTCGAACACAAGCAGATTGGGGCCACTTGGGCTGGGTTGGATGCGCACGTTTTTGATGACGAAGTCGTCGTGGACCAGCGTCGGCGGCAACACCCCGCAGATGCTTTCCATATCGCTCCAGCGCGATTCCAGCACCTCGCAGTGCGCCTCCAACGCCTGCAGCGTCTCGGCATCTTCACCAGGCACGGTGCCGTTCTCGCCCAGGATCGCCCGCACGGTGGCGCGGCAGCGGCGGAGCAGTCCCAAGTAGTAGCCAAGTCCGCGGTCGGGCAGGCGGGCTTTGAGATCAGCGCGAGCGAGGCCAAGGTGAATTTTCCCCAACCACTGGCCCGCCAGCGCGCGGTGTTGGGGAAGTTGCGGCGAGTATAACTCGCCGACGGCATCTTCAAGGAAAAGCCAGCAGAAGTCTCCTTCCGACTCTTTCAGGAACCCGTAGCAACGCAGCACCGACGCCGACACGCGCGGCAGGAATTCCTCGTAAACCATGCGTTCCACCTCTGCCGTCGCCACGCGGCATCGCTTGGCAATGACCGCTCCTCCGTCCGGTCCGATTCCGTGGAGCCTGTACACCGCGGATTTTCTTTTCTTGAGCTTGAGGATTTCGATGCTTGTCGGCTCCACGCGATTCGGCTGGAGTTGGCTCCAGGCCCGGACTGCCCGGTGCTCGACGAGCCGCTCCGGCAGGACTTCTGTGGCAACGGACCTAGACATGGGCTGTGCCCCCGTGGACCGCCTCGGCCAGGTTGTCGGACGGGCATCCTTCGCCTTCGGTGACGGATGCAGCCGATTCAAGCCCGACGATGCACCCGCGCTCGATTCGCAGAACACGGTTGCAATGTTTCAATGTGCTCGGACGATGGGCGATAATAAACGTCGTGCGGCCGCGCATGAGCCGCTCCATGGCTTCCACTATGGCCGCCTCGGTCCGCACGTCCACGGAACTGGTCGGTTCGTCGAGGATGAGTATGGGCGCATCCTTGAGAAAAGCGCGCGCGATGGAAATGCGTTGGCGCTCGCCTCCCGAAAGGCGCATACCCCGTTCACCTACGAGCGTCTCGTACCCCTGCGGCAGGCGAACGATGAAGTCGTGCGCGTTGGCGGCCCTGGTGGCGGCGATGATTTCATCTTCGCTCGCGCCCGGCCGGGCGTAGGCGACATTCTCGGCGATGCTGGTCGAGAAGAGAACCGGCTCCTGCAGGACGATGGCGAATTGGTTGCGCAGATCGGCCAGGTTGAAGTCGCGCAGATCTGTTCCATCCAGGAGAATCTGGCCCGCGGTCGGGTCATAGAAACGAGTCAACAGATTCACCAGCGTGGTCTTGCCGGCGCCGGTGGTCCCGGCGATGCCAAGGCACGCGCCCGGTTCGATTTCAAACGAAATGTTGCGCAGGACCGGCCGGTCCTTTTCGTAAGCGAAGGAAACGTTGCGGAACGCCATCGCGCCTCGGGCACGCGCGAGTGGACGCGCGCCGGGTTTCTCGACGACATCCGGCGTTTCGTCGAGCAGAGCAAAAGCCCGTTCGGCGCCCGCGAGATGGGTCTGCATGGTGGCCATTTTCTTGCCGATGGTTTTGAGCGGAGCATAGAGCTGCGAGATCAAGCCCATGACATAAACCAGATTGCCTGTTGTCAGTTTGTCCTGGACGCCGATGTAAAGGACCGCCGCCGTGCCCAACGCCGTGAGGAGCGCCACGAGAATGCCGAGACCGCCTTGCATAAAAACCTGTCGAATCCGCGCGCGCATCCCTTCGTTGGATTTGGCCACAAACCGTTCCCCTTCGCGGTCCTCCTGGCCGAAAGCTTTCACCACACGGGCGGCGCCCAGCACCTCATGCACGACCCCGAGGGCGGAACTTTCGAGTTTTTTTACTTCGCGCGCCTGGCTGCGCAGACGCCGGCGATACGTGCGAATAACAAAGAAAATCGCGGGCGAAACGGCGAGGGCGACGAGCGCAATCCGCCAGTTGATCCCCACGATGATGCAAATCGTCGTGGTGAATGTGAGCGCGGAAGTGAAAAACGGCATCACCCCATCGACCGTGATGTTCTGAAGGGCGGCGGCGTCGTATTGAATGCGATACACTGAATCCGCCGTGCCTTTGGTGTCGTGATAGGAAAGCGAGAGCCGCTGCACGTGGCGGAACAATCGGGCGCGGAAACCGCGCAACAATTTTTCCCCGGCATACGTCGTCAACAGCGAGTTGGCGAAATCGCGAAGCTGAGTCAACAAAGCGACCCCGACGACCAGCGCGACCGCAAACAGAAGGAGCCTCCCGTCTGAATGTTTGACGTTCTCCGGCAGCAGGACAGCGAGAAACCGGGGTAGCGGATGGTGGTCGATGATATTATCCACGGCAATCTTGAGCGGGAGTGGTGTGAGCGCGGCCAATGGCGGCGACAACAGACTCAACAGGAAAATGCCCAGGATGTAGCGCCAATACGGCCACACCTGCTGGCACAACCGCCGATAGAGAACCCAATTGTTAAGCCGGGCCGTCACATTTCTCCTCTCTCTCGATTTCTCTGACGGCGCCAAGAAAGGCGGCCGTGGCGGCGGCGCATTCGTTCACCACGCGCAATGCCAGCAGCAAAGTTATTCCTCCGAGCGCCGCGCAGGCCGCCCAGTACCCGTCATGTCCGGCGCCGAGGGAAAGCCCGGCAAACACAAGGGTCAGCGCCGCCGCTGCGAGAGAGCACCGCGGCCACGACCGGACGCGCAACAGTTGGCGCCCGTCGCCATGATATTCGACCGCGATAAACATGCGGGCGGAACCGAGCAGCCCCCCGCGCACTTCCAGGTCCCAGGGATCGAAATTCCCGCCGCGCAACGGCAGCGCGTCGTGCGCGCGCAGCGCTGCTTCAATGGATTGAAGCCGTTCTTCCGCGCCGAGAGAACGCCGGCTCCAGATGTTGGCCAGCCAGGGCCGCGGGAACGCAAAGCCGCCAATCACGCGCTTGCGCCAGAGAGTGAGTCCATGACGCAGACGCCCATTGAGACGCGCCAGCGGCTGGAGCAGATACAGGCTGGCCGTCGTCAGCCGCAGCTTCAGGCGGCCCGCGCGGGACAGCGGTGGATTGGCGAAACAAACACGGGCGGCGCAGCGCCATGCGTGTACGAGCGGCACGCCAACGGCAAAAGCGAACAACTTTAACGGCGGCCAGGGCCAATAAAGGCTTAACGCAGACAAAACTCCCAGCGCAGCCATGAGCAGATACCATTCGGGCATCATCGGCAGCGCATCGATCAAATCGGGAGCGGGCTCATAAAGCGACTGGAAGGGCGCCAGTCCCCACATGCCATGATAGATGCGACCGGCGCGCCACCGGACATACGGGACTCCATAAACCCGCCCGGTCCATTTGAGATGTCCGGCGAGGTTGTATTTCTCCGGCCATTTCCTTTCCAAAAGAGCCTCGGCTTTTCCGTAGCCCTTCTGCTGGCGCAAATAAGCACGAACGGAATTGCGGCGATGATGCCAGACCACCGCCGCGGGATTGAACCCCAGCGTCCAACCCTCCTGCTGCAAGCGCCAACAGACATCAACGTCGTCACCCGCGATGCGGAATTGCGGATCAAATCCGCCAATCGCCGCGAGGCACGACTTGCGGAACGCCATGTTACAGCCGGGAATGTGTTCCGCCTCGCGATCGGAAAGCAGCACGTGCGTGGGGCCGCCGGGCGCGTGGGCGACGCATTCGGCGATGGGCCCATCCGTCGGTGGCGCGATGTTGGGTCCGCCGACCGCGGCGTGCGTCGTGTTCATGGTATTCAAGAACGCGGACGCCAGATAATGAAGCCAATGCGGATCCGGATAGGCGTCGTCGTCGAGGTAGGCCACGATGTCGCCGTTGGCCGCCTGCCATCCGGTGTTGCGGGCGTTGCTGAGTCCGCGATTCTCAGTGCGGATCACCCGGCAATCATACTCCCTCGCGATGGCCGCGGTGCAGTCGGTGGACCCGTCATCCACGACGATGACTTCGCAATTGGGATATTCGAGTTTTCGCAGGCCCTCCAGACAATCGCGAATGGTCCGCGCGCCGTTGTAACTGCAAACGACCACTGAAACGAGCGGCCAGGGAACCTCCTCCATGAACGGCACTTGCCGGAAGGCCCGGCGCACCGCCGCCAGGGCCGGTTTCGGTTCACGATTCCGGGCAGTGATGCCGAACATCCAATCCTCCACCTCCGCTCCGCCGCGGAACCATTCATCGGTCCACGCATAAACAAAGACGCCCGCGCAGCCCGCAACGAAGGAAGTGCAAATCTGCCAGTCCAGCACTTGCGCCTGGGCGGCTTCGCCATTACGGAGACCGTCCAGGCCCATCTCTGCCATGACCAGCGGCCGGTCGCCGGCAAGATTGTGCAGGCGGGCGAGATAGGCATCGAGGCATTTGTGCGATTCGAGATAGACGTTGAAGCAGGCAAAATCCAGGAACGAAAGCTGCAAATATTCGGTGGACGGATAATTGACGTAGGACACGAGGCTGTCGGGGTCCTCGGCTTTCGCAGCATAGTAAAGGCGTTCGAGGAAGCGTTCTAATTTGCGGCGGCCATGCCAGCGCACAATGGAAGCCGGAATCTCGTTGCCAATGGTGTAGCAAAGAATCGCCGGATGGCCGGCGCGGGCGCGGATTTCCGCGCGCACCATCTCTTCAATGGAACGCGCGCACCGGCGATAATCGAGAAAGGCCACCGAGCGTTCCACCGGCAGCCCGGCCATGATCCGCAGCCCATGCTCTTGCGCCTCGTCCAACAACCAGTGCGGCGGCGGCGTGTAGGTGCGAACAGCGTTCACCCCGTTGGCAGACATCCGAGCAAAGTCGCGCTCCACCACCTCAGGCTCCGGGAATTCCTCGCCCTGCTCATTGGGACGAAAGGTGCCGTAAGTGACCCCGCGGACATACAACTTCTCCCCGCCGGCGAAAATGAATTTGCCCTGCACGCGGGGACGATTGTCCGCCGCCACGGGGAACCTCGCACGGCAGTTGCAACTAAGTATAGATCGTGCGGTCGGTTCCCAGAGATATTGCTCGGCCATCCGAGGATGCGCGAGATCTTCCTCAAGCGCGATGGCGCCGCCTTTCACCGTCACCGAGTCGCGTGGATGGTTGTTCATATTCACAGGCTCAACCAAAATGTCATTCCTCATACCGCCGTTTCTTTGATTTGCTTTTCAGCCCTAAAAGCCAACGGAACGTCACCGAGGTGTCACTCAAACGTAACGCGCATTTTAGGTTCCGACACCGGGGCTTTGAAGTGGGGCGAGGACCTTAAATGATTAAAGTCGGGACTCGAGAATGAACTGGGGTATTCACCCCAGACGAATTGACAGCTTGTCGGCCGTCGAGCCTCTCACTCATACAGGGTATC
>Ga0209376_1004658_pt1 | contig 11843 bp, 7 predicted proteins | sample GraSoiAngelo_134_FD_185891 | JGI IMG/M metagenome (GOLD analysis project Ga0209376, IMG submission 185891) | Grasslands soil microbial communities from the Angelo Coastal Reserve, California, USA - 14_0929_05_30cm (SPAdes) (version 2) | ecosystem: Environmental > Terrestrial > Soil > Grasslands ... | reverse complement strand
GGGCGGCGCGAGACTCGGCGCGTTTCGCAAGCTCTTCCACGTGAGCGGTTAAGACGCCCGACTCTTCCCGCAGGAGCGTGACCGCCTGAATCTGCGAGGCACTTCGCGATTCCCATTCGGCGGCCTGCGCTGTGGCTTGCGCCAATTCCACATCGACCTGGGCGTCACGCCCGGCGAGCTCCTCGGCACGCTGCCGGTTGAAGGCGATGCGATTTTCGCTGCGGTCGACTTCGAGCGCAGTGAGATTCATGACATTCTGGTTCTGCCGGATCTCAGCATCCAGTTCATAAATTCGATGGTTCAGCCGGTCCTGTTCCCCTTCCTGCTGTTGGATGGCAGTGGCGCGCTGCAATTCGGCGGCGTTCAGTCCTTCGAGCTGCTTCGCGACGCGCTCGGCTTCGGCCTCGAGCTCGCGGGCCTTGCCCGCCAGCATTTGACGAACGATTCCGCGCATTTGATCGCGGATTTCGGAATAGCGGCGCGCTTTGGCAGCCTGGCGCTTCAACGAGCCGAGCTGTTTCTCGACTTCCACCACGATGTCATTGACACGCGAGAGATTCACCTTGGAGGATTCCAGCTTGGCTTCCGCAAGCCGCTTCTTGGTTTTGAATTTGGTGACACCAGCGGCTTCTTCGATGATGGCGCGACGCTCCATGGGCTTGGTGGAGAGAATCAGTCCGATGCGGCCCTGTTCGATGATGGCGTAAGAGTCCGGCCCCAGGCCCACGCCCATGAACATTTCCTGGATATCGCGGAGCCTTCCCACACGGCCATTGATCAGGTATTCGCTTTGGCCGGAACGATAGAGCCGCCGGCTGACCACGACTTCGCCCGGTTTCATGGCCAAAACCAGCTTGTCTAACGACTTTTTCTTCCGTTTGAACGTGCCACCGGGTTCAGCTGGGGATGGAGCTGAACCTTCAGTGGCTTCTTCTTGCGTTTCGGGGGTCTCGGCGGGGCCAGGCGAGGGAATTTCGGTCGTATCGGTCAAGCCGGAGGCTTCTTCGTTTTCGGTGGCAAGGGACGTAGCATCCGCTCCAGAGTCTGACGCCGCGCTTGCCATGACGAAGCGGGCCGCTTCGGCCAGCTCGGGATCCTCCATGGTGATGGTGACTTCGGCGAGTCCCAGCGGAGGGCGCTTGGTGGTCCCATTAAAAATGCAATCGGCCATGCGCTCGGCGCGAAGTGATTTGTGGCTCTGCTCGCCGAGAACCCACGAAATGGCATCCACAACGTTGGATTTGCCACAGCCGTTCGGCCCGACGATGCAGGTCGTGCCGGACCCGCTGAATGTGACTATGGTGCGCTCACAAAACGATTTAAAGCCAACGATTTCGACTTTTCGCAGCTTCAGCAAGATGTCCCCTTTTGGTCGTCAACTTCTCCCACGGCTGCCAGTATGAACTCGCATACAGCTCGAAAACTGCGAAAGCCAGCCGTTCTCCTACGGCTGGGGCATAAACTCGTGCAGAGGGACTACGTTTCATTCCTCGAGGGGAGGGTCTTCGGAGCAACAGGGCAACCCTTCTCGGGTGGCCTGTCAGAACGTTTGGCAGGTTCTCAGTCAGAGGCCCAGCCGCCTGGCGCAGGATGGCGGTACGGAAAAAAACAGTAACACGATGTTCATCGCATGTAAAGCCTTACGGCACAACTCGCACAACTTGTGGCCGCCTTGCTAGCGCCACAAGTGTTTTTGGAATGTCCGACGTCTCGTCTTGGGCCTACCTGGCAGCTGACGATCCTTCTTTCAAATGCCTGTCGTACCAGGCGAGGATGCGATTCAGGCGATCTAGGAGGTGCTTTTCCTCATGAAAGGTGTGAGGCTCGCGAGGATAGACGACGAGTTCAGTCTCCACGCCGTAGCGCTTGAGGCCGCGATATAGTTCCTGGCTTTGGCCGAGAGGATCGACCGAATCGGCGTCTCCTTGAAGAATCAAGATCGGCGTTTTCACATTCTTGAGGTGCACGAAGGGCGAACTATTCAAGAAGCCGGCGATTTTTTCCGGCTCATACGGGACGCCGTAGAACCATTCATCGTAGGAAGGGCCCTGCTCGGTGCCGTATTCGGAGATGAGATTTGAGAGGCCCGCGCCGGAGACAGCAACTTTGAATCGCGTGGTTTGCGTAATCGCCCATTCGGACATGTAGCCGCCATACGACCAGCCGCCGATGGCCAGCTTTTCGGGATCGGCGAGGCCCCGCGCGATGAGGTCGTCGACACCGACCATGACGTCCCGGTAATCGCCGCCACCCCAGTCGCTGCGATTCAACTCAATGAATTTCTCGCCGTAACCGCTTGATCCGCGAATATTGGGATAGAAGACCGCGTAGCCGCGCGCCGCAAAGAGCTGCCCCCAGGTTTCGATGGCGTCCTGCCAGGCGCCCGTGGGGCCGCCGTGAATCAGGGCGATGACCGGCAGCTTCGATTTGCCGTCGTAGCCGAGTGGTTTCAGAAGAGCCGCTTCGATTTCCAGGCCGTCGAAGGATTTGTATTTGTAGAACTCCGGGGCGCTGAGCATGTACTGCTTCCATGAATCATTCAAGTGAGAGATTTGCTTCGGGGCGCTTTTCTGATCCCAAATCCATAGTTCCTGGGGAGTCGTCGCGGTTTGCCCGGCAAAAGCAACCTCTCCGGAATCGGAAACGCCGAAAGCATTCGGATTGGTGGGAATCGCAGGGACATCCTTGAGCGCGCCTTCGGCGGTGAAGGCCACGAACTTCGAGTGGAAGCCATCGCCAACCACGGCGAGCAACCCACCGTCCCTGGACCAGCGGTAGTCAAAGACCGGTCGGTCAACGTCGGCGCCACTGAGATTCTGAGTGGCTTTGTCGCCGTGATGAGCGAGTATGAGGTCGTGCGGCGTTGGGCCGTCTTCGCGGCAGCCGACGAACGCCATCTTCTGGCCATCCGTCGCGACGCGGATATTTCCGAAGGGCCCACGAGGAGCGAGGACCTGTGTCATCGAGTCGACCGCTTTGCGGTCATCGCTTACCGTGTCCCGGAGACGAAAGAAAAAAATACGCTCGGTATTCTGATCCGATTCGGGGTGATCCGTGGCGCTGAGCACGAGGCCGGTGCCGGAAGGATGCCACACGGCTTCACTGATTTTCCATTGGGGTTCGGTGAGGGCTTTGGCGTCTCCCGTGTCGAGAGTAAGAAGCCACAGGCGGGCATGTTTATCTTCTTTGTCCGCCACGTGTGCGTCGTCTTTGTCTTTTTCTTTCTTTTCTTCCGCTTCCGTTTTTGCGTCGGGGGCCAGAAAGGCGATCTGCCTGCCGTCGGGGGACCAGACAAAATTCTGCACCCCGCGCTTTCCTTTGGTCAGGGCGCTCGCTTCGCCGCCGTTTGCGCGCATGGCGTAGACCTGCTGCTGATCGTCGCGGTCTGAGAGGAAAGCCAGCCGTTTGCTGTCGGGTGACCAGCGCGGCAAGAAGTCGGACTTTGCGGAATATGTGAACTGTCGGAGTGAACCGGATTGTTTGTCGTAAAGCCAAATGTGACGTGCGCGGCGCTCGCCCTTCGCGGGCTCGGTGACCACAAACGCCAGACGGTTGCCGTCGGGAGAGAATTGCAGATCGGAAATACTGCGCAGATCCAAGGAAGCTTCGGGAGTCAGCGGCTTGAGTACACTGGCCTTGGGCGGTTCCTGCGCAAGGGTGGCCGTCGCGAGAGCCGAGAGAACAAACCGAGCGCCGATCGATAGGAAACGATTCATCGATTACTCCTTCACTAGATGAGAAGGAGGACTGTAACTGTGTCGGTGGCGGGCGTCAATTAGGACCAATCAGGTCCCACTACACGGTATTCTGCGAAACATCGCGCAGCTTCGACATTGCTAGGTTTCAAAGGGCTCGGCTACAATCGATCGCTTATTCGTTTGCGGAAAGAGACCCTCTAGAGCCTATGGCCGATATTCAGCTGCACAACACGCTGAGCGGAAAAATCGAGAATTTCGTACCTCAAAAGGCCGGGGAAGTGCGCATGTACACGTGCGGGCCGACGGTCTACGACTACGCACATATCGGGAATTACCGCACCTTCATATTTCAAGATATCTTGCGGCGCTTCCTGAAGCTGCGCGGATTCAAGCTGAACCACGTGATGAATCTGACAGACGTGGACGACCGCATCATCGCGAATGCCGCTGCGGCCGGCGTAAGCATCCGCGACTACACCGCGAAATTCGTGCAGGCGTTTTTCGACGATTGCAAGACGCTTAGCATCGAAGCGCCGGAGCACTGGATCCGCGCCACGGACCATATCGAAGAGATGGTGAAGTTGATTCAGCGGCTCCAGGAAAAGACATTCACGTATCCGGGCGAAGGTTCAATTTATTATCGCATCGCGAAATTCCCGGACTATGGAAAGCTCTCCAAGATCGATCTGACCGGCATTCAGACGGGCGCACGCGTCGACAACGATCGCTACGAAAAAGAGAGCGCGCGGGACTTTGCGTTATGGAAAGCGCCGAAACCAGGAGAACATTTCTGGGAGACAGCGATCGGCCCGGGGCGCCCCGGCTGGCACATTGAGTGCTCCGCGATGGCCATGAAGTATCTCGGTGAGACGCTGGATATTCACACCGGTGGAATCGACCTGGCATTTCCGCATCATGAAAATGAAATTGCACAGAGCGAGGGCGCGACCGGCAAGCATTTCGTGAGCTACTGGCTGCACGCCGAGCACTTGCTTGTCGAAGGCGAGAAGATGTCGAAGTCCCAGGGGAATTTTTTCACGCTGCGCGATTTGTTTGCGAAAGGTCATAAGCCTTCAGCTCTGCGGTTTGCGCTGGCCAGTGTTCCTTACCGCAAGCAGCTCAATTTTACCTTCGACGGTCTGCAGCAGGCGGCTAGCTCGGTGGAACGGTTGCGGAATTTCGCCGATCGGCTGAAGCGTGGAAAATTTCCCGCTGGCAACCAAGAAGGCATGGCTGCGCGCATTGCGAAGGCGGCGGAAGAGTTTGACGCTGGTCTTGCGGACGATTTGAATACGGCGCAGGCGCTGGCGGCGGTGTTCGACCTGGTGCGGGAAGCGAATGTCGCCGTGGATAAAGGTGAATTCCGCCAGGGCGAAGTCCCGACCGTGCTGGAGTTTCTGGCTACCTTCGACAGGGTTTTCGCCGTTGTGCAAGACAGTGATGGCGAAAAACTTCGGGCGCTCGGATACGGCAGCGCGGACGGCGGACCGGACGACGCAGAGGTCGATCGGCTGGTCGCGGAGCGCAATGCCGCAAAGAAGAAACGCGACTTTGCGGCGGCCGACCGGATCCGCAAAGAACTGGCAGATCGTGGTATAATAATAGAAGACGCCAAAGACGGTAGCGTGCGCTGGAAACGCAAGTGAGCCTTAATCTTCAAATTCGTCCTTCCTTCCTCGTGGGAAGCTGCCCGCCCGCCGCCCAGCGGCCACAACTCTACGGCGTGGACTAACCAAGTTCTTTTTCTTTCTCTCGCAAGCCGCTTCCGGATTCGTCCGTTCGCGTGCCTGCTTTCGCCCCGCAAAGTTCGATCAACTCCAACCTTTTGATTTCTTCCCTGGAGGAAGACATGCCAACGACTTTGGAAGTGAAAACACCACGGCTGGTGACCGCTATACCCGGGCCCCATGCCAAGCGGGTGCTGGAGCGGGACGCAAGATTCATGTCGCCGTCCTACACGCGCGACTATCCACTGGTGGCCAGGCGCGGGCGCGGCGCGATTGTCGAAGATGTGGATGGTAACGCTTTTCTCGATTTCGCTGCGGGTATCGCCGTGTGCTCCACTGGTCATTGCCATCCGCAAGTTGTCGCTGCGATTCAGAACCAGGCGGCCGAACTGATTCACATGTCCGGCACGGATTTTTACTATGAGAGCATGCCGGAGCTGGCAGAACGGCTGGGTCGCACGATGCCAGGTACCGAAAGCAAGAAGGTCTTTTTCACCAACTCTGGTACGGAAGCAATAGAAAGCGCCGTTAAACTGGCGAGATACGCCACGCGGCGAGACAAGTTCATCGCATTTTACGGCTGCTTCCACGGCCGCTCGATGGGCGCTCTTTCGCTGACGGCCTCGAAGTCGACTCAGCGCAAGGGATTCGGTGCGCTGCTCAGTGGAATCGAGCACATCCCGTTTCCATATGCCTATCGCTGCGCGCACGGTCATACCGCGGAGACCTGCGGCGCGGAAATCCTCGAACAGCTCGAAGGGCAGATTTTCAAGCGGCTGTTCGATCCCGAGGACGTCGCGGGCATCATCATCGAGCCGATTCAAGGCGAAGGCGGCTATGTGCCGGCGCCGAAGTTCTTCCTGCAGGAATTGCAGCGCATCTGCCACCAACACGGAATCATGTTCATGGTGGACGAAGTGCAGTCGGGCATGGGACGCACCGGGAAGTGGTGGGCCTGTGAACACGCCGGGGTCGAACCGGATATTCTTTGTTCCGCGAAGGGTATCGCGAGCGGCATGCCTCTGGGAGCAATCATCGCGAAAGAAAGCGTGATGTGCTGGAAGCCAGGCTCACACGGCACAACGTTCGGCGGAAACCCGGTGTGCATTGCGGCAGCGCTTGCCACCATGGACCTGATCGAGAGCGAGTACAAGGAAAATGCTCATCGCATGGGCGATTACCTCTTCGGACGCCTGGCCGATTGGGTGAAGGACTTCAGGATCGTGGGAGACGTACGAGGACGCGGATTGATGATCGGCATTGAGATCGTGCGGGATCAGCGGACCAAGGAAAAAGCCGCGGATCTGCGCAACGCAATCGTCGACCTGGCGTTTCACAAGGGCTTGCTGGTGCTCGGTGCGGGTGAGAACACCATTCGCCTGTCGCCGCCGCTCCTGATCGATCAGGAGCAGGCGGACTTTGCCGCGCGGACACTGGAAGATTGCTTCCGTGAGGCGGAGAAGAAAGTCTGATTCGAGGCGAAGAGATAGGAATCAGAAATACTAGCGGAGACTTCCGGATCCTGTGGCGGCCGCAGAAGAACTATGGCCGCCGCGGGATTTTTGTCTATACTGCGCGGAAGGCTGGAGAATCGGCGTCGAGACCGAGGCGATCTTTTCACTACCCATGTGTCGGGCGGTGCGCCGGACGACGCGGCGTGGCCTGCACGAAGAAAAAAGCAGCAAGCCCGGAGCGTGACCGGAACATCTTCACGGGGGCGTTAGACGCGGTACAATTCAAAGTCTCCTGGTTGCTCACCCCGCGCGGGTGACCCAGAAACGTATTCAAGGAGGATTGCTTTGCCGGAGTTACGTAAGGACCCGATCACGGGCCGATGGGTGATCATTTCGACGGAACGAGGGAAGCGGCCGAACGACTTCCTTCGGGAGAGCGTCATCCCCAGAGAAGAGAAGAATTGTCCCTTCTGTGTGGGCAATGAAGCGCGCACTCCGCCGGAAATTCTCGTCTATGGACGGAACGGCGGAGGCCCAAACACGCCGGGCTGGAGCATCCGGGTTGTGCCAAACAAATTCCCCGCGTTGGGCATCGAGGGTGAACTGGACCGCGAAGGGGAAGGTCTCTTTGACAAGATGAACGGAATCGGCGCGCATGAAGTCGTGATTGAGTCGCCGAACCATCTTGCAACACTCGCCACGTTGCCCGAACGCTCCGTAGAGGACGTGCTGTGGGGCTATCGGGACCGCATGTTGGACCTAAAAAATGACAAGCGCTTCCGCTACATTCTGATTTTCAAGAATCACGGGGAGGCCGCCGGGGCGACCATCGATCACCCCCACTCGCAGTTAATCGCGCTGCCAATTGTCCCGCGGCGCGTGCGCGAAGAAGTCGACAATTGCTGGCACTATTACGACGAGAAAGAACGATGCATTTTCTGCGACATCATCCGCCAGGAGCGCGACACGGGAGAACGCGTCATCGGCGAGAATGAGCATTTCATCACGCTCGCTCCCTATGCGCCTCGCTTCCCGTTTGAGATGTGGCTGCTGCCAAAGGCGCACGGATCATCTTACGAGAATAATCAGAGCTCCATGTATGCCAGCTTGGCCCGCATGCTGAAGGATACGCTGATACGCCTCGAGCAGGTGCTCGACCGGCCAGCGCTGAACTTCATGATCCACACCTCTCCGATCGGCGAAGAGATCAACGATCACTACCATTGGCACATTGAGATCATTCCGAAGTTGACGAAAGTAGCCGGCTTTGAATGGGGCACGGGTTTTTATATCAATCCGACGCCGCCGGAAGAATCGGCGCGATTTTTGCGCGAAGCCAAAATCCCCACGGTCGCCGAGAAAAAGTAGACTTTGGCGGAAGCAGCGCTGCTCGGGGGAAGCCCGAAGAGTTCAAGCGAATTTGCTATACTTAGTGATTCGGCGCGGTACCCAAGTGGCCCAAGGGAGAAGTCTGCAAAACCTTTGGGCGTACTGGGTAAGTGTTGTAAGTACTTGATTTTCCTGAGTAACTCCACCGGTCTTACCTGCTCGTTTAGGCACTATTCGTCCGATGGTGGCAGCAAATTGGCAACAAATTCTCGCACTTTCAATTGAGCACTCTACTCGTCATTGCCGTTCCCGCACCAGCGCTGCGTTGCGACGGAAAGAACGCTGAACTTCGAGCCATTGTTGTTCCGCGCTTGACGCTGCTCCGGGTCGGCCCCAACAAATCCGATAATCGTCACTAAGTAGGACATGAAAATGTCTCCTTTTTCTGCCCTATTTTTCTGGCACCCCAAAGCGAGGGCTTCTGCTTCCAAGGCGAGCGGATGCTTTATGGGAGGGACCTGGGCCGTTCTGTGACTTGAAGCATCGCTTGGCCTAGATTCCAGAATCGGAAGCGTCCACTGGAAGGCATTCCGCGTTCACAGATCGGTCGAACCACGCTCGTACCGCCCGTGAGCGTCGGGCCACGTAGGGGACGCCTTGACTTGAAGCGCTATACGCCCGGGTGCTTGACGGGTATGCAAATCGAGTACTTTCTGCGGTCCTTGTCAGCGACGCGCCGCATACGAAGAGTTGCTGTCAAAGCTGGCCGACATCCCGACTCCCGCAAGGCCGACTCCCCGGCAACTCAGCCGAGAACATCTCGTGCGACTGCGGGGCGGTGAACAGCCAACGCGACCGGACCATTGGTAAATCCGACAGATCGGGATCACGCAATAGTCTCCAATTTTTCACGCGCTCCCGTTCGGGCCGCTGCCGATAGAAAAAACTGGGCGAGAGCTTTGGTTACAAAACGCAGAAATCAAAGATATAATCCCGGCCATGGCCGCCGAATCCCAAGTTGTCAAAGCCCCTGGATGGTGCCCGACGAGCTTAAGCAGGAGCCCCGCTCCAAGGGCATCACCACAGCGCGCAAGAAGAAGCCGAAAGAACTCGCCGTCATCATCGAATGTTGCACGGGCTGCGCGGGATCGCCGGCCTGTGTGGAATACTGCCCGGTCGAAGACTGCATGTTCTGGGTGGCGGACGTGGCAAGCGGGCAGTCTACATGCCGCTTGCCCGATAGGTGAAGCTCGTCTCTGTACTCTTGGTCGGTTCGACGGTGATTTCCTCATCGAGTTCGCCCAAGCTTTCCTGCCAGACCTTCAGGTGGTAATGACCTGCAGGGACACCCTCAATGCGGAACTTGCCTCCCGCTCCTGAAATCACGTAGTAGGGATTCTTTGCGACGACAACATATGAGCTCATCCACTTGTGCACGTCGCAGCGAACCGTTACTCGGTCCGCGCGCGCCAGCGGTATTTCCTGGGTGGCCGTACCCGGAGGGATGGCCTTGTTCACTTCCCGGTTGGCGTAGGAAGTAACATGGATGTTGTGCAAGCAAAGGTCGGTGTTCCCCAACTTGAGGCCTCCCCCCTTCATCAGGAGGATATGCGGGACAAACGAGCATTTTTTTTGATCGACTAGAGGGCTCGGGAAATTAAAAGCCTTGCCGCTGGTGATGTCATCGATCCACACGACTGCGTCGGCGATTCCTCCCTCTTCGATGGTTACGGGATAAACCTCTTTCGTAGTTCCACAGACCGCTGTGTCACTGGTTACTTTGAACCGCTTCGGCACCACTGGCCTTCCGTTATACAAGATGCGGCCAGAAATTGCTCCGGTGGCGGATTCCTCGATCGTCCGGACCACGTAGCCAGTGGGCGCGGACGACTGGGACTCGCTTGCCGACGCACCTTGCCGTTCAGGAGAGACCGGATGCGACGTCGATCGACTCCAGGCGATAGTGCTTCCCAGCAGGGCCAAGGCGCCCAGGCCGCCCCTGAGGCTCAGTCTCCGAAACTTATGATTCCTCGTCATCTCAGCCCTCCTCGCAGTCACATCTCTGGCCACTGTGGGCCGCAGCGTCCCGACATTCACCTTCATCTAGCTCCGAAATCAACCAAAAGCCAGTGACCCGGGTCACTTCCCCATGTGATAGCCATCACGACAGAGCAGGACCGGGTTTATAGACGAACACGTTCTGACGCGCTAGATCCAATTCCATTTGTACGGATCGGCCGACTCCTCCGCTTCGAAGTCGGGCAGGTCCGAGGCTATCTGAAGTCTCGCTCCCGGAATCCGATCAGTGATAATGTGGCGCTGACCGGTGGAGTTGCTCGGGCCAACGAAGGGAGGAAAAGGCTCATGGCCCGAAAGCGATTCGAGAGTGGATATATACGTCTCCGCGGCAGCACAACCCGAGCTGGGAAGGGGGAGGACATTCTTCTGCCCGACGGTCGGATTGTGCGGAAGCGCAGGGGACGATATCTCGGCAGTTTGGCGGAACTTCCTACGAAGACGCTTGCCAAACGGAAGCTCGCCGAGATTGTTGCGGAGTTGAATGATGTGGACTACAAACCGCGGGCAGTGGTGACAGTGGCACAGTTCGTTGAGGACAAATACAGGACCCTCATTCTGCCTGTTCAAAAGCCTACGACACGGCGCGGATATGAGGTTGTCTTGCGACAACATGTTCTCCCCGAGCTGGGAACCAGCCAACTCGTGGAAGTGACGCCGGAGGGAGTCCAGTCCTTCATCAATTGTAAAGCGGGAAGCGTGGCTTGGAATACCGTAAGGAATATTAGGACGGTAGCCGGTGCCATCTTCTCGGCAGCAGTAAAGTATGGGTATCTTAAGTCCAATCCTGTTCGATCTGTCGAGTTGCCATTCGAACCAGTTAAACTACTACCGTTGCTCCCGAGTGACGAGCAACTGCAGCGTCTGCTTGACGAACTCCCCGAACCGTACCGTACAATGGTGTGGTTGGTGTGTATCAGCGGCGTTCGTATAGGCGAACTGCTTGCCCTTCGCTGGCGCGCGGTAGACTGGGACCGCACTTGCTTTTGGGTGGTAGAGGCCGTAGATCGAAAGAAGTTCTACTCGCCCAAAACGCACCGTAGCCGTCGTCCGATTCTTCTTGCAGACGAGGATATGAAGCGGCTGACCGAGTTTCGGCGGCGGACTCCTACGGCGGGCGACGATGACTGGCTGTTTTTGAACAAACGCGGGACTGGTCCGATTCACGCCGACAAGGCGCTCGAAAAGCTCCAGGCCGCGGCAAAGACAGTCGGCATTTCCTACATCACCTGGCATCTTCTTCGTCACTGGCATACGACAGTGCTGCATGATGAGGGAGTTCCGATGAAGGCGGCGCAGGATCGACTCGGACACGCTGATGCCCATACAACAATGAAACACTACGTTCACCTGTCACGGGGAGCGGAGCGGCAGGCGGCAGATGCCGTGTCGCAGCATTTTCGAAACTCTGGTGATGGGAAGACTTGGTCCGAATTTGGCAGCAAATTTGGCAGCAAGTCGGGCGTAGAAGGTGTGCAGTGGCAGTAAGTAGTTGAGTTATCAGGAACGGCGCGGTACCCAAGTGGCCCAAGGGAGAGGTCTGCAAAACCTCCATTCGT
>Ga0209376_1004647_pt1 | contig 11860 bp, 14 predicted proteins | sample GraSoiAngelo_134_FD_185891 | JGI IMG/M metagenome (GOLD analysis project Ga0209376, IMG submission 185891) | Grasslands soil microbial communities from the Angelo Coastal Reserve, California, USA - 14_0929_05_30cm (SPAdes) (version 2) | ecosystem: Environmental > Terrestrial > Soil > Grasslands ... | reverse complement strand
GTTGCCGGAAGTCCTTCACCGGGCGCGTCAGCCAAACCGACGGCGCCTCCAGCTAAAGCGGCGGACACCGATGAGGAACGCGAAAGCGATGTGCTGGTCGTTACCCACGCCGTCTATCGCGAGGACAACGAGGGAAACGCTGATTTCAAACGGCCGCAGCATATCTGGACCATTCCGGCGTCGAAAACTGCCGACGAAAAAGTGCAGCCCAAGCAACTGACGAGGGGCCGTTTCGACGAAGCCGATCCGATCTGGTCAAGCGATGGAACACAGATTTTTTCCCCTTCACTTCACGTAGATGAGCCTTACTACGAACTGCCAAAGACGGAGATTTACTCGGTGGCCGCGAGCGGCGGCGAACCGACAAAACTAACGACAATTGATATGGGTGTGAATGGTCTCACCCTTAGCCCAGATGGCAAACAGTTCGCTTTTGTCGCTTCGCAAAACCAACCCGTGAATTCCTATACCGAACCGGACTTGTGGGTGCTCGACGTAGCAAAAGACGCCAAACCACGCAACCTCACTGCGCAATTCGACTACGATGTCGGACAAGGTGTGTTTGGCGATCAGGCACCGCCCCGCGCCGGCGGCCAGAATCCATCCGTCTGGAGCGCGGACAGCAAGAGCATCCTCCAACTTTTCGGACGGGAAGGCCGAACCAATCTCGGGCGCTTTGACGCCGCCACGGGCGTGCTGACTGAAATCACTAAAGGCGACCAGGCGGTACTGAGTTTCCGCTCCACCGCTGACAATTCGAAGATTGTTTGCCTGATCTCGACGCCTACGCGCATCGGCGATTTATTTCTCGTCGATTCCAATGCGCAACAGCAGCAACTCACCGACGTCAATCGCGAGCTCTGGTCGCAATTGAACCTGACCGAGCCGGAAGAAATCACCTATCAGACGTTCGATGGAAAGAAGATTCAGGCGTGGGTGCAGAAGCCGCCCAGCTTCGACCCGCACAAAAAATATCCTCTTATTCTGAACATCCACGGCGGTCCTCATGCGGCTTACGGCTGGATTTTCGAGCACGAATTTCAATGGATGGCGGCCAAAGGCTACGTCGTGCTTTATCCGAACCCGCGCGGCAGCATCACCTACGGCCAGGAGTTCGGAAACGTCATTCAATATCATTATCCCGGCGATGATTATCAGGACCTCATGCGCGGCGTCGATGAAGTGATTAAGCGCGGTTACGTCGATGACAAAAAACTTGGCGTTACTGGCGGCAGCGGAGGCGGCTTGCTCACTAATTGGGTCATCACGCACACGCAGCGGTTTGCCGCCGGGGTGGCTCAGCGCGACATCGCGAGCTGGGAACACTGGTGGTACACCGCCGACTTCACCCTCTTTCAACCGAACTGGTTCAAAGCCGCGCCCTTCGATGATCCCGACGATTTCAAGGCACGCTCGCCCATCAGTTATATTAAGAACGTGAAGACACCGATGATGTTCGTGCTCGGTGAAAGCGACACGCGCACTCCGCCCGGGGCGGGTGGCGAGGAAATGTTCCGCGCTCTCAAGTTTCGCAAAGTGCCGACGGTGATGGTGAAATTCCCGGGCGAATCGCACGAGCTCTCCCGCTCCGGGCAACCGTGGCACCGAGTCGAACGTCTCGAGCACATCGTCGGCTGGTTCGACAAATGGCTGATGGGCGCGACCAAACCGGATTACGACGTCGCACAGGAAGTCACAGTCAAACCGAAAAGGGACGCTGAGACGAAGCGGCCGTAGAACGCCGCATTTAATGCCTATACCGCCGGAGCCGCTTGCTCGAGGACGCGATTCAGTCGATCGACGTCAACTGGCTTTACCAGATGCGCAATGAAGCCTGCATTCTTGGTGCGGGCGAGATCTTCATCCATTCCATAAACGCTGAGCGCGATCCCGCACAGGCCGTAGTCACGCGCAAGCTCTTTCATTAGGTCGATGCCATAGAGCCAGCGGATCAAATTGTTTCTTACGCAGAAGCGTGAAGACATCGACTTCAGACCACTGGTGGCTGACTAGCAATGAATCCCAGCGATGTGCATTGACGAGTCAGTCATCGCCACCGCCGAAGCTCATTTCGGTGGTGGGGACAAAGCCGAGCTTTTCATAGAGGACACGACCATCATCAGAAGCGTGGAGGACGAGACCGTCGAGCCGTTGCTCGCGCGACCAGGCGATTATCTGCTCCATCAACAGCTGGGCGAGGCCACGTCTGCGCCAATCTGGTTCGGTGAAAACGTTAACGATTAATCCCTGCCGGCCTTCCGCAATCGTGATCTCACCGTTTTTGTGACGAATGGGAAATGGCGGAACTTCCCGAATGATGACGCCCGCACCGGCGATAACTTTTTGCGGCGCATTACGTTGACTCACCAGCCAGCCGAAATAATCGCCGGAAGCGAGCGCTTTGCCCAAACGATCGAGTGCTTTTGTCCGGAACGACTCGAACAATTCGTCCGGCACCAAGCCCATGTCCTGAAACATGCGGGCGCGATGCCAGCCGATAACGGCAGCATCGTCCGGGGTGGCCTGGCGGATGTGAAATTCTTGCGACACAAAAGGAAAAGCTCTGTCGCGGCAACCATCCTTGCAAGCAAAGACGGCTCGATTCGGGGCGGTTATTTCGATAGAAAGTATCTTTTTTACTGGCAGGGAATGGTGAAAGAGATGCGAGACCTGGCCGAGCGATATCGCAACGTAATCGCGGAGTGTGGCGCTGCCGCGCAACGAGCAGGATTTTTGAAAATGATCGGTCTTTCCATGTTGATGGAATCGCGTTTTCGGCCGTCGCAGAAGTGCGTCGAACTGGCGGAACGCGCCGTAGCTGAATGTGAAGGAGCAAACAACCTGTCGGAAGCTGGCATGTTAATTTTTCGCTGGGATTGTGATTGAGTTATGCCACGGCGACTTTGATGACGCGGTGAAACAATGTGGAAGGGCCCTCACGATGGTCGAACGCGTGGGTGACCTCGTCTTGCAATCGCGTTGTCTGACCTACCGCGCGGTTGCGTATCGCCGGCTAGCCGACGTTGGGCATTGCAGAACAGAAGCGGAAAAAACGCTCGAGCTCGCCACCAAGCTTGGCATGGTTGAATACATCGCTATGGCGAAGGCGAATCTCGCCTGGGTGGCATGGCGGCAGGAAGATCACGCGGAGGCAGAGAAGCTCGCCACTGAAGCGCTCGATTTATGGCATCGAATGGACGATCCGTACGGTTTCGATTGGATGGAGCTTTGGCCGCTGATCGCGATCGCCCTGCATCGGCAAGATAGCAGCGCTGCAATCGGGTTCGCGCACGGTTTGCAGGTCGAAAAATCAACATCCATTGCCGGAAACGCTGTTGAACGCAATTCGTAAAGCCTGCGATGAATGGCAAAACGGTGCGCACGAAAATGCCACCGCCGAACTTATCTCAGCTATGGGCCTGGCCCGGGAGTTACGTTATTTGTAGCAAACGGAATCGATCGAGTGGCCGGCCGCGGCTCCTTTCGACAAGGTTTCCGGCGACAAACTCGCCACCGGTGCGCCTACGGGCGTCGCGGGTAGTTGTGCGGGATGAGGCGAAGAGAGCACGGAAATAAAAATCGCCAATTGGAATAGCCGGGCGCCTGACCGGCGGTCTGCTAATTCGCTGCGTTGCGACGATTGGTTGTGACGGCAAATTCCTGTGTTTAGGCTCGGCCTTTTCGGCAATAGCTAAAGCCGGTCGCGGACTGAGAACCCGCACTTTCATGAAATGCGGATGCGACTTTCCCCATGCTACAGCTTGCGATTTCATTTCGAAGTAACGATCGATTACGACGGCGTTTCGCTCCGCTTCGTTACGGCCTGACAGGCGGGCGGCCTTCCGGTTTACCACGGCCGGCCCGGTATCAACTGCGATTAGTTCTTCGTCCCCGAGCAAAATCTTGCTGCCGTAACGGATTTTTTTCGGATCTACGGCGCAGTGACCATTTCGGAGACGCGCTCCATTCCAGGCTGCACGCGATTGACCTTCCTCCCGCCAATAGGTGGTAACGCGCACAAGAGTTGGCTGTTCGGCGGCGTAGGCCCACGACGCTATGAGGAAAATGCCGATAATAATTGAAGCAAATCGCGTTGCCATCGTCCATCAAAGAGGGTTGTCGGGACGTAAACAACCCAAGCGAGGAGTACCTGAGGAGTACCTCGGTGATTTGGCTCCCCAAAAGGAATCGGAAATGCCTGGCATTGTGGATGCAACAGGGGCCAGTTAATTTCTAAAAGTTATGGAATTTTTGCTGAAAAATCGCTTGTCAGGCCCGAGAATTGCAGTATAGAGGGCGCTCCCCAAATGAAAAAAGCTCTCCCCATATCCCTCTTCTCCCTCGGCTGCGCCGCCTTCTTCCCGGCCACGGCTTCGGCTCTCTCCATGTCGCCGCCGCCGCGATCAAACCCGCAACCGTCCAAGTTCGTTTTTAAGGATGCTTCCGGCAAAACCACCTCGGTCGATGTCGTCCAAAGTTATCAGCCGACTAAAATCGTGCGGCCTTTCACGACAGCCGATCGCCAACTCGATCCGAAATTGATGCGCGCCGCTACCATTGCCGAGGAACGGGCGCATGCTCATTCGCGCCGGCAATGCTGGCACGCGGTGAAAGAGGCGCTCCTGGCATCAGGCGTGATTAGTTCCCGTCCGACAACGGCTTACGCGAAACAGGCCGGCCAGGAATTGGTCAGCAACTATGGCTTCCGCAAACTGACGGTGAGCGATCCGTATCAAGCACCCGTTGGCTCCGTTCTGGTCTACAATGCAAGCCGCGCCGCCGGCCACGTCGAGATCCGGACGAAAGATGGTTTCGTGAGCGATTTTCGCTCGAAAACGCCATCGCGCCGTCCGCTACTCGGGATTTTCGTTAAGTCGTAACCGCGACTTCTGGGTTTTCCTGGCGCTGAGCTAGAGCGCGCGCGTGTTGCTTACGCCCAAGCCAAACGCCGAGCACACACCAACCGGCCACGATGGGTATGGCAATGTAACTAATGGCGCTCAGACTAAGACCAAGGGCCTTCAAGCCGCTATAAGACACGCCGAATTGGTCGCCGCACCGATAGCCAAACGTATCGATGAAACTCTTCGCTTTGTATTTGTCTTCGCGGCGCAAAACGGTGAATAAGACTTCGCGTGCGGGCCGCATGAACGCGAATGTACTCGCGCGTCGTGCAATCTGGAATGCTGCGAGTACGGGAAGAACTGGCGCGAAACCCATCGCTGCGAAACCGAAAAGACTAAGTACAGGCATGAAGAGAAGGGTCACTGTGACGCCCAAGAACTTCATCAGTCGACCAGTAACAAAAATTTGAAGGACAAGCGTGAGCGTGTTCACCGAAAGATCGAGCTTCGCGAAGAACGCCGTGCGCGCGGCCTTATCGACAAAGCCGCTTTTCGTCAACTCGGACTGTTGAAAATAGGTCCAAGTGGACGTGAACGTGTAGAGAAAAATGAACAGGAAAAGCCCGAACAAGTACGGTGACTTGCAAATATGCGTCACGCCATCCCAAAATTTGCCGCCGATCGGTTTTTCTGCGGCTGCGGCGTCGTCGCCCGGTCTTGTATTGTCCCGTCGAAATTCTGCGGGAAAGAGCCGGACAGACTGCGCCGCGACCTCGAGCATCGCGGCACAGATCAACAGCAAAAATCCGGTGCTGATGTAGTGAACAAGCGATGCGGTAATAATCGGGCCGAGAATGCCGCCTAACGAACCGCCCACGGCGATAAATCCAAAAAGCCGTTTACCCTGTTCGGTCGTGAACAGGTCGGTCATGAATCCCCAGAAGACGGCGGTCGCGAAAAGATTGAACACGCTGACCCAAACAAAGAAGCATCCGTCCACCCATGGTTGCTTTCCGGGCGGCATGTATTGCATGAGCACGAAGAAAATAATTAGGTTCAGGATGAAAAACCGATAAGCGATCGGAATGAATCTCCGCCGAGACATTCGCGCCACAATCATGGAGAAGAGCGCGTTGGCCACAATCATCGCGACAAGGACGACAGTGAACATCCACCAAAGGTTTTCAAACTGTTGTGCGCCAATGTTATCGCGAACCGGCCGGATCACGTAGTAGCCGGCGAGAACGACGAAGAAGAAAAGGAAGCCGAGCCAAAGCGCGCGAAGTTCGTCGGCACGCACATCAACGATTTTGTTTAATACTCGTGTCATCCCGAGAAAAGCATAGCGAAAGCGAAGGGTCCCGAGAAAGTTGCCTTAAAGGTTGCGCGGCGGGATCCCTCGACTTCGCTCGGGATGACGTGGATTGGGACCAATGACGAAGGAACCTCGAATGCGCAAATGACGAAGGACCCTTCGCGCTTCGTCAGTCTTTCGTCATTCGTCATTCGTGCTTCGTCATTCCGCCTTGTTTGTGCAAGGCGGCCAGCACTTCCGCCTCGCGCTCCGGCGTAAGTCCCGCTCGCAGTTTCGCCTGCCGTTCCGACTTCTGTGCTTTAAACCAGGCAAGAGAATCGCGGGCAGTATCGGCCAGGGGGCGAAACGTTAAACCCTTCGCCAGCGCACGGCTGATATTCGTACGCGACATTCCTAATTCATCGCCTGCCCACACCGGCATATCGGACCACGCTTCAACTTTCTGTTGCTTGAGAAATTCGACATCGGCCCATGCGAAGGTCGCGTTTGAATTGAGCGCGCCTTTTATCCCATCGAGCATGCCGCCGATCCCCAACTCCTTCGCCGGGCCGGTGGCGTTGTAGATTCCCGTCTCGCCTTTTTCGACCATGCGAATGGTCCACTCCGCCAGATCGCGCCCATCGATGAATTGCACCGGATCGCTCGGATTACCCGGCGCCAGCACTTCGCCTCCGCGATCGATCCGCACCGGCCAATAGGTGAAGCGGTCAGTTTCATCGCGTGGTCCAACAATCAGGCCTGGGCGAATGATGAGCGATTTGTCCAGAAACCACTTTTGCGTTTCCTGCTCGCTCAACGCCTTGAGCGGTCCGTATGTTTTGTAACCAGACGCTTTCATCGCTTCGAGCGTTTCCTTGAACGGATCGGCCCCTTCGTATTTCGCCAGCGGCGCGTTTTCGTCCGGGCCTGTACTGGTGTCGGCATAGACTGAAATGGTCGAAATGAAAACGTAACGCCCGACCTTTCCTTTCAGGATCTGGGCGGCGTCGCGGACCCACGCCGGCAGCGTGGTTGGGTTATCGATACAAACGTCCCATTGTTTTCCTTTCAACGCCTCGAGCTGGCCATTGCGATCCCCGATCAACTGCTCAACTTCCTTGGGCAATTCGCCGGGATGCGTTTTGTCCCGATTAAAAACGGTGACCTTATGCCCGCGGCTGAGTGCATATTTTACCTGAAACGGCCCGGTGAATCCGGTACCGCCGAGGATAAGAATGCGCAATGGTTTCACCGTGTTCTCGGCGAATAAATTGTTCCATTTTACAGCCAGGCCAAGCGCGCCGGCCGCGGTGGCCGAAACTTTGATGAAATGACGGCGGGTAGTGATCACGTCTGCTAAAGTTTGTGTCATTCCGAGCGAAGTCGAGGAATCTCTCGCTATTTAGTTGAATCAGAGATGTCTCGACCGCGCTCGACATGATAGATGACGGCATGAATGCAATGACGCGACGCGAAGCTGCTAAATTGATCGGCTCCGCCGGTGTGGGATTGCTTCTGCCGGCTGGTGCAGCATGCGCTGCATCGGCAAACGAATCAGTAGGGATGCTGGCGCGTCCGATTCCTTCGTCCGGCGAAAAATTACCGGTGATCGGGCTGGGGACATGGCAGACATTTGATGTCGAGCCGGCACAGTCCGGAGCGCTAGCAGAAGTTCTGCGCGCTTTCGTCAAACTCGGCGGCCGCGTTATTGACTCCTCGCCCGTGTACGGACGCGCCGAGCAGGTCATTGGCGATCTTCTAACGAAACTTAAACTGCGCGATTCGCTCTTTCTTGCCACTAAGGTCTGGACCCGCGGCCGGCAAGCAGGGATCGATTCGATGGAGCGTTCCTTCGCGCGGCTGCAAACGAAGACGATTGATCTGATGCAGGTCCATAACCTGGTCGACGCCGAGACGCAGCTCCGGACAATTCGGGAATGGAAGGCTCAAGGAAGATTCCGGTATCTCGGCGTCACGCATTACGAAGCCGGCGCCTTTGCCGAGGTCGCAAAAATCCTCGCGCGCGAGAAACTCGATTTCGTCCAGATCAACTACTCGATCATGGAACGCGAAGCCGAAGAGAAAATTTTACCGCTCGCGCAAGAGCATGGCATCGCCGTCATTGTTAATCGTCCTTTTGGCGGCGGCGATCTTTTCAGTCGCGTCCGCGGAAAGCCGTTGCCCGATTTCGCGGCAGAGTTTGATTGCACTTCTTGGGCGCAATTTTTTCTGAAGTGGATCATTGCCAATCCGACGGTGACTTGCGCAATTCCAGCGACGAACAACGTCCAACATCTCGAAGACAACAGACGCGCCGGCGTTGGGAAATTGCCGGACGGGAAAATACGTCAGCGCATGATCGAAGCCTTGGCAAAATTATAGGGCGTCTGTACTACTATCGCTCGCAATCTTGTTTTTCTGCGAAGATTTTGACGTTGCGATTGTTCACTCGATCCGCCTGTTTTGTCATGTCGAGCGAAAGTCGAGACATCTCTCGCCATTCCTCTGTTAAAAATTAGAGATTCCTCGACTGCGCTCGGAATGACAAAAAAGGGCGCTCACCGGAGATGAACCTCAATCGTGGTGGCGGCTTCGCCGCGCTTGGGTCAGACGCCGCGGGTTTTGGCCAAAGATTCGCGCAACGAGCCAAATTCCCCGCGCCTGTCCTCTCCCAAGCACCGCCGAGGCGATCGCTGCTCCCAATGCAGCATGGAAAACGCAGCGTTTCTTCCTTCTCCCTCGGGAAGAAGGCGAGGATGAGGGCCGTTTCCGCACCGCATCATAACCAAACCCGCACTTTTGGCCAAAGCTCCCGCAACGGAATCTTCAAGTCGCGACAAACAAGAATATGCTGCCGTTGTTCCCAAGGCATCGCCCAGGGACTGCTTTCGATCAGTCCGCGATCTTCAACCAAGCTAAATTGCTCGCCCTCATCGGTCGCGTCGTCATCGAGCACAATCATGATCTCGCCTGTGTAATCGTCCGGTCCCCAATAAAAGTAATTTTGATGGCCGGAGAGCGCTGGCGGTAATCCGTATTTCGAGCCAAAGAAATCGATCGCGCCCGCTTCGCCGTAATTCTGACAAAAAATGGCAGCGCGTTTCTGCTCCTCCGGAGGCAACTGGCGTAAACCCGCGCCACCGAGCGCACCATTTCTTCCCAGCCGAATTGATCGGCATAAAGCTGGGGCAACGCCGCGGTATGCGATGTTTCCGTCCGTGGGACCTCGAAATGAATCGCGCGCATGTAGCGAGCAATCTTTCCGGTCATAAAATGGGAAGCACGACCGCCGCGAGAACGACCGCCGAGACAACGACGAGAAACGCAATGGCCTGTTTAAGCCATCGGAAGCGAAGTGCGAAAATTCTTTCGAAGCCGGCGCCACCCGCGGCAAACAACATCGGATAAGCTGGAGCGACGTAATAATTCTTCCCGTGCATGACGATGAATTCGGCTAGTGCGATCAATAAGTGAAAGCGATGACGCGATCGCGCCGGCCTTCGCGGGAAGCGAGCAGCCAGATCAATCCGCCGAACCACAGCGACTTGCCAGATGATGTTTGGAAGCGCGATGACAAATGCGATCAAACCGGCGAGCCAAATCCATCTCTGCGTAAATTGAAAACGCTCCGGCGTTAACAAAATCGCAAGCGCGGCTGCCACGCCGAAAAAGACCATTGAGTGCTTGTTTTGGATTCCGAGCCCGGCAACTGCACCCAACCAAATCCAGGTCCGAGACGGCGCGCCGTTAATAATTCGGCAGAGCAGGTAGATCGCGCCGTCCAAAACAACGGCTCATAGAACATTCGGTGAATAAAAATTGCCGACCGCGAGAAAAAACAAACTTCCGAGCATGCCCGTGCAGGCGAGAGTGATTGCCCAGACGCGGCCACCGAGCTCGCGTGCGAGCATGCCGGCAAGAGCGACCGTAACTGCGCTTGCCAGCGCTGGAAAAATCCGCAGTGCGAACAATGAGCTACTGAACAAAATCAGTTCGATTCGCAGCAAGAATGCACTCAGCGGTGCGAGATCGACGTAACCGAAATCGAGATGGCGCGCGCATGCGATGTAATAAAGTTCGTCGCGAAAGTAGCCATAGCGATGAATCGTCAGCAGGTGGACGATCAATCCGACGACAGCGACACCGGCAACGATTCTTGTCGTTACCCGATGATCTGTGGTCGCTGCTTTCATGCGGTCGATTTAGCGCGTATCGCATTTCGGCAGAAGGGTTTTCTTCCGCGAGCTCCTTCAAAAGTTTAAAAAAATTTCTTGCCGAGAGTGTGGATTCACGGCATAGCTCGCACTTGTGCGGAGGCTGGTCTCTCTAAGCGTAACAATTGCAACGCTTCTGATTATTTCTAATATTGGCCGCGCGCAGACGTTCGCGCCTCCCAAGCTCTCCTTCGCCGAGCGCGAACAGGCGACAAAGAAAGATCCGATTCAGGTGATCACCAGGGAAACACCGGAGGTCATCACGAAGGAGACGCCGGCGCAGGCATTCACGAAGGAGAAACCGGCGGTCGCCACCAAGCAAATGCCGGAAGTGATCACCAAACCGGTCCCGCCTGTCGCTAAGAAGCAAGTGGCGGAAGTGATCACCAAGCCGAACCCGCAAGTCGCCACGAAGGAGAGAACATTCGAACCTGTACGTCCGATTGCGAAGGAAAAACCGCCGGTCACGACAAAGCAAATGCCGGAAGTGATTACCAAACCAATCCCGCAAGTCGCGACCAAGGGAAAAACATTCGAACCAGTCCGGCCGATTCCTCATTACAATTTCAAGACTCCGGATGGCCGACAGGAATCAGTGCCGGTTATTACGCATTATTATCCTAATCAAATCGTCCATCCATTGGGCACGACAGATAGACATCTCGATCCCAAACTAATGCACGCAGCGACCATCGCGCAGGAACGCGCGCATGCGCATTCGCGCTCGATGTGCTGGCATGCCGTCAAGGAAGCCTTGCTCGCCTCCGGGGTGATCGATTCGCGACCGAAAAGCGAATTCGCCAGAGATGCTGCGCAGGACTTGGTCAGCAATTACGGCTTCCAAAAATTATCGGTGCGCGATCCGTTTGCCGCGCCGATCGGTTCAGTACTGGTTTACGGAACTAACCGCAGTGTCGGTCACGTCGAGATTCGCACCAAAGATGGTTTTGTGAGCGATTTCCGTTCGCCGACGCCATCGCATCGTCCGCTGATCGGCGTTTACGCGAAGCTGTAGCCGCAGTCGCTGGCCGCGGTTAGCTCATAAACCTGCTGTCATCCTGAGCGAAGCGAAGGACCTCCCCGAAGCTCCGACGGTAGCGAAGTCGCAGGGAGCCGGTCACTAACCAGATCGATCATCGCTGGTCACTTGGTGAATTATCGACCTATGCGAGGTCCCTCGTCGTCTGTGCGACTCGGGATGACACGCAATGTGCTACGTCAACTCTTCAATCGCGCATTCAGCTTAATTTCCGTCCCAACCAACGCGACCGAGACCGGGCACGTCTTCTTCGTCTGTTCCGCCAGTTCCTTAAATTTTGCATCGTCAATCCCCGGGACTTCGCCTTCGCAATCCAGATCTATCGACGTGATTTTTGGTCCACCACCAATCATTTCGAGGTTCACTTTTGCGATGGTGTGAACGCTTTTTGGTTGATGACCTGCCTTCGACAGATTCGCCGAAAGCGCCATCGAAAAACAACCGGCTTCGGCCGCGCCGATCAATTCTT
>Ga0209376_1004645_pt1 | contig 11861 bp, 9 predicted proteins | sample GraSoiAngelo_134_FD_185891 | JGI IMG/M metagenome (GOLD analysis project Ga0209376, IMG submission 185891) | Grasslands soil microbial communities from the Angelo Coastal Reserve, California, USA - 14_0929_05_30cm (SPAdes) (version 2) | ecosystem: Environmental > Terrestrial > Soil > Grasslands ... | reverse complement strand
CTGGGCGCCGTTGCGCCGCTGGGACTCCAGCGCCTTGCGCGCTTCGTCGATGGTGCCGGCGCCCACGCCGGCCGGACTTGCCGGCAAGGGCGCGGCGTTGGCGCCGCGAGGGCGCGCCGCGCTCGGCGCGGCGACGGGTGCGCGATCGTACATGGAAACCGGCTTGGGCTGAGGAGGACGACTGAACGGACTCGGGCCGCCGACGCTCGCTCCAACGCCGGGTCTGCTATTGGTGGCCTCGCTCGCCATGGTGGCCTCCCTGTCACTCCGCCCGTGTCAATTTGTGCGAGCTCCCCGTTTCTCGGAAGCCCAACGGGCGTCTGGGAGAGGTAGGGGCAATGTCCGTGCCAGGGCGCCTTACGCTCGGCCGGTCACGGCAGACTCAGCGCGAGCAGCTCGGCGGGAAGGTTGGCGCCGCCGACAGGGACGACGATGTACTGCTTGCCATCCGCGAAGTAGGTCATCAGCGCGCCCGTCGCGTTCTCCGGAAGCGCGATCTTCGTGATCAGCTCGCCGCTCGCCTTGTCGAAGGCCAGCAGCGCGGGATCGTCGCTGACGAGCCGCGGAACGAGGACCCAGGGACGGTCGGTGGCCGGCCGCGGCGGCCCCGCCGACCCCGCCTGCGCGACGAAGAGCAACGTTCGCGTCACGAGCGGAAAGCTCCGGCGGTTCCAGCCGAGCCTTCCGAGCTGGAGCGGCTCGAGCAGCGGATGGCGCCGCGGCCCTTCGCCGACTGGCATCACCCACGCGTGCTCACCGGAGTTCAGATCGATGGCGGTGAGGCGACCGAACGGAGGCTTGAGCAGCGGCAAGCCTTGGGGTCCCGTCAGACGCTGCGAGCGCCCGACGTACCGATCGCTGATCGAGCTCCCGGCAGGCGGAGCACTCAGGCTGACGACGTTGGGAGACGTGACCGACGTCACGTACAGCCGTCCGGTGTCGGGATCGAAGGCCGCACCCGCCCAGCTCGCGCCGCCGCCGATCCCTGGGACGAGCACCGTCCCTCGCTCGCCGGGCGGCGTGAACAACGGGCCGTAGTCGTACTGGCCGAGGATCGCGAGCGCCTCGGCGCGAAGCTCCGGCGTGAAGTCGATGACGTCGGCCGTCGCAATTCCCTGGCGCTCGAACGGCGGGGGCTTCGTCGGGAAGGGCTGGCTCGTGGCCGTCTTCTCTCCCGCGATCGCGGACTGCGGCACTGGACGATCCTCGATGGGCCAGACCGGTTGGCCCGTCGCGCGATCGAACACGTAGACGAACCCTTGCTTGGTGACCTGCGCCACGGCGCGAACCCGCCGGCCGTCCACCGTGATGTCGACGAGATTCGGCGCGGCCGGAAGGTCGTAGTCCCAGAGCCCGTGGCGAACGAGCTGGAAGTGCCACACGCGCCGGCCGGTGGCCGCCTCGAGGCAGACGAGGCTCTCGGCGAACAGGTTGCTGCCGGGACGCTCGCCGCCGTAGTAGTCGTTCGCCGCCGGGCTGAACGGCAAATAGACGTAACCGAGCTCCTCGTCGGCGCTCATGACCGTCCACACGTTCACGCCGCCGACCGTGTCCGCGGAGCCGTTGTGCCACGTGTCGTAGCCAAAGTCGCCGGCGCGGGGAATGGAGTGGAAGGTCCAACGCAGTGCTCCGGAGCGCGCGTCGAATGCCCGGACGTGGCCGGGCGGCATGTCGGCGCGCATCGGCCAGCCCTGGATCGAAGAGCCGACGATCACGAGGTCGCGGACGACGAGAGGCGGGGACGTGACCGAGTACCAGCGACGGTCGACCGGCCGCCCCAGGCCCTCGACGAGGTCGACGCGTCCGTGCTGGCCAAAGCTCGCGTTGGGCGTCCCGGTCCGCGCGTCGAGCGAGAGCAGATAGCCATTCCCCGTCCCGACGAAGAGTCGCGCGCCGCTGGCGTCAGCCCAGTGGGCGACGCCGCGATGCACGTAGCCGAAGTTGGCTGGCGTGCCGTGGATCCAGATCTTGGGGTCGTGGACCCATAGCGTCCGGCCGGTTCTCGCGTCGATGGCGGCGACCTGGCTCGCCGACGTGCTGACGTACAGGACGCCACCCACCATCACTGGCGTCGCCTCGTTGGCCCAGGTCCGCATTTCCGGCCGCGAGGCCATCAGCTCGCGATCGGGCGACACCCAGCGCCAGACGATGCGGAGCTGCTTGACGTTGTCGCGGGTGATCTGGTCGAGCGAAGAGTAGTGGGCGTTCGCGTGCGTGCCGCCGTATGTCGGCCACTCGCCGCGCGCCGGCACCGGCGACGCCCCGCGGGCGATCAGCGCCCAGCCGGTCGCCCCGACTGTCACGACCGCGATGAGCGATGCGACGGCACGCGCCCGGTGGTCGATGATCATGCCGGCGGCCTACCCCGATGGGTCAGCTCTCAACGCTTCTCGCCGGCCACGACGTAGGCCCAGAGCGCGTCGATCTCGTCGGCGCCGAACAGCCCGCCCAACGGAGGCATGGCGTTCTTGCCCCTCATCAGCACGTTGACGAAGCGGGGTTTCTCGTCCGACGGGAACTTCCGAAGGTCGAAGGCGCTCTGCGGATCGACCATGCGTGGGCCGTGGCAGGGCGCGCAGTTCCGCGCGAAAAGGGCCGCTCCCCGGCTGATCTGCTCCGGCTCGAAGCGACCGTCCGTTCCCTGGGCGGCGACGCTCGCGCCGTAGAGCGCGAGCGCGCCGCCGAGCCACCGGATTCGTCTTCTCAGTCCAGCAGCGCGAACGTCCACACCGATCCGCCCTGCGGAATATTGCCGAGCTTCTGGCGATTCACGATCTCTCCCAGTCCGCCGAGGCCGGAGAGCACCGTGACGTACTGCTTGCCGTTGAGGGTCCAGGTGATCGGCTGCGCGTTGATGCCCGAGCCCGTCTTGAATTGCCAGAGGAGCTTGCCGGTGTCGGCGTCGATGGCCAGGAACTCGCCGGTCATCTTGCCGGTGAACAGGAGCCCGCCGCCGGTCGCCAGCATCGCGCCCCAGCGGGGGAAGTCCGGCAGCGGCATCCGCCAACGCGGCTGCGCGGTCATCGGATCGAGCGCGTTGACGTGTCCGACCGGCAAGTCCGCCGGACGATTCTCTGGATCCTTGGCCTCCATGAACATGTAGCGCTGTCCGGCTTTGAACGGCTCGACGGGAAGCAGGCGATACATGCGCGCCGCGTGCATCGTGTTGGCGTAGAGGAGACCCGTGTTGGGATTGAAGGCGGCGTGCGGCCAGTTCTTCGCGCCGCGGGTCCCGGGCCACTTCTCGATCCACTCACCCGCCCGCACCTTCTGCCCGAGCTCCGACTCGACGGGCCGCCCGGTGTTCATGTCGACGTGCGTCGCCCAGGTGACCTTTTCGAATGGCTTGGCCGATAGCAGCTTGCCGGTCGCGCGATCGAGCACGTACAGGAAGCCGTTGCGGTTGAGCTGCATCACCACCTTACGGTTCTGGCCGTCGACCTTGACGTCGCCGAGGATCAGCTCCCAGCACGCGTCGTAGTCGTACGGGTCGTTCGGCGTCGCCTGATAGTGCCAGACGAGCTCACCCGTCTTGGGCCGGATCGCCAGGATCGAGGCGACGTAGAGGTTGTCGCCGGGCCGAGGCTCCGGATTCCACGGTCCGGCATTGCCGGTGCCCCAGTACACGAGGTCGAGCGCGGGATCGTAGGAACCGGTGATCCAGGTCGAAGCGCCGCCGTGCTTGTACGCGTCGCCGGGGCCCCAGGTATCACCCCCGGGCTCGCCGGGCGCCGCCGTCGTGTAGCGCCGCCACAGGTGCCGGCCAGTGTCCGGGTCCCAGCCGTCGATGAAGCCGCGAATACCGTACTCGGCGCCGGAGATTCCGGTGAGCAGAACGCCGTTGGCCACCAGTGGGGCCACGGTCATCGAATAGCCTTCGGTCCAGTCGGCGGCCTTCGACTTCCAGAGCTGCTTGCCGGTCTTCTGATCGAGCGCGACCACGAATGCGTCCAACGTGGTGCGGAACACCTTGCCGTTGTAGAGGGCCGGGCCCTTGTTCGACACGCCGCAGCACACCACCCGCGGCGTCTCGGGCAACCAGTCGACCTCCGTACGCCAGATCTGCTGGCCGGTGGCGACGTCGATGGCGACCGTCCATCTGGCGTTGGTGACGTACATCACGCCGTTGTACACGAGCGGTTGCGCCTGCTCACCCCAGCGGTTGTCGAGCGACAGGTTCCATACCGGCACCAGACGCTTCACCGTCCCCTTGTTGATCTGGTCGAGCGCACTGTAGCGATTCAGGTGGTAGCCCATCCCGTAGGTCAGCACGTTGTCCGTGTTCTTGCCGTCGTTCCGGAGGTCGTCCAGGGTTTGCGCCGATACCCCGCCGGCGCAGGTGACGAAGAGCAGGAACCCGAGACTCCACAGGTAGCGCGTCATGATGGCTCCTCCTGGGTGCGTTGTGCGCCGCGGCTCGGCCGTCGGGCGCCGATATTAGCTCCAATCTGAAATCCGTGACCGGAGAAAACTACATCCAGTCGTAGCGCGTGATCGGAGCGCCGGGATCAGGCGAGTCGCGGGAGCACGCCCTCGGCGAATCGGCGCATCGAGGCGAGGATCCGGTCGTGCGGGACGCGCGAGCCGACGTTCATCCAGACGCAGAGCTTCGTGGCGCCGATGGCCTCGCGCAAGTCCAGCAGTCGGTCGGTGACCGACTCGGGCGTGCCGTAAATGGTGTACTCGCGGACGACCTCGTCGAAGCTCATGCGGCGGAGCCGCTCGCCGACCGCGCGGCGCGGCCCGGCCAGCAGCGCGTCGCCGACCGAGCGGTAGAAGTGCATGGCGCTGGCCTCGGTGTCTTCACGCGCCTTCCGCTCGGTGTCGGCGACGTAGACCGGTACGATCACGCCGACCTCGCCGCGGCCGGGATGGCCGGCCTCCCGCCAGCCGGCGTGATAGCCGCCGACGTATCGCTTGAGCTCGCTGATACTCGACGTCCGCACCGCGAGGAAGACCGGCAACCCCATCCGCCCGACCGCGGGGTACGTCTCCTCGGTCACCGCCGCGACGCGAAGCGGCGGGTGCGGCTTCTGGTAGGGCTTGGGCACCGCGCACACGTCGTGGAACTGGAAGTACTTGCCCTGGTGCGTGAACCGATCCTCCCGCCACGCCTTGAGGATGACCTCGAGCGTTTCGTTGAACCGCGCCTGGCTCTCCTCGAGCGGGATGTTGAAGCCGGCGTACTGGCTCGGGAGCCCGCTTCGCCCCACGCCGAAGTCGAGCCGTCCCTTGCTCAGGTGATCGAGCGTCGCCACGTCCTCGGCCAGGCGCAGAGGATGGCTCAGGGGTAGGATCTGGACGGCGAGGCCGATCCTCACGCGCTTGGTGCGCGCGGCGATCGCCGCGCCGACGACGAGGGGCGAGGACAGGACGGAGCGCTCCTTCTGGAAGTGCAGCTCGGCGAGCCACACGGCGTCGTAGCCGAGCTCCTCCGCCGCGGTCACCTGCGCGAGCGAGTCGTCGAAGGCCTGCCCCTCGCCGGCCCCGGGGCGCCATTCGAATTCGGTGAAGAACCCGATCTCCACGACGGCTTCGCGAGCGGTCGCGGGACGCGGCGGCTAGGAGGCCGGCGCGTTGCCCTCGGCCGGTGCCTTCGTGGTGCGCCCGAACGTTTTCTGGATCAGCTCACGCGCGCGTGACGGGTCGACGCCGTTCGCCTGCTGGCAGGGCGTCGTCTCCGCCAGCACGCGCTCGGGATCCTCCCAGAGACGGAACGTCTTGTACCGGTCCTCGAACTCGATCCCGAGCCCGCGCGCGAAGACGGAGAGGTAGTGCTCGATGGCGAGCGCGCCCTCCGCCTCGAAGCCGCAGATGAGTCGCTGGCATCCGTGGTAGACCGTCGCGAGGATTTCGGCGCCCCCGGCCCGGGCCCGGCCGATCTCGTCGCGGATCAGCGCGTCCCACACGTCCTGGCCGAGCTGCGCCTGCACGTCGACGGTGCAGAGCCGCCCGAACCGCGGCTCCGCCTCGACCTCGACGTAGCGGAGGCCGGGCACCGCCTCGAGCAGGCGGCGGGCCGCGGCGCCCTCGCGCCGGCGAGGCTCGCTCTGCGAGTGATAGTGGAGCGCGACGGACGCGTCGACCCGGTGCGTGAAGTCGAGCGCCGGAAGCCGATCGGCCAGGAATTCCGTGGCGTGGCGCACCGGGAACGGCCACGGGAATTTCTGGATCTCGTCGTAGAAGTACATGCACGACGGGCACCACATCACGACCTCTTCGGGCTGGTAGCGCTGGAACAGCTCGACGGTGCGCTTGTTCATGCCGTCGGAGGCCGCGGTGTCGCCGTTGCGGTGATGCACGATGCCGCAGCAGTAGGTCGGGCCACCGACGGCCACGTAGTCGAGCTCGAGCCGGTCGAAGATGGCGGTGACGGTGCGGACCATGTGCGAGGTGCGCAGGACATTGCAGCCCAGGTAGAGGACGATCCGGTGAGGCTGCGGCTCCTTCTCGGGCGCCGCCAGGCGCCACGTGCGCTCCTCGGGGAGCGTCGTGAGGTCCTGCGTCAGCGTGATCTCACCGAAGTGCTTGCGGTAGTCGTAGCCCATCTCACCTTCCCTGGCGCCGTTGCCGCTCGAGCTGTCGGAGATCGGCGCGCTTCACCTTGCCCGTCGTGGTCACGGGCAACGCCTCGATGAATTCTATCTCACGTGGATACTCGTGCGCCGACAAACGCGTGCGCACGTGGGCCTGGAGCTCGCGCGCCAGGACGAGCGTGCCGGGGACCCCGTCGCGGAGCTGGACGAACGCCTTGACCACCTCGCCGCGCACGGGATCGGGCGCGCCGACGGCGGCGGCGAGCGCGACGGCCGGGTGGCCCTGCAGGCAGTCCTCGATCTCGCTCGGGCCGATGCGGTAGCCGCCGCTCGAGATCACGTCGTCCTTGCGCCCGACGAACCAGAAGTAGCCGTCGCCGTCCTTGCGCGCCAGGTCGCCGGTGAGCGCCCAGTCGCCGACGAACTTGTCGCGCGTCGCCCGCTCGTCGTTCCAGTACCGGAGAAACATCACCGGATCGGGGCGGCGCACCGCCACCTCGCCGACCTCACCGTCGGGCACGGGACGCCCGGCGTCATCCAGCACGTCGACCACGTGGCCCGGAACCGGGCGCCCCATCGAGCCCGGCTTCACCGGCATCAGCAGGGAGCAGTTGCCGAGCACCAGGTTGACCTCGGTCTGGCCGAAGCCCTCGTTCGGCGTGACGCCGAGCGCCTCGCGCGCCCAGCGGATCACCTCCTCGCCGACCGCCTCGCCGCCCGTGAACATCGAGCGCAGCTCGAGGTTCCAGCGCCCGCGCGGGTCGCCGACCGCGCGCATCATCTTGAGCATGGTCGGCACCAGGAACGTGTTGCGGACGCGATGGCGCGCCAGCACGTCGAACGCGCGCTCAGCGTCGAACTTCTTCGGCCGGTGCGCGATCACGGTCACGCCGTAGTGCCAGCTCGGGAGCAGCACGTCGAGGAGCCCGCCGGCCCACGCCCAGTCCGCCGGGCTCCAGTGGCGGTCCCCGGGCTTCGGGAAGTACTCGTGATAGAACTCGATCGACGGCAGGTGGCCCAGCAGCACGCGATGCGCGTGTAACGCGCCCTTCGGCGGCCCCGTGGTGCCCGACGTATAGATGAGGAGCGCGGGGTCCTCCGCCGCCGTCGCAACGGGCTCGAGCGAGTCGGAAACGCCGTCGATGGCCTTCGCGTATTCCACCACGCCGTCGGCGTCGGCGCGGTCCACGCAGACGACGCCGACCTGCGCCGGACGCCCCTTGGCGACGGCCAGCACTCGCTCGAGGTTTTCGCCGTCGGTGACGACGACCTTCGCGCCGGCGTCCCGCAGCCGGTACTCGAGCGCGTCCGGGCCGAAGAGCGTCGACAGCGGCAGCGCCACGGCGCCGAGCTTGTAGGCGGCCAGGTGCGCGACCGCCGTCTCCGGGCGCTGCGGCAGCACGATCCCGACGCGGTCGCCCCGCGCGACGCCGAGCGTCGTCAGTGCGCGCGCGAACTGATTCGAGCGCGCGCGAAACTCCGCGAAGGTGTGCTCGCTGACGCACCCGGCGTCGTCCTCGTAGACGAGCGCCACTCGCGAGCGGTCGGTCGCGTGACGGTCGCAAACGTCGACGGCGATGTTGTAGGCGCTCGGGATCGGCCAGCGGAAGCGGGCGTAGACATCCGCGTAGCTCTCGCCCCGGGGCAGCAGCGTGTCCGTCATGGCCCGGTAGCCTACCACCCCCGGGCACGAGGCCGCGATCGGGCCCGCAAATGGTAATCTGCCCTTCCGTGGCGTCACGTCCCGTCTTCTCTTCCCGCGCGGTCACGGCCCTCTTCCTCGAGCGCCAGCACCTCGCGCGACCGCGCGCGGCCCGGCTGACGCCGCGGCGCCTGTGTCGCTTCGTCGAGGACGTCGGCGGGCTCCAGATGGACTCGATCAACGTCCTCGACCGCGCCCACTATCTGACCGTCTGGAGCCGGTTCGGCCCCTATGACCGTCGGCACCTCGACGGGCTCGTCTACCGCCGCCGCCTGCTCTTCGAGTACTGGGCGCACGCCGCGTGCCTCGTGCCGACGGCGGCGCTGCCGTGGTGGCGGCGCGCCATGCTCGACTACCGCGGCCGCAACACCGGCTGGTCGAGCTGGCTGCGCCGGAACGCGAAGGTGGTGAGCCGGGTGCGGGAGGCGGTGACGGCCAACGGGCCGATGGCCAACGCCGACTTCGAGGGGCGGCGGCCGGCCGGCGGCGGCGGCTGGTGGGACTGGAAGCCCGTTCAGCACGCCCTGCACCACCTCTGGATGACCGGCGCGTTCGCCATCCATTCGCGCCGCCACTTCCAGAAGCACTACGATCTGCTAGAGCGCGCGCTGCCCGACGCGCACGCCTGCGAGCCGGTCTCGCGGGAGGAGTTCCAGCGCTGGCACGTCGAGCGGTCGCTGCACGGCATGGGCGCGGCGACCGAGCTCGACCTGGCCTGGTACCTGACGTTCCCGCGGCACCAGGGAACCGCTCGGCGCGCAGCGCTCCGCTCGATGCTCGAGCGCGGCGAGATCACCGAGATCGAGGTGGCAGGTTCGTCGGCCCGGTGGCTGGCGCTGACCCGCGATCTGCCCGCGCTGGCGACCGCCGGGCGGCGTCACGCGCCCTCACGCGGGACGACGCTGCTGGCGCCCTTCGACTCGCTGCTGTGGTATCGCAACCGCGTGACACGCCTGTTCGGCTTCGACTACCGCATCGAGGTCTACACGCCCGGCCCCAAGCGCGTGCACGGCTACTACACGCTGCCGATCCTCCACGACGGCCGCCTGATCGGCCGGGTCGACGCCAAAGCCCATCGCGTCGAGCGGAAGCTGGAGATCCGTCACGTCCACCTCGAGCCGTGGTTCGCGCAAGGGCTGACGCCGCCCTGCGGCTGGGGCCGCGTGGATCGGGACGAGGGGCTGGCCGGCCTCGGCGAGGCGCTGCGATCGCTCGCGGTCTTCGTGGGGGCCCACGCGGTGAAGCTCGTCCGGGTGACCCCGCGCCGGCTGCGGGCGCCGATGGCGCGCGCCATTCCGTCCTAGGCGGGCGAGCGCTTGAAGACTCCGCCGACCCCCTTGCGAACGAACAGGTAGAGGCCGACGATCAGTCCGAGCAGCGCCGTCACTCCGCCCTTCAGCGTCACGAACTGAAAGCCGTTGACGGTGAACGTCGCCGATACCGAGAATGCCTCGGCGACGTTGCGCATCCCCTGCGACCAGTGATCCTTCGAAACGAGGTAGAGGCTCTCACCCAGGACCGCGCAGGCCAGCGCCACCACGAGCCAGATGATGGGCTGGCACCACAGACGGAACGCTTCCCCCCACTGCGCGGAATCGCCGGGCGACCGCCAGGGCACGAGGTAGAGGGCGAGCGCCAGCAGCGGGAGCCCCGCGAGGAGGGCGAGCCCGACGCGTGGAAGATTCAGCGACCCCGCGGGGATCTGAAGCGTGACCGTGACCGCGGCGAGGCGGGTACAGCTGGGGCAGGCGGTCGACATGACGTAGTGATCGACGACGAGCGCGATGGCCAGCCACAGGCAGAGCGCAACTACGAAAGTAGACGAACGCGTCGCCCTTCGCAATCCATGAGTGCGAGCTCCGGCTTCCGCCGGGCGAGGTGGGCGGCCGCCCGGAATCCTGCTACCATCCAGCTACCTTAGCTCTACCGAGGCACGGAATGGACAAGGAAGGCACCCAGCTCATTCGCGGGCTCGAAGGCGTGGTCGCCGCCGAGACCGCGCTCTGCGACCTCGACGGCAAGAACGGCCGGCTCGCCTATCGCGGGTACGACATCGAAGATCTGGCCCGGCGCGCGAGCTTCGAGGAGGTCTGCCACCTCCTCTGGTACGGCGAGCTGCCGACGGCGGCGCAGCTCGACAAGACCACACTGGGGCTGATCGCGGCGCGCGACGTTCCGGCCGAGCTGGTCCAGGCGTTCGGCCTCATGCCGAAGGACACGGACCCGATGCGCGTGCTCCAGTCGGTGGTCGCGATGCTGGGGATGCGCGATCCCGACGCGACCGACGACTCGCGCGAGGCCAATTTTCGGAAGGCGATGCGGCTCACGAGCCAGATCGCGTCGGCGATCTGCGTCCACCATCGCGTCCGCAGCGGGCTCGAGCCCATCCGGCCGGCGCCCGACCTCTCGCTGGCCGCGAACTTCCTCTACATGCTCACCGGCAAGCGGCCGAGCGGCGTCGTGGCGAAGGCGTTCGACGCGAGCCTCACGCTCTACGCGGAGCACGAGCTGAACGCGTCCACCTTCACGACGCGGGTCATCGTGTCGACGCAGTCCGACATGCACTCGGCGGTCGCCGGCGGCGTCGGCGCGCTCAAAGGGCCGCTCCACGGCGGCGCCGGCGAGGCGGTGATGCGGACGCTCATGGAGATCGGCGAGGTCGCCAACGTGGACGCCTTCGTCGCGAAGGCGCTCGGCGAGCGGCGGCGGCTCATGGGCATGGGCCACCGCGTGTACAAGGCGGGCGATCCGCGGGCGGCGATCCTCAAGGGCATGGCGGAGGACGCGTGCCGGCAGTCGGGCCAGTTCACGTGGTACGAGATGGCGGTGAAGCTCCACGCCCGCGTCAACGAGGCGAAGAAGCTCATCCCGAACGTCGACTTCTACTCGGCGCCGCTCTTCTACTCGCTCGGGATCCCGGTCGACCTGTTCACGCCGGTCATCGCGGCGGGACGGATCGCGGGCTGGACGGCGAACATCATCGAGCAGCACGAGGACAACCGGTTGATCCGGCCGCGCGGCGACTACATCGGGCCGGCCCGGCGCGCGTTCGTCCCGGTGGACCGCCGTGGGGCGTAGCCTCGCCCGGCAGCTGATCGAGTCGCACCTGGTCACCGGCAAGGCGGTGGCCGGCGAGGAGATCGGCATCACGGTCGACCAGGTGCTCCTGACCGACACCAACGGCATCATGTCCTGGCTCCAGTTCGAGGCGATGGGCCTGACGCGCGCGATGCCGGGCCGGGTCGTGAGCTACGCGGACCATCAGGTCTACCAGGTCGACTCGCGCAACTCCGACGACCATCGCTACATGCAGGCGGTCTCGCGGAAGTACGGCGCGGTCTTCTCCAAGCCCGGCAACGGCATCTGCCATCAGGTGCACATGGAGAGCTTCTCGGTGCCGGGCCAGACGCTGCTCGGCAGCGACAGCCACACGCCGCTCTGCGGCGCGGCGGGCATGCTGGCGATCGGCGCCGGCGGCCTCGACGTGGCGGTGGCGCTCGGCGGCGGCCCGTACTTCTTCACGATGCCGAAGGTCGTCCACGTGTGGCTCACCGGCGCGCTCCAGCCCTGGGTGACCGCCAAGGACGTCATCCTGGAGCTGCTTCGGCGCCTGACCGTCAATG
>Ga0209376_1004641_pt1 | contig 11869 bp, 12 predicted proteins | sample GraSoiAngelo_134_FD_185891 | JGI IMG/M metagenome (GOLD analysis project Ga0209376, IMG submission 185891) | Grasslands soil microbial communities from the Angelo Coastal Reserve, California, USA - 14_0929_05_30cm (SPAdes) (version 2) | ecosystem: Environmental > Terrestrial > Soil > Grasslands ... | reverse complement strand
GCCGGTGACGGAGAGCTGCTCGAACAGGCGAAGGGCGGCCTGGCGCGTGAACACCTTGAGGCCGCACTGCGTGTCGCGGAAGCGGGTCAGGCCGAGGAACCGGAGCGCGAGGTTGAACGCCTTGCCCGAGAGCTCCCGCAGCCTGGGCTGTCGCACCGGAATGACGCTGGTGGCCATGGCCCGCGACGAGCACACCACCTGAGCGCGCCCGCTCTCGACCACCGCGAAGCACTTCGCGATCTCCGTGACGCCGGCCGAGAGATCGGCGTCGGAGAAGGCGACCACGCGGCCCGCCGAGGCGAGCACGCCTACGCGCACGGCTCCTCCCTTGCCCTGGTTGCGCTCCAGGCGAAGGATCGACGCCTTCAACGCTGTGGCCGCGAGAGCGGCACGGGCTACCGCGCCCGTGTCGTCGTCGCTGGCGTCGTCGACCAGGATGATGTCGGTGCCAGGATCGTTGAGGGAGGAGGCCGCGAGGGTGCGAATGGTCCCGGCGATGCGCGCCGCCTCCCGATACATCGGGATGACCAGCGTCCGGGCGCACGATGCACGATCCGCGTTCGACATGGGGAGCAGGGTCCGCTGCTCTCCTGACTCTTGACAGGTCCGGGTCGAGAAGAGAAGCAGTGGCCGTCGCGGTCGGGCCCGCGCGCCGGCGCTGTGCCTTGCGCCGGCGCGCTTCGCACCCCGAGTCCGCGGCGGCCCGTTCAGGATGTCGATGGCATTCGCTGAGAACGCTCCCGGAGGCGACCCCGTGAGGCGCGGGTGACCGCGGCCACGAAACGCCTTCGGGCGGCGCAGACCGGCGTGGCCGGGTTCGCACTCGGCCTGCTGCTCTTCGCGAGCCTGTCCGAGACGGCATACTGGAAGGACATCCAGGTCGAGTATCTGACGGCGAAGGCGCTGCGAGACGGCGTCGACGTATTCACGCCGCTCAACGAGCTGTCGGCCCGCTACTTCCCGATCGCGACCGACAATTTTCCGCATCCGAGCCCCCATCCACCGGTACTGGCCGTGCTGGCCCTTCCCATGACGCTGCTACCCTTCCGCGTCGTCGTGCCGCTCTGGCTGGCCTTCAATGTCTGGTTGCTGATCGTCGTGGGGCGGTGGCTCGGCATCTCGCTACCGGGAGCGCTCGCCCTCGCGGCGTGGCCGCCGCTCTGGTACCTGCTGCTCGTCGGCCAGCTCGAGCTGATCATCCTGGCGCTTGCGATGCTCGGCTGGAGGGCTGCCAGGGCCGGGCGAGATTGGTCGGCCGGGCTCTGGTTGGGTCTTGCAGCGGCAATCAAGCTGTATCCGGTGCTGTTGGTGGTCCCGTTTCTCATTCGGCGACGGCCGTGCGTCGTTCTGGCAGCTGGCGCGGTGCTCGTCCTGAGTCAGGCGGTGGGCTTCGCCGCCATCGGCACGTCCGGCTTCTGGCGCTACTATCTCGAAGTGTTGCCCTCCGTTTCGGCGCATTACGCTCGCGTGGGGCTCAACGTGTCCCCTTACGGCGCACTCCTGCGCCTCCTCGGCGGCGCGAGCGACGTCCTTCCCGTGATAGACGCTCCGCACTTGGTCATCCCGCTGACTCTGGCTTTCTCCGGTTTCGCGTTCGTGTCCCTCGCGCGCATGGCGCCGGAAGCAGGTCCCGCGGCTATCCTGGTCGGTCTGCCAAACGTCTGGTACACGTATCCTGTCCTGGCCCTCCCGCAGGTCGTCGTCCTCCTACGCTCCAGGCTCAGGCGTGCCGCTCTCGTCGCCATCGTCGCCTCGTCGTTCGTGCTCCCACTGGCGAACCTGCTGCTGACGCGCGTGATACTCGTCTGGATGGGGTGGCGCGGTGGCGTCGCTCCTCCGGTGGCGGCCGTCATGACGGCAGTGCAGCCCGCCGGCTTCGTTGCCTTGTTGATCTTGTCGGTCGCCCTCGGTCGCACCGGCGCCGAAGGGACGGGGAACTCGCGTGCCCTCGGGGCCTTGCCCGCGGTGCCGGGGGTGTGAGGCCGTGGGACCCGGGACGCTCGACCGACTCCGCGTGCTGAGCTTCGAGGCACGCCGCGCCGACGAGCTCGCCGCCATGCTCGCCCGGCACGGGGCGGAGGTACGCTGCGCGCCCGCGCTACGGGAAACGTCGCTCGGGGTTCGCCCTGAGGCGCTCGAGCTGGTACGCGGGCTCGAGGCGGGCGAGGTCGACCTGGTCGTTTTGCTGACCGGGGTCGGCACGCGGGCGCTGGCGCGGGCGGTGGCCGAGGCCCGCACCTGGGCGCGCTCCTCGCGCGCACCCGGATCGTAGCGCGCGGCCCGAAGCCGCTGGCCGCCCTGCGCGAGCTGGGTGTTCCGGGCGCCCACCCGGTGCCCGAGCCCTTCACGTGGCGGCAGGTGCTGGCGGTGGTCGACGGGCTGGATCTGCCGCGCGGCGGGCTCGCAGCCGTGCAGGAGTATGGGGCGCCGGTGCCCGGACTGGTGGAAGGCCTCACCCAGCGCGGGTTCCGCGTCCTCAGCGTGCCGGTCTACCGCTGGGCCCTCCCCGAGGATGTGGGTCCGCTCGAGGCAGCGGCGGCAGCCCTGGCGCGCGGTGAGGTGGACATCGCGCTGTTCACGAACTCCGCCCACGTGGAGCATCTCTTCCGCGCTGGCGACCCCGAGAGCCTGCGCCGCGGCCTCGCGCGGGTCGTGGTTGCGTCGGTCGGCCCGGTGTGCACGGAGACGCTCGAAGCGTACGGCGTCCCCCCGGACCTGGAGGCGTCGCCGCCCAAGATGGGGCCCCTGGTGGCCGTCATCGCAGCCCGCGCGCGCGAACTCCTCACGGCCAAGCGGGACGCCGGGCCCCGGTGAAGCGGCGCCCCCCCTCGGTTTAGCCGTCCCTTGGTCGTGCGGCGGATAGCCTTTGCGGGCGTCATGCTTGCGACGCTTGCGCACGGCCTTGTAGAGGATGCATGAAGCGGTAGCGTGCGCTTGAGCGTCTCGGTGCGCCGACAGCGTGGCATCGACTAGCCCGCACACGCCAGGCGTGGGGTAAGAGGGCGATCCATCTGAAGGTGGGCCCGCTGACAACGGGCATGCGTGGCGCGCCAGAGCGCGATCCTCCGAGGGCGGTGGCTGCGTGCGGCTGGTGCCGAGCGTGTGCCGAGCCGGCACGGCATCGACGCCACCAGCGCCCGTTGGGGCATTCGATCGAGTAACGGGGAGCCCGTCCAAGACCTCTCCCTACGCGGCGCCCTCGACAGCGTCCCCCCCAGCACGTGCAGTGCGGTGAGCGGGTCCCCGCAGGGTCCCCCATTGCCAATGATGGGGCAGGGGCCCGTGCGGATGGGCAACGTCTGAAGGCAGGTTCCGGTGAAGGCCGCCCTGGGCCGAAAAATAGGATACCCCCCCGAGAGGGCTTCGAACCCGCCTCGTTAGAAGTGGGGTAACCCACGGTCAAACAAGAAAAAAATACCGTGATGTCTCCGTAGCTAGCCAGGATCCCCCCCGACCGCTTGCGCGACCCCCCAAAAGTCTTTTCATACCAGGGGCAGTCATGCGAGGATGCAACTAAAGAAGGAGACAGCGCGCCTGTGCAAGAACCACAGCATCGAAACGTCCACCTTTCGGAGGGGGAAATGGGCACCGAAGTTGCACCTAGGCCTCCTGCCTGGAGCGCGGATGGAATTCCCCATGCTGAGAGCTGAGCGGTTGGCGTGCGAGTCGCGCACCAGGGATTGGACCGGTCCGGTCCTCCCGAGGCGCAGCAAGAGAGGGGGAAGGATGGTGCAGCTTCTCCAGAGGTTGACGTGCGAGGAGACCGCCCAGGATCTCGCGGAGTACGGGATCGCCTTGGCGACTATCAGCATTCTGGCCGGGATCGCAGCGGTGATCATGGCCAAGGACGTCGGCACGCTCTGGAGCAAGGCCCAGAGTGTGATCGACAGCGCTCAGAGCAGCAGCTCCTGAGAGACCAGGCATCGGTGATGAAGTGGCGTTCATGTGTGCTCCAACGGGCCGACGCGCAGCGAGACCCGTGGCAGCGAACTCGGGGGCGACCCCAGAAAGGAGGAAACATGACAGCGCTGGTGAAGAAATTGGCCGCCGATGAGGCCGGCCAGGATCTGGCCGAGTACGGCATCGCACTCGCGGTCATCGGTACCATCGCCGCCGCGGCGGCGATCGTGATCGCCAAGGACGTCGGCACACTCTGGAGCAAGGCCCAGAGCGTGATCGACAGTGCTCAGAGTTCCTGAGCCGAGGCCCGACAACGTCGGGAAGAACCGGCTGTGAGAGGGGGGCGGATCGCCGCCCCCCTCATGTCCGGTCATCGTTTTGCCGAGAATCGTTTTGCCGAGAAATGACATGATGTCATCCCTCATCGCCGCCACCGCAGTGGCCTTCGTCGCGTTATGCGTGACCATCGACGTGCGGACACGGCGCATTCCAAACGCGGTCTCCGGCACGGCGATGCTCCTGGGGATCACCCTCAACACGGCCCACGAGGGGGCGGCCGGCCTGCTCGACAGCGTGGCGGGTCTGGGCCTGACGACGGGCGCGCTCCTCTGGCCGTTTGCCATGGGCGGGATCGGGGGCGGGGATGTGAAGATGATGGCTGCGATCGGAGCCCTGCTCGGGCCGCGGCTTGCCTTTATGGGTTTGGGCGCCGGTATGATATTGGGCGGGGCCATTATGTTTTGGCACCTGGCGCGGCGGGGGCGCCTGCGCGAGAAGTTGATGGCGACGGCCACCATGTTCCGGGTGGCTGCCCTGACCCGCTCGCTGGACCCTCTGCGGGTCTCGGCTGCCGACCAGGGTGCCGTGGCGCTGCCCTACAGCGTGCCCCTCGGCCTGGGGACGCTCGCCGCGCTCACCTGGGCGGGACACCTGGGGGTTTGATCGTGACACATGTGATCATGACACGGCGTCGAAGGAAACAGGGTCAGGCCCTCGATTACCTTGTGATTCTCGACTCGAGCGCGTTTGATTTCTCGCGCCTGGAAGGGGTTCTGTAACGACGGGCGGCACGCGCCCGAGGATGGAAGGGTGGTGGGAAAATGAAGCCCGGCAACGTTTTTCTTCTGGCGATCCTCGTGGGGGCGCTGGCGGCCGCCATGGTCGTCCGGCATGTGCGCAACCTGCAGCAGCAGATCGCTGAGATCCGTAACTCGGGGAACCGTACGACGGTCGACGTCGTGGTCGCCGCCGACCAGATCCCGATCGGCTCCCGCATCGAGGCCAACCAGGTGAAGCTGGTCGCGTGGCCGGTCGAGGCGCAACCCGAGGGCACGCTGCGCGCCACGAAGGACGTTCTAGGCAGCATCGCCCGCACCACGATAGAGAGGAACCAGCCCGTCCTGCAGGTCCAAATCGTCGCCCAGGGCGCCGGCCTGCTGCCGCTCATGATCCCCGAGGGGAGGCGCGGTATGTCGGTCCGGGTCGACAACGTGACCGGGGTGAGCGGCTTCATCACGCCGAACAGCCGGGTCGACGTCCTGATCGCGGGTCAGCCCGAGGGCGACCAGGACCAGAAGAGCAAGGTGGTCCTGCAGAACGTCAAGGTGCTCGCGACGGGCAAGAGCATCGAGCAGAAGGACGAGAAGCCGGTCGAGGTGCCCACCGTGACGCTGCTGGTCTCCCCCGAGGAGGCGGAGCGGCTCACGCTCGCGGCGCGCTTCGAGCCGGTTCGCCTCGCACTCAGAAACTATCGAGATGAGGAGGTCGTCAAGACGTCGGGCATCGCCACCAGGGCACTCTTCGAGGGGGATGGCCATCCGACCCAGGTCCCGACCAAGGTCGCTCGGGAAAGGGGGCCCACACCCTACTCGGTGGAGATCCTCTTGGGGGAAAAGGTGACCCGACAGCCGCTGTTCTAACCCGGTCCCGTGACTCGAACCGGCACCAGGGGAAGAAGGGAGGAGTTCATGGGGGGTTGGCGTCCGGGGCCTACCATCAGTGCGGTTGCGGCCTCGATGCTCTTCGTCTCGTCGTGCAGCGTGAACAGGAACGCGCCCGTCGCCAAGGAGTTCGACGAAGCGTCTGGCCGTCCGGGTGCCACGAGCACCGTCTCGGAAGGCGTCCAGAAGGAGACCATTCCGGTGCAGGAGGCGGCCCCGCCGAGCCGGGGCGGAGCCATGCTCGAGCCGGGCGAGGCGATCTGGGTGCGCAGCGGCAAGAGCCGTGTGCTCCAGCTGAAGACCTCCATCCGGCGTGTGTCGATCGGTGATCCCTCGCTCGCCGGCATCGTGGTGCTCGGGCCGCGCACCATCATGATCAACGCCAAGGAGGCCCCCCCACCCGTTGGCGGCGCCGAGGGCGGTGGAATGCGGACCGTCGGGCAGCTGACCGCAAAGACGTTCACGCCCGAGCCCAGGGCCGGGGAGACGACCCTCATCCTGTGGGACGGGAGCCAGACGCCGGACATCCACTCGCTGTTCATCGCGGACTTCGTCGATCGGCAGATCCTGCTCGAGGTCACCGTGGCCGAGCTCAACCGGACGGCGATGGAGGAGCATGGCATCGACTTCCGGAACGCCGCCAACTCGTTCATATCGGCCTACTTCATGGGGGGCGGCGCGCTGCCGCTGGGGACCTTTGACGCCACGGCAAAGAGGCCCACGTACGCCTTCAACCTGCCGAACAACGAAAACATCACGGCGGTCATCCAGATCCTCCAGAGCGAGGGGCTCGCCACGATCCTGGCGCAGCCGAAGCTACTGGCGATGAGCGGGCAGAACGCCGTCATCCAGTCGGGCGGCGAGATCCCGATCCGGATCGCGACCGGCTTCGCCACCGACGTCGTGTTCAAGCCCTTCGGCACCGTCGTCAACTTCATCGCGCGCATCTCGGACGAGGGCGACATCATGCTGACGGTCTCACCGGAGGTGAGCCAGCCCGACTTCGTCAACCGGGTGGAGGGCATCCCGACCTTCCGCACCCGGCGCGCGTCCACCGCCACGCGCCTGCGCTACGGGGAGACCCTCGTGATCGGTGGCCTACTGCAGCGCATGCGTAACGAGGTTGCCGACGGTGTCCCGTACCTCCAGGACATCCCCGTCGTCGGGTATCTCTTCCGTCACACCACGTACTCGGACGAGGTGACGGAGCTCATGATCGTCGTGACCCCGCGCCTGGTGGCGCCGATGAAGCCCGGCACCGAGGTGGCGCTTCCGACCGACCGCCCGCCGCTCTCGAACGAGGACATCCGGACCAAGGCAGACCCGGCCGAGGTGACGCGGCCGCGCATCCCGGGGCTGCCCTAGGGCCCGCGGCGAGCTCGACATCGGACCAAGCGCATGGCCCCGCACGAGATGAACACCGAGGGCACGCTCGTCTGGGCGGCCCCCGGCTCCTCCGCGAGCCGCCCGATCGTGGAGACGGCCGCCAGCGAGCTCAACCTCGCGGTACACTTCTGCGCCTACAAGGAGCTGCTCGAGCTGCTCCGCACCGAGCGCTGCCACGTGGCGTGCATCGAGCTCGGCTTCGACGTGCACCCCGGCCTCACGCTGCTGAAGAGCGTCAGCGAGCGGATGCCCCGCCTGACCACGGTGGTCGCCTCCAGCGACGCGAGCGTCTCCATGATCCGCGGCGTCCTCGAAGGGGGCGCCGCCGACTTCCTCTCCCTGCCGCTCAATCCCCAGGAGCTCAGCAAGACGCTCATCAAGCTCTCCCAGACCGCCATGAAGAGCGCCGCGAGCCGGGGGCAGACGGCCGGCACCGTCATCACCGTGTGCGGCGCGCGCGGCGGGCTCGGCGCGACCACGCTCGCCGTCAACCTGGCCTTCTCGCTCACCACCGTGTCGCGCGCGGACGTCGCGCTCGTCGACCTCGACCTGCAGCGCGGCGACGTGTCGGCGTTCTTGAACCTGACTCCGCTCAACTCGATCGCCACCATCGCCGAAGCGAAGGGCCCGGTCGACGACATCTTCCTCGCCGGCACGCTGACGCGTCATCCGCGCGGCGTCTTCGTGCTGCCGGCGCCCGCACAGGTCGAGGAGGGGGACGCGGTCGGCCACGACCACGTCGAGCTGGCGCTTCAGCTCATGCGTGCCCAGTTCGCCCACACGGTGGTCGACACCGCGCGCACGGTGAACGGCGCCATGCTGGCCGCGCTCGAGCAGTCGGACCACATCCTCATCCTGACCGATCTCTCGGTGCCGGGGGTGCGGGCGGCCCGGCGCATGATCGAGCTGTTGCTGCGCGGCAACGTGTCTGCCCAGCTGATCGAGCCCGTGTTCTCGCACGTGATCCCCGGTCCCGTGAGCCCGCAGGACGCAGTGCGCGCGCTCGGCAAGGAGCCGCTCCTCGTGTTGCCCCGCGACGACGCCGCCGCGTGCGGCGCGATGAACGACGGTACCCCACTCAACGGCAAGCAGTCGCCCCTCTCGTTCGCGATCGCCGAGCTGGCAGCGAAGCTGGCCGGCGTCGCCCTGCCGCTCAAGCCGAAGGGGCTCCTGCAGCGCGTGTTCAGCAAGGAGGCTCGGAAATGAAGCTGAGAGACCGCCTGAGTCTCAACAACAAGCCGGTTCCCGCCACTGGCCGCGAACCGGCGCCGCGCCTCGCGGCCGCCGGCCGGCTCACGCCCGTCGACCGGGCCTACCAGGACCTGAAGCTCCGCATCCATCGCGAGCTGCTCGACCGTGTCGACCTGACCAACCTGGCGCGCGTCGAGATGGACCAGGCCACCGCGGAGCTGAAGAGCGCGGTCGCCATGCTCATCGAGGAGCAGGCGGTCCCGCTCAGCCTGCGTGACCGCGAGCGGCTCGCCGAGGAGATCCTGCACGAGGTCTATGGCCTCGGGCCGATCGAGCCGCTCATGCGCGACCCGGACATCTCCGACATCCTGGTCAACACCTCGCGCCAGGTCTACATCGAGCGGCTCGGCAAGCTCGAGCCCACACCGGTCATCTTCCGCGACGACCAGCACCTCATGCAGATCATCGATCGCATCGTGTCGAAGGTGGGCCGCCGCATCGACGAGAGCTCGCCCATGGTGGACGCGCGCCTGCCCGACGGCTCGCGCGTGAACGCCGTCATCCCCCCGCTCGCACTCGACGGGCCGCTGCTCTCCATCCGTCGCTTCGGCCGCGGCGCGCTCACGGTCGAGGATATGATGCGCCTGGGTACGCTCACGCCCGAGATGGGGGCGGTGCTGCGCGCCATGGTGCGCTCGCGGCTCAACATCCTCATCTCCGGCGGCACCGGCTCGGGGAAGACGACGCTCTTGAACTGCCTGTCCTCGTTCATCCCGGACCAGGAGCGCATCGTCACCATCGAGGACTCGGCCGAGCTCCAGCTCCAGCAGCCCCACGTGTGCCGGCTGGAGACCCGCCCGCCCAACATCGAGGGACGCGGCGAGGTGACGCAGCGCGACCTCGTGCGCAACTGCCTGCGCATGCGCCCCGACCGCATCATCGTCGGCGAGGTCCGCGGCGCGGAATCGCTCGACATGCTCCAGGCGATGAACACGGGCCACGACGGGTCGATCTCGACCATCCACGCCAACACGCCGCGCGACTCGCTCTCCCGGCTCGAGATGATGATGCAGATGTCGGGCTTCACTCTGCCGAACCGCGCCATGCGGCAGCAGATCAGCTCGGCGCTGGACTTGATCGTCAGCACCGCGCGCCTACCCGACGGCTCGCGCAAGGTGACCAGCGTCTCCGAGGTGGCGGGGATGGAGGGAGATACCGTGATGCTGCAAGAGCTGTTCGCCTATCAGCGTGAGGGGACGGACGCGCAGGGCAACATCGTCGGCCGGTTCGTTGCGACCGGCATCCGCCCGCGCTTCGCGGAGAAGGTCAAGGCGTCGAGCCACGACATCGATCCGCGCATCTTTGACTACCTCGGCTGAAGGGGGGAGGTGAGCCGATGTTCGGTATGGTCGCGCTGCTCCTGTTCGCGGCGTTCGCGCTGGTCGGCTACGCGATTTCCGGATGGGCGCAGGAGCGTGAGGAAGCCAAGGAGGCGCTCGGCCGCCGCCTGACCACCATGACCGGTACGCCGGTCGCCGGACCGTCCGGGGGGGTCCTGAAGGACCAGCGCCTGTCGCGCATCGGGTTCTTGAACGCAATCCTGCAGCGGCTCGCCCTCACGAAGAACCTGATGCGGGTGATCCGGCAGGCGGGTCTCAAGCGGCGCGTGGGCGAGGTGCTGCTCTACATGCCGCTACTCGCCGCGGCGGCGTTCCTCCTCGTCACGTTCCTGCTCGGCAAGCCGCTCTTCGCCGTGGTGGCGGCCGTGATCGCCGGGCTGACCCCCCTGATGATCGTGCTGCAGCTGCGCCGCAAGCGCCTGGCGCTCTTTTCCGAGCAGCTGCCCGACGGGCTCGACCTGATCCGCGCTGCGCTGCAGGCGGGACACGGGTTCCTCTCCGCGCTCCAGGTGGTGGCGGAAGAGTTCCCCGACCCGATCGCGGGCGAGTTCACCGAGGTCGCGGAGGAGATCCGCCTCGGGCTCACCGTCCGCGAGGCGCTCCAGCATCTGATAGAGCGCGTGGAAGATCCCAACCTGCCCATCCTCGCGGCCGGCGTGGTGATCACGCAGGAGGTGGGCGGCAATCTGGCCGAGGTGCTCGACAACATCAGCTACACCATCCGGGAGCGGTTCAAGCTCCTGCGCGAGGTGAGGGTGCTCACGGCGCAGGGCCGCCTCTCCGGGCTGGTGCTGACCGCGCTCCCCTTCCTCGTGGCCACCTGCCTGCTTCTCTTCAACGCCGAGTACTTCAGGCCGATGATCGAGACCAAGACCGGCATCTACATGATGGGCTACGGGATCTTGAGCATCGCGCTCGGTCACCTCGTAATCCAGCGCATCGTGCGCATCAAGGTGTGACATGGTGATCGTCCTCATCCTCACGCTGCTCACGTTCGGGATCGTGACCATCGCCGTGGTCTCGGGCTACTACTGGGTGTCGGCGGAGTCGCCGGTCGCGCAGCGCTTGAAGACGCTCGTGCCGGAGCTGGACGCCCGGGCGAAGGCCAGGAAGAAGGCGCCGAGCCTGGGGGCGAGCCTGCTTGCCCTGCTCGGCAGCTACAGCTTCGGGGGGAGCGAGAACTCGCTCGCCAAGCGGCTCTCCTACGCGGGCATTCGGGGCCCGCGCGCGGTGGTGCTCTTCCTCGGCGTGCGCACGCTCCTGAGCTTCGGCCCGGCGCTCCTCGTGCTGGTGCCCCGCATCTCCTCCGGCAAGCCGCTCGGGTACTCCTTGCTCATGGCTGGCTTCGCGTGGGCATGGGGCCACGTGCTGATGAACCTGTGGCTGCGCGCGAAGGTCACGCGGCGCGTGCGGGAGATCATGACCGCGCTTCCCGACACGCTCGATCTCATGGTCACCTGTCTCGAAGCCGGCCTCGGCCTCAACGCCACCATCGCCCGCATCGGCGAGGAGCGGGCCTCCATCGCGGACGCCCTCGGCAGGGAGTTCTCGCAGGTCGCCTTCGAGCTGCGCAGCGGGCGGACGCGCGAGGACGCGCTGCGCGGGCTGGGCGACCGCAACGGCGTCGAGGATCTGAAGGCGCTGGCCGGGCTCGTCATCCAGAGCGACCGGCTGGGCGCGAGCATGGCGCAGACGCTGCGCGCGCACGCCGACCTGCTGCGCACCAAGCGGCGGCAGCGTGCGGAGGAGGCGGCGCGCAAGCTGCCGGTCAAGATGCTCTTCCCCCTCGCCTTCTTCATCCTGCCGGCGCTCTTCATCGTGGTCGGCGGGCCGGCCATGCTGCGGATGAAGGATCTGGTCGACCTGGTCGTCAATCAGTGAGCGCGCGGCCCGGGCGCCCATGAGGGGAGCCGTCCACCGCGCGCACGTCGCGACCAGCGGGGCCGTGCTCGCCGAGCGGCTGCACCTCGCGCACACGCACTGGACGCGGCTCCGGGGGCTCCTCGGCACCCGGCGTCTCGATCCCGGCGACGGCCTCTGGCTGCGGCCCTG
>Ga0209376_1004635_pt1 | contig 11876 bp, 13 predicted proteins | sample GraSoiAngelo_134_FD_185891 | JGI IMG/M metagenome (GOLD analysis project Ga0209376, IMG submission 185891) | Grasslands soil microbial communities from the Angelo Coastal Reserve, California, USA - 14_0929_05_30cm (SPAdes) (version 2) | ecosystem: Environmental > Terrestrial > Soil > Grasslands ... | reverse complement strand
CAGCTCAACCGGCAAATCAAGGTTGTGGCAACCCTTGAGCCCGGCGCTGTAACGGGCCGCCCACTTCCGCCGCAGGTCGTTCCACGCGTCGATGTGCTTGAGCTTGGCGCTGAGCACGCCGGCGTGCAGATCATCGAGACGACTGTTGAAACCGTAGCTGTGGACGTTGCGCGCGTTTGAGCCGTGATTGCGCAGCTTGCGAACGCGGGCGTCGATCTCGGCGTTGTTCGTGACGAGCGCGCCGCCGTCGCCGAAGCAGCCGAGGTTTTTCTGGATGATAAAACTGATCGTCGCCGCGTCGCTCAGTTCGCCGACCTTGAAGTCGTTGCCGTGCGCGCCGATCCCTTGCGCGTTGTCCTCGATGAGGCGGAGTTTGTGTTTGGCGGCAGTCTTCTTGATGGCGAGCATGTCGGCGCACTGGCCGTAAAGGTGCACCGGGACAATGGCCCTGGTCTTCGGCGTAATGGCGGCTTCGATCTTTGCCGGGTCGATGCACTTGGTCCGCGAATCGCAATCGACGAAGACGGCCGTGGCGCCGGCGGTCCAGATCGCCTCGGCGGTGGCGAAGAACGTGTTCGGGTGGGTGATGACCTCGTCGCCGGGGCCGATGCCCAGGGCCATCAGCGTGAGCCAGATGGCATCGGTGCCGTTGCCGACGCCGACGGCGTATTTCATGCCGTGATAGCGGGCCAATTCCTCCTCGAACCGCTTGAGCATCGGCCCCATGACATATTGGCCGCTCAGGAGCACCTGCTGGAGATTGGCGTCAATCTCCTTCTGGACGTTGCGATATTGGCGGACGTGGCCGTAAAACTCGACTTTCATAACTTTTTGCTGAAATTGCAATTCGAGGTGAGTGATGACAAGGATATTCTGCTTGCCAATGCGCGACCGGCAAACCGAGATAAGGCCATGCAGCAGGGCGAAATCTGCGCGCGCCACTACGGGACCGGCAAGCCGGTTGCCCTGGAGTGGCAAGACGGCGTCATCACCAACCTGCGAGCTACAACCAAGGCTGTCGCGAATGAAAAGTGGATCGCGCCAACGCTGGTGGACCTGCAAGTGAATGGGTTCGCAGGCGTTGATTTTCAGCGGGATGATTTGACTGTCGATCCGTTGCTGACGGCGACGCGGGCGTTGCGCGCCGCAGGCTGCTGCCGCTTTCTGCTGACACTGGTCACCGACGAGTGGACAAAGTTGACGGCGCGCCTGCGACATTTGCGGGTGCTTCGCTCCAAATCAACGGAGCTCGAACATGCGATTGCGGGTTGGCATGTCGAAGGCCCTTTCCTGTCGTCGGAACCAGGCTTCCACGGCGCGCATGATCCGGCGCTGATGCTCGATCCGACGCCGGAAAAAATTCGCCAACTGCGATCGCTCACGGAAAAGGACCCGCTGCTGCTGACTCTCGCGCCCGAACGCAAAAATGCGTTGGAAGCAATCGCGCTGGCGACTTCGCTCGGAATCAAAGTCAGCCTCGGCCACACAAACGCATCGACGGAAGTTTTACTTCGGGCAGTGGCGGCGGGCGCGACGTGTTTCACGCATCTCGGCAACGCCTGCCCGCAACAACTCGACCGCCACGACAACATCCTCTGGCGCGCGCTCGACACGCCCGGTTTGACCGTCAGTCTGATTCCCGATCAAATTCATGTCTCCCCTCAACTCTTTCGGCTGGTACACCGCGCGCTGGGCAAGGAATCGATTTATTACACGACCGATGCGATGGCGGCTGCGGGCGCGCCGCCCGGTGCTTACACCATTGGCGCGCTGGAACTCGAGGTGGGCGCCGATCAGATCGTGCGCCAGCCGGGCAGGAGCAACTACGCCGGCTCGGCGCTCAGACCTATCGATGGCGTGTTCCGCGCAGCGCAGATGCTGCGTTGCGGTTGGCGCGAGGTCTGGGATGGATTCTCAGTTCGCCCGGCGAAATGTCTCGGGCTGAATTCCAGTTTGGAGGTTGGTCAGCCGGCGAATTTCTGCATGCTGACCCTGACCGCAGAAAACCAGCTCACCGCGCTCAAATCTTATGCCCACGGCGATTCCAACATATAGGAGGGTTGTCAGAAATCGTTTCCGAAAAGACAGCGCGTCCCTTTTCCCGGCGCTTTGGGAAGGGTCAGGGACGGCGACACGCCGTCCCTCGCAACGCGAAACGACGATTACGGATTCGGCCCGACCGGATACTTGGTCGGGAGCGCTGCTGCAATCGCCTTCTCAGAATCCCCCAGGTCAGGATGACCGAAGCCGCTGGCGCTGACGGGATGACCATGCGCGTCAGGCGCGATATCATGAATGATATTGTCGTCACCGGTCGGGCTGACGCCGGCGGGAACATTGTCGAGGTTCAGCTTGTGGCGCACCTTCCAGGCGATGATATGATCCGTGCAGGAAGTGTCGCCACTGAGACCGATCGCGCCGACGAGTTTGCCTTCCTTGTTGTAGAGCGCCAGGCCGCCCCCGAACACATTGACGCCGCCGATCTTGTGTCCGAGCATGGGATCGTTCGCCTGGCCGTAATTCTGCGAAGGCCCTTGGTAGGCGACCGATGTGTCCACCGGATTGCTTTCCTGCAATCCGAACAGAGTGCCGCCCGGCTGCACGGCGGAGTAAAGGTTGGCCGTCGATAGCGCGAGGCCTGGCAGACTGAATGCGTTTGCAGTGTTCGCCTTTTGCGCGGAAATGACACGGCTGCCCGGCCACTGATCGCCGCGATCATTTCCCGAGAAGGTTACTGCGCAGACGATTCCATCCCGGTTTACAACGGTCGCCCACATATTCAAACCAAAGCCGGCGTTTTTCGTCCCTCCGACGTCCACGACCGCTTTCAGCGCCGCTGTCAACTGAGCGTGACCAGGCAGGTCTTTGGAAATATTCCGCTCCTGTTCGTCTTCCGTGCGACCCGCCGTTGATGAACTCAAGGCCAACGCGACGATAATCGCAGGCACGATCACGGAATTGTTTTTGTTGAACATAGTTTGCTCCTGTTGTTGATGGTTTGGTCAGGCTCCTGGTGGTCAGGGATAAGTGATACTAAACCTCCAGGCACAACGCACAAGTGAAATTTTCTCTTGAGCCGCCGCGCGAATTCATTAACTTTGCTGACCGGTTGGATTCTTTGGTTCCAGTGTCCGTCTGACCTGAAGTTTTGGAGTATTTCAATCAGTTCGAAACATGATTCTGCATTCGGTCAACGTGGACCCGCTCAACCCGCTGGTTGGTGTGAAGCCGAACCGTCCTGATTTCAACGGTGCGTGGCTATGGGGAATCGCGATAATCGCTGCGCTGTTTATCGGCTACCTCTGTTTTGACGCCTGGCGGGTGCACCAGCGGAACAAGCGGATCAACAAATTGCGGGAAAAAGCGAAGGAGGCGAACCCCTCGTAAGCAACAGACTCCTGCTTTAAAACCGGCTGCGCACTCCGGCGACGACATCGCCGACAGTGACTCCGGCGATCCCTCCGTTTGAGGTGAGGACGGTAATCCGGTCACCGCGCGGACACCAGATCGCCTGGTTCGTCTCGCCCCACAACACCAGTCCGGGCAAGCCGAGCGCCGCGGCGAGATGCGAGATTCCAGAGTCGTGCCCGATGAAACCCGCGCACTGGCGCAACTGCCACGCCAACTCGACCAGTGGCAAACTCTGCGCGAGTTGAATTCGGGTCGTCGGCAAGACAGTCGACAACCGTTGCAACCGGTCGCCTTCCGCTTCGCCACCCACCAGCAGAAAATTGAACTTCGTCGCTCGGTGCAGATGCTGCAGGAGGCATATCCAGTTTTCCTCCGGCCAATTTTTCCTTTCACTGCCGCTGCCCGGATGGAGGGCAAGCCAGCGGCCTGTAGCGCCGACATCCTGGTCGGCAGGTTCCGAGGCTTCCGAGCCTCGCGCTGCCTCGCGGCCAGGTTGACGCGCGACGTGCCCGCCGGCAGCGGGCGCTACGAGCTTGAGCCGCGGCACCGGATCGGCATCGAAGATCGTCAATCGCTCCAGCGGTTTCAGCAGGGCCTCCGTCGCGTGCAAATTCAATTTTTCATCCGGCCGGTGCGGGCCGGCGATGAATTGCGCTTTAGAGCAGCGCGTGACGTTTTCCTGAAAGATACCGTCGGGATCGAAGAGAAAGGAAATGATTAAAGCGAACCCGGCAAAATAATTTGCCAGGCGTTCATCGAGTCCGCCGCCGCGCGCGAAGAAACCAGCGAGCGCTCGCGCTTCGATGGAACAAACTGTATCCACCAGTCGGCCCGCCGCAGCCAGACCCGCGATGTGTGGATAGCCCAGCACCTCCAGGTGCGTTCCGGGAAACTGTCGCCGCAACGCCGCGAACACCGGCAGCGTCACAATAAAGTCTCCAATCGCTCCGCCGCGGATGACGAGGATTTTGCCGCGGCCTTGCCTCACGGGCCGGGAGAGCGTTCGGTCGCGGGCGGCGCGACGGCCTCTGCGCCTTGCGACGCGGCTTGCGCCTCCACCTGCCGGAACACGGTCAGACCGAGAACAGCGACAAACAAGCCGAAGGCCAGCCGGATGCCGCTGCCGACGCGGACCCGCGTGTCAGTCGCGGTTGCCCAGTTCAGCAAATCGCGCAGTCGCCACGGTGAGATGGTGAACCATATCCCCGCGACGACCAGCAGGTAAGCCCACGTCTGGATAACGAGAACCCAAGGCGTCTCCCCCAGGCTGGGTCTGCCGGTATCGACCATCACCTTTGCCAAAAGCAAAAGAACGATTGCCAGCCCGCGCACGGCCAGAAAATCACGCACGTAAATGCACGTCGCGACGCCGACGGCAGCAAAGCCGATCAGCATCGCCTTCTTGTAAGCCGCAAAGTCGGAGATGTTTTCCTGGTTGAGATTCCAAAGAAACCACACCGTCCCGATCAGAATCAGCGCGTAACCGATCGGTTCTGAGCGCGGGAATTTGCGCACCCCTTCACGAAACTTTGCCGGGTTCATCAGGCCATAAACCTGCGGCAACCCCATGCCCAGACCCAGAAGAATGGATAACGTGGAAAGTTTCATTTCAAAAAAGAGTTGACCACGAATGGACACGAATTGGCACGAATAGGAATGTCAACGTTCGCGGCGATCCACGAGCTGCCAACGAGCCAAAAATTTACGGGCCCACGACGGTTTGGCGCCGGGGCCGGTGAGCATGCACGCGTGCTGAAACAGCATGATGCGTGTTCATTTGTGTTCATTCTACTGGTTCGACTCTTCCAGATTGACGATGGCCGGGTCGCCGTAAAGCGTAAACGAGCCGGCGCGAGTGATTCTCAAGTCGAGCAATTGGCCGTGATGTCGGTCCGAGCCTTCGAAGACAACGATCTTGTTGGCGCGAGTCCGGCCTTCGCATCGTTCCGGATTCTTTCGGCTCGGCCCTTCAACGAGAATCTGCGCGCGCCGGCCGACGCAGTCCTGAAATTTCTTCTTTCCGATTTCGTTCACCAAATCAAGCAGCCGGCCGTGACGTTCTTCAATCACCTCCTGCGGAATCGGGTCCGGCATTGACGCCGCCGGCGTGTCCTTGCGCGGCGAATATTTGAAGACAAAGGCGTTGTCAAACTCGACTTCCCGCACCAGCGACAACGTTTCCGCGAAGTCCGCCTCGGTTTCGCCGGGAAAGCCGACGATGATGTCCGTGGTGATTCCCATCTCCGGTTTCACCCGGCGCAGCTTGTCGATGATGCCAAGGAACCGTTCCCGGGTGTAGCCGCGGTGCATCGATTTCAAAATCCGATCGCTGCCGCTCTGCACCGGCAAGTGCGCGCTCTCGCACAGTTTCGGCAGCCGACCGTAAGCCGCGACCAGATCATCGCCGTAACCCTTCGGATGCGGCGAAGTGAAACGGATGCGTTCCAGCCCGTCGATTTCGTGAACGGCTTCGAGGAGCCGGACGAAAGGAGATTTTCCATCCTGGATCGGAACCTGGCCGTCACCCGGTCCTCTTCCTGGCAAGAATCGCCCGACCGGCTTCGCGAGGCTCTCCCCATCCGATGGGGAGAGGGAAGGGCGAGGGGATCTTCGGCGACCGTAGCTCGTCACGATCTGGCCGAGCAAGGTGACTTCCTTCACACCGCGCGACACCAGTTCGCGGCATTCCTCGACGATATCAGGAATCGTCCGGCTTCGTTCTGCTCCCCGCGTGTACGGCACGATGCAGAAAGTGCAATACTGGTTGCACCCTTGCATGATGCTGACGAACGCAGTGACCTGTAGCGGCGGTCTATGGACGCCGTTCGCGGCACCCGCGCCGTGCGTGCCGACAACGAGGTCCACATCCGGCAGTCGGTCAATCAACTCCTGTCCGCGGCTTTGCGCCATGCAGCCCATAAATCCCAGCACGACGTGTGGCCGGCTGCGGCGGATATCCGCAGCCAGATTTTCCATCTTGTTGAGCGCTTTTTGTTCCGCCAGGTCGCGCACGCTGCACGTGTTCAGCAGAATCACGTCCGCGACGTGTTCCGATGGCGCCAGCGTGTAGCCCTTGGCGACGAGCTGGGCGGCGACGGCTTCGCTGTCGCGCTCGTTCATCTGGCAACCGTAGGTTTTAATATAGACACTCGGCATGAAAGCGCGGTGAAATTACGCTACCGGCGCGGGGTTTGGAAAGTTCTAAAGATAATCCCAATTCTCAAGTTCCAAGCTCCAAAGAAGTTCCAAAGTTCAAATCCCAATCGGCACCGGGTCGTTGCCTGAATGCTGTTGGCAAATTGGAGCTTGGAGTTTGGGATTTCTTTGGAATTTGGGGTTTGGTGCTTGGAGCTTGTGAAATCCCGCGTTGCTCCACTCTTCCGCATTTGTTATGACCTTCCCTGAAGGCGGCGAGATGGACACGCACAGCGACGCGTTCTTGCGCCAACTCATGCGCCGCCAACTTCGCCTTTCCATCGCCTGCGCCGTCACGTTCCTGATCGCCCTGCTTGCACTTCCGTTGCTGAACTACTTTTTCCCTGAGGCGATGGCGACGCGCGTCTTCGGCTTCACCCTCACCTGGTTCATCCTGGGGGTGCTGTTCTTTCCCTTTGTGTGGATCATTTCTTATATCTTTATCAAGCGCTCGATCTTCCTGGAAGAGGAGGAGGCGGCAGCGGCGAGCGAAGCGACCCAAGAAAGTAGGAAAGTGGGAGGGTGAGAAAGTGAGAGGCGTATGACAACATCGCGGAAGATTCAACATCATTGGCAACTTGACGTCTTCAAATTGGCCCGGGAAGGCGCAAAGCGCTTCTTCGAACTGTCGAAGCGATTTCCAAAGGAGGAGACATATTCTCTGACTGATCAAGGTCGGAGGTCGTCGCGGTCGGTCGGCGCGCAGATCGCCGAAGCGTGGCGCCGACGCAAGTACGAGGCCGTCTTCGTCAACAAACTGAACGAAGCCGAGGGCGAAGCCGCAGAAACGCAAGTCTGGATCATGCATGCTGTGGACTGCGATTACCTCTCAAAACGTGATGCCCGTGAACTCTATCGGCTTTACGACCGTGTCCTCGGCAAACTGGTTTCCATGGGGAATAACCCGATGCCTTGGCTACTACAGAGGACCCGAACTGTCTGATACTGTTAATCCCACTTTCACACCCGCTCACCGGGTCACTTTCTCAACCAACCATGCAAATCGATCTCTGGATATTAGCCTTTAGCGCCCTCACGGTCATTGCCACCGTCTGGATGGGCTTCTGGTCGGCGAAACGGTCCAGGACCGCCGGCGACTTCTTCGTGGCCGGGCGCAGCGTGAGCGTCGGGTGGAACGCCAGCGCCATCTCCGGCGAGTACCTCAGCGCCGCGTCGTTCATGGGTGTGGCGGGCATGGTGATGTCGAGCGGCTACGACGCGCTCTGGTACCCGGTCTGTTACGCCTGCGGTTACCTGTTCCTGCTCCTGTTTATCGCCGGGCCATTGCGCCGCTTCGGCGCCTACACCATTCCTGATTTTGCCGAGGGCCGGTTCGACTCGCCGTTGTTCCGTAAAATCGCCGTGGTGTTCGTGCTGTTCATCGGGTTCTTCTACACCATGCCGCAGATGAAAGGCGCCGGGACGACACTGGCCTACATTTTTCCCGGACTGCCGTATTGGGCGGGCGTGGTGCTGGTGGGCGCGGTGATCACGCTCAACGTCGCGCTCGGCGGCATGAAAGGCATCACGCTGGTGCAGGCGTTTCAATACTGGCTCAAGATGTTCGCCATCTCCGTGCCCATCTTCGCGCTCATGGCGGTGTATGGGCATTATGGAAAGCAGCTAAATCAGAACTCGTCCGGCGCGGGACTGAAGCTCGTTCGCGACCATGGCCCAGCGAAAACAAATCGAAATGTTTTTGAAACTTTACAACGCCATTTGGAAACCGAATACGCGGTTAAGGTTCCTCTGTCGTTCGCGGATACCGATTATGCACGATCATCTATTTTTCCTGACAAAGCAGTTTACTTTGAAGTCACCTTTCCTTTCGACCAAACACCAACCGCGGCAGAGTTCTTGATCCTAACCAATCCACCTGCCTATGGTCCATCTGAGTTACAGGAACGCTACGAACGCGTTTGGCTTGGGAGGGGCTTCGGCGTGCTAAAAGGATACAAGGAAGTTGTCATTGTGGCCACCAATCGTCTGCCGGAGTTACAGACCATTTTTGATTCGAGCGGACTGGTCGGCTTGACAATGCCTGGAAGTCGAAGTGACTTGCGAAAACTACCGTCGGAAAAAGCCCCAGCCGACTCCACCTGGCTCAATCCCTTCGGCCCACTCACGACCAAGGCCGCCAAGGCAGCGGCCCATCAGCAATAATCAGCCTGCGATCGCGCGACTGAAATCAGGAGTGAAAGTGGATTTCGTGACTGTGTTTCAAGGCCCGACGCAGGTGAATCGCCTGAAGGATAAGGTCAAAGGGGCCTGGGACGAAAAGGTGACCAAGCGTCGAGGAACCGGTGCGGGCGCCGCCTTTGGCAGCGAAACCAACAACGTTTACCGGGCTTTGTATGCTTACGCGCAGGATCATTGGTGCACCGTCCTGCGCGCGGCCGATCTTCCCGACACGATCATTCGTGTACCGACGAACGCGTATCCGCAGGGCGAGTTTGGCGAGATGATCGAAAAAGTGCTGGCGACCAACGGTGTGGTTCTGCTCCACGAGGAAGAGCATCTCGTGAAGGCGGTTCCCGCCGCGATGGTTGAATCCACATCTCAGACCACGGTGTTGTCCGGGGACCAAATCCGCCCATACGCTCTGCTCTACACCTACTCGCTCATCATCGCGCTGGTCTGCGGCACGGCGGGGTTGCCGCACATCCTGGTGCGCTTCTACACCAACCCTGACGGCGTCGCCGCCAAGCGCACCACCATGTGGGTGATGATTCTCATCGGCGTGTTTTATTTGTTCCCGCCCGTGTTCGGCGTGCTCGGCCGCAACCTGATGCCCGACCTCTACGCCGCCACCGGCGCGAAAGGGACGGACAAGGTGGTGCTGGAGCTGCCGCGGATTCTGAATAAGCAGGTGGGAAAGGGGGAAAGTGAGAAAGTGGGAGAGACCACCAACGTATCACCTGCCCACTCTCCCACTTTCTCACCTGCTACCATGAATGCACCGGGACATGCGAAGCAATTCCCCTGGGGCTCACTCCTGAGCGGCATCACCTGTGCCGGCGCATTTGCGGCGTTCATGAGCACCTTCTCCGGCCTGCTCGTCTCCCTGACCGGGGCGCTGGCTCACGATGTCTATGGCCGGATGCTTAATCCAAAATCAACGCCGGACCAACGGATGCGCATGTTCAAAGTCTGCGCCGTTCTGTGCGGCAGCGGCGCGATCCTGCTCGGTTTCTTCGTCGAGAAATTCGAGATAAACAAAATGGTCGGCTGGGCGTTTGCCATCGCGGCGACGAGTTATTTCCCGCTCTTGTTCCTGAGCACCTGGTGGCGCGGCATGACGATGAAGGGCGCGGCCACCGGCATGTTGGTCGGCGGCATGTTCAGCCTGGTCGCCATTGCCAGCACCATGTTCGCCGACCAGGCGCCTTGGGCCAAAGGCCTGGCTGACTTTTATGCCGGTCATCCACTGCTCCGAATCCTGGCCGAGCAACCGGCGATCTGGGCGTTGCCGGTGGCAATTCTCCTCATGGTTATGGTTTCGAAGTTAACCCGCGCGGAAGTGCCGGCTGACATCCGCATGAAGATGCTCGTGCTCCACGCGCCGGAGAAACTCGGTTTGAAACAGGAATACATTCAGGATCACCAGGCGCGCTGACGCGCGAAATTCCAAATCCCAAAGAAATTTCCGAAATGAAACCGATGGTCGAAGGCGCACAACCTCCCCTCACCCTTCCTTCTCCCCTCATCCGATGAGGGGAGAAGGTGGCTTTAGCCGGGTGAGGGAGTTGCCGCACACGACGATGATCGGAAATTAAGTTTTGGCAACCACGCTTAAGTCGAGATCGAGTACAAATTCCGTCTTGTCGAATCCTTCCATTTGCGTAGGCTCCCCGGCAACAGCCCTTGACCCTATGCACTACATTGCCCTCGCCCATTTCCCGAAGGACTCGAAAAGCCTCATCGAAATCGCGGCGCGACGCCGCTCGTATCGGTATCCGGCCGCGTTCATCAACGTGCAAAGCTACCTCGATGTGCAAGGCGGCCGAGCCGTCGTCCACTTCGAAACCGACGATGCCAAAGCGATCCTGCGTTACACGGCCGACTGGCCGGAGGTAACATTTGATCTCTTCCCGGTTGTTCCGAGCGAAACGGGCTGGGAAACCTACGCGGCAGCAAAGGCCGAATCGAGCGTTTCAACCGGTTAGCTTCACCGACCGCTTCAACTTCGCGCTGCGCACCGCAGCATCCACGATCTCCTGTCCGATGCGGCTGATGCGGATGCTCACCGGGCCTTCAAGCGGCTTGCCCGTCTCCAAGCAGTGGATAAGATACTGCACCGGGTTCCGATTCGGCGCTTGGGTCGCAGGCGCGGCGACACGGTGCGCGACAGGCTTCTTTCGTGTTTGCACTGTGACGTAGTCGTCGTAGTCGTAGCTGCTGACAGTTCCGTCGGTACCAGCGATGACAAAACCGCACTTCGGTTGCGGCTGAAGGGTCCAGGGATCCGTGAACGTGCCCCAGCGGGTCTCGAACTTGGACAACCCGTGCGCGTAACGCGCTATGACGATGCTGTGCTCGTCCACCTCGAGGCCCTTTGGCTCGTCCACGGTCGCACTCACTTCGATGGGCCGCCGCCCTCCCTGATACCACGTGCCGAGCGTCGTGCCGTAACCGAGGTAATCCAACAACGAGCCGCCGCCACGCGCCTTCTGGTAAAACCACGAGTGCGGCTTCTCTTTTGCAACCTGTTCGGGCGTTTTCACGTCCTTGTCCGCGCCGTGCCAGAGCGGGCCGCGATTGCCGCCGAAATGCCAGACATTGAGCACGTCCCCGATGACGCCGGCCTCGATGAGTTCATAAGCCTTGCGATGCGAACGCACCCATTGCAGCGGCCAGTTGACCATGAGTGTTCTTCCCTTCGGCATCGCTTTGATCATCGCGTCGGCTTCCTTGAGCGACGCCGCAAACGGTTTCTCAACCATGATGTGCGCGCCGTACGGAGCGACCTTCTTCACCCACTCGCCATGCTTGGACGCGGCAGGACAAAGGATCACCACGTCGGGCTTCGTCTGCTCCAGGCATTTGCGGTAGTCGGCGAAGCTGCGCTCTCGCGGGACGCCCAGTTTGCGAATGGCTTCCTCCATCCGGTCGGGCTTTTCATCACTGATCCCCACCAGCTTGACGCGCGGATGCTCCATGGCCATCCGCAACAGGTCGCCCATGTGGAAATGATCGAAGTTGAGGCCGGCAATTCTCCAAACTTTTTGTTTCATGATGAGTCGTTGGTTGATGGAAGTCTATCGACACGT
>Ga0209376_1004634_pt1 | contig 11876 bp, 5 predicted proteins | sample GraSoiAngelo_134_FD_185891 | JGI IMG/M metagenome (GOLD analysis project Ga0209376, IMG submission 185891) | Grasslands soil microbial communities from the Angelo Coastal Reserve, California, USA - 14_0929_05_30cm (SPAdes) (version 2) | ecosystem: Environmental > Terrestrial > Soil > Grasslands ... | reverse complement strand
CGGGGTTCGGCCTTTCCGTGCTTATGTGGGTGACTCCGTTCCACACCCCTTGAGGAGGCCTGAACCCCGTGTCCGTTCGCTCGTTGACCCTCGTCGCCGTCACACTGCTCCTGCTGCCAGCGCGCCCCGCGCCCGCTCAAGGCTTCGATTCCACGGTGTTCGCCGCGCTCAAGTGGCGCGAGATCGGGATCTACCGCGGCGGGCGCAGCGTCGCCGTCGCGGGTTCCGCGTCCCGGGTGGGTGAATTCTGGATGGGCACGACGGGCGGCGGCGTTTTCAAGACGACGGACGGAGGCGACACGTGGACGCCGGTGACCGACAAGTACTTCGGCGGCACCATCGGCGCGATCGGCGTCTCCGAGTCGAACCCCGACATCGTGTACGTCGGCACCGGCGAGTATCCCATCCGCGGCAACGTCGCGGCCGGGGACGGCGTCTGGAAGACCACCGACGGCGGCAAGACGTGGACCTCCCTCGGGCTCGCCGAGACGCAGCAGATCTCGCGGGTGCGCGTGCACCCGACCAATCCCGATATCGTGTGGGTGGGTGCGCAGGGTCATGCGTACGGACCGAACGCCGAGCGCGGTGTTTACAAGACGACCGACGGCGCCAAGACGTGGAACAAGGTGCTGTTCCGGAACGACTCGACCGGGGTCTCCGACCTGGTGCTCGACCCGTCCAATCCCGACGTGCTGTATGCCGCGTTCTGGCAGGCGCAGCGCTATCCCTGGAAGCTCGTGTCCGGCGGTCAGGGCGGCGGGCTGTTCAAGTCCACGGACGGCGGCGAGCACTGGACCGAGATCACGCACAACCCCGGCTTGCCGGCTGGAGTGTGGGGCAACATCGGTCTCGCGATATCGCCGGCCAAGCCGTCCCGCATCTGGGCGCTGATCGAGGCCGACCAGGGCGGCGTGTATCGCTCGGATGACAGCGGCGCGACGTGGCGCTACATCAATGCCGAACGAAAGTTGCGCCAGCGGCCCTGGTACTATTCGCGCGTGTTCGCCGATTCCAAGGACACGAACACCGTCTACGCGCTGAACGTGCTGGCCTACAAGTCCATCGACGGCGGCGCGACGTTCAAGGTCTTCCCCGATCCGCACGGGGACAACCACGACATGTGGATCGCCTCCAACGACCCGCAACGCATGATCGAAGGGAACGACGGCGGCGCGAACGTGTCGTTCAACGGTGGGAAGACCTGGAGCGATCAGGACTACGCCACCGCGCAATTCTATCACGTCACGACGACCAACCACTTTCCCTACCGGGTGTGCGGCGCGCAGCAGGACAACTCCGGCGTGTGCGGGCCCAGCCGCTGGCCGGTCGGGATCGACCGGGGCCAGTGGTACGACGTGGCGGGAGAAGCGGGCAACGTCCAGGCGCGGCCCGACGACCCCGACATCACCTACGGTGGCGACAACTCCGGTTTCCTGGCGCGCGTCGACCACCGAACGGGCTTCTTCCGGATCATCAACGCCTGGCCCGACAGTCCCGACGGGCACCCGGCGGGGGAAGGGAAGTACCGCTTCCAGTGGACCGCGCCGCTGTTGATTTCGCCGCACGACGCGCACGTGCTCTATACGGGCGCCAACGTGCTGTTCAAGTCGACCAACGAGGGGCAGAGCTGGACGGCCGTCTCGCCCGATCTCACGCGGCACGATCCCACCACCCTGGGCCTGTCGGGCGGGCCGATCACCCTCGACCAGACGACCGCCGAGTACTACGCCACGATTTTCGCGCTCGCGGAGTCGCCGCGCGTGAAGGGGCTCATCTGGACGGGCTCGGATGACGGCCTGATTCACGTGACGCGAGACGGGGGGAAGAAGTGGACCAATGTCACGCCGGCGGACGTCGCGCCGTTCACCCGCATCTCGAGCATTGAGGCGTCGCATTTCGCGCCGGGCACCGCCTACCTGACGGCGAACCGCTACCAGCTGGAGGATCGCGCCCCCTACATCTATCGGACCACCGATTACGGGAAGACCTGGAAGAAGCTGGTGAACGGGATCCCGGCCACCGACTTCGTGCGCGTCGTGCGGGAAGACCCGGTGCGGCGCGGCCTCTTGTTCGCGGGCACGGAGCACGGCGTGTGGGTGTCGTTCGACGACGGCGCCCACTGGGAGTCGCTGCGCCGCAACTTGCCCATCGTCCCGGTGCACGACCTGGTGATCAAAGAGGGCGACCTCGTGGCGGCGACGCACGGGCGCTCGTTCTGGATCTTGGACGACATCTCGCCCCTGCGCGAGCTGGTGCGGGCCACACCGCGCGAAGCCGCGCATCTCTTCAAGCCGCGCGACGCCTACCGGGTCGACTGGTCGGGTGGCTTCACGTTCCCGCCGAACGAGGCGCATCCCATAGGGAAGAACCCACCCAACGGCGCGATGATCTATTACTGGCTCAAGGACAAGGATCAGCGCGTCACGCTCGACATCCTCGACGCCGGTGGTCGCGTCGTCCGCAGCTTCACGAGCCGGCCGGACTCGCTCACCGCGGCGGACAGTGTGCGCGCCGACAGTGTGAAGCGCGCGCGGACCGACAGTCTCAAGCAGGCGGGCGTGACGGACAGCGTGAAGATCGATAGCATCGTCTCGGACACGCTGAAGGACAGGGACAAGCCGTGGCCGCAGCGGCCCCCGGCGCTGCCCCGCGTGGCGAACAAGCAGGGCCTCAACATGTTCGTCTGGAACCTGAAGTACCCCGACGCCGTCGCGTTCTGGGGAATGGTCGGCGTGGGGACCGACGGTCCTGTGGCGCTGCCGGGTGTGTATCAGGCGCGGCTGCGCGTGGGTGGCCGAGCCTACACGCAGCGGTTCGCGCTCAAAGTCGATCCCCGCTCCAAGGTCACGCCAGCGGAGCTGCGCGAGCAGTTCACGTTCCTGAAGCGGCTGCGTGACACGGTCAACGCCGCGACCAGCGCGGTGATCACGATCCGCAACGTGCAGGCCCAGCTCGAAGACCGGCTGCGTGGGGCGTCTGACACGACGCGCCTGGCGCCGAGCGCCCGGGCCCTGGCCGGGCGGCTGGCCGCGATCGAGGGCGAGCTGTATCAGGTTCGCAACCGCTCGTTCCAGGACCCATTGAACTTTCCGCCGATGCTGGTGGAGCGGATCAGCGGGTTGAGCGGGGTCGTGGCGAGCGTCGACGCCCGACCCACGGCGCAGGCCTACGACGTGTACCGCATGTTCGCCGCCGACCTGCAACGTCAGCTGCTGGCGTTGCGCGCGGCCCTGGGTAGCGACCTGCAGGCGGTGAACGGGGCGCTGCGTACGGCCAGTCTATCGAGGATCGTGCCCAAGGCGGCCGAGGTGCGGCGGCCCGCGCCGGAGACGGCGCAGTAGCTGCAGACCCGGGAGATTTTCCGTGAGTTCCCGGGCTGAGAGCCCGGGCTCGGCTTTGGGGTGCGCCCTGTAAGGGCGCACTTCGCGCCGAGCGGGCCCTGTCAGGGCGCGACGAACGATCGGGATTCACATACATCCAACCAGAGTCGTCCCATGACCCGACTCGGCTTGTGCGTCATCGCATGCCTCCTCGTTGCAGTGAAGAGCGCCCCCGCCCAGCAGCCGCCCTCCGGCCGCTCGTTCCACGACCGCTACGCCGAACTCGTCTCCAATCCACGGCACTTGAGCGACAGTGCGCGGTTGGGCGAGGTGTTCCGGGTGAACTGGGAGTACTTGATGACCGAGTACCCCGAATACGCTACCTACGTGGGTTACCCGGGTCAGAACGCGCGCTGGACCGATAACTCGCTCCAGGCGATCGAGCGGCGCAAGCGGGAGCTGGAGGAGCCGCTCGCCGTCGTCAAGGCGATCCGACGTGATCGCCTGTCTCCCACCGATCGACTCAACTACGACCTGTTCCGGCGCGGGCTCGAGGAGCAGATCGAAGGCAACCGCTTCAAGGACGAGTACCTCGCGATCACCCAGCTCGGCGGCGTGCAGCAGGACGTGGGTCAGCTCCTGGCGCAAATGCCCACCACGAGCGTCCAGGACTACGACAACATCCTGGCGCGCTTGAACGGCGTTCCGGCGCTGGTCGACCAGTCCATCGTGCTGCTCGGGAAGGGAATCGAGGCCGGGATCACACCGCCACGCGTGACGCTGCGCGATGTGCCCGACCAGATCCGCGGGATCACGCCCGACGACCCGATGGCGAGCCCTCTGCTCCAGCCGTTCGCGCAGTTTCCCCCTGCGATCGCGGCGAGCGAGCGCGAACGGCTCACCCGGGCGGCGCGCGACGCGTACACGCAGCGTGTGGCCCCGGCTTATCGCAAGCTGTATGACTACTTCGTGGGCAGCTACGTCCCGAAGACGCGGGAGTCGATCGGGATGCGGGAGTTGCCCGACGGCGTCGCCTGGTACGCCTATCGTGTCCGGCAGTTCACCACCACCACGCTCTCGCCGGACCAGATCCACGCGCTCGGCCTGCGCGAGGTCAAACGCATCCGGGCGCTGATGGACGGCGTCATCGCGTCGACCGGATTCAAAGGGAGCTTCGCCGACTTCGCGCGGTTCCTCAGGACCGACCCGCAGTTCTTCTACGACGACTCGGCAAGCCTGGTGCGCGCCTACCGCGACATCGCGAAGCGCGTCGATCCGGGACTGATCAAGCTGTTCGGCAAGCTGCCGCGCCTGCCGTACGGCGTGACGACGATCCCGTCGTTCATGGCGAAGTCGCAGACCACGGCCTACTACCAGGGCGGCTCGCTCCAGGCGGGGCGCCCGGGCTATTTCTTCGTCAATACATACGACCTGAAGTCACGGCCCAAGTGGGAAATGGAGGCGCTCAGCCTGCATGAGGCGGTGCCCGGCCACCACTTGCAGATCGCGCTGGCTCAGGAGCTCGATGGTCTGCCCGACTTCCGCCGCTACGGCGGCTACACCGCGTTCGTCGAAGGCTGGGGGCTCTACGCCGAAGGCCTCGGGCCCGAGCTCGGCATGTATCAGGACCCGTACTCCAAATTCGGCCAGCTCACCTACGAGATGTGGCGCGCGGTCCGTCTCGTGCTCGACACCGGGATCCACGCGATGGGGTGGACGCGCCAGCAGGCGATCGACTTCTTCAAGGACAACGCCCCCAAGACGGAGCAGGACATCATCGTCGAGGTGGATCGCTACATCGTGAATCCCGGCCAGGCGCTCGCCTACAAGATCGGCCAGCTGAAGTTCCGCGAGCTGCGCGACTCGGCGGCCGCCACCCTCGGCCCGCGGTTCGACATCCGCGCGTTCCACGACGAAGTGCTGCGGAACGGAGGCCTCCCCATGGATCTCCTGGACCAGGACGTGCGGGAGTGGATTGGGAAGAACCGTTAGGTCGCACTGTCGTCGTGTCCGCGGGTAAACCCGCGACTCGGCACGTGTCAGTAAACTGACGCCGTTCTGCCGCTTCAGCGGTAAGCGCCGAGCCGCGGCTTCAGCCGCGAATCAGCGCGCTAGCCGCTGCGCCAGCTTGACGAGCTCCGGGTCGGGTGGCGGCTTGGGGATGAGCGCGCGCTCGAGCGGCAGCGCGGAAATCGCTCCCTTCACGAGCGCGGTGTAGACGCCGGACTTCCCGGCGGCGAGGAGGTCCACCGCTTGCGCGGCCGTGCGGCTGGCCAACAGCCGATCGAACGCGCCCGGCCCGCCGCCGCGCTGCACGTGCCCGAGGATGGTGGCGCGCAGCTCGAAGCCGATCCGTTCCCGGTGGTTCGTGACGTAATTGGCCAGCGCCGTCGCGTTCCACTTCGCCCCTTCGGCCACGACCACCATGGCGTGCCGCTTGCCGCGGGCGTAGGCGTCCCGCAGGGCCGCGGCCACGGCGTCGGGGTCGCTTTCCACCTCAGGGATGACGACCACGTCCGCTCCCCCGGCCAGCCCTACCATTAACGCGAGGTATCCGTGGGAGCGTCCCATCACCTCGACCACGAAGGCGCGCTGGTGCGACGTCGCAGTCGTCTTCAGCCGATCGATCGCTTCGAGCGCCGTGTTGAGGGCGGTGTCGACGCCTATGGTGATATCGGCGCCGTTCAGATCGTTGTCGATGGTCGAAGCGACGCCGACGACGGGGAACCCGGCTTGCGAGAGAGCGTGGGCACCCGACAGCGAGCCGTTGCCGCCGATCACGACGAGCCCTTCTACCGCGTTCTGCTCGAGCACCTGCAGCGCGCGCTTCCGCCCTTCGGGGGTGCGGAACTCGGGGCAGCGGGCGCTGCCGAGCATGGTGCCGCCGACGTGGATGATGCTGGCGACGTCGCGGGGCCCGAGCGGCTGGAGCTTGCCCTCGATCAGCCCGGTGTAGCCCTGTCGGACGCCGGCCACCTCGAGCCCGCTCGACACACCGACGCGCACCACGGCCCGGAGCGCCGCGTTCATCCCCGGCGCGTCCCCCCCGCTCGTCAGCACCGCAATCCGCTTCATCCCTTAGTGCTCTCCGGTATGATGTTCTCGATGCTTACATTTTGCAGCAGATCCCACCGCGCTCCGGTGTTCCCACCCTGAAAGGGTGGGCCCAGCACAACACAACGCTAACGCGTGATGTGGTTGAGCACAGCGCTTCAATGGGCCCACGCTTTAGCGTGGGAATCATCACGGCGGAGAGATTAAGGGCAGTGCCGTGGCCCTCATGGGCATTTCCCCGCGAGCCATCCCCCCGTGAACCCCGCCCGGCACAACCCCAGCACGATGTACGGATTCGTCTTCATGACGCGCCACACCAGCCCGGTGCGGTAGTTCTCGATCATCGCGATGATCGGTCCCTCGTCTATCCCTAAGTAATCGACGTCGAACCAGCCGGCCGCGCTGCTCTGGGTGAAGGTCGGATTGAAGGCGTCGCGGAAGCCGTAGGTGGAGAACAGGCTGGCGCCGTAGGTCTGGCGCATGGCCCAGAGCGCGGGGACGGCGATCTCAGGCGCGAACGGGATCGAGCCGCCGGCCGCGGTGGGCGCGAGGGTGCCGTCATCGGGCGTTTCGGTGAACGACGCCCCGCGCGCCCAGTAGCTGTGGAACTGGCGCTGGCGCCCGCTGAGCGTGAGCGTCACGTCGCCCGGTCCATCCGAGGCAGTGAGCCCCCAGATACGACTGCTGTAGCCGGTCCAGCCGCCCGGGTTCGCCGCGGCGTACGCCTGCTGCGCGTACGTGGCGCGGCGCGAGTTCTCGAAGTAGTCGATGCCGTGCGCCTGCATGTAGGCGTCGTGGATTCCCCGGAAGTCGATCCACACGTGCGAGTATTGGTGGCCGAACAGCGGGGCGAAGCCGACGTGGCTCTGGCCGTAGAACGTGCCCCACTGATACGCTGACGTCCACTGCGACCAGGCGGCGGTGTCGACGGGATGCGTGGGGGAGCCGAGTGCCAGGAGGTAGAGGATCATCGCCTCGTTGTAGCCGCGCCAGTCGTAGGAGAGAAACCCTGTCCCCGGTTCCGGGTGCCAGCCGAGCGCCACGCCTGGCGGGCGTGGCGAGAACCATTGCCAGTCGGTGCGACGATAGATGGAATCGGCCAGCCGGCGGATCGCGGCCTCGCTCGAATCGGTGGCGTTGTCGAAGTACGACTGGCAGAACAGTACGCCCGCAAGCAGCAGCGCTGTGTCGATGGTCGACAGCTCGACCGTCTGGTAGCGCTTCCCCGTGCTCATGTCGAGAAAGTGATAGAAGAACCCGTGATAGCCGGTGGCGCCGCTGGCGCTCGAGTCCTGCGTGGCGGTCGCGAAGAAGCGCAGCGTCGTGAGCGTTCTGGCGGCCGCTTGGGCGCGGGTGGTGTACCCGCGCTCCACACCGATCGGGTAGGCGGTGAGGGCGAAGCCCACGGCCGCGATGCTCGAGAAGGACGGGGTAGGGGACCGGTCGGGCGTGAGCCCGTTGGTGCTATTGGTCAGGTCCCAGAAGTAGTGGAACGTGCGCTCCTCGAGGGTATCGAGGAAGCCGGCGGCCTGGGTGGAGTCGGGCGGGGGTGGGCCCTCGGAGTGGTTGACACCGCACCCCGAGAGCATCGCCGCGGCGAGAGCGACGGCGAGCTGTGTGCTACGCGTCATGTGGTGGGAATATCGCGGCAGACCCGTCGTGCGGGCCACCGGTGCGATGCGCCGATGGCCCGCCACGGGGAAGCTCAGAAGTGATACTCGACGCCGATCTGCGTCTTGCGGGGGTCGCTCAGTAGCCCGTTCGGCTGCGGGTTGCCGCCGTTGTTGTCGGGATAACTGAAGTTGTCGAAGTTGAACACATTGAACATGTCTACCGTCACACTCAGGACAGTTCCCGAAATGTTCGGGAAGTCCTTCCGCAACCGAAGATCCACCTCTCGATACGCCCACGCACCCGGGAATATGAAGGGGTGCTGCGGTGGGGTGAACCCGCCGGGCGTGTAGCCCGTGAGCGGGAAGATTCCGCCGACGTTGTACCGCGGACCGGTGCCGAGTGTGATCAGGCCTCCGAATTGGAACCCAGCCGCAAAGGGTACGTCCATGATCCAGTTCGCGACGAGTCGGCTTTTCTCATCGCTCGCGGGGTGCTTCGGGTAAGCGCTGGACCTGGGGAACGTGGAGAACACATCTCCAACCACATTGCTCCCTTGGAGCGAGCGGCTTCCACTCGTGTAGGACACGCCGCCTCCCCAGCCCCAGTTGCCCGTTCTCTTGTAGGGCCGGGTCACTTCCACCTGCAGCGCGTCGTACCAGGTCTTGGCGCTGTTCGTGCTATAGATGATGTTGCTGTAGCCGTGTCCGTATCCCCCGCCCAAACAGCAGGTCCCGTCTTGTTTTAGCGCAAAGTTTCCCCAATTGAAGACCAGCCCATCCCAGCTTCTCACGCCCACGTAGGTCAGCGAGACCGCGACGTCTCCGAACAGGCGACGAATGCCAAAGTTGAACTGGCTGGACTTGGGCACCTTGACGTCGTTTGCGATCAGCCAAACCTCCCGCCCGGCCGCCCTGTTGCCGTTGATGAGCGCTTTGAGAACCGTCGTATCCGCGGTCATGTAGCTGTTGTTCCACGCCACTTGGTTTGCGGTGGGTGTGGAGTCCGGGTCGGCGAAATGCACGGTGTATTCGGGCCGAACCAGCTTGAGCGTCTCGTCCACGGAGATGTCGAAGTAGGTGCGGTCGTAGTACAGACCCCAACCGCCGTAGATGGTCGTCTTGCCGTCCCGATCCAGTGCGTACGAGAACCCCACACGCGGCTGGAAGGCGCCGTAGAACTTGTGCCGCTGCGTGCCGTTCGTGAAGTATTGTGTTGTATCGAGCCGCGCCACGAGGGACTCGGCCTGGGTCTTCACTGGCGCGCCGGCGATAGAATCGATGACTCGCCGCACCGTATCCGGCGTCACGTAATCGTAGTTGAACATGTGCGTCTCGAAATCCCACCGGATCCCCAGGTTGATCGTGAGCCGGGACGTGGGGCTCCAGTCGTCCTGCAGATACGCGCCGATCTGATGGTTGTTCGTATTCACGATCGGGTTGCCGTGTTGCCACACGACTTGGAACGGCACACGGTAGTTGTAAGCCTCCGGCCCTGTGCAAGTCGGCTGGCAGCCCGCGTCGCTCGGCGAGGGGTTCTGGGAGAAGAAGAACTGCGGTGTCTCCCGGTTGGCCTTGTTGATATCGTAGGTAAGGAACGAGGCGCTCATTCCAGCCTTCATGACGTGGTCGCCGCCGCCGTGGAACCCCGTATACGTGATGTCATCGCGTACGGCGAGGCGCTTTTGAGTGAAAGCCTGGGTGCTCAGGTTACTTCCGATCGTGGCGCAGCAGGTGTTGCTCGTTTGGATGTAGAACCAGCGCTGTGGGATCCCGGGCGTGTTGGGCGTGGGCTCCTGCTTGAAGTGCTCGTAGGTCAGGTTCGCTTCGTTGAGCCACGGCCCGGTGAAGTAGTTGTGCTTGAAGATCGTAGTTGTGGCGTCGATTGCGTGGTTGATGGCGCTCTGGAACGCCTGGGCGTTAACGCCGCCAAAATCACGCACGTCCGTCTCGTGCCGGTCGTTAAAGCTGAGTTCGGCCGTCGAACGGCTCCCAATGTTGTAGTTGAGCTTCCCGAAGACCAGCGTTTCGCGGAACGGTGAAGCGAAATTGCCATTGTACCCTGCAAGGTTGACCGAATCGAGCGCAGGGAATGTCCCCGCCGGCGGGATCCCGGTGAAGCTCACCTGAGCGTCGCGGTTCTGATAGTTGCCCTCGTACGAACCGAAGAAGAAGAGCTTGTTCTTGATGAGCGGGCCGCCGGCACTGAAACTGGCGATGTATCTGGTGTAATCCGGCTTAGGAAAACGTGGTGTTTGAGCCTTGCTGAGGGAATCCTGCGCTACCAGGTCCTTGTTCTGGTAGCCGAACGTTGCGTCGCCTGTCCAGACATTCCCACCCGCTCTCGTCGTGGCGACGATGATCGCGCCAGACGATTGCTGGTATTCGGCTTTGAAGTTCTGAGTGATGACGCGATACTCTTGGACGGCATCGCGCGGGAACGGATTGCCGCGGCTCGCGTCTTGACCGAATGTTCCACCGTGAATCCCGCTCTCACCGCCCGTAAGGTCGTTCTTCAGGCTGGCGCCGTCGATGAACACGTTCACTTGGCCCGGCCCCTGCCCACCGTATGAGAAGGCCTTGTCGGTCACGCCCGCATTCGAGGAGCCCAGGTTGGCGAAGTCGGGTGCGACCGTCACGCCCGGCGCGAGCGCCGCCAGATCCAGGAAATTGTGACTCGCCGATGGCAGCTGGCGCATCTGCTGCGGTGTCACGCTCGTGGCCACCTCGGACGTGCGTCCCTCCACACCAGCCGCCGCGGCGATCGTCACCGCTTCGAGTTGTACCGCCGAACGGCCCAGCTTGAAGTCCAGTGGGAATACTTCGGCGATCAAGACGCGCACATGGGCCTTCTGCGCCGCCATCCCGATCTGCCGCGCGGTCACGTCATACTCGCCCGGCGCGAGGCCGACGATGGTGTAGAACCCGTTGCTTTGCGTCGCCACCTCGCGCGGCGCCGAGGTAGACGCATTCACCGCGATGACGCGGGCCCCCCCGACCGGCGTGCCGCTCGAGTCGGTCACGTATCCCCGAATGCTCCCCGTGCTCGTCTGCGCCGACCCGTTGCGCGCGAGCGACCCGGCCAGCACGCCGCCAAGCAGCAACACAAAAACGACTCTCATGGTGGATTCCCTCCGTTGCCACCGTTATCACGCGCCGCGGCGACTTTGTCAAGACAACTCTACCAGTGGCACGACGATCGCGTAGATTGGGACGCTACTGATCACCCTTCAACGTGACGATTCCCATGACCCTGCTGCGCCTGCGCTACGCCCTGTGCATTGTCGTCACGCTCGCCCTGGGCGGCGGCGTCTCGGCGACCCTCGCGGCCCAAACTCCCGCCCCAGTCCGAAACATCGACTCCCTCCTCGCCCGCATGACCCTGGAGGAGAAGCTCGGCCAGCTGAACCAGCTCTCGGTGGACAATCAGCCGACGCCCGAGCAACTGGAGCTGGTGCGCAAGGGCCTGGTCGGCAGCTTCTTGAACCTGACTGGGGCGGCCGCGACACGAGACGCGCAGCACATTGCCATCACGGAGTCGCGCCTCCACATCCCGTTGATCTTCGGCCACGACGTGATCCATGGCTACCGGACCATCTTCCCGATTCCGCTCGGCGAAGCCGCCTCGTGGGACCCGGAAGCCGTCGAGGCGGCCGCTCGTGTGGCCGCCCGGGAGGCCGCGGCGGCCGGCCTGCACTGGACGTTCGCGCCCATGGTGGATATCGCCCGCGATCCCCGCTGGGGCCGAATCGCCGAAGGCTCGGGAGAGGATCCGTACCTGGGATCCGCGATGGCGGCGGCGCGAGTCCGAGGGTTTCAGGGCGCCGACCCACGCGCCCCCGACGCGGTGCTCGCCACGGTGAAACACTTTGCGGCGTACGGCGGCGCAAAG